>RRZU011012293.1_pt1 | contig 25513 bp, 20 predicted proteins | sample 2165561 | NCBI WGS metagenome assembly RRZU01 (sample SAMN10456909, study PRJNA506462) | wastewater metagenome | isolation source: wastewater sludge | place: USA: Moscow, Idaho | reverse complement strand
TCGGCGGCCTGGGTCACCGTGCGCCGTGACCTTGCGGGCGGGGACGGTTCAGTCGGCGGCCCAGGTGACTTCCTCGTCGCTCACGATGCCGCGACATATGCCGACACCGCCACCATCGTGGACGGGTCCACGGACCGCAGCGTGCTCCGGTGGCGGGAGTCCATGGCTGAGTTCTTCGACCCGAGCGACCAACACACCACGCACTACGTCATGACGCGGGCCGCCTGATGACTGGTTGCGGTTCGGGGCCCCCTCGGGCCGAGCCGCGCGAGGGCACGAGTGGCCCGGAACCCCTTAGAGCGGGGTCTTGTGGAAGTTCTGGAACGACCTGCTGGCGGTCGGTCCGCGCTGGCCCTGGTAATGGGATCCGTAAGCCTTCGACCCGTAGGGGTTCTCCGCCGCCGAGGAGAGGCGGAAGAAGCACAGCTGCCCGATCTTCATCCCGGGGTAGAGCATGATCGGCAGCGTCGCGACATTGGACAGCTCTAAGGTGACATGCCCCGAGAACCCGGGGTCGACGAAGCCGGCCGTCGCGTGGGTGAGCAGCCCGAGCCGGCCCAGGCTCGACTTCCCTTCGACCCGAGCGGCGAGGTCGTCCGGCAGGCTGACCGCCTCGAGGGTCGAGCCGAGGACGAACTCCCCCGGGTGCAGGACGAAGCCCTCGTCGTCGCTGCCCACCTCGACCAGACGGGTGAGGTCCGGCTGCTCCTGGGCCGGGTCGATATAGGGATACCGGTGGTTGTCGAAGAGCCGGAAGTACTTGTCCAGCCGGACGTCGATGCTCGACGGCTGCACCATCGAGGCGTCCCAGGGGTCGAGGACGACCCGTCCTGAGGCGATCTCGGCTCGGATGTCCCTGTCGGAGAGCAGCACGGACTCAGGCTAGCGCCCGGCAGGACCGCGGCGGGACGGCCGCCGCCGGCGGCTGAGACACTCGTGACGTCATACTGGTGTTGACAGTGACGTCAATTTGACGTCATAGTGGTGCGCATGGACCTCACCCCGTATGTCGACCGGCTTCGCCAAGAGCTCATGGCGGTCACCGACGCCGCGGCACCCGAGGTCCGAGCTGCCGCCGAACGGGTCACGATGGCCCTCGACCCGGCGGTCCGCATGACGATGCTCGAGCTGCTCTCCCAGGCCGCTGCCGAGATCACCACCCTGGTCCCGAGCGGCTCGGTCGACGTCCGGCTCCGGGGCCGCGACGCCGAGTTCGTCGTCGACGTCCCACCGCCGACGGCGCAGTTCAGCACTCCCGGCCCGGAGGACGCCGTCGACGCGTCCGACCTGCCAGAGGGCGAGACAGACAGCGACGTCGTTCGGATCACCGTCCGGATACCTGAGTCGGTCAAGGTTCGGGCGGAGGAGCTCGCCGCGAAGAGCGGCCGCAGCCTCAACGCCTGGATCGTCACGGCCCTGCGCGCCGCGACCCGCGAGCGCAGTGGGCCACACTTCGAGTTCGACATCGACCTCGGCCGGTTCGGGCGCACCACCGACCAAGGCCGCGCCACCGGCCGCCAGCTCTCCGGCTGGCTCTGACCCACACGTCACCACCCCACCGTCACTGCCAGGTGACGTCATCGCGCCATGCCCGAGGAGGCAGCCATGATCCGCACCTTCGACACCCCCGAGCCGGTCGACCTGTTCGTCGAGATCCACAACGGCGACATCACCGTCCGGGCGTCCGACACCCGCACCACCACGATCGAGGTGGTCGGCGACGAGACCGACATCCGGGTCGAGCACGATGGGTCCGCTGTCCGCGTCATCGGCCCGAAGGTCAGCGGCCTCGGCTTCTTCCGCCGCACTGTAGGTGCCACCATCCGGGCGACCGTCCCGGCGACCAGCAGCGCCGTCATCCGCACCGCGTCGGCCGACTGCACCCTGGCTGGAGACCTGCGGTCCATCGACGTCCGCAGCGCCTCGGGCGATATCGTCACGACCGGTCGCCCCGGCGCGCTCACCCTCCTCTCCGGGTCCGGCGACCTCTCGATCGAGGCGTACACCGTCTCGCTCTCGGCGACGACCGGCTCCGGCGACGTCACGATCGCCAGCGCCGACCAGCCATGCCAGGTCAAAGCGGGCTCCGGCGACGTCCTCGTCCACGGCTCGGCCGCGGACCTCGACGTGGGGACCGGCTCTGGCGATGTGACCCTGGCCAGCGTGGCCGGCGGCCGGGTCCGGGTCCGCGCCGGCTCGGGCGACCTGCGCGTCGCGGTCCAGGACGGCATACCGGTATGGACGCAGGTGAGCGCGCTCGGTGACGTGACCAACCGGCTCACCCCGCGCGGGACGCCACAAGACGGGCAAGGTCATGTCGAGCTGCGCGCCCAGGTCGGCAGCGGTGACGTCACGTTGGCCGATGCGGCGAGGGGGGACCGTGCGTAAGGCATTCGGCTACCCCGGCTTTACCCGGCTCTTCGTCGGCATCACCGTGTCCGCCTTCGGCGACTCGGTCATGCTGCTCGTCCTCAGCATCTGGGTGAAGACACTGACCGGGTCGAACGCCGCGGCCGGCATCACCTTCTTTTTCATGCTCGCCGCCTCGCTCTTCGCCCCGGCGCTTGGCGTCTGGGTGGACCGGGTCCGCCGCCGCCCGATGCTCGTCTGGGGGCACGTGGCCTCCGCGCTCATCGTCGTGCCGCTGTTCTTCGTCACCGACGCCTCGCACGTCTGGCTGATCTGGGCGGTCGCCTTCCTCTACGGGGTGTCCTTCATCGTCTTGCCGGCGGCGCTCAACGGGCTGCTCAAGGAGCTGCTGCCGGAGGACCTGCTCGCCGAGGCGAACGGCGCCATGCAGGCGACCCGAGAGAGCTTCCGTCTCGGCGGGCCGCTGCTCGGGGCGATCCTGTTCGCCTGGCTCGGCGCGTGGCCGGTGGTCCTCATCGACATCGTCTCCTTCGTCGTCGGGGCTGCGCTCATCGCGGGAGTTCGGGTCACCGAAGCCGCGCCGGTCCGCGGGGCCAGCCACCTCTGGCACGAGCTCACCGCCGGGGTCCGCTCGCTGGCCCAGGACCTGGTGATGCGCCACGTGCTCGTCGGCTTCGTCCTCACCTTGGTCGTCATCGGCTTCGCCGAGACCTCCCTGTATGCCGTCCTCGACGCCTATGGCAAGCCGCCGACCTTCGTTGCCGTGGTCTCGACGATCCAGGGTGTCGGAGCCGTCGCCGCGGGTCTGCTGTCGAGCCGCATCATCGGGGCGATCGGCGAGGTCGCCACCATGGTCGTCGGCTTTGTCGTCCTCGCCGCCGGGCTCGGTGTCGTCGCCGCGACCGGGGCATTGTGGGTCATGCTCGCCGGCTGCGCGGTCATCGGCCTGGCCCTGCCCCCGCTCTTCGTCGGGTTCACCACCTTGCTCCAGAAGCGCACCCCGCAGGAGGTCATGGGCCGAGCGTCGATGGCTGTCGAGGTCGTCATGAGCACGCCTCAGGCCCTCTCGATGGCCATCGGGGCGGCGCTGGTGGCGATCGTCAGCTACCGGGTGATCTTCCTCATCATGGCGGTCGCCGCGGTCGCGAGCGCCTCCTACATCACGGCAACGCTGAGCGGCCAGATCCGCGCCGACCGACGCGCCGTCACTGCAGCAGCCGCACCAGAACCTGTAGCGAGCCGTCCGTCAGCGCAATGAGCGTGAGCGGCGGATGGCGCTGGAGTGCGATGCACGGACCGGATTCGGCTAGACTCGTCTGCGCGCCGTGAGGCGCACGCGGGTGTAGTTCAATGGCAGAACATCAGCTTCCCAAGCTGACAGTGCGAGTTCGATTCTCGTCACCCGCTCCACCCTGACCTGCGCAGACGTCGCGGCGCCTGGCCTGCGTACACACCGTGTACACCCCGTCACGATCGTCGGACCGTGCCGCGTCGCGTCACGCGGTCGGGACGGGTCGGCTGGTCTCCGGGTCGTTGAGGATCAGCGTGTTCCCGCGCACCAGACCGGGCAGATGGACGACATGCTTCGGGGCAGCGACCTGACCGCTCCCCTGAAGCGAGCCGCCGTCCCCGACGACGATCGTCGCGATATTGCCCAACGACTCGGCGCCAGGGTCGGTGCTGTAGTACCGGGAGTGGTCGTCGGCACTGCGCCAGGCCCGGTCCGGGTGCTCAGCGTGGAAGCGCGTGCCGCCGAAGCCCTCCTCGGCCGGGTTGGTCCCCAGCGTGTCGAACTCGGTCGCGACGAGGTCGCCGCTGGCGCTGCCGACATACACCTGGTTCTCACGCAGGTGGAGGTCCGCATAGGTGACGGCCCCGCCACCCACGCCGGGTGAGCCGAGGAGGATGACCTGGTCGACGAGGGGGGCCAGGCCCTTGTCCTGCAGCGCCAGGCCGGCGGTCGTCGAGCCGTACGAGTGGGCGACGACGGTCAGGCGGGCGCCGGAGTCGGTCACCGAGGTGGCCCGCAGCGCGGCGACATCGCCGGTCAGCAGCTGCGCCCCGGCCTCGGCCTTGGTCTGGAAGGGCACGGTGAGCCACTCGGGGGCGTCATACCCCTGCCAGGCGATGACCGCGGTGCGCGCATTCGGGTCGAGTGCGCCGGCGCTGGAGTAGAGGTTCGACGCGTCGGCACCGATCTGGTCCATCTTCGACACGCGCGACTCCAGCCCCGGGACACAGATGGCGACATTGTCGGCCAGGTCGGGGTTGCCGAAGGAGATCGCGGCGCGCCCCTCGTGCCCGTATGCCGTGGCGTCGTAGGCGAGCAGGTAGCTGTCGTCGCGGTGCAGGTCGAGAGTGGCCGCGACGGACAGCGCATCGGCGTACACCTCGAGGTCCTTGTCGACCGTCGGGTTGAACACGAGCCCGGCACTGTCGTCGACGGTGTAGATGCCCAGGGAGATCTTCTGGTCCAGCGTCAGCGAGCGGTAGTCGGTCGGCGGCGGGATGACGCCGTGGCCAATGCAGTACGCCCGCCAGGCGGCGAGGTCGCGGCCGAGCAGCTCGCGGTTCGCCGTGTCCCGGTCCCCGGCCGGTATGCCGCCGAGGCTCCCGAAGCGGGCAGGGTCCTGGCGCAGCAGCGCAGCCCGCTCGGCCGCGGACAGCCCGGCCCACAGCCGCGCCACGGCCGCCGGGTCGGTCGGCATCGACGAGTACCCGAGGCGGGCCAGGGCCGCGGTGAGCCCGGCGGGCGGCAGCAGGGCCAGGCTCGCACCGAGGACCGAGGCGCCGAAGAGGGTGTCGCCCGGGCGGGCGTCGGACGCGACCAGATAGGGCGCGACGATGGCCCGCAGCGCGGTGGAGCAGTGGTCGGCGTCGTTGCAGAGCCGCCGGATCACCATCGTGTATGCCGCGTCGATATCCCGCAGCGAGGTGAACCCGACCCGGGCCGCGACGCTGCGGTACTGGGAGTACGCCCGGTCGTAGGCGATCGCCATCCGTGGGGTGTCGGGTTCGGCATACTCGCGAACCGCGGCCAGCGCCGAGGACAGCGCGTCATAGGCGTCGTTGAGGTCGTCGATCTGGGCCGAGGCGGCGCGCAGCCGCTGGGCGTAGGTGTCGAACGCCCCTGAGGCGCGGGTCAGCGACGGGTCGATCGTCGCGACAGCGGCGTGGACCTTCGCCGCGTCGGTGCTCGCGGCGTCGCCCGCACCGCCGCGCGACCAGGCCGAGCGGAGCGTGGGCAGCAAGCGGCCGACGTCGCGGGCGAGTCCGTCGGCGGTGCGGCCAACGGCGGCCAGCTCGGTGCACAGCGCCAGGACCGAGCCGGGCTGGTCGGCGGTGAACCGGTAATGGCCCGGCATCAGATCGTCCCCGCCCCGAGCCCTCGGCGGGCCCGCTGCTCGGCGAGCTCGTCGGCCCGGTCCATCGCCTCGGCGGAGGCGTCCAAGGCCCCCCCGAGCGAGACCAGCTCGGCGGCCAGGGAGCGCGCGGTGTCGTGCCAGAGGGCGACGAACTGCTCCAGGGCCGGCGCCACGGTGATCGCCGTACGTGGCAGCCGGACCGGGTCGAGCTGGCGGTCCACCTCACGGGCCGCCGCCGACAGCGCGGCGACACTGCGTCCCACCGAACGGACCCCAGCGGTGTCGATGTCCACGGCATACATGGGCCTTGCCCTCCCCCCGAGCGTCGTCGCGCCGAGCATCGCACCGCGGCGGGCCGCGCTCAACTCGCTATCCACAGCCCCTGTGGATAACTCATGCCACGGCGGGTCGGCGGGCGTCGACCCGGGAGTCAGAGCCACCTGGATGGGCGGACGAGAGGCACGGCATACCTCGGCGGGACGTTCGCCGGTTGCATTTGGCTACTCGCGGGTAGGACCATGGAAGTTACCGGCGAGTAACGCAGGCGACGACGCCTGCCCGGCAGACGACTGAAGGGGCACTCATGGGCCACTACAAGAGCAACGTCCGTGACCTCGAGTTCAACCTCTTCGAGGTCTTCAACCGCCAGGAGATCCTCGGCAAGGGCATCTACGAGGACCTCGACGAAGAGGCCGCGCGGGACATGCTCCACCAGATCAAGGAGCTCGCCGAGGGGCCGCTGGCCGACTCCTTCGTCGAGGCCGACCGCCAGCCGCCGAAGTTCGACCCGGAGACCAACACCGTGGTCATCCCGGCGGCCTTCAAGAAGTCCTACAAGGCCTTCCTCGACTCCGAGGTCTGGCGCATCGACATCCCGACCGAGATCGGTGGCATCGCCGCCCCGATGTCGCTGAGGTGGGCGCTGCTCGAGATGATCCTCGGCGCGAACCCGGCGATCCACCTTTACGGCTCGTCCTTCGCCATGGGCCAGGTGCTCTACCGGCTCGGCAACGCCGACCAGAAGACGATGGCGGCATACCTCGCCGAGAAGAACTGGGGCGCGACGATGGTGCTGACCGAGCCCGACGCGGGCTCGGACGTCGGCTCGGGGCGCACCAAGGCAGTGCAGCAGCCCGACGGGACGTGGCACATCACCGGCGTCAAACGGTTCATCACCTCGGCCGAGTCGGACATGGTCGAGAACGTCATCCACATGGTGTTGGCCCGTCCCGAGGGCGCCGGCCCCGGCACCAAGGGACTGTCGCTCTTTGTCGTACCGAAATACCACGTCGACCTCGCCACCGGTGAGCTCGGCGAGCGCAACGGTGCCTATGTCACCAATGTCGAGGACAAGATGGGCATCAAGGTCTCGACGACCTGCGAGGTCCGCTTCGGCGAGAAGCACCCAGCCGTCGGCACCCTGCTCGGCGACGTCCACGACGGCATCGCCCAGATGTTCCACATCATCGAGGGCGCCCGGATGATGGTCGGCACCAAGGCCATGGCGACCCTCTCGACCGGCTACCTCAACGCGCTCGCGTACGCCAAGGAGCGGGTCCAGGGCGCCGACCTCACGACCCCGGCCAAGGACGCGCCGCGCGTGACGATCACCCACCACCCGGACGTGCGCCGCTCGCTCATGCTCCAGAAGGCGTATGCCGAGGGCCTGCGCGCGCTGGTCTGCTACACCGCGACCCAGCAGGACGCCGTCGCGATGGCCCAGGCCGCGAACGGGTGGGCGCACCTCGACCCGTCCTCGCCGGCGGCGATGGCCGAGAAGGTCAACGACCTGCTGCTGCCGATCGTCAAGGGCTTCGGGTCCGAGCGGGCCTGGACGCTGCTGGGCACCGAGTCGCTGCAGACCTTCGGCGGGTCCGGATTCCTCCGGGACTACCCGATCGAGCAGTACGTCCGGGACGCGAAGATCGACACGCTCTACGAGGGCACGACGGCGATCCAGGGCCTGGACTTCTTCTTCCGCAAGATCGTCAAGGACAAGGGCGCTGCGCTGACCTATATCGCGGGCCAGATCACCGAGCTCGTCAAGGGCGGCGACGGCTCGCCGTCGTCGATGCAGCGCGAGCGTGAGCTGCTCGGGCAGGGACTCGAGGACGTCCAGGGCATGCTCGGCTTCATGGTCGGCACACTGATGCAGTCCGACCCGCGGATGGGCGGCGAGGTGACCAACCTCTACAAGGTCGGGCAGAACACCAGCCGGCTGCTGCTGGCTGCCGGTGACGTCATCATCGGGTGGCTGCTCATGCGGCAGGCCGAGGTCGCCCAGGCGGCGCTGGACACCCGCGGCGGGTCGATGTCCGCGGCCGACACGAGCTTCTACACCGGCAAGGTAGCCGCGGCCTCGTTCTTCTGCCGGACCGTGCTGCCGCGGATCACCGCCGACCGCGCGATCGCCGAGGCGACCGACAACGCCCTCATGGTTGTGCCGGAGGACGCCTTCTAACCTGTGGAAAACCTGCAAAGACACACCTTTAGAACCCTTCTAAAGGTGTGTCTTTGCGGTTTATCCACAGGGTGGGGATAACTGTTGACGAAGTCTTGGATCCGGCGAAGCAACCATTTGGCCGCGAACGGCGTCATGGTCGGTAGGGGACGTCTCGGCTGCCCCTCGGGTGGCCCCTCCCCACCCGCGCTTGCTTGACCGGCCGGAAGGTTGAGTCGTGTCTCGACGTCATGTCGTCGCCCCTCTGTCTGCCTTGTCCCTCGCCCTAGCCCTCGCCGGGCTCACTGCCCCCGCTGTCGCCGCCCCCCCTCTGACCGCCCCTCGAGCCGCTTCACCGGGTCCCTCGACCCTGGGGCGCGCCGTCGCACAGCCCGCCGCACTCCCGGCCGCCGCAGACCCCACCTCCCGAGCCGACGCCGCGACCGACCCGCAACGGGTCCGCATCCTCGGCGGAGATGTCGTCTCGGTCGTGCGAACCCCCACCGGGCGGGCTGCCCCCCGGGTCAGCAGCATCAGCGGGTCGGCCGTGACCGTCATCACCACCCCGACGACGACCTTCGCCTTCCCCCTGGCGCTGACCACGGTCCTCGGCGTGCGGCTCGACCCCTCGCTGTTCGACGTGTTCGCGCTGACCTCCGCCGGGCCGTCCGGCCTTCCCGTCACGGTGACCTACACCAGCACCTCCGCACCCACGGCCGTACCCGGTGTGGAGATCCTCAGCCGCTCGGGGCTCATCGCCACGGGTCGGGTCACGCCGTCCAGCAGTGCCGCGCTCGGGGTGGCACTGCGGACGGCGTCGGCCACCACCCTTTTCGGCTCGGTCGCCAAGATCACCGCAGCGTCGAGCGGTGGCGTGCAGCCCCAGTTCCCGATGTTCACTCTCACCGTCAACGCCACCGCCGCCAACGGTAAGGCCATGAACAACGGCATCGTCGCCGTCGTCAACATGGAGGAGATGGCGAGGTATGTCGGCATAGCCTTCGTCTCCAGGGGCGTCGCCAGGGTGAGTGTCCCGGCCGGCACCTATGCCCTGGTGGCCAGTGCCCCGGATCCGGTCACACCCAACCGCGTGCAACTGGCCGTTCGCACCGACGTCCCGGTCGCGGGAGCCACCTCGGCCACCGTCGACGCGAGGACCGCGACCGTCCCGGTGCGTCTTTCCACGCCCCGACCCGCGACGCTCGGTGCCCTCGCCTATAGCGCGACCCTGACCGACGCCGCTCAGCTCGACACGTTCGGTGCCACGGTCTTCGGCTTCGGCGATATCGACTTGCGCGTCAGCCCAGTCGCTCCGCCGCGGGTCGGAGGCCTGGACTGGTCTGCGCTGGCCCATCTGGACTCACCCACCGGCGCTGCGCCCTACACCTATGACGTGGCGCGAATCGGCACCGGGGGGATCCCCGGCTCACTGACCTTCCTCACCCGCGCTGCGGACCTCACGGCAGTGAGAGCGTCGTACTCCTCGCCGGCACCCGCCCTTGGCATGCCAGGTCGCGCGTTCATCGGGAGCTACGGCGGGGGCGGGTTCGCGATGTCGGTGCCCGTTCCGCTGGAGCGAACCGAGTATGTCGCCGCCCCTCCCGGCACCGTGGTCGCCGATGATTACTTCGCCGAGATCGATCCCGACACCTTCTCGTTCTACGGCTACCTCAGCGCTGGGCCGTGGACACCACAGCCTGGGACCAGGAGGGCCCAGACGTGGAACAAGGCACCTCTGACACCCCGGCTCTCGGAGGTGGCCTCGGTGTTCGGCCCGACTCTGTGCCCAGCGTGCGTCGTCGGCGACGAGCTCACCGTGGTGGCCCACCCGTTCAGCGACGCCGAACCCACCCACATCGGCGCACCAGACCCAATCAACGACAGTCCGCGTGCGGTCGCGTCCTGGAAGGTGGCCTTCGACGGGTCCGTTGTCGGGTCCGGGGATGGGCAGCTCGCCGCGACCATGGGTGGGGCCTCCACGGCATCCGCGGTGTCGATCGACTACACGACCGATGGGCGGGTCAGCGGCGCCAAGACTCCTAGCCACACCGTGACCCACTGGGATATCCCGCTCGCCGCGGCCACCAAGCCCGCCCCGTTCGACTGGCAGTGCGCGGCACAGATGGGCGCAGATCCTGCCGGGTGCCGGGTACTTCCCCTGATGACAGTCCGCTACCAGATACCGACCGACCTCTCCGGGCGGCTCGCTGCTGGGACGACCCGTGCTCGGCTGCTCGTCAGCCATGTCAACGCCGCCCAACCGATCACGGTCTCCACCCCCGCGATGTTCGTCTCCTTCGACGGCGGTGGAACCTGGCAGCGGACCGGCGTCATCTCCGAAGGGTCGGGCAACTTCACTGTCACGTTCACGACCCCACCAGCCTCACCGACGACGAAACCGGCGAGGTTCAAGGTCTCCATCAGCGACGCTGTCGGTGGGCACTTCACCGAACTCGTCACCGCCGCCTTCACGGTCCGCTGACCGATGGCGCACTCATCTGCTCCGAAAGGGAACGCGCTCATGGCACTGTCCGTTCGCCGGACCACACTCAGCCTGTTCACGCTGATCGCGCTCGCGGTCACACCACTGCTGCCCGGACCCGCGGTCGCCGCGGAGACATCGAGGGCTAGCGGCTCACCCGCGCTCACCGCGGCCCAGCCGGTCTCCGCCGCCCCGACCACGGCTGGCCCGAGGACTCAGGACGTGTGCGGGGCCACCACGATCGGGAAGGCCCGGTGCCTGGCCAAGGTCCGTACCGACGCTGCCGCCGCACCACGCCAGATCCGCACGGCCGCGGGGACCCTGACCACGCCGAGCGGCTATGGCCCGGCCGACCTTCGCGCGGCATACAAGCTCCCGGCAGTAGGCGCGAGATCGCTGGTCGCGGTCGTCATCGCCTTCGACGTCCCCAACGCCGAAGCCGACCTCGCGACCTACCGCTCGACCTTTGGCCTGCCCGCGTGCACCTCAGCGAACGGCTGCTTCCGAAAGGTCAACCAGAACGGCGACCCCGGCCCCTTTCCGGCCCCCGACGGTGGCTGGGCCCTGGAAGGATCCTTGGACCTGCAGATGGTCTCCGCCGGATGCCCGTCCTGCGCGATCCTGCTCGTCACCGCGCAGACCAACAACTTCGTCGATCTCGCCGCGGCCACCCGCACCGCGACCCGGCTGGGCGCCACCGTCGTCTCGCACAGCTATGGCGGCAATGAGTGGGGCGGCATGTGGTCCTTCGCGTCGGTCTATAACCAGCCCGGCGCCATCTCGGTGGCCTCCTCCGGCGACTACGGTTTCACCGCGGCCTTGGCTCCGGCCGTCCTGCCCGGCGTCCTCGGGGTCGGCGGAACCAGCTTGTTCCGTGCCCCGAACGTGCGGGGCTGGACCGAGGACGTGTGGTCCGGGGCAGGCAGCTCCTGCTCGGCTTATGTCGCCAAACCTGCCCACCAGACCGACCCGAACTGTCAGATGCGCACTGTCTCGGACCTGTCTGCCGTTGCCGACCCCGCCACTGGCGTCGCGGTCTACGACAGCTACCCCAACCCCTTCGGCATCCCGCCGGGCTGGCTGGTCCTCGGTGGGACGAGCGCCTCGGCGCCCCTGATCGCCGGGATGATCGGGTCCAAGGGCAATGGCTCGACGTACCGGCCGGGCCAGGCGTACAAGAAGCCGTGGGCGTTCTACGACGTCATCGGTGGCTCGAACGGCTTCTGCGGGGGCGACTACCTTTGCACCGGCCTCAAGGGGTATGACGCCCCCTCGGGTCTGGGCTCGCCGAGGGGCCTCAACGGGCTCTGAGGACTCGACGCCGTGGTCGTCCGGCTGCGCTGGCCCGCTTGATACGGGCTAGCGCAGTCGGACCACGGTAAGGCCAGGCGCGCGACCGCGTGAGCCGAGCTCGGCCAGCGCCCGGCCCGCCTCGTCGAGACTGATGACACGGCCGACGAGCCGGCCGGGGTCGAGTGCGCCGGAGGCGAGCAGTTCCATCATCGGGGGGTAGCCGGCGGCCGCGAGGCCGTGCGATCCGAGGATCTCGAGCTCACGCGCCACCACCGGCCCCATGGCGACCGGCAGGACGGCGTCGGCGGCGAGGAGCAGGCCGACCTGGACGTGCCGGCCGCGCTGCCGGAGTCCGCCGATCGAGGCGAGCGCTGTGGCGGTGGACCCGAAGGCGTCGATGCTGACGTGGGCGCCGCCCTCGGTTGCGTCGATGACCCGGCGTGCGACCAGGGTCGGGTCGTCTTTATCGGTTGTCCGTATGATGACCTCCGCGCCGAGGTCGCCGGCCTGGTCGAGGGCGGCTTGGGAGACGTCGACGGCAACAACTCGAGCGCCGAGCGCCATACCGATCATCACCGCCGACAGACCTACGCCGCCCGCGCCGTGGACGACGAGCCACTCTCCGCTGGTCAGGCGTCCCCGCCCGACGAGGGCGCCGAAGGCGGTGGCGAACCGGCAGCCGAGCGCGGCCGCGTCGACCGCGGTGACCGTGCCCGGGAGGGCGATGAGGTTCGAGTCCGCGGCGTGCAGGGCCACCCGGTCAGCGAAGGAGCCCCAGTGGGTGAACCCGGGCTGTGTCTGGTTCGGGCAGACCTGGGAGTTCCCGGCTCGGCATACGAGGCAGGTGCCGCAACCACAGGCGAAGGGGACGGTGACCCGGTCGCCGACCCGCCACCTGGTGACATCGGGGCCGACCTCGGCGATCGAGCCGGCCAGCTCATGACCGGGGACGTGCGGGAGGGCGACCGGGTCGTGGCCCATCCAGGCGTGCCAGTCGCTGCGGCAGACCCCGGTCGCCTCGACGGCGACGACGACGCCGTCAGCCGGACAGCGCGGTTCGGGGACCTCCTGCAGGGTCGGCAGGGCGCCGTACTCCGAGTAGATCACTGCGCGCAAGGGTCAACCCTCTTCCTGTGGATAACCCCCCACCTTTCTGCAAAGACACACCTTTAGAACCGTTCTAAAGGTGTGTCTTTGCAGGAGGGGGTGTGGATAAGCGGCGGTCGGCGAGGACGGGGAAGGCCGCTCGCCACGCGGCGACCTGGGCGACGTCGAGGTCGACGACGAGAACCTCCTCGGCCTCGCCGGCCTCACCGAGCACCGTGCCGTCCGGCGCAACGACCTGCGAGCGACCGCCCATGCGCACCCCGGCGTGCTCGCCGGCGGTGTTGCACGCGATGACGAAACACTGGTTCTCGACCGCCCGGGCCCGCCCGAGCAGCGACCAATGCGCGACCCTAGCCGCCGGCCAGCACGAGCACAGCAGGAAGGCCGAGACCCCAAGGTCGAGCTGGGCCCGGTAGAGCTCGGGGAAGCGCAGGTCATAACACGTCGAGACCCCAGCCCGCATCGACACCCCCGCGCCTCGATCCGGCAGGTCCACGGTCACCAGGTCGATCCCGGCGTCCATCAGCGCGGGCTCCCCGGCGCCGAACCCGAACCGGTGGATCTTGCGGTATGTCGCTGCCGGGCTCCCGTCCGCGGCGAAGAGCACCGAGGTGTTCCACAGCCCGCGGCCCTCGAGGCCGAGCTCACCGGAGGCCGGCCGCTCGACGATCGACCCGGCGTGGAGGAAGACCCCGGCCGACCGGGCCGCCGCCGCCATGGCGGACATGGTCGGTCCGTCGACCGGCTCGGCGCGGTCCAGCCAGCTCGGGTACGCGAAGCCGCCTGGCGCCCACAGCTCCGGCAACACGACGACATCGGCGCCGGCCTGGTCGCGCACCAGGGCACCCGCCCGCTCGACCCGTTCTGCGACCGGCTCGGCGTCGTCATACCCGAGCTGGATCAGCGCAACCCTCACGACGACGCACCGCCGCCACGGCCACCCACGCCGCCGCCGGCACCCCCGGAACCCGAGCTCTCACCCGAGGAGGTCCGCGACCCCGACATCCGGGCGTCCCGAGCATCCCGCACCGCCTGGGCCTGCTCGGCCTCGTAGGCCGCCACCCGGGCATCCTCTGCGGCCAGCCGCGCCAGCTCGGCGTTATAGGCGGCCAGGTCCGCATCGCCGTCCCGGTCGGCCTGACGGTCGTGCCGTCGCGCCTCTGCCTCGTCGCTGCGCATCCACGACAGCGTGACGAGCAGGGCGAGGAAGAGCGAGGGCACCTCCCCGACGCCCCACGCGATCGCGCCGGCCTGATGCTGGTCGTCGAGCGGGTTGGGGATCCACGGGATGTTCAGCGGCTCGAAGAAGGAGGGCACGAGCAGGGTCGACGACCCGGTCAGCGCCACTCCGAAGAAGGCGTGGAAGCCGATCGTCGCGAAGAGCATCAACAGCCGGTATGACGCCGGCCACTTCGGCGGGCCGGGGTCCGCCCCGATGAGGACCCAGGCGAAGAGGTAGCCGCTCATGACGAAGTGGATGACCATCGCGACGTGCCCCACGTGCGAGCGCAGCGCCAGCTCGAACAGCGGCGTGTAGTAGAAGACGACCATGCTGAAGAAGAACAGACAGCTGGCGACGATGGGGTTGGCGAGGATGGTCATATAGCGCGAATGGACGAACCCGAGGAGGATCTCGCGCGGACCGAGCGTGCCATCCGTCCGCGGGTGCAGCACCCGGATGACCAGGAGGATCGGGGTCCCCAGCACGAGCAGGATCGGCGAGACCATCGCCATGAACATGTGCTCGATCATGTGCCAGGCGAAGGAGACCCGGCCGTAGATGCCCGGCGACCCGCTCGAGGCCCAGACGAAGACGAGGCAGCCGAGGAGCCAGGAGATGGTCCGCCCGATCGGCCAGCGGTCACCGCGGCGCCAGAGCCGGACGACCGCGCCGAGGTAGAGCAGGGCCGCGACGACCCCGGCGGTTCCCCAGAGCCAGTCCCACCGCCAGGCGGTCAGCCAGGTCAGTGACTCCGGTGCCGGCGGGGCCGCGAAGCCGGTGAAGGCGTCGACGATGGTCGGCTGCGCCTGCGGGGTGTCGGGGACCGGCGGGGCCGCCCGGGTCAGCGCCACGGCCGCGCCGAAGGCGACCCCCATCAGGGCCATCTCGACCAGGGCAAGCCGGGCGAACAGCCGCCCCGAGGCCGGCGACAGGCCGAGCGCGTGGACCACCCGGGCCCGCATCGCGAACCCGGCGAGCCCCAGCAGACCGAGCGCGACCACCTTGGTGAGCAGGACGGCGCCATACGTGGTCGAGAAGCCGGCCAGCGAGCCCAGCCGCACCCAGCCGTTGACCGCCCCCGAGAGCAGGACGGTGAGGAAGCACCACCCGGCCACGACGGAGTACCGCCGGACGGCGACAGGCAGGTCCTTGCCCACCATCGGGCGTATGACGGCCAGCGCCATCAGCCCGCCGACCCAGACCGCCGCGCCGAGGAGGTGGAAGCCGATCGTGTTGACTGCCGTCTCATGGTCGACCGCCCCTGAGGAGTGCCCGGCGAGGGCGAGCTCGAGCAGACCCAGGGCGGCAAAGACGCCCGCAGCGGTCACACCGACCCGGGCCGTCGCGATGACGAGGAAGGCCACCGCGACCCAGACGAGGGCGACGCTGACCAGGCCGATCCGGGTGACGTCGACCGACCACACGAAGGTCTGGAGCTGCGACAGGAAGCCGGGGCCCCCCACGGCGGTTCCGGAGATGTCCGAGAAGGTGAGGACGACCCCGACCAGCCCCGCGAGCGCCCAGACCGACCCGGACCAGACGGCCAGCCGACGGATCCGGTGCAAACGACGCCCGAAGCTGGTCCCGGGGACGATCCCTACCGCGAGGCGGATCAGGCCGAGGGTCATGGCGGCCGCGAGGTCATGGACCACGCGGACGACCGGTTGGCCGTAGCGGACCAGGTCGCCGGGGTCGGTCAGGCCCGGTGGTGGTGGCACCAGCTGGCCGGTCGTGCGTGTCGCGAGGAGAACGGCCAGGAGCGCGGTCGCCGCAGCGAGCGCGGCGGGGACGAGGGCAAGCGGTGTCGCGGAACCGCGACCTGGACGGGGGTTGGACTCGAGGCGGGTGACCACAGGACCAGCCTAGGTACAGTGGCCCATGACCGTGGCACAAGGTGACCTGCCAGACGTCCACCCACCGACCACCATGGCCGAGCGAGTTGACGGCTTCGAGGCCTCGGTCCGGGCTCTCCTCGCGCTGGGGCGGGCCGCGACCCCGGACGAGCTGGGCCGAGCGACCGCGTGCCCGGGCTGGACCGTCCAGGACCAGCTCGCGCATGTCGCGGCGGTGGAGTCCCTCCTCGCCGGAGACCCGCAGCCTCAGGTCGACGTCCCGGACCATCCCTGGCTGCGCTCGCCGGTGGGCGCCTTCATCGAACAGGGCGTCGAGGCACGCCGTGGGCGCACCGCTGACGAGGTGCTCGATGAGCTCGAGGCGGTGCTCCCCCGGCGTGTGGCGGCGCTGCGGGCCCTCGACGATGACGCCGTGATCACCGGCCTGCTTGGCACGCCGGCCCCGGCCAAGGACGTCATGCGGATGCGCCTGACCGACGTGTGGTGCCATGAGCAGGATGTCCGCGAGGCGCTCGGGCGGCCCGGTGGGCTCGACTCGGTCGGATCGGCCGGCTTCGTCCATGTCGTGCTCGACTCGCTGCCGAGGATCGTCTCCCGCGGCGCCGGCATCGACCCGGGGACCACGGTGGTCGTCGAGGTCACCGGGCCGGTCCACGCGGTGCGCGCGGTGCGGGTCGAGGTCGGCGCCGACGGTCGCCCGACGGGGGTCGTCGTCGACCCCACCGCCGACGCCGCGGCAACTCGCCTGGTCATGGACACCCGCTCGTTCACCCGTCGCGGGGCCGGTCGGGTCAGCGCGCAGGACAGCCGGTATGCCGCCTTCGGTGATCCGCAGGTCGCGCATCGAGTCGTCGAGGCGCTCCCGGTCACGCCGTAGACCCCGCCACGGCCCCGCCCTTGGTAGCGTTCAGGAGTCCGAGAACAGACCTTTGCAGGGGGGGCCGTGAGCGACGCAGACCAGAGCGGACCGGTGGGTCCGGCTGCTGATTCCGGTCCGGCAGACCCGGGTCCGGCAGACCCGAGCTCGGCAGACCCGGGTTCGGCATACCCGGCTCCTGGGCAGGACTACCCGGCACCTGGGCCGGGCTACCCGGCTCCCGGACCGGCATACCCGGCTCCTGGGCAGGGCAACCCGCCGCCGACTCCCGCGTACCCCGGTCCCGGACCCAGCCACCAGGGGCCGATCACTGACGCACCGACCGCGCCGGTTCCGGTGCCCACGCCGACTGCGGCGCTGCCGACCCCGCCGGTCGCGGTCCCGCCACCACCGACCGCAGCCCAGGTCGGTGACCGACCGGGGTACACGACCAAGCCTGGGATCGTGCCGCTGCGCCCGCTCGGCGTCGGGGAGATCCTCGATGGCGCCTTCCGGGCCTTCCGCCGCAGCCAGGGCTCCCTCCTCGCCATCTCGCTCATCGTCAACCTCATCGCCGCGATCCCGACGACGATCCTCGCCCTCATCGGGGCGTCCCGGTTGCTTGTCATCGACGGCGACGAGGTCACTCTGGGCAAAGACTGGGCCGTCGGGGCACTCGCCCTGGGCGGGGTCGCCATCGTCTCCCTCCTGGTCAGCGTCACCTTGCCGGTCTTCGTGTCCCACGCCGTGGGGGAAGCAGTGCTCGGGCGCACCGTGACCCTCAGCCAGATCTGGGCGGCGGCGAGGGGGAAGCTGGGGCGAGCGATCCTGCTGGTGCTGCTTCTCGCCGCTTCCTGGCTGGTGGCCATGGTCGTCATCGCGCTGATCGCGAGCGTGAAGCAGCTCGAGGGGCTCGCGGTCCTGCTCATCCTCGTCTTGTTCGTCGTCGGAGTCTGGGTGTACGTCAGGCTGACCTTCGCCACGCCCGCGCTCGTGCTCGAGGACCTGCGGGTCATGGCGGCGATCCGGCGGAGCATGACCTTGACGAAGGGGCGGTGGTGGCGCACCCTCGGCGTTCTCCTGCTGAGCGGGATCGTCGTCTCCATCATCAACCAGGTGCTCCAGGCCGGCCTGGGCTTCGCTTCGGGCCTGGTCATCGGCCTCACCATGCCCGCGAGCGGCACCACTGGCACCCTGGTCGCCGGGGCCCTGGCCGCACTGCTCGCGTCCGCGCTGACCGCCCCCTTCGTCTCGGGGGCCATCTCGCTGCTCTATATCGACGCGCGGATCCGTAGCGAGGGCTTCGACCAGGTGCTGCTTCGCGCGACCAACCCCGGCTGGCACTGACGTGCTCCCACTGCTCCTGCGTGACCTCGACCCGGACGGGGCGACGGCGCGCCAGTGGCTCACCGACGAGCTCGCCCGGCCGGAGTACCACCAGGGTCCCAACCCACTCCAGGCGGTACTGGGTTGGCTCGCGGACCGGTTGGGCTCGCTCTTCGGGACGGTGGGAGGGGGTTCCGGGGGGTCGATGTCGATCCTCGGGGCCGTCCTCGCCGTGGCTCTCGTCGTGGCGGTCCTCGCCATGCTGCTGCGGGTCCGTGGTGACCGCGGGCGGGTCGGGCGAACCCGCCCTGGGGTGCTTCCCCAGGGCGAGGTCACGCCCGCGCAGTGGCGCACCATCGCCGACGAGGCGTATGCCGAGGCACGCTACGGCGACGCAGTGGTCGCGTGGTTCCGCGCCCTGGCCCGCGAGGCCGCCGACCGAACCCTGCTCGGCCCGTCGGCCGGCCTCACCGCCCCTGAAGTGGCCCTGCGCCTGGCGCCCCCCTTCCCGGCCCACGCCGCCGCGCTGGCCCGATCGGGTGACGTCTTCGACGTGGTCCTCTACGGCAAGCTCCAGGTCGGGCGCGCCGAGGCCGAGGAGGTCCGGGACCTCGACGCCGCCCTGCGTTCGGCTCGACCTCGGTCGCTGCCCGACCTTGTCGGGGTGGCGTCGTGAGCGTCATACCGGAGACGACCGAGGTGGTCCGCGCCCCTGGCGACGGCCCCGCGGAGCCGGCCACCGAAGCCGGCCAGGAGGCACCGGCGGGCGGGCCCGGGCGGCGCCGGCGCCGGCGCCGGCTCGTGGCCGTCCTCGTCGGGACCCTCGCCCTGGCCGCTCTCGGCTTCGTGCTCGTCGCCGCGCTGCTCACGTCCACGACGACCGACGCCCTCGACCCGGACAGTGCCGGACCCACCGGGTCCCGGGCGCTGGCTCGGGTGCTCGCCGACCACGGCGTGAGCGTCGACATCGCGAGGGGAGTCGACGCCCTCGCCGATGCCGGGGTCGACGCGGACACCACGGTCGTCGTCACGGCGACCCGGTTCCTCGACCCACTCCTCATGCCTGACATTGACGACGCGATCTCCTCGGCAGCCCGGGTCGTCGTCACGACCGACGACCCCGTGGCGCTCGACCTGTTCGGGCTCGACTGGCCGGTCGTCGGCTACCCCGCCTCGGCTGACCCGGTCGCAGTGGACTGCGGGACCACCGACGTCCGGGCGGGCGAGCGCCTCGGGGTGATGGACCGGGGCTTCCTCGTCTCGGCCTCGCCGACAGTCCTTCCCTGCTTTGTTAGCGACGGGGTGGCGGCCTATGTCGTGACCGAACGCAGCGGGGAGCCGACGCTGGCCGTCTTCGCCGACCCGCCGGCCTGGACGAACGAGCGGATCCTCGACGGGGACACCGGCGCACTGGCGCTGCGGGCGATGGGGCACACGAGTCGAGTGGTCTGGTATGTCCCGACGCTCGACGACCTCCAGGGATCGGGGGCGCGGGTGATCCGGGCCGCGCTGCCGCGCTGGTTCACCCCCAGCCTGTGGCTCGCCGCCGCCGCTCTGGCCGGGCTCGCACTGGTGCGTGGGCGCCGTCTGGGCCGGCTGGTCCGCGAGCCCCTCCCGGTCGTGGTCCGCGCGATCGAGACCACCCGAGCCCGCGGAGCGCTGTACCGCCGGTCCCGGGACACCCGGCGGGCCGGCGCGATCCTGCGCTCTGCCACGTTGGCCCGGCTCCGTCGCCGGCTCGGCCTGCCCTCTCACGCGCCTGCGGATGTCGTCGCCGAGCGGCTGGCCGCGGTGACCGGGCGCTCGCAGGACGCCGTGGCGGCTGTGCTCACCGGCCCGCTCCCGGCCGACGAGGCCGCCCTCGGTGCACTGGCCCGAGACCTGACCGCCCTCGAGGACCTCTTCTCCTCCCCGCCCCGAACGGAAGGCCCGTCATGACGACCACCGCGTTCCCACCGACCGACGGCACCGGTCCCGGCCCTGGTGCCGGATCTGGCGCCGGATCTGGTGTCGGTCCCGAGGCCGCCGAGCGTGCCCGGGCCGCTCTGCACGCGGTCCGCCTTGAGGTGGCGAAAGTCGTCGTCGGGCAGGATGCGGCCGTCTCCGGCCTGCTCATCGCCCTGCTGGCCAAGGGCCACATCCTCCTCGAAGGCGTTCCCGGCGTAGCCAAGACCCTGCTCGTCCGGGCCCTGGCCGCCGCCCTCGACGTCGAGACCACCCGGGTCCAGTTCACCCCCGACCTCATGCCGGGCGATATCACCGGATCGCTCATCTTCGACGCCGGAGCCTCCCAGTTCACCTTCCGCGAGGGGCCGGTCTTCACCAACCTGCTCCTCGCCGACGAGATCAACCGCACGCCGCCGAAGACCCAGTCCGCGCTTCTGGAGGCGATGGAAGAACGACAGGTGTCGGTCGACGGGCGGCCGCGGCCCCTTCCGGTCCCCTTTCTCGTCGCGGCAACCCAGAACCCGGTGGAGTACGAGGGCACCTACCCGCTGCCCGAGGCCCAGCTCGACCGCTTCCTCGTCAAGGCCGTCCTCGACGTGCCGCCCCGCGACCACGAGATCGCCGTCGTCCGCCGGCACGCGTCCGGTTTCGACCCGCATGACCTCACCGCCGCTGGGGTCCGGCCGGTGGCCTCGGCGGCCGACCTGGCCGCCGGGACGGCGGCGGTGAAGGGCGTCGCGGTGTCGGACGAGGTGGCGTCATACATCGTCGACATCGCCCGGGCGACCCGCGTGTCACCTTCGCTGACCCTGGGAGTCTCACCACGTGGTGCGACGGCGCTCATGGCGACGGCGCGGGCGTGGGCCTGGCTCAACGGCCGCGGCTTCGTCACGCCGGACGACGTCAAGGCGCTCGCTCACGCGACGCTCGCGCATCGCCTCGGCCTGCGGCCGGAGGCGGAGATGGAGGGTGTGTCGACCGGGTCGGTCCTGGCCGCGGCGGTCGCCTCGGTGCCGGTTCCGCGGTAGGTCGGTATGGCGCTCAGCCGTCGCTTCCCCGTGCTGGTCCTGGCCGGGGTGTTCGCCGTGCTCGCGGCGCCCTCGGCTGCGACCGCCTGGGCGTGGGTGGGGCTCTGCGTCGTCGTCGCGGGCGTCGACATGCTGCTGAGCGCCGACCCACGGGGGGTGTCCTTTGCGCGGGGGCCGGGCAGCCAGGTGCGGCTCGGCGAGGCAGCGTCGACGACCCTGTACCTCACCAACGGCTCGAGGCGGCACCTGCGCGGGGTGGTCCGCGACGCCTGGCTGCCCTCGGCGGGGTCGAGCGGGGAGCGGCATACCGTCGATGTGCCGGTGGGTGAGCGGCGGGCACTGACGACGGGGCTACGACCGGTGCGGCGGGGTGACCGGCCGGCCGACCATGTCACCCTGCGCGCCTTCGGGCCGCTGGGGGTCGCGGCGCGGCAGCGGTCGGTCCCGGTGCCGGGGGTGGTGCGGGCGCTGCCGCCCTTCCACTCGCGCAAGCACCTGCCGTCGCGGCTGGCGGTGCTGCGCCAGATCGACGGGCGCAGCGCGGTCCGGATCCGGGGCGCCGGGACCGAGTTCGACTCGCTGCGCGACTATGTCGACGGCGACGACGTCCGGTCGATCGACTGGCGGGCGACGGCTCGGCGGCGCGCCCCGGTGGTGCGCACCTGGCAGCCGGAACGGGACCGCCGGGTGGTGCTGGTCCTCGACACCTCGCGGCTCTCGGCGGGGCGCGTTCTCGACATGCCCAGGCTCGACGCGTCGATGGATGCGGCGCTGCTGCTCGCGGCTCTCGCGTCCCGGGCCGGCGACCGGGTCGACCTCGTCGCCGGCGACCGGCGGGTCCGGGCCCGGGTGAGCGGGGTGGACCGGACCCGGCTGCTCGCCGAACTGGTCACGGCGATGGCCCCGCTTGAGCCCACCCTCGTCGAGGCGGACTGGACCAGGCTGGCCGCCGGAGTCGCCCAGGTGACCAGGCGGCGGGCGCTGGTCGTCCTGCTGACGACGGTCGAGCCGGTCGTCGTCGAGGAGACCCTGCTGCCCACGCTGGCGGCGCTGACCCGACACCACCGGGTGGTCATCGCCTCCGTGGCGGATCCGACCGTCGCGGCGATGGCGGCGACGCGGTCGAGCACCCGGGAGGTCTACGACGCGGCGGCGGCCGAGCGTTCCCAGGCGAGCAAGGACAGAGTTGTCGAGGCCCTGGGCCGCCTCGGGGTGACGGTGGTCGACGCGCCCCCCGAGCAGCTCCCGCCGGCGCTCGCGGACCACTACCTCATGCTCAAGAGCCGCGGCCTCCTCTAGCCCCACACCACCCCAACCCTGTGGATAACCTCCCCCGCCCCGCAAAGACACACCTTTAGAACGCTTCTAAAGGTGTGTCTTTGCGGGTTATCCACAGGGGGGTCAGGCGGGGGTTGACGTTGTCGGGAGGTCGTCGCCACGCTCGGCCTCGCTGAGATCGCCGGTCACCCCCGCGAGCGCAGCGCGCCGACCCACGACGAAGACGTACGCGAAGAAGACCACCTCGGCGAGCGCCCCGACGCCGACCCGGGCCCAGGTCGGCAGCGGCGAGGGCGTGACGAATGCCTCGATCGCCCCGCTCACGAGCAGCACGACCACCAGCCCGAGCGCCACGACCACCGAGGACCGGAAGGCCACCGCAACCGCCTGCGGTCGAGATCGGTTGCCGGGCTCGATCCACGCCCAGAAGACCCGCAGCCCCACCCCCGCGGCGACGAAGACCGCCGTCAGCTCGAGCATGCCGTGCGGCAGGATCAGCCCGAAAAAGACGTCCGCCCGCCCGTGCCGGATCATGATCGACGCGATGATCGCGAGGTTGAGGATGTTCGAGTACAACACCGAGAGCACCGGAAACCCGAGCACCCCGAAGGTGATGCACAGCGCCGCCACCAGGGCGTTGTTCGTCCACACCGAGGCGGCGAAGCTGGTCGCCGCGTGCTCGGAGTAGTACCCGGCGAAGTCCGAGTTGACCAGCTGGTCGACCTCCTCCGGCGTCAGCAGGGTGGACTCCACGGCCGGGTTGCGCAGGAACCACCAGGTCATCACGTATGCCGCACCGAGATTGACCGCCATCGTCCCGAGCCACCACCACCTCGACCGGTAGAGCATCGCCGGGAAGGTCGCGGTGAAGAAGGCGCTGACGTCGCGCCAGGACGACGTCCGGCTCCCGACCGTCCTGGTGCGAGCCCGGGCCAGGAGCACCGACAGGTGGGCGACCAGGGAGGGGTCCGGCGCGCTGGAGCGCAGCCGGGACAGATGGGTGGACACGCGTTGGTACAGGTCGAGGATCTCGTCCGACTCGGCACCGCTGAGGCGCCGCCGCCCGTTGAGCGTCTCGAGCCGCTCCCACTGGTGGCGGTGCGCGGCGACATATGCGTCGACATCCACCTGCTCAACCTAACCGACTACCCTGCCGGTATGGCGGACACGGGGACGCAGCCGGGGGCAGCCACTGGTGCGGCCAGCGGTGCGGCTACCGGCCCCACCAACGACGCCACCTGGGTCCACACCGACGACCTCGTCACCGGCGAAGCGGTCGCCCTTGAGCTGCCCCCCGCCTCGATCGGCTCCCGGGTCGGCTCGGGCCTGATCGACCTGCTCGTCGGTGCCATCGCTCTCCTGCTCCTCTGGGCGGTCTGGACCGCGGGCCTGAGCCGGATCGGTGCGGGAACCGATGTCGCGCTGCTGCGTGCCGTCAGCGTGCTGGTCGCCGTCCTCGTCCTCATCGGCATACCGGTCACCAGCGAGACGCTCACCCGCGGGCGCACCCTCGGCAAGAAGCTCGTCGGCCTGCGCACCGTCCGCGACGACGCCGGTCCGATCACCTTCCGTCACGCCATGGCCCGCGGCCTGGTCGGGGTCGTCGAGATCTACCTCTTCCAAGGCATCCCGGCCCTTATCGCCGCGCTCGTGACCCTCAAGAGCAAGCGGCTCGGTGATATCGCGGCCGGCACCTATGTCATCCGGGAACGGGTGGCAGTCCGCATCCCGCCGCCGGTCGCCATGCCGCGCGAGCTCGCCGCCTGGGCCGCCGCCGCGGACCTCGGCACCGCCCCGGAGGGGCTGCAGGCCGGCGTCCGGACCTTCCTCGCCGGGCGCGCCGAGCTCACCCCCCACGCCCGGCTCACCGTCGGTGCCCGCCTCCTCGGCGAGATGCTCCCGTATGTCGCCCCGGCCCCCCCACCCGGGTTCCATGCCGAGACCGTGCTGGCCGCATTGGTGGCCGAACGCCGCAACCGCGACCAGCAGCGCCTGGCCCGCGAAGACGCGATCCGCACCCGGATGCTCCCGCCGACGAGCGACCTCGACCCGGGCCAGGAGCCCAGCGGCCGCTGACCCTGCCGGACCGCACCGGCGACCCGCACCGGCGACCAGCACCGAACCCGGCGAACGCCCGGGCTCAGGAGCGCGGCCTGCCCAGCGCGAGCACCTCGGCCAGCCCGGCCTCGAAGCACTCGGCGAGCACCGGGACGTCCTTGACCCCTGACCCGTCGATATTGAGCCCGATGCAGCAGGTGCCGACATGGGTGACCATCGCGGCCATCACCGCCACCCCGGGCAAGGGTCCGAACGGGAAGATCCGCTCGATCCGCGCCCCGGCCATGTAGGCGTCCTCGGTCAGCCCTGGGACATTCGAGGCGGACAGGTCGGTGTTGGCGGCGAACTCGACCACCGTCGCGCCCACGGCCGAGGGGAGCCGGTTGACGACCGGCGTGACGATGGACAGCGCGTCCAGGGCGGGCTCGGTCAGCGAGGACATGACGATGCCGCGCATGGCCGCGATCCGGTCCGCCGGGTCGACGATGCCGACCGGCGCCGCGAACATCGCCCCCGCGAAGGCGTTGCCGCCCATCGGGTCGTCGGCCCGCCGCAGCGAGACCGGCACCGTGACGGGCAGCTCGTCGACCGGCACCCCGTGAACCTCGTGGTAGCGCCGCAGCCCGCCCAAGAGGGCGGCCAGGTAGGCGTCGTTGACCGACCCGCCTGCGGCCCGTCCCGCCCGGCGCAGGTCGGCCAGCTGGCACTCCAGGGTCCGGAAGACCCACGCGCGGCCATCCCGGGGCCGCAGCAGCGGCGATGGGGGCGCCGGCGGCGGCGAGAGCACCCGACGCAGCGAGGCCCCGAAGCGCAGGGTCTCGGACGTGACATCGCCGGGGTTGGCCAGCCAGTGCCGGGCGGTGTCGACGGCCGCGCCGAGCAGCCCGG
>RRZU010693343.1_pt1 | contig 25528 bp, 29 predicted proteins | sample 2165561 | NCBI WGS metagenome assembly RRZU01 (sample SAMN10456909, study PRJNA506462) | wastewater metagenome | isolation source: wastewater sludge | place: USA: Moscow, Idaho | reverse complement strand
TGTACGATAATATACACCCTTCATAACTCTAACGCTAACACCACGAGATCTACCAACAAATTCACGTTGCACCTTTTGTTGGTGTAATGTAATATTTCTAAATAACCATATTAAGTGTTCTCCCTTTCCTAACAGAAATGGGAAATCACCATTTATCGTAATATTTGGAGCAGGAACATTTCCCTGCAAAATATCTTGAAGAACTTTTGATTGAACTACTTTCTCTAGAGATTGATTAGCATTCAAGACTGATTGAGGAAGTCCTGTAAACTGCATAAATCTAGCGACGGTCTGGTTTTCCTTGGTGTCAATTACACCATCGTTAAGATAGTTGTCAATCGCCATATCAAACGCATTGCAATAAGCTTGTTGTAATGCGCTTCTATCAATAAATGAATTTTGGACGATTGCATTAATTTCTCTTTCTTTCAGATAGAAATCTTCCTTGTTAATAAAACAATTACCGATTATCTGTTTGATAGAAGCTAAACCTTGATTAAACTTCCTTTCGCATTCCTCATGTTTACTATGAAAAAAGCCTGCTTCTTGGCCGCAATATTTACATTTCCCCATATTAATTTCTTAATTTTGATTGATAATTTACACCCTGCTTCAAATAGGTCATTAAAAGGATTACACCTATAAATGTTATCGGAAGTGCGATGAATAGACCTAATGCTGAACCACAGAATGTGTCATATATACCATGTAATGTGGCAGGTACTGCTATTGCTAAAAAGTACAATGAAATACGGTATTTTGGATATAGACTTGCAAATGCGATGAAATATCCAGCTATACCACACCATATTGCGTGTAGAAAGGGAAGACTTGTAAGTCTTGCAATGTTCATGAAGAATGCTGATGTATAATCGAGCTGAACATTAACTGTGGTCTGATACTGAACCCCTTCATATACTCCAAAAGCAATGCCAGACATCAATCCGTAGTAAACCAATGTTTGAGGGATAAGAGGTTCCTTTGCTTTCTTGGCAATTACATATACAGGCAGTGCTTTCCCAAGTTCTTCAGACAAGCCTACACCTAAAATGTATCCAACCAGTGACAAAGGAAAACCTAAATTTATTAGGTGATAAAAAGGATTCAAGGCCGGTACTCCAAATAAATCCCAAAAAAGAAACACAAAAGCTTGGGTCAGAAAGAAAACAATGATTGTTGATTTTATCGTGACTTGTGCAGTCTTAAAGTACGAATAAAAGAACAATCCCCAAATTACTGAGAAATAGAGTGCAACTAAATAGAATACAAAAATTCCTCCAATAGGCATAAAGCTCAATACAGATGGGAATAATCCTATAGCAGCAAGAATAAGCAATCGTTTATCGGAAAGCCATTGCTTGTTCACAAGCGTATCTTTGGGTATAATTAGTTCTGTCCCAATTTTCTTTAATTGAGAAAACAAATCGCCTCCATGGACAACTTTGGGTTTTAGTCCATTCCGCTTTAGCAATTTCTTAACTGTTGATACTTCAGTTGAATTTGCATCCATAGCTTTGTCACACAACAATACCTGTCCGCTGTTTACATAGGACAGCAAACTTTGTTCGTCATAAGGACCATACTTTTGATTGTTTCTAATTATATATATCATTGTTGAAAACGTATTGAATTTAATAGCTCAGCTACATACGAATCGTTACCTCCATCATAGCTGGAAATGATGCAAACTTTACTAGTCGCTTCATCTGTCAATAAAATATATCGCCCAAAAAGTTCCCCATCTTCTAAATAATATCTAGTCACTTTATAGAAGTATGAGTGCCCATTAACGGAACGTTTCTCGTTAATAACATTTTCAGATTGAAATTTTGCTGCATCTTGGTCTTGCCAATTAGACCAATATGAATTGAAATTCTTAAGAGAAAAAACTGTTTCATAATCGCTACATAATGTAACGGTTCCTATGTTTTCAGATTCCAATTCAAAGACAGTAATTTCTGGGTCTGTTAATTCTTTCTTTTCACATGTAAAACTATCAGGTCTAGTAAATATAATTTTACCATCTGTGTATTCGTTTTTACCAAGAACAGCAGTTTGAATAAATGTTTGAGTTTGTTCTTGTGCTTTTAAGGCAACATCACCTACACCGATTGCCAAGAACAAAACAGGTACAACAACTAAAGCTGTTACTATGTAATAGTCTTTGGATGTCTTCTTTCGAAATTCTTTTGGAATAACCTCATTCACTTTGTTTGAAACCGACAAATAGCTAAACCAAATAGTTGACCAAACTAGCGAACGAATGATTTGTTTTAGACTGCCTATTCCTGTCTCTTCAAATTCCCCTCCAAACAAAACAAATAAACTCGATACAAAAATGGCAATAGTATATACTTTTCCTAAAAAAACAGAATCTGGCTTTCGGTTGGTAAAAGAATAAGCTGTGTAACAGGCCAATGCAAATAGCATAGCACCAAAAGCAACATCCGTTAATGCAAGTATATAGCTACCTCCATACTCAATTACGTTAAATGTTGCTATCGGTAATATCAAACTAAAAAGTCCCCCAAGAACCATGGTAAACAAAAAGAAAGATAACCAACCTTTGATATCGGTGTTTCTTAATAGATATTCTGATGTAATTGAAAAACCATGATTTTCTGAACCACTGGCATTCTCTTGTGTACTGTTATCGACAGGAATAGAATTGTTATCACTATGTTTTTCCAAATCTATTTTGTATGAATTATTTGGCTGGTTATCATTAGTACCAACCTCCACACTATCAATTCTTTTTTCAGGGTTCTCTATTGTCTTTTCTATATTGATTCTTTTGGAATACATATCGCAACTTTGCCCATTAAACGCAATATTCAGGGAACAATTTAATGTCCCCTGCTTATTACAATTATCGCATTGATCCTTAATCATAACAGTCTTAATTAAAGTTTACTTGATAAGTTTCTTATAATGAATTCTTAATACTTGTTTTGCATTATCGATTTCTATTCTACCCAATCTTGAAAGTACGGTTTGCCCTAGAAGTAAAGGAGCAACTTGATTTTTAACAACAGATGCCTTTACGTTTGTAAGATTAAGCCCCCCGAATTCAACATTCTTCAAATTAATAACCGTTCCTTCCATAACATCTCCACTAGCAGTTGAGAAATTTTGTTTTCCGACCACATCAGTAGATTTTAAAAATTCATTCTTCATCATAAAAGTTGCCTCTACATTTGATAGGGATACGTCATAGGCACCAGTATCAAAGATGAAGTGAAGAGGTAACCCGTTTATTTTGCATTTAACTTTGCATACACCACCTTCTTTGGTGAATGGTATTTCTGAAATAGTTTCTTCATACTTGCTGGATTCATCATCTACATCAACTTCACTCTCATGTAAAGACTTATATTTATCAATCATTTCTTTGAACTGTGGCAGATTTTTAATTAAATCCAAGTCATCGTCATTCATAAGATGTGCGAATCGTCTATAGCCTTTTTCTAACGATTTTTCAAGGTATGACAATGACTGTTCCTTTTGACCCATTCGACAATAGAGACATGCAGCATCATAATAGTTTCCGCCATCTTCTGGATTCTTTTCAATAATACTATTCATATATGATTTAGCTTTATCCAGTTCACCTAAAGCAAAGAATGCATATTGTGCACAAGAATCATCTTCAGGAATGGTATCTAACTCAATAACCTTATAGTAGTCTTTCTTAGCCAATTCATGCTTGCCTAATTTCTCATACATATCTCCTCTGCCGAGGTATGCATACGCATAGTCAGGTTTCAACATAATCACGGTGGAATAATCCTCGATAGCCCCCTCTGTGTCATTCGTATTGTCTTTTATAAAACCTCTACGATAATATCCACCAAAATACTCAGGATCATTGTTGATGAATTTATCATAAAGAGCTATTGCTTCTTTGGAACGTGAAGCCTCATATAATAAATCAGCTTTCTCTTGAATATACGCATAATCAGTTGAATCGAGCTTTATAGCCTGATCAATGTTAGATAATGCAGCTTCAAAATCACCTATATTTTCATAGCAATTTGATATTCTGTAATAAGTGATAGGTGCAGCATCCATTAAAGCTGATTGTTTAAAGTAATCTATAGCCTTTCTATATTTATGTTTTCTCTCATGTACAACTCCTAAACAATATTTCCAATAATCATTATTTGGATACTTTATTTCTTGAATCTCTAATTTCCTTTTGATAATAGTAAAGGCGGAATCTGCAATTGATTGCATGCAATAAAAAGCTCTCTCCTCGCCGTCAATGCTAAGGGCTTTGAGTACGTCATCAGATGCTTCACTATACATTTTTAGACCAAAATAGCTGTCAGCTCTAAATGAGTATCCAGAAGAATATTCGGGAGCCAATTTTACAACATAACTAAATGATTCTAACGATTCTTTATACAAATCTTGAATTTGCAAGTTACGACCTAATCCCATATATGCAATTACGTTGCCTGGATCTATTGATATCATCTTATGATAGTCTTTGTTGGCTAGTTCATAATTCTTATCCTCGTAAAATTGTTGGGCACGAGATTTATAATTATCATAGTTATCTGGATTCTCTTTTATTGCCAGGTTTAAGTCTTCTAATGCTTTGTCTCTTTGACCTAATCTATTATAAATTTCAGCTCTAGCCAATAAAGCGAAACTACGATATTCCTTATCTTTCTTTGGAATATATTTGATTGCTTTTATTGCATTTGAAAGAGCTGAACCATAATCCTCTTTTCGAATGTCCAACGATGCTATCCAAATCAAGGCATAACCATTGTCTGGATGTTCTGCCAACTCCTTTTTCAAATAACTAAGTCCTTCTTCTGTATTGTTGTTTTGAATTGCTTCAACTCCACGATTATAGTTGTAGGATTCAGGACGCTTTACATTCTGTGCAAACGCACAGAATGAAAGCATTAAAAATATTGATAATTGTAAAACTCTTTTCATTTATATGAATATGTGCTATTGATTAAAAATCCTATTTGAAATTCTTTCTGCGTCCCCCGATTAATTATTCACTAATTGAACTATAATTAATCGGTCTCCATCATTTTTACCCAGAAGAATTTTCTTCCCTTCGGTTAACTCAACGTATTGACCAATCTCAATTTTCTTATCAGTATCTTTGTCCCATAAATCCGGTAAACGCCTATTGATGAGAATCCAATGATTATTGTAGAAATGAAAATCTACCACAGGTCGTTTTTCATCTGCTGTCAATTTTTCGTTTGGTGATATAAATCGATTAACATGCCACATATAAAGCGTTTGTTTATCATATACCATTAATCTATAATCCTCTGGAATGAATTTTCCTGATCTCGGAGAATAATATAGATTTAAGACTGGTAACTGACCATGATATTCTGTTCCACAAAAAGGGCACCTTGGTTTAGTCGTATTATCAAATACAAACCAATGTGCTTTACAATTCGGATTTTGACAAGGTTGCATGAGATCTGTTGTTTTCACTAGTGCATTAACCCAATCATTTGCAGATGGACGTAGATTTGGATTATGTAGTCCGTCAATAAAAGCCTTATCAAAAAGACCTTTTAAATAAGGACCACAAATTGTATAGGGTAATTTCGTAACATCACCTTGTGGAAGTTCGCTTGGAGCCAACTGATCTACCTTTGGACGGTTACTCTTATCTGTAGGATGTTCAACAAACAGAGCCTTAGATCCCATAGACAGTTCTTCATCTTTTGTTGAATCTAAGTCATTTACTTTTCCGCCCCGTAATGGATGACGATATAGTAAATACATATAAATCAAGACGGATAATGCGTGTCTATCGGTTTGAATACTTGGCAATTTCTTATTTGGATCTCCAACTTTCAAACTTCTTGTTTCCAAAACTTCTGGAGCTATAAAATCTGGTGTGCCAACAACATCTGGCGGATATTTTCCTGGCACTACTAGTCCGTCACAATCAATGATATTGGCTGTTCCTGTTACAGGATCAACTAATATATTATTATATGATAAGTCTGAATGTGATAACCCTGCTGCATGAAGTCTATTTACACCTCTTGCTAATTGTATGCACATATGAAAATGTGTAAGCCAAGTTCCTTTTTGATCATCATCCAAAAATTTGTTTCTCAATTTTGCTGATGCAAACCATTTCCCGACCTTTTCTTGCCCCTTGAATCTACCACCTGAAAAGAAAAAGTTCTTGTTATAACAAGGAACAACAAGACCAACCTTTCCATTCCATTCTACTAATTTTTCCGGCCAACAGAATACCTTTTTCCAATACTCACCACCTGCTTGATTAAATATCTTTTCTCTGTATGGACCAGTAATGTTTAAAATACGTTCTTTTGCATTAGCATCCAAAGGCTGTCTAAAGAAAGCCACTACATAAGATTTATCTGGGCTGAAGTACACATCTTTCATTGCACCAGAGCCGATAATATTCTCGACAAACTCAACTGTTGAGCTATCTGTCGCTGTAAGTCTTATCGTCTGTGCCATAATTAATATAATATTGCAATAGTTCTATCGTCATGGTTGCCTGGAGACCAAAAACTTAACCAATTCAACAATTGTGTCTTTGATTCTTCATTATCGTCTGATAAATCAACTCCAGTAATTTCATCCTCTGGGAAACCTGTTTTAAGCTTATTCCAAAACTCTTTCCATTTCTCGAAGTTATTCAGGTTGTTTTCTGTTTCAAACATTGGATCTGATACACCATCTGTCATTAACATAAGGGAAGTAAAATCATCTTCTATAGAGAATCTAAGTCTTTCGAAGACAGCTGCCCCATCTTTAAATATTTCTGGCATAGTTAAGAAACGAGTTTGACCAGAATACTCTCCTTCATCAGGAACTCCCAACAATTTAGCTATTCCCTTTTCTTCATTATAAAGACACATAGCTCCGTCACCAACCCAATACGATGCAATAAACCATCCAAAATCAAACTTCTTACATATCGCAAACATAAGTGTAGTTGCAAAATCTTTTGGCTTTGAATTCTCATTAGCCTTTGATGCATCATTGATTGCTTTATGAGCTTTAAAAGCTGCATTACCGATAATGTCATAGATAATATTCGCCATTTGTTTGCGAGCCGCTTCTTCGTCCTCTGCATTCTTGTATGCCCGGATTTTTTCTTCAAATGCATCACTGTCCTTGAGTTTTTCCAAACAATGTCCAACAACAGTTTCACATGCAATTTCTGAACCCTTTCGTGAGTATTTAGCTGAACCGGCACCATCTGCGACCGCAATTATATACCAATCAGAATCTTCACAATGAACCAATTTGAAATGGTCATCGCGTGCTTTTCCTTCTTGGGCATGAGAACGTCCACGTTGACTAGCTGCTACAATATCTTTTCTAGGACCAGTCTCTTCCTTTTCCTCAACTTTTACATATTCACAAACACAATCTTCTTTATAAAACGTTACATTCTTATCAGTTGGAATATCTTTCCACAATGAGCGAGGGTCAGGATTGAAAGCAATTGGTAACTCAATTGATAAAGGTTCTTCTCCGTCAATCATGCCATCATATTTGTATGACAATTTTAGTTTAAAATCTCCTGGTTGAGATGACTTACCAGATATCGTACATTCGTTTTCTTCTGATATGTCGCACTTTAAACCTAATTGATCACATCCATCAATCCATAAATCAGTTACCACTCCCTTAGGTAGTGTAAAACTAGCAGTATAGTCTTTGCGTACTGTACCATTGGATAACTTAATATTCAAATCTTTAACCTGATTTTCGATAACGATTCTTTTGTTCATACGACTATCTTTATATTTATTCCAAGCTTCATTGATTAACCATTTTTGGAAGTCATCTCCCTGAGCAAGTGATGCTTGAATTCCACATTGCTCTAATAATGTAGTGACTAAGCTCATATTATCCACGTCCTCTATTAACATCTACACCACCTTCTCCTGTTGCGCCTAATTCACCTTCAAGCCCACACCAAGGACAACTACTATGCATATCAGAACCAACACAGAAAATATTACCACATTCACAGACTACAACACCTAATTGATTGCCACAACAAGGGCATGTTGGGACACCAATAAGTTCTGTTGTATTGATGATACGGTTTGTATCACCATCTACAGATAACTTCTTATAAGTTTCGCCATCGATGGGATAAGCACCTACAAGTTTGAATATTCTTGTATCGATATTGTCATATCCCTCCATTTCAACTTTACTTAATCTCTTGGCATATTTTACAAGATAATTTTTCTTTGTAGTCTGGCATTTGCCCAGAAGAACTGCATAATTTTCATCAATCTGACAAGGTTTCTTCGTATCAACTTTTTCAAGATTAATACCTGTAGTAGGAGCCAACTGTACATCGTCATTAGAATAATCGGTAACAGATACACTCGTTGCTTTAATTGATGCAGTGACCCATTTGAAGAATTTAGTGAATGATTCTGCATCGGTGTCTTTTAATCGAAGTACATTGTCCGAAATCTGACCAAGCATCTGTGTATTCACATTATCGCCTATTGATATAGCTATAAGATTGCAACCTTTGCGATACTTTGCATTCCAACGACTAAAAGCAGCATTGTAATCATCTGTAGGAGTGCCATCAGTAAACAAGAAAATGATTGGCTTCCAGTCACCTTTTGCTTCCATTGTTGTTTTCTGAATAGATTTATCTATATCATCCATTAGAAAATTCATTGCAGAACCTAATGAAGTACCTCCTCCAACTGGAAATGTTGGTGGATAGAACTTATATAGTTCAGTCAGTGGAGACAAACTTACAGCCTTGCCAGCAAAAGCGATTACTGAAACAAATGCTGTTTCTAAAGCGTATGGGTCAACTCGAAGTTCCTGAATGATTGTTCTCATACCATTTTGAACTTGTTCTATTGGTTCTCCAACCATGGACTCTGATACGTCCACGAGAAAATATATTGGTAATCTTCTCATATTATTTATTTTTTATTGTTATCTAATAATTGGCACACTTGAAAGAAATACTTTACCTGGTCCAGTGATTCTTGTCATTAAAAAGCCTTCTCCAGATACTAGATTCCTTACTATATTTGTATTTCTTTGAACTGATATTCTTGAATCGTCTATGTCATAAAGAGCCTTGATGTGGTCTTCATCAACAACAATTTCTTCACCAGATACTAAATCTCTTTCTATAAGAGAATCAATACAATCAAAGAATACAGTAGAATCTCCTGTTACTTTTTGATATGTAAACCCGGCTCCAGTGAGTAACTTGTTTATTGAAAAATTTAAATCAATCTGAACTCTATTATTTGATGCCACGTAATCACCTCTTCTCAAAATTAGTGTATGACCTGGAGTAACTTTTATATATTTAAGACTACCTGTTCTTCCAGATACTACTATCTTTTTAGGCGAGTTAGATATATTCTGATATTTAATTAAGAAGATGGATTCACCTGACAGTTTGCTGCTTATTACGCTAGCCAGACCATTGCCAGACATTAATACTTCTTGATCAACACCACTATCCATATAGATTAGTGCACCTCTTTCAGCATAGAAGCATTCTCCTTGATTCAAAGTTGCTTCTAATGCTTGAAATACATTACCGATTAATTTGCAATTCATATTACTTAAATTACTACATTGACTTCTTCTGGAGGAGGAGGTAAAACAAGTTCTTCTGTTGCTCCCATTGATTTATTTCCTTCTCCAATAATACCGCTTACCCATTTGAAAAATTTCATTAGAGATGCGCTATCTAGGGTATCTATTTGGTAGACTTTATCTGATAGCAATCTTAATTCCTCGGTCTTTGCTTTAGGACCAGCTGCGCAACAAACAATTGTTGCAAAGTTGCTATTCTTAACCTTAGGGATTACATTGTTAAAAGCTTGTATGTCTGATGGCTTTCCATCGGTCATTAAAAATAATAGAGGCATCCAATCACCCTTTTGTTCTTTGCTGCCTTTATTAACTTCTTTATCAACCTTCTCGCAAAGCATTTCCAAAGCAGCACCCATGTGAGTCGGCCCGCTATCAGGTGTACTTATCTCCGGCATTTGTAAATCGTCAATAGGCGTAAGTGGAATTAACTGATTTACATCTTTATCGTATGTGATAATACTTATACTTACTGTTTCCAGTGCGTATGGATCATTGCGCAATGTACTTAACATTGCTTCGATACCAACCTTTACAGATTCAATAGGTTCTCCTTTCATTGAACCAGAGGTATCTATAAGTAGATAAACAGGTAGTCGACGTGCCATATATATTTAAATTGTCGTTTTAATTTTTGATTGAACGCAATACTTTGATTTCATTAGGAAGAGGTGGAAGAGCATCTATAGCCATATCACATTCTCCAGCAGTTTCAATTTTCATACTTGTAGTACTAATTGAACTGGATATCCACTTGAAATATGACTTTATACTTGTAGAATCGATAGTTGATATCTGAATTACATCATTTGTAATCTTTCTCAACACATCAATGTGAGATTTTTCACCTGCAGCGCATGCTACTACCACACCGAAAGGTAGCTTTTTGAACTCCGCAATCGGTTTTGCAATTGGGCCACTATAGCCGCCATCTGATAAGATGAATAATAATGGCTTCCAATCACCTTTGGTTTCAAGAGTGTTCTTATGTACTTCTTCGGGAACTTTTGAAGTTAACAGCATTAGTGCTTCGCCTAAGGCCGAGCGACCTTTTGCTATGATTTCTGGAAGGTGAAATTTATATACTTCTGTTAGTGGAACAATTTGTTCAGCTGAAGCGTTATAAGTTATAATGCTCAAACAAACTGTTTCTAAAGCATATGGATCTTGATTTAAGGATTCTATAAGAGACGTAATGCCAACCTTAACTGCTTCTATGGGTTCTCCGCGCATAGAAGTAGACGTGTCTATCAATATGTAAACAGGTAAGCGTCTCATATTATTTTCTTTAATCGTTATCTTCTTTGTTATAACCTAAATAAGCACCAGCTACTGCACTGCCTAAGAGCATAAACCAGAAAGTAGATTCTCCATCACTTTCATAATAATATCCTTGAGTTGACAGAATTATTTGGTATAGAAAGTAGGTAAGAGGGCATAATATGAAGCCCATTATTGCTCCAACCATAGAACAATTGGGTACTAAACTCTTTATCGGAAGGCTTACAATAACTGCACCTATTACTAAAACATACCAATATTCAGCTTCTAACCATACAGCTAAAAGAGAGAGTATTATAGCAATAATTACGCTAGTGCCAAGTCCTGCTAAAAAAGCAAGAGAATATTTAGGCTTTTGTGGTTCTTGTACAGAGGAGTTTTCTGTTTGTGTATTGTTATCAATTTCACATTTAGATAACTTTTCAAGATCGTACTTTTGCATAATTGTGATAAATTTAAGAGTTAAACAAAGAATTAGAGTTGACTTGGAACATTTCTATTCCAAGCCTACTCTTTTTTTATTTTATAGTATCTGTGCTAGGTTTGCAGGGAAACTCTTAGCTTCTGCTTTCAGCTTTTCCAACAGAGCTTTTTCAGTTCCGTCAACCTGACCATCAGCACCGATTTTCTCAACTAACCATGCGGCTTCATTTTCATCGATTTCTCCTGGTGACACTTCGTCTTTTAGCAAGAAATCTGCAATAGCTTGAATGAAAAATGATTCCCATAAAGCATCATTGGCTTTACCTGTAACAGCATCATTAATTTCAAACAAGAAGTCAGCTTCTTCTTTGTCTATTACACCGTCAGCATAGAGCACCTCTTTCATTTTTGCCACTTCTTCTGCGTCAATGATACCATCAGCAAGAAGTTCGGCTTTAAATTCTTGTAAATTCATAATCTGATTAGTTTAAACTTATACATTTGTTATACCACGATGTTTACTTCAGGAGGTGGAGGTGGAAGCTCACTCATACTACCGACATCTGCACCAGTATCTTCAACCTTCATACTTCCTGCACTAACTGATGCAGAAACCCATTTGAAGAATGACTTGATAGTTGCACTATCAGTTGTGTCAAGCTGAACTACACATTCTGTAATTTTCTTCAAGACATTAGTGTCGGCTCCTTGACCTGCAGCACAAGCTACGACCATACCAAACTTTCTCTTCTTGAATTCTGCTAAACCTTTTGTGATGTCATCTGTAGGAACACCATCAGTCATAATGAAAACTAAGGGTTTCCAATCGCCTTTTTGCTCAGCTGTAGTTTTAGTGACTTCTTGGTCAACTTTTGTTGATAGCAAATTCAAAGCTTCACCAAGTGCAGTACATCCATTAGCCTCAATGTTTGGCTGTTGGAAAGCTGATAACTCTGTCAAAGGTGACACTTGTTTCGCAGAACTGTCGAATGTAATGATACTCAAGTACGCAGTTTCCAAAGCATAAGGATCTTGGCGTAATGTAGAGACCAAAACTTGAACACCGTTCTTAACTGCTTCTATAGGCTCGCCATACATTGAACCTGAGCAGTCGAGAAGTAGATAAACAGGTAATCTTCTCATAATAAATTCTTTATATTGTTAATAATATTACAAATATCTTTGTTTTACCGTTTTGAGTGTACTCTCAAAATCATGGTCTTTAGTAGGTTCGCCAATAGCGTTGAATTTCCACTCTCCGTTACGTTTGTAGAAGATTCCCATCACCATTGATACGTTTCCTGCAAAAGTTGGGTCGTTAGCTACATCGTAAGTAGCGAACACCTCTTTCACTACTGTAGGAGTCCCTTCGTAAATACGAATAGATGCAAACGGAATTGTTTTGAAGTCCTGCTGCTGGAAACTATTCAACACAAAAGCAATTTTATCAGTTTTGGGATTTAACTTAGTCAAGTCAACAGTAATTACTTCGTTGTCCAAACCATCGTCTCCGTCAGTATCTCCAGTTCTGTCATCTCCACTATGTTTGATTGCTCCATCGTTTGAAGCTAAGTGGCGAAACCAAACACGGTCTATGATATTTCCTTCAGCATCAAATTCAGCGCAACTAGCATCTAAATCTACAGCTTCAGTACGTGTCATTCCAAACCATCCTTTTTTCTGGATTGCTCCCCAGTTTACACCAACACACACAGTGGTCAGTTTTGAACCATTATTTTTTTCAAGGTTGATTCTTTGACCTTTTTCAAGTCTTATTGCCATAATGTTTTTTTCTATTTATTATAGTCTTTAATAACTCGGGCAATTGTATTCACGATGGATTTATCTTCGAATGCGTCTCCAAGTGCTGCGAACTTCCATTCTCCATTGCGACGATATAATTTTCCCATAACTAGAGCTCTCATACCCTGACAATTTGTTTTTGTTGCTACATCGTATGATGCGAAAACCTGTTTGGGAGGACAGTCTGGTTTACCTTCAAACATACGAATGGAAGCGTATGGAATTTCAGAAAAATCTCCCTTAAACTCATCGTTGTTATAGATATTCAAGAAGAAAACAATCTGGTTTACTTTGCTTGTTACTTTCTGTAAATCAACTGTGATAATCTCGTTATCTAGTCCGTCGTCGCCATCTTGATCTCCTTGAAGGTCGTCACCAGTATGATGAAGAGCTCTATCCAAAGAATCTAATTTACCATCAGGTAAACCAATGTTATGTCTTGAAAACTGATAAAGTGGAGAGTAGATATGATCGCAGATATTACCTTCTTCATCAAACATTAGGCAGCTAAGGTCCAAATCAACGTCTACAGTAACATTGACGTTTCTCCATTCTGTTTTTCGACCGAATCCAAGAAAGCCTTCGTTCACAACAAACTCTTGACGTTGTGTCTTTGTTAGGGCTCCCCAATTACAACCAACACAAAAATTGGTTAGTTTAGAACCATTTGATTTTTCAAGGTTGATTCTCTGACCTTTTTCTAGTCTAATTGCCATAATCGAATTTTTATTATTAATTGATTAAACCTTTTATTAAACGATAACCTCCATATACAACTGCACCCCAAAAAATGTAAGTTCCCCCAGTAATAAGTGTAAGCAGGATTCCACCGCAAGCCCAAATTAGACCCCATTTTATATCATCAGACGAATTTTGGGACTTTTGTTCTTTTATCTGTTCTTTTATATTCTTTATGACAGTTTCGGCTCCTTCAGAATCAACACCTTGATTAACTAGTTGCTTCTTTGCATCCTCATAATTGTATCCTTTGTTTACAATAAGATCTGCAGCGTAGTTATACACATCATCTATGTACTGTTGTATTTCTTCTTGGGAAGGTTCTTCATTTTGATTTTTGTTTAAATCAATCATGACATTGAATGTTAGTTGTATTTATTGATGAATTCTTGCAAACCTTGCTTATATCCAACACCGATAGCTTCGAACTTCCACTGACCATTCTTTTTATATAGACGGCCAAATTCTACTGCTGTCTCGATGCTAAAATCTTCTTCAAGTTCATATTTCATTATTTCTTCATTTTTATCGCATACTCTAATGAATGAGTTGTGAACTTGACCGAAGTTTTGTTTACGCTCGTCAGCTTTGTGAATGGTAACAACAAAGCAGATTTCAGTTGCAAGAGGGTTAATTTTGGATAGATCAATAAGAATTGATTCGTCATCACCTTCACCTTCTCCTGTTAGGTTGTCGCCAGTGTGTATAACAGCCCCATCGGGTGATTTTAGGTTGTTGTAAAATACGAAGTTCTCATCAGAGAGAAGTTTTTTGTTTTCTCCCAAAATGAATGCAGAAGCATCCAAATCGAAGTCAACACCTGTGTTTGATTGGTTAGTGTCCCATCCCAATCCAATAGAGAACTGTTGAAGCTCAACGTTAACTCTTTGTCCTTTTTCTAGATTTATCATAAGTATTACTTTTATTGATTTGACACTGCAAATTTACAAAGGTATCTGTCGCTCAAGGAATTGTTGAAACGTTTTCAATAATTGGGCACTTTAGTAGCAGATTTAAGTTGCAACATTGCAAAGGTTATTTATTTGCTTCCGGCAGAGTAGGTAAATCCCCAGCCATAGCGTTTATCGCAATCTGAATGATTGTCATGGAACGTAATCAGCTTCTTAACTTCCATTGAATTATCGACACCAAATTCGATTGAGGCAATAGCGCAGAAACGTTTGTTGCTGCTTTGTTGTCCCATCTGAACTATAATGTCTTCACAGCCAGGAACAGACACTTTCACAACGGCGTTGGTGTCTGCCCACTTTGCTGCTCCTTCAAAAATAAAAGTATATACTGTTATACGTTTGATGTTTGAAATGCCATTAGGGTTAACCAAAATGGTTTCGCCAGATTCAGCTGATCCACCTCTGTCATCACCTTTATGCCAAATCCATGGAGATTGAGTATAGCATCCTTGACGAGTTTGATGATTTCGAACACCGCCACGACCATGAGAGAATTGAAGACCATCTATTAGCATCTTCTTTCCATCTCTTAGCTCATAGAAACAACCCAAATCCAAGTCAATGTCTCCACCTCCAAAGATTTTTTTCATAAAACCACCTTTGCTCCAGTCGAGGTTGATTTTAATCTCTCCTGAGAAAGATGTTCCTTTATCAAGGTTTATGCGGTGCTTATCACCACTCTTTTCAAGAATAATTGCCATAACTACATAAATTTTGATACTAGTTCTTCCAAACCTCCTTTATGTCCTATTCCCAATGCTTGTATTTTCCACTCACCATTGTATCGATACAAACGGCAGAACTCAATTGATGCACATGTAGAGAAATCCTCAGTTAGGTCATAGCGATATTCTTCTGCACCTTCTTTTTCATGCCCAGGCTTGTATAAACGCACATATGCACGTTCAACCTGACCAAAGTTTTGTTTTCTCTTTTCGTATTCGTAGATACTAACATTTATGATTATTTCTTGCACATCTGACCTAACTTTAGATAAATCGATATCCATTATTTCATCATCACCATCTTCAGAAGTTTGACCGTCTTCATCATCAACCGAACCTATTACAGAAAGTTCTGGATCTACAGGACGAGATTCGTGACGCATTGCATCATTATCATTTCCCCAAATGTTACTTTTGACTATTGATATAGGTTTAATTAAAGCCTTCGAGCCAGTCCATTGCCTTTCGTTGTCTTTATTACGTTCTATTTCATGAGCATCAACCTTTAATCGTTTTTCCGAGTTGTAGAAAACCAAATAATCATCTGCTAGTGTTTTTTTGTTTGAACCAATCATGAAAGCTGCAACGTCCAAGTCAAAATCGTACTGCGAAGCACCTTCATTAACATCCCAACCTAATCCTACATGGAAAAGATTCATATTAAGAATCTTATTCTCTCCTTTAACTAGATTAACTGCCATAATTATCCAACATATTTATCAACGAAATACTGTAATCCACCTTTATAACCGATGCCCATTGCTTCAAACTTCCATTCAGCACCTTTCTTGTAAAGACGGCCAAATTCTACAGCTGTCTCAATACTGAAGTCTTCATCAAGATCATAGCGAGCAATGTCTGTTTCAGTATTAGCATCATAAATACGAATATATGAATTGTGAACCTGACCAAAATTCTGCTTACGGGCTGCAGCCTCATGGATAGTTACAGTAAATACGATTTCCTGAATGCGAGGATCAACCTTAGTTAAGTCAATAGTTAATGTTTCGTCATCGCCACCATCACTATTACCTCCAGTTGTGTCATCACCAGATGATTCAACTGCTTTGTCAGGAGAGAGTGGATTGTTGTAAAAAACAAAAAAATCATCTAGTGGCAACTTTTTGTTGCTACCTAACATAAACGCAGAAGCATCTAAGTCAAAGTCAAAACCAGTGCTCTCGTTTGGATCCCATCCTAATCCAACGCCGACTTTTGATAAGCCTATTTCAATGCGTTGGCCTTTTTGAAGATTAATCATAATCGTAATATCTTTAAATTAATTTTAATTAATGACCAATTGTCTCTTAAATCAGGGACTTTGCTATATGCAAAAATAACCAAAATAACTCATATTTGTCAATTTCGCAATAAGAAATCCCGTTTTTTCTTTGTTTATATTCAAGAAAAGAGTAATTTGGTTGTTTTTTAGTCATTTCTGACGTGATAAAATCATAAAATCATAAAACCATTCCTTTTCTCTTGTTTCCTTTCTTTTCAGTTAGTTGCTTTTGTTATATATAAGCTGGCATTTATCTTTCATACGAAATGTATTTTCCTCCCATTGATGACAGATATTCTGTTTCAAATTGATAATTTGTTAACTTTCCACCAGCTTTCTAAAAACAACTCTATTAAACAGCAGCTTCATCTTTTTTGATAATCATTTTTCCATTTTCAATATCTACAACAGCGCTTCCACCACGTTTCAATGAACCAAAGAGAATTTCTTTCATTAGCATTGGTTTCAATAACGTCGTGATTACATGGTCAATCTCTCTACCTCCATAGTTCACAGAGAATCCCTTGTCCAATAAATAAGAAGAAGCATTGTCCGATAAGCTGAATTGAATATTTTTCTTTTCAAGCTGTTTCTCTAATAATGATATCTTCTTGTTCAGAATTAAGTTTGCCATTTCCTTGCTCATATCATGGAAGACTGTAATACCTGTAAGTCGGTTTAGGAACTCTGGCTTGAACGTCTTCTTGACATTCTTCATCATCACATCTCCTGCAGTACTATTTGATACAAAACCTACGCTTGATTGTCGGGCAAATTGTGCGCCGGCATTCGTTGTTATAAGCAAAATTACATGACGAAAGTCTGCTTTTTGTCCACGATTATCTGTCAACGATGCATAATCCATGACTTGAAGCAAGATATTGTAAATGTCAGAATGAGCCTTTTCTAATTCATCAAGTAAAAGAATACAATGAGGTGTCTTTCTAATGGCATCTGTCAACAGACCACCGTCTTCATATCCTACGTATCCTGCAGGCGAACCTATCAATTTTGCCACAGTATGTTTTTCCACATATTCACTCATATCGAATCGCAAAAGCGGAAGGTTTAATTCTTCAGAAAGTACTTTGGCTACTTCTGTTTTTCCAACGCCAGTAGGACCAACAAACAATAGACTTGCCATCGGTTTGTTATCTTCAACTAATCCTGCCGAAGCAAGTTGTATAGCTTCTGTAACTTCACCTACAGCTTCATCTTGACCGAAAATCTTTGTTTTGATGCGAGTGTCCAAATCTTCTAATTTCTTGATATCATCATCATCGTCTGCTAAGATATCCACCTTACAAATATCAGCCAGCACTTCTGAAATTAATTTTTTATCCACTGTTTGCACTGCATTTTCAGGTATTGGATTCAATTTCCTCCAAGCCCCAGCATCATCAAGTAAATCAATGGCTTTATCAGGTAAGCTTCTACCTGTGATATATTTGGCAGATCCTATAACTGAAAAATTGATAGCATCATCAGTATAGATAACATGATGGTAGTTCTCGAATTTCTTCCGAATGCCATACAAAATCTTAGTACATTCATCCACGGTTGGTTCTGGAACATCAATCATTTCAAAACGACGAGAGAACGCTTTGTCTCTGATAAAATTCTGCTTATATTCATCATAGGTCGTTGCACCCATAAAGCGAACCTTGTCTTCTTCCAAATATGGTTTCATAATATTGGATGCATCTAAGGAACCCTTATCAATCTTTCCGGCACCTATTATGTTATGTATTTCATCGATGTACAATATTGATTTCCCTTCATTCGAAACTCCATCTAATACTGCTTTCAAACGCTTTTCGAAATCACCACGATAACTCGTACCTGCAATTAGGGCACCTAAATCCAATGAATAAACCTTATAATCAGCCAAACATTCAGGAATATCTCCTTGAACAATCTTTTCTGCAAGTCCGTAAGCCAAGGCAGTCTTTCCAACACCAGGGTCTCCGACATGAAGAGGATTGTTTTTTTCCTTGCGACACAATACTTGAATAGTTCTCTTTAATTCTTTTGTTCTGCCAATAAGAGGGTTGTGTCCTTCTACATGGTCATTCAAGCAAGAAACAAATTGCATCCATTCTGCTGAAGGTCTCTTTTTCGAAGAACTTTTGCCTTTTGGAGCATTCGAGACTTCACCACCTTCATATTCTGTCACCAAGCGAGACATAAAGTTTACTTCGTCTCCTTCTACTAGTCTTTCTAAAGTGGATGCGGTATAGCCGCCACATACCAACATAGATTGTATGACATGAGGAACGTCTATTTCCAAAGCTTCAGAACTATTGACAATTCCCATAGCGGTATTTATCAATCTCACGAATTGTACCGATGGAGATGGTTCTTCATACTCAACGCTTTCAGGAACAGGCTGCTCATATTGACTAATATGAACCTCTATTTCTTCTCGAATTTCATAATTAGGACAAGTGCGTTTAAAAGGCTCTTGTTCTGCTATAGCCCAAAGTAAATGGTCAGGAGTAAGAAACTCATGGCGTTGATGAATAGCAAACTGTTGCGCTTTATGTAAAGCTTTGCCTAAGTAATAAGATTCATTTTCAAGATATATCATACTTAACTCTTATGCTTTATTATTTTAATTCTCAGAGGAAAACCAACTTTTTGTGCCAAGTTGGCCGCCTTTTGCTGTTTCGACTGAGCTATATCCAATGTATATGTACCTACTATACATTCTCCTTTCTTATGTATCGTAAGCATCATAGTCGTAGCAGTCGCTGCATTGTGGAAGAACACGGCTTTTAGAACCTCTACCACAAAATCCATCGAGGTAAAGTCATCATTCAACATCACCACATCGTAGAGGTCGTCATTTACAACACCTACTTGTAAACTACTCTGTTCTTGTTCTTTTTCCATGATTTCATTTTTTTAGATAAGTTCTATTGCCTTTGCTGAATTATATAGTGTTCGCAATCAAGTCATCGATATAATACCGATAACGATGATCGTGAAAACACTTGTCGAGTGCTTGGTAGCGAATGAATGCATTTTTATTTGTTGACATAATACTCTTGTTTATTCAGATGTTCTACTTCCGAATTAATTCACTGACATCAACTTCCAAACATCTGGCTATCTGTATCAGATTTTCCAGCGTTGGTTGAGCACTGTTTGTGCACCATTTGGATATGGTAGCAGGATCTTTGCCAAGTTGTTCAGCAAGCCATTTATTGGTACGTTTTTTTTCGGCCAATACCACCTTCAGACGATTCAGATCTTTATTTTCCATAAGATACATCTTTAGTTTTATTACATGCAAAAATAATGTTTTTCTCCTCATTATCGTTCTGTGTTAAGAAAAAAAACGATATTTCAAACAATAAAATGAGGAAAAAGTCAATTTTGGCACTTGCTTTCTCTGTTTTTGCCCTCAGAAGTAGCTCTCGTTGCGTTTTTCAAGTGCAGAAAAGATTCATATGGAAGATTGTTATCGGCAGCTCATTGGACTTAGAAAGTTTGTTGCAAAAGAATCTTTCTGAACTCCTTTTTTAAGTTTTGCTCGGAATATTCATATTCTGCAATGAAGCACTCTTCATTCACTTCTTGATTGTTGAATTTTTCAACCAGTTCATTCTCATCATTGCATGTAAGTTTAATCTGCTGATTAATCATTAACTTTCTTAGCAACTTTAATGTTTTCAAATAGGTTGGTTGTATCTTGAATACAGTTTGAAGAATTCCTAATCCTGGATCTCCAATCATTTCGTTTACGGTAGCGACAGCATAATATGCTTTAAGATCTACGTCATTTCCTATTATTTCACTAAGCGTGACATGGATGGTATCGGCTTTATTATAGTCACCCATCATCGCATAACAACGAGCCTTAACGTACAATGCCTCTTTACATTTGCGTGTGGCAATTATCTTGTCAGCATACATGATTCCTTCTGAATATCGTCCACTATAAAGAGCATAAACAGCATTTAGCATATTACAAGTAATAGAGTCTTCTTGTAATTGAGGAACATCTGAAAGACATCCCATCATGTGCTGATCATCAATCATGACATTAAACATATCGCCAATAAGGTAGATAGCATCTTTAAGATGGTTTTCTGATGCTTTCTTTACCGAAAGTTTTAGTAGCTCTATTGAAACGGAATCATAATCATTGTTGGAAAGAAATCTAAATATTTGTTTGCCTTTCTCCAATTCGTTAGCAATAAGGGCATCATCGTTAAAATTTTGAGCATATCGTAGAACTTCATGGCTTCCCCTTATGTAATATGACTTGATGGGATTAGTAAGATAGAGACCTTCCAATGACTTGACTCTACTAAGTGCAACGTATAATTGACCATCAGAGAAAACGCCTCGGCTTAAATCCAAAATCATTTTATCAAATGTCATGCCTTGACTTTTATGAATGGTGATAGCCCATGCCAGTTTTAAAGGGTATTGTGTAAAAGAACCTGTAACGGTCTTCTCCAACTTCTTTTTTGTTTTATCGTAATTATATGTGCTTGATTCCCATGTAACAGGCTCAACTTTATATTCATTACCATCTTTCAGCGTAACATATATGCTGTTCTGGTTGATATCAGAAACAATGCCTACTGTACCATTAGCCCATCTGCGCATTGAATCATTGCGACAGAACATAACTTGTGCTCCTTTCTTCAACGTTAGAGTATAATCAACGGGAGCTTTTTCCTTTTTGAATTCTTTCAGAATGGATGCATCGAAGCTAAAAGTTTCTTCATTGATGGCTTCCAGTTTTTTCGTATTGATAAGATTTGCTGTTTTATTGATAGAGGCTAAAGTGATAACCATTTCGTTGTCCGACATCTCAAGTCCTACTCGTTCATTCAGAATATTGATGTCACTATTCTCTATAATTCCATTTCTAATGTTGTTGAGAATGCCTAAAAATGTCTTATCATCCTGTCTGTATATCTTTTTAAACTCAATTGATGGAAGACGTAATCTATTAAATGCTTTTGCCTTAAAGAAAAATGGTTTGTCTGTAGAGTATTCTTCTTTTATTACTTCTTTATCTGTTGGTGATGATAGTACAGGTTCTAACTGAAATAAGTCTCCTACAAATATCATCTGCTTCCCTCCAAATGGGACACTTGTATGCATACAATATCTCAATGTCGCATCAATGGCATCAATTATATCGCATCTAACCATTGATACTTCATCAATGATTATAGAATCAACGTTTTGAAGTATAGCGAATTTCTCCTGATTCAGCTTCCCAATAGTAGGTATAGGCATCGCTTCCATAGGAAACCCAAAGAAAGAGTGAATAGTTTCTCCTCCTGCAATAATTGCAGCTACGCCTGTCGGAGCCAATACAATGAACTGCTTATCTATTTCTTCTTGAACATTTCTTAGAAATGTTGTCTTACCAGAGCCAGCTTTGCCGGTTAAGAAGAAACTTGTGTTGGTCTCAGAAATCAATTCGTATGCTTGTCTCTGTTGATCGGATAATTCTAACTTACTCATTGTTTATTGATTTGCTGTTAATACAGGTAACATAATTTGCACTCTTGGATTATAGTCTTCATCTAAGAAACTTTTATAGCTCTTGTCAACTAAAACTTTTGCTTTGTCTTCAATGCGTACCATTGGCATGTTGACATTCTGTATTTTTAATTGACCCTGAATGAATTCTTGAACCATAACTTCTGTTTGAGCTTTGATGAAATCTAGATCATAGAATTGCTTATCAAATGTTCTCTTTCCTGCTAATTTGGGTTTGTTCCCATCAAAGGTGTAAATTTCTACAGAATTGATATATGTCCAAGTATGATATGTACCCCATGTTTCAACAATGGCAAGTTGGTCGCAAAAGCGCAAGCCTTTATAATATCTATTTCCGTTGGAACTTTCGTATTCAGATGAGATAAACATCTTCTGACCTTCATTCCATACAGGCAGATTGATACTCGGAGTACCAAATGTAGGAAGAATCTGATCAAACATTGAATTTGAAATATTTGCTATCTGTGCCATAATAGTAGTTTTTATGCGATTGATTTTCTATTGTTTATAGTCTCAATAACCAATTTCTCTGAAAAATCAAGAAGTTGAGAGTTGTTGATTGTTGCATTAAGAAGCTTCATTTCTCCTTGCATGTACTCTTGTATCATGCTTATACATTCTTTTTTCTCGAATTCTTCATTATGGCAACAATTGTAATAAGAACGTGTAGCAATAAGTCTCTTCTCTTTGCCATTAAAACCATAGATTCTTATTCCATTGAGGAAAAGATACGCATAACCTTGACCAAAGTCATAGTTTATGATGATTCGTTCAGATAATCTGATACCTTGGAAATAGGTATTACCAGCAGCACTTGTGTATCCATCTGATAAATAAATGTTCTTGGCTGAGTTGTAAGTAACAGAAGAACCAGACAGTGCTGGTAATGCTGTATCTACTAGTGTTGAAAGAAGATTTGCCATAATGATGATTTTTTTTAAAGTTATTACTTATTACATTTTTAATCTGTTGAAAAGCGATTGTTATCTTTTCTGATGCAAAGGTACAGGAGGAATCACTCTTGTACGTCTTTTCTGAAATGTTATAGCAAGAAACACTTTACTAATCAATGAGATAGTTGCAACGTTGCAACCAACTTTCTTTTATAAAATAGGTATCAATAACTATAGGAAGAAATTTCATTGTGGCTTCGTCATCATTTCGCTGCAAAGGTATCTGTTCCGTCTTTATCTTTTCAAGGTCGGTGTGATACTCATTTCCTTTGAAATCTCCAGCCACCTACGGCGGTAGTATTTCAGAGGAAAACCTTGCAAGAACAGCCGTAACACCTTTTATCGCACCAAAATTATTAACAAGCCCCAAGTAGGTTCATCCTACGAAAGGGAGAAAATAACATTTTGGATATGGATATAGCAAGCAAATTTGTAGAGTGGGAAGTGCCTGCATTGGCATCCCTTGAGAGTAGTAAGGTGTACCAGCTTCGTGAAAAGTTGAACCGAGGAGAAAAACTGGAACGCAGTGAAAAGAATTGGTTGACTGAGTCAGTGAACCGCAATGCATATTTCAAGCAGAGCGTTCCGCTTCAAGGTTGGCGATTTTCTTTTGCCGATGCATTGCATCATTATTGGGTGAAGCAATATGGGCAGATAGCCGAATATTTTGCAGTGGACAAGACTGCTTTGCGTAGCATCTTGTTTGGTAGAGTGGAACAGATTATTGAACTCAAATAGTGATAGTCATGTATGAATATGAAGAGCTCACAGAGGTTATTGGTGCATATTGTTCTTTGATTGTGCCATACAGAGGTTATACCGAAGGAACTGTAGTTGGTGACTATGGAAATGAGTTGGTTGTTCGGCTTACCAATGGCAAGGAAATAGTCGCTTGTCGTGATGAAGTCATTGTGTATGAGTGAATACTATATTACTCTTGTACGTTTCAACTAATAAATATAAATACTAAAGAATATGGAAAAAGTATATAAGGTGAAGACACGTTTTGTTTTTGAAGGTGTCTTTGAAGTCAAGGCATCGAGTATAGTAGAAGCCCGTCAGATGGTACAGGATAATTGTGGCATGGTGCTACATAGTGGCATTCAGAGCACACTGGAAGATGACGTGATTGACTGGAATTTTAGTTGCCACCCTGACAAGAAAATCGTTTCAGTAGTGAAGTAGGTTAGTGGCTATGCTCAAATTATTTGTTTAACTCTTTATTTTTATTGATATGGATAAATATATCTTAGTAACCTGGCCGGAAATTCAGTATTTTATGGAAAGCGATAGATTCCATGAGTGTCTGTTCGTTGATAACCTTGATGGACACGATGAAGTTCCTGATAGTTCATACATGGTTCCCGAAGACCTATATGATAGCATGGTCAATTCTGATTATAACATCTGAGAACAGACTTTATTTTTCGTAATTAAATCAAGTCCGGATTAAATTCTGGACTTGATTTAACTCTTCGAGGCTTCCTTTTTTATGCCCACACATATAGGGTCTCCCTACCCTTTTATATCTTTCATTGTTTACGCTCGCTGTTTTGCGACCGACACCGCTTTATAGTCGAAACAGTGTTTCTGCCTTTGGCCTTGGCTTCCTTTCTTCTTTTTCTTATCATCGTAGGTTCGAATGGCTACTAAGAGATACGTGCTTGACACTTATTCATCTTTATCGGTTCTTCGGGTAGCCTTGGTATCCGACAAGTTCTGACCTTTCTTTGTGGTCGGGTACTTCTACTTTTGCTGTCTCAATGGCTAAGCTGAACCATTGGTATCTTTATTCCCCTATCTTCTCTATGCTACTACCATAAGTGTTTAACATGCTATCGTGGACGGATAGCCTCCTTGACAAAACCACCTGCGATATTTCGGCTCTGCTTCACATCCAATTTTTTGGCGAAGTCACATCATTTTTCTCATTGAAAAGCTATAATGCAGCACAGCTTTAGCTGTTACGGGACATTTCATTCTGACCAATGGCGTAGCTGGCACAATCTTCCTTTTTCTTCTGATGCTCGGAACAAAAAGAGTATTGCACCGCTATCCTTGGTGCTGCCCTATGACTGCAATATCTTCTCGCAATATAAAAATTGATTGTTTAACTTCTAAAAATTACAGATATGAAGAAGATTGAAAATTCGTTCGCAGTTACAGGTTTCGTTG
>RRZU012109107.1_pt1 | contig 25533 bp, 35 predicted proteins | sample 2165561 | NCBI WGS metagenome assembly RRZU01 (sample SAMN10456909, study PRJNA506462) | wastewater metagenome | isolation source: wastewater sludge | place: USA: Moscow, Idaho | reverse complement strand
GTGCCGATGGGCGTGAAGGAAGCGTTGGCGTTGATCGAGCGCGAGGAGGCGCAGGCAACGCAGCCGGCCAAGCGCGGGGTGGTGGCGTGGGTGGCGGATCGGTTTCGGCGGGGGTGATTTACATCTTGAGACGGCTAGCAGGAAAATGATCACTACTCGGTAAGATCCGCACCCAGCAGCTCATAAAGCTTGGTTAGTTCCGCTCGACTTTTGTCGTCCTTGGGCTCGCGATCCGCACCAAAGAGGTCTGGATAAAGACGAGGGGCATCGACGCTTATCGAGATTCTATGGGCCACCCCCTCTGCCATTTTCGTTGTATTCACAGACCGCACGGTGAAACAGCGCAGCATGTTATGGAGCGGAGAATCTGCAGTCTCGAACTTCCCATTCCTGAACGGGCCGCCACTCGCACTGGCACGTTGAACGAAATCGGTCAGCATTCCGCCGATGCGGGAGATCGACTGAATATCACCCAGGGCATTGCCGGGATTGAAGTTCTCTGGTTTTGCGGAGAATTTCATTACCTTTTGGGCGTCCAAACATCCGTAGACGCATGCAATCGGGACCAGCACTACTGGGTGACTCGTACTGATTCCTAGCTCCTGCGCCTTGGTACAAAGCATTTGAGCCACCTTGAGGCGATTCTTTTCAGCAGTCTTGTTGTGCAGCCCCTGGTCGTTCGTGAACTGAAGAAACGTCAGATATGCCGGGTTCGACTCCTCAAGATGAGTGCCAAAAAGGTCGGTTGCATAAGCCTCGACGAATTCCCACGGCTCGTAGAGATGTGCCCTCTTGAAAAACGCGCTCATGGCATCCCAGTCACGCCGTGCCTCGGCGATGAATTGCTCCGCCGAAAATTTGCTGCGCTGGTCGCTGGCCTTTTCCATCAATGCAGGAAGGTAAGACACGGCATTGTGCTCGATGTCTAGATTCTGAAGCGCCTGGATAGAAGCCTCGTGACGTGTGTCCTTGAATTCCCGTGTTTGGAGGTAGGTCTTGATGTGGCCGATTGAGCAAATATCCAGGAAGTAGATGGTTGGCACTCTCTGCACCCATTGCTGCATCATGGCGTGGAGTAATACCGCCTGCTCTTGCGGAAGGCTCACTCGCATTGTGATCTGATTGAATTGAGGTGCGGACGAATTCATTGTGTCTTCTCCTGCCAATTGTTCTCCCCAGGTAAAGGAGGTTAATCCGGTTGCTGAGCAGTCACCCCCTTGACTGGAACTGAAGCACCTACCTTCCCGCCGCCTCCTCGTCCTCATCCCGCCGCCGCCAGCGCCTCTCCGCCTCCGGCATCACCAGCAGGGTCAGCGTGTAGTTGTAGTTGCCAGCCACCTTGCTCATCTCGGTCGTAGCTTACCGCAGTCCATGCATCTGGCGTAAGCGGCTTTTGACTACCTACAGCACTTCACGACCCATCCCGCCTCTGCCATAATTTCGCCATCCGAAAAATGACAAAAACGGGAGGCAGTCGTGAGCGCCAGCATATTCAATCCACCGCATTTCTTGCGCCACATTGGCATGCCGACCTTGAAGGAGTTCACCGAGAAGCATCCGCTGGCTGCGCACCTGATCCTCGACTGGACACAGGAAGAAGCCACCCTGCCGGCCATGCTCAGTCAAGCGGTTGAAGCACTGGCCGACGAGTTACCCACCCGTGAAATTACCCCAGAGCAGCGCAAAGCAACCGCCGATGCCTTGGGCTACTGGTATGACGACCTGCGCCGCTGCCACCTGATGGCCAACCCGCTGGCGGTGCAGGAATTCCTCGAAGCCTGTCCCGACGATAACGAACTCCTCGCCGCTTTCGCCGACCGTGACGACCGCGAGAAGGCCTTGTGGATGTTCGCCTTCCGCGACAAAGCCTTTCGTGATGCCGAACTACACCTGTCGTTCCAGGCCAAGACCAACGGCAAGTATTGGAAGAAACACCGCATCCAAGCCGATCTCGATCCCACCGAAGATCGCACACAACTGGAAGCCTTCAGCCACGCCGTCGCCCAACTCTACAAGAAGGCCGGTGCCGGGCAAGCTACCCACATCGAAGTCAGCAAGCGCGAAGACAGCATCCAGATCACCCTCTACATCGAAGGCCCGGTCACGGCACTGGCACACTTCAGCCAGAACCACTTCACCCGCATCACCACGCGCATTGCGCTGGAGACCGCGCTGGTCTACCACCCGGCCAGCGGCATGGTCGAAACCATCGTCAAGGGCGGCACCAAGAACCACAAAGCCGTGCTGCAACTCTTCGGCGAGCACGTCGTGCATCAGGAAATCAAGCCTGAAGAAATCGAACCCAAGCGTTACCGGCTCAATGCCCTGCGTGATGGTCTTGAACCTTTCGAGAACTGGTCGAGCATCGGCGTCCAGAAAGCCCGCCTGCGCCGGGCGACCTTTGCCCGCAAGGGCAGCAACGGCATCACCTTCTCCATCGAGGGCCCGGAGGCCAAAGACCAGCCCGATGCCATCGCAATTGCCCGCGAGGGGCTCAAGGTCACACATAGTTTTGAAGCCGAATACGATCTGGAAGGTGCGACAGTGCTGGTCTACACCGACGGCAAGGGCAAACGCGCCCATTTCAGCTTCAACGTCTATGCTTCCGGTTCCTCCACCATCAAGAACCTCTCGGTCAAGAATCAGCCACTGGCGCTGGCGGTGCTCAAGGCGCTGAACGTCATCGATGCCGAAGAACCCATTCCCGATGTCGTCAGCGAAGACGAACTGGAGGCAGTGGCTGCATGAGCGAGGCCCAGATCGAGGCGACGACGCTGTTGTGTCGCCTGCTGGAGCGCAGTGATTTGCAGATCAACGGCAAGGCATTGTTCGAGGGCGACTGGGCACCGGGCGCCCGCCCGCTACTCAAAGCCAAGCTGCTGGCGCTTGGTAACCCGCTGGATTACGTGACCTGCACCGAATGCTGGATCGAATCCGCCCGCGTGGTGCGCGAAATATCCGATACACAGATTCGACTGTTCTGCCCCGAGTGTGAAGCGGTAGATGCGCCCAAGTATGTGCGCGACACCTACACGCCAATTCCGGCGCGCCTGGTCACCAAGCTGCTGGTCGGACTGGGTCTCGCCGCCACGGGTATGAAAGCTTTCGACAAGGACGGTGGGTACCAGGAGATGCTGTGGCGCTTGGGCACCACACAGCCGACACGGGGCAAACCCGTCACCTGGTATTTCGGCCGGATGCTGCATCGTGCCGAAATCGCGCTACGCCTGCGCGAGCAGATGGCTGCCGACAACACCATACAGTCCACCATCGTGCTCACCAGTAGTGAAGTCCCGCTACCGCCCGGTTCGCCGCTGACGGGTTTCGATGTGCGCAGCTTGTTCATGGTTGGGCAGATCGAAGAACACAGCTTCACCTTCTTTGCTGACCGCTTCGAAGCGCCTGGGCCGCAATTGCTCGAAGAGGCCAAACCCGGCACCACCCTGCAGTACGTCAAGCCACAGGGGCAGGTCTTCATTAACGGCGAGGCGATCAAACTCGAACCGCGTGAGCGCAAATTGTTAATCGCCCTGATTGATGATCTTGATCACGAGTTGGACAACGACAGCCTGCGCGATAAGGTCGGCTCGGTGGCCGAGAACTTCAGCCCGAGCAAGGTCTTCGACCGCAAGCCACACGTCTATCGCACCTTCATTCGCTTCCTGCGTGAAGACGGACGCTATCAGTTGCAGATTCCGCCAGAGGATCGCAGCTGGCTGATCTGATTTTCGCTATCCGACCCCACGGCACCTGAAACGGTGCGCACCCATAGCCCGGCTGGTTTGTCCAGACCGGGCTTTTTGCGTTGGCATTCCGCAAGCACATTCCGCAACTTTGCACGGAATCTTGCGGAATGCCCCACGGCGTTTTGCGGAATGTGCTGCGGAATCTGCGGAATCACCACAGCCTTACGAATAGAGGCATTGCAGGGAAGTGAGTGCTTATTTGCGGAATCACTTGCGGAATCCTGCGGAATGCCAAGGCCGGCTGGAACCCTGCTTCCGCAAGCACGAATGCAGTTTTGCGGAATGATTCTGCGGAATCTGCGGAATGGTTTGCGGAATCCCCCCTGAAAAAGTTCGACCCACGGTGCGGCACATGCCAAGCCGAGTTTGAAGTCACTTTTACAGGAGATTCCCAATGTCGATACCGACCCCTATCCAGACCCTTCCGGCCAACCCCACCCCTCTGGCAGCCGCCTTCGCCAACACCGGCATCCAGTTGCCGATCCCCTTCCTCGATCTCTCTCCCCTGGTCATCCGCGACCTGCCGCTGGAGAACGTCGCCGACCTGCAGCGCTTTATCGCTGACGCTAAGTCGGAACTGGCCACCCTGAGCAACATGGTGCAAACCGGCCTGGAACTGCGCTACGGCGAACAGGCAAAAGCGCAACTGCTGGCCCAAGGCAAAGACACCGGCACCACGCACATCCTGGATGGCGAGTTCGACGTTGGTGTCGAGATTGGCAAAGAGGCCAAGTACGAGCCCAAGGGCCTCGCCGACTTGGTCGCCAAGATCAAAGCCACCGGCGGTGATCCGAGCGAATACGTCGAAATCAAATACAGCGTCTCCGAAGCCAAGTTCAAGGCTTGGCCGCAGAGCTTGCGCGCACCGTTCGAAGCCCTGCGCACCGTGACGCCGAAGGCAGCGAAGTTCGTGCTGCGCCGGGTTGGGGAGAAGAAGTAATGACAACATCTTCCTATTCCCTCCATCCGGCTGCCGAGCTCTTCCCGGTCATGGATGAGGCGGCCTTCGCAGCCCTGGTGGCGGACATCGCTGCCCACGGCCAGCGCGAACCGATCCTCATCTACGACGGCCAGGTCATCGATGGCCGTCACCGTCTGCGGGCCTGCGAGCAACTGGGGCTGGAGCCCTTGGTGCGCCAGGTCAGCGCTGGCGACGGCGATCCCTTCGGCCTGGTCGTCTCGCTGAACTTGCATCGGCGGCATCTGACGGAGAGTCAGCGCGCCATGGTGGCCAGCAAGCTGGCGAACTTGCCGCTGGGCAGCAATCAGTATGCGCAGATTTGCGCACCCTCCCAAGAAGGGGCGGCACAAATGCTGGGGGTCAGCCGCCGACTGGTCCAGCACGCCAGGGCCGTCGCAGAAAACGGATCAGCTGAGCTCGTCGCCGCTGTGGAATCGGGTGAGATGGCTGTCTCCACCGCCGCCCACCTGGCTCAGCTTCCTGCCGACACCCAGCGCGAAGTGCTCGCCAAGACCCCGGACGAAATCCGTGCCATCGCCCGGGAAGTGAAGACTCGTATCGACCAAGCCGGTGTGTGCGGCAAGTCGGCTGTGCGCATTTTCGACCAAGTCGCCGCCGACCAAAACCTCTCCGGCATCGAGCAGTGCGCCGTCGTCGAAGTGATCAAGGCCGAAAGCACGCCGCTGCCCACCCCCAGCGAGGCCAAACGCATCGCCCAGCAAAACCGCACGCTGGTGCTCGGCTCCGATGGTCGCTACCACGGCCCCGAAGTTTCGGCTGAATCGGCCGCCGCCACGGAACGCTGGCTCGCCTTGCGCGAAGGCCTGGAGTCGCTGTGTCGCATCGACACCGATCCGGCCTCGCTCATCGACTGCGTACCGCACTACCAGCACAAAAACCTTTCGGCCTGGCTCGCCCAAGCCGTCCCCCTCATCACCCATTTCGACCAAGTCTGGAAAGGAGCTCACCATGCGTGATCCCGTCATGAGCACGCTGCGCGAAGCCGTGCGTGCAGAAATCAGCAATGCCTTCGAAGTCATCGGCCATGCCCGCCCGCGTGAGGTTGCCCGTGTCGTCTGCGCCCTGCACCCGAGCGATGTGCACAACATGGGTCAGCGACTCGCCGAAGACGCCCTGACCGACATCGCCCGGCGGGAACTGAAGCGCCGTCCGAGTAAGCACGAGCGTACCCAGCTGGATTTGCCCAGCATCCCCGATGCGCTACAGGCCGACCTGCCGCCAGCCATCAGCATCCCGCCCAATGGCGATGTCGTCGATGAGGATGACGAAGGCGTCATCTACAAACCGTTGGCGCAGGCCACCCTGGCCGATGTCGATGCGCATCTGCTGTTGCTCGGCGCACAGATCCAGGCCGACAAACGTCGTCATCGGGCGCTGAAGGAATTGCGTGATCTGGCCGTTGCGGCCGGGGCGACGGATGATAGTCCGCTGCTGGCGACGCTTGGCGCTGGCGAGACCTTGACGGCGGAGGTGCTGTGATGGGATTGCCAATCATCAGCGCTGATCAGCGCCTTGCCGAACGCCACGGCGTCAAACTTGTCCTCTTGGGGTTTTGGGGGCTTGGCAAAACGACCCAACTCAAGACCTTGCCCGAAGCCAGCACCCTGTTCGTTGATCTCGAAGCCGGCGATCTGGCGGTCAAGGACTGGCGTGGCGACTGCATCCGCCCCAAGACCTGGCCTGAATTCTGCGACCTGGTGGTGTTTCTCGCCGGCTCCAACCCGGCCCTGCCGGCCGAGATGCCGTTCTCGCAGGCGCATTTCGAGCATGTCTGTCAGAAGTATGGCGATCCCGGTCAGCTCGCCAAGTACGACACCTACTTTGTCGACTCCATCACCGTGCTCTCGCGCCTGTGCCTGACCTGGTGCAAGACCCAGCCTGCGGCCTTCTCCGAGAAGACCGGCAAGCCGGACACCCGTGGGGCTTACGGCTTGCTCGGCACGGAAATGATCAGTGCCTTGACTCATCTGCAGCACGCCCGGGGCAAGCATGTCATCTTCGTCGCCATCCTCGATCAGGTCACTGACGACTTCAATCGCAAGACCTTCGTGCCGCAGATCGATGGTGCCAAGACCAGCTTGCAGCTGCCCGGCATCGTCGACGAGGTCGTGACGCTTGCCGAGATCAAACCGGATGAAGGCGAAGCCTACCGGGCCTTCGTCTGCCACACCGTCAATCCTTGGGGCTATCCCGCCAAAGACCGTTCTGGTCGCCTTGAACTTGTTGAACCGCCGCATCTGGGCCAACTGATCGCCAAGTGCGCACAAGCCCAAAACCATGCCCCGGTGAGCCATGCGCTCGCCACCCCCTTGCCTACCGAATCCCAGGAGTAAACCGCCATGTCATTCTTCGACTTCAACACCGCTGATCAACAGCAATCCTTCGACCTGATCCCCAAGGGCACGCTGGCCCGGGTGCGCATGAGCATCAAGCCGGGGGGCTTCGACGATCCAAGCCAGGGCTGGACGGGCGGCTGGGCGACGCAAAGTTTTGATAGTGGCGCTGTGTATCTGGCCTGCGAAGGCGTGGTGATGGAGGGGCCGTTCGCCAAACGCAAGGTGTGGTGGAACATTGGTCTGCACAGTACCAAGGGGCCGACCTGGATGCAGATGGGCCGCACCTTCGTGCGCGCGGCGCTCAACAGTGCCCGCAACATCCATCCCGGTGACAACAGCCCCCAGGCACAGGGCGCCCGCCGCATTGCTGGTTTTGGCGATCTGGACGGTCTGGAATTCGTTGCCCGCTTCGACATCGAGCAGGATGCCAAGGGTGAGGACAAGAACACCATCAAGTCGGTGATCGAACCCGATCACAAGGACTACGCCGCGATCATGGGTGTCGCACCCAAGGGCAATCCAGGCGGTAATTCCGGTGCGCCGGCAGCGGTTGCTGCACCTGCCTACACCCCACCTGCGGCCGCACGTCCTGCACCGGCCACTTCGTCATCCGTTCCCAGCGGCAAACCCGCCTGGGCGCAGTGAGGAGGAGACCATGCATGTCCGGCAAATGTTGGGTCTGCCAGCGGCAGGCCCGGGGCTACGGCCATACCGACAACCGCTTCAAGCCCGGGGATGGTCGACGCTATCCCCTCGACTGGGTGTTTTGCAGCATGCGCTGCCAGAACCTGTTTCACCAACTCTACGGCCTTCGTCTGGCGGCCGAGGAACGCGGGGATCGACTCATGATTGATGCCAGCGAAATCGAAATTGCAGCCATGCGTTCCTGCCTGCGCGCTTTTGGTTCGGCCGCCGGCCAGATCGGATTCGAGAAGCCCCTCGGGGCTTACTCGGAGAGCGAGGCGCTGACGGTGATCGACGCCATCGTCACGCGCTACACCGAGGCGCTGACCGAGCATCACGAACAGGCCAACGTAGCGCCGGTGCGTGGGCTGCCGGCCGAGCAGATCGTCAAGGACCCGTTTGCCGATTTGAAGGATGACTTGCCTTGGGAAGATCCCCCGGTAGCAGCGGCCAAGCGTGGGAGGGTGAAGTGATGCTCGACTTCAATGCCACTTCCACCTTTTCAGAGCGCTTCGAAGCCTTGATCGATGCCGGGCTGCAGGCACGCGAGCAACAGCAGGCCCGTCGGCAGTACCTGGGGGCGTCGCGCCTCGGGGTGAGTTGCGAGCGCCAGCTGCAGTATGAGTACGCCCAGGCACCCGTCGATCCGGGCCGGGAATTCTCCGGGCGCATCTTGCGCATCTTCGAACGTGGCCACCGCACCGAAGACGCTTTTGTGGGCTGGCTGCGTGCAGCGGGCTTCATTCTCAAAACTGAAGGCAAGGACGGTCAGCAGTTTGGCTTCTCGGTCGCCGATGGCAAGTTGCAGGGGCATTGCGATGGGGTGTTCGTCGGCGGTCCTGAAGGGTTTGCTTACCCGGCGCTGTGGGAGTGCAAGGCGCTGGGTAACAAGTCCTGGACAGACTTGGTCAAGAAGGGGCTGGTCGTTTCCAAGCCCGTCTATGCCGCCCAGGTCGCCATCTACCAGACCTACCTTGCCCTTTACGACAACCCGGCGATCTTCACGGCGGTGAATGCCGACTCGATGGAAATCTACACCGAGCTGGTGCCGTTCGATGCCGCTTTGGCGCAAAAGATGTCCGACCGGGCGGTGCGGGTGATCACGGCGACCGAGGCTGGGGAGTTGCTACCGCGCAGCTTTGCGCAGGCGGATCACTTCGAGTGCCGGTTCTGCAGTTATGCCGAGCGGTGTTGGGGAGGTGCGTGATGAGCACCATCCTTCAGCAATCAAGCATGAGCAGCAGCGTACTCGCGTGCGGTCGGCAAAGTGCGCGGCAGTATCTTCGTCTTCGGGCGCGTGGCTTCCCAGCCCAGGCAGGCCAGCCAGATGGAACGCGGGATGGCTTTGTGCGCGGTGCGGTAGTAGCTCACCATGCGCCGACTGATGCCCAGTGCTTCGGCAGCGGTGGTCAGCGACAGGTCGTTACGGTGCATCCAGTCGCCGAACATCTCGTGACTGACTTCGCCGGCCTGTTCCTTGGCCCACGCATAGACGTTGTCCTCGCCAAATTCAGTATCGAACCACTCGATGCTGCCGCCCCATTCGGCGATATGCACACGCCCAAAAACCTCGGCATCGAGGACGGTGGTAAGTGCAGGGATCTTGCGCAGGATGTCGCCGACATCAACCTCAAGAACTTCGCCCGTACTCCAGGTCGTGCGCAGACGATAAGGCGCCAAAGCCTCAACCGCCGTCAGCTTGGGAAAAAAGTAGTCACTCATGGGTTGCACCTCCGCCATTCATCGTGCAGGAAATCCTGCTGTGCTGCGATCCATGCCAAGGGCTCGCGTATCTCACGTTCCGCAATCCGCCCTTTGATCTCGAAGCTGTCGAGGTCGATGGTGCACTCCCGGCCATCACGCAGTTTGACGTGGACATGGGGTGGCGGATGGTCGTCGAGATACATCAGTACCCGGGCGTTATCGAAGCGCTGCAGGATCGGCATGCGTCGAAGTGTAGTGCAATGGTTGCTCCATTGCAAGGCAGGTATCAGGAACGGAGGTGCGTCATGAGCACGTCCTCCCGCAAACCCCGCTACCGCACCGAGTGGGTGGAGCGCTGGTGCCCACCGAAACCGCTGGTCGGCGTTCGCCCTGTCGAGAAGGTACTCAACCGCCACACCGTCGTGGCCTGCCCGGAATCACGTCTGGTGGTGGCAGTGATCGTGCGCGCCATCGACGACTGCCTGGCTCACTGCACCAAGCCCCGCCGCCAAGCCCGTCGATTCCTTCTCGGCGACGAACTCATTCAGTGGTGCGACCTGGTCGGCCTCAATCCGGAGTTCGTGCGCTTCGTGGCACAGCGTGCCGGCTACCTCGCCGACGAGAAAGCGCACTGGCAGAAAGTACCGATCAAGGTGCGTATCGAACTCGAGGCCGAAGGCGTGTCCGTGCCCGCCACCCCAACAACATCCCATTCAGGAGAACCGGTTCATGCTGGACTTTAACGACGTGCCGTCAGCAGTCAATCCTGCGGGCGGTGATCTCAATCAACAACGCGATACTCTCCGCGCCGATCTGCTGGCACGGCTGGAATCGGTGCTGATGACGCTGCTGCCTGCCGGCAAAAAACGTGGTCAGAAATACCTGGTCGGCGATGTGCTGGGTAGCCCCGGCGACAGCCTCGAGGTCTCGCTCAAGGGCGAAACCGCCGGCCTGTGGCGCGACCACGCCACGGGTGAAGGCGGTGACATCTTCGATCTGATCGCCGCTCACCACGGGCTCGATACCCAGGCGGACTTTGTCCGGGTGCTGGAGATCGCCGGGCAACTGGTCGGGCGTGCCGCCAGCCATCCGCCCAAGCGCAAGAAGGCGGAAGCCCCGGTCGACGAGCTGGGGCCGGCCACGGCCAAGTGGGACTACCTGGATGCTGCCGGCAATCTGATCGCCTGCGTCTATCGCTACGACCCGGCACCGGGCAGGAAGGAGTTCCGCCCCTGGGATGCCAAGCGCCGCAAGATGGCCCCACCCGAGCCGCGTCCGCTCTACAACCAGCCGGGCCTCGCTGCTGCCGAGCAGGTGATCCTGGTCGAGGGCGAGAAGTGTGCGCAGGCCTTGATCGAGGCCGGCATCACCGCGACCACGGCAATGCACGGTGCCAATGCGCCGGTCGACAAGACCGACTGGTCACCGCTCTCTGGCAAAGCCGTGCTCATCTGGACAGATCGGGACAAACCAGGATTCGGCTACGCTGAGGCTGCCTCGCAAGCCGTGCTCATGGCGGGAGCCACCTCCTGCGCCATCCTATTGCCGCCCGATGCCAAGCCGGAAGGCTGGGATGTTGCGGACGCCTTGGATGAAGGCTTTGACGTTGCGGGCTTCATTGCAACCGGCCCTCGCATCACGGTGCAGCCTCTGGACGATGAGCCCGATCTGCCGGAGTACGACGGTGAGGCTGACCACGACAGCGATGCCACTGTCTGGGGTACGGAGGATGCGCTGGCGGTGAGTTTCACCCGCCGCTACCAGCGCGACTGGCGCTATGTCGCCATGTGGGGCAAATGGCTGATGTGGGATGGCCGTCGCTGGCGTACTGAGGAGACTTTGGCAGCCAGTGACTTGATCCGTCAGGTCTGCCGCCACGCAGCCGTGCGAGCGGACAGCAGCAAGGTTGCAGCCAAACTGGCTGCCAGTAGCACGGTCAGTGGGGTCGAACGCTTGGCCCGCTCGGATCGGCGTCATGCCGCGACGTCAGACGAGTGGGATGCCGACATCTGGTTGCTCAACACTCCAGGTGGTGTGGTGGATCTGCGCACCGGGCGGATGCGCCCGCACGACCGTGCCGACCGGATGACCAAAATCGCCACCGCGACGCCCAAGGGGAGCAGTCCACTCTGGCTGGATTTCATTGAGCAGATCACGCAGGGCGACCGGGAGTATGCCGAGTACCTGCAGCGCTTTGCAGGCTATTGCCTGACCGGGTCCACCCAAGAGCACGCCTTGTTCTTCCTCTACGGCACCGGTGCTAACGGTAAGTCGGTGTTCGTGAACACGATCTTTACGCTTCTCGGGGACTACGCCGCCAACGCGCCCATGGACACCTTCATGGAAACGCGCGGGGATCGGCATCCGACCGATCTGGCCGGGCTGCGGGGTTCGCGCTTCGTGGGGGCGACCGAGACCGAACAGGGCCGACGCTGGAACGAGTCGAAGATCAAGGAGATCACCGGCGGCGACCGGGTGTCTGCGCGCTTTATGCGTCAGGATTTCTTCACCTATGTGCCGCAGTTCAAGTTGGTGATCGCTGGCAATCACAAGCCGGCCATCCGCAACATCGACGAGGCGATGAAACGGCGCCTGCACCTGGTCCCTTTCACTCTGACCATTCCCGAAGAAAAGCGTGACCGCACGCTGCCGGCACGGCTCCTCAAGGAGGGCGACGGCATCCTGGCTTGGGCACTGGAAGGATGTCTGGCCTGGCAAACCCGGGGGCTGCGCCAGCCCAAGTGTGTGGCGGACGCCACCGATGAGTACTTCGACGAGGAAGACACCATCGGGGAGTTCCTCGAGGAGGAGTGTCAGCAGCATCCGCAGGCCCGTGAGGCCGTGGCAGACGTGTTCGAGCGCTGGCGTCAGCGTGCCGAGAAGCGCAGCGAATACATCGGCACCAGCCGCTGGCTTGTACAGCAACTGCTGCGTCGAGGATTCCAGCGAGGGCGAACGGCCACCGGCGCCAAGGCGCTTTTGGGGCTGTCGCTCAAACCGAAGGACTACGGCACGCGTTTGCCCTATCGGGACGACTGAAAATGGTGATTTGCAAGCAATTGATTTTGAACAGATTTGACCGAACCTGTCCGAGCCATGGATTTACCCCTACACGCGTGCGCGTACACGCCTATAGGGTGTTATCCGGTAGCCGGTCAGATTCGGTCAAAAAGGAGATTTGACGATGACGACAACGATTTTGGCCCTGGATCTGGGCACGACTACTGGATGGGCACTGACCGGCCGTGACGGACTCATCAGCGGTGGCAGCGAATCCTTCAAGCCGCAACGCTTCGAAGGTGGTGGTTTCCGGTATCTGCGCTTCAAGTGCTGGCTGACCGAGATCAAGCAGTGCGCCGAGGGCATCGATCTGGTGTGCTACGAGGAAGTACGTCGACACGCGGGTGTCGATGCGGCCCACGCCTACGGTGGCTTCATGGCGACGCTTACCGCCTGGTGCGAACACCACCAGATCCCATATCAGGGTGTGCCGGTGGGCACGATCAAAAAGCATGCGACCGGCAAAGGGAACGCCGGCAAGGCCGAGATGGTCGCGGCAGCCAAGGCGCGCGGCTTCGATCCGGCCGACGACAACCACGCCGATGCACTGGCACTGCTGGATTGGGCGATTGCCCAAGGCGGTGTGGCATGAGAACCAGCACCGCTTCCATCCCCTGCGCCCTGGGCCGACTCACGCCGCAGTCACCTGCCAGCAGCGATGAACTGCGCGCCATGCGCGCCGCCGCCTGGCACAAGCAAGGCATTGCGGTAATCCCGCTCGACGAGATCTACGACGACTGGGACCGGCGCTTTCTCACCGGCATCGCCACCCGGCTCTACGGCGCACGCACGGCAACGACGAAGCAGAGCCGCCCCTGGCGCGAGGGCGAGGTGATCGACCGAGGCGATGGCGAGACCTGGACGGTGTTGGTGGCCACGCCGAAGTCCATCACGGTGCAGCGTGACCGCGATGGTGCACTGGCCACCCTCGGCCAACTCGGGGAGGGCCGGCCATGACCAAGAAAACCCAACGCGCCAAGACACGCGCCGAGAGGAAGCCGCGCATCGGCGAGGAGCAGGTTCGGCCCGATGGCAGCGTGATCCGCTATGTGCGCGAGGAGGACGACGACCAGAAACCGGTCGACCACTACCGCACGGTGGACACGCTGGCGCTGATGCTCCGAAACCGCACGATCACCGGCGCGATGCACGATGCCGGCCAGCAGTTCTCGCAGGACTTTGCGCGAGCCTTCGGCAGTGGCATGGTGACAGCGCGGCTCGATGGCATGCCGGGCGGAACAGCACCAGGCGAGATGATGATCGAGAAGAATGCCGGTGCGGCGCGTGCGGTTCGGCAAGCACTTGATGCCGTCGGTGGCAGTGGCAGTCCGGCTGGGTCGGCGCTGTGGTACGTGGCGGGGCTGGGGGTGTCGGCCAGGGAGTGGGCATTGCGCCGAGGCTGGAACGGAAGACCGATCTCGCAACACCAGGCTAACGGCATTCTGATTGCTGGGCTGGCGATGCTGGCGCGGTACTATGGTTATGACCGTAGTGGTAAAAACCCCTCAAACTCGGTGACACATATCGGGGTAGGCCATCAGATTGACAGATGATGGGCCGATGATGATAATCTCACCTTTAGTCATCCCCTGCGGCATGCCGTAGGGTCCCGGTACCCTGCGGTGCCGGAATAACTCATCCCAACAGCGCTGCTGTTGGACCCGGTACCCTGCGGTGCCGGCTCATCATCCCGAGGGGTCTCCCCGAGGTCCCGGCCGCCAGCGCGGCCGGTTTCGTTTTGGGGATCTGTTTTGGAGCAACAAAATCGCGTAGTGGTTTTTGTGGATGGTTTCAACCTGTACCACGCCATTGATGATCTGGATCGTCATCTGACGACCAAACGGCATACGAACACCAAGCACTATCTCAAGTGGCTTGATATCTGGTCGCTGAGCAAAGCGCTCATTCATCCCAAGAATGATTTACTCGTCGGTGGTTATTATTTCTCGGCATACGCGGGATGGATTACCCAAGACGCCCAAGACCGCCACCGTGATTACGTCGCGGCCGTCAAATCCACCGGCGTTATTCCGGTCATGGGTACGTTCAAGAAAAAGCCTCGTAATTGCCCAAGTTGCAAGCACCAGTGGGATGGCCACGAAGAAAAGGAAAGCGATGTCAATCTCGCTGTCTATCTGGTGAAGCTGGCTTATGAGGATGTGTTCGACAAGGCCATTATTTACACAGCCGATACCGATATTGCGCCAGCGATCCGAATCGTTCGCGAGGCATTTCCCAAGAAAGAAATTCGTGTCGCAATTCCCGAGCGTCGCCTCAATCGATCAAAGGCCCTCGAGAACGCTGCCAACGGCAGAATACGAGTGACCGAAGCACATTTTGCGCGCAATCTCTTTTCAGAAAAAATCGTGCTGGCCGATGGTGCAGAGATCGAGCGCCCGAAAAAATATGCGCCACCGAAAAATTTTCAGGCCCCAGCGAAAAAACCTACTTGAATGGCGTGAACACACAAGGTAAGCTCTTCACCTACTTCTGACACTTGCGCCCACCCGATTCGTTCCGGTGGGCGTTGTGCTTTCTGGGCCTGGTCATCCCCGCGCCCCGCCTTCTCCAACTCCGGAGACTCCCTCATGAAACTCATCATCACCCGCCCGGTGGTCATCACCGGCGACGGCGGCACGCGCTCGTTCGTCCCTGGCCTCATGGTCGAGGTCGATGCTGCCACTGCCGAACAGATCATCGCTCAGCAGGCTGGCATTGCCGCAGAACCTGCCGCCCAAGCTGACACCCCTGCCACCCCACGCCGCAAGAAAGCCGCCGATGCTGAAACTTGATGTCACCGCCGACGTAGCCAAGGCAACCGAGCATCTCTCCGATCTGGCACAGCAGCATGTGCCCAACGCCGCCGCCAAAGCCCTGACCCGCACGGCCTTCGATGCGCGTGATGCAGTGCGCGACGGTCTGCCGGTACGCTTCAACCTGCGCCGACCCTGGGTCAGGTGGGGCATCGGTGTCACGCCAGCCAAGCCACGCACCCTGATGGCCGAAGTCTGGTCGCGCGACCGCTTCATGGCAGCGCAAGAACAAGGCGGCAGTCATTCCGATGCGCGACCCATCCCGGCCGGGCGCTTGCGCGAGATGGCACAGACCCGGGTGATCCCCAAGAGCCAGTGGCTCGACCAGGTGAAAAACAAGCCCACCGTTTTCTACCGGGCGGGAATGCTGTTCGAGCGCCGTGACGAGCGGCGCATCCTGGCGCTCTACCTGCTGCGGCCCAAGACCCAGATCAAGGTCCAGCCGCGTTTTGGCATGGCCGATACCGTGCGTAGCGTGGCATTGCGGGAATACCAGCGGCAGATGGAGCGGGCGCTGCGAGAAGAACTGGCTAAGGCCAAATGATCGTGACTGACGCATCTGACACATCTGACGGGTCCTCCCGGGCGATCTAAAAAGCGGGGGACGCGCCAACCCCCCGGCTTGCCTAGCGTCAGACTCAAAAAATAGGTGGTCAGGTGGTCAGGTGGTCGGTGGTCACCCCCTCTGCCATCGAGTGGTTGGAGATTGCCATGAGCATGAGCTTGCGAGCCTACGCCCGGCATCGCGGCGTAGCCCTGTCCGCTGTCCAGAAGGCGATTGCCACGGGCCGCATTCATTCTGAACCCGATGGCCGCATCGATCCCGCCAAGGCCGATGCCCAATGGGATCGGCACACCCGAACCAGCCAGCCGACCACCCCGAGGGTGACCACCCCGCAGGTGACCACCCCCCGACCACCGCCGGCGTCCCAACCCGCTGCACCGTCGCCACCGCAAACCAGCGACGACGCCCGAGGCGTCGATTACCACAAGGCCCGGGCGGTGCGCGAGACCTACTCGGCGCGCCTGGCCAAGCTCGAATTCGAAGAGCGGACGGCCAAGCTCATCAGCAAGGACGAGGTCGACATCAAGTATTTCCAGCTGGCCCGGCAACTGCGCGACCGCCTGCAGCAGATCCCGCGCAAGGTCGCCCCGGAGATCGTGGCGCTGGTGGTGGCCGAACCGGATGTGCGCGGTGTCACCGACATCCTGGATGTCGCCATTCGTGAAGCCTTGGAGGATTTTGCCCGATGACCTTCACCCCTGCCATGGCCAGCCGCATCGAACTGTGGCCGCTGGATCGCCTGACCCCCTACGCCAAGAATGCGCGCACCCACTCCGACACACAGGTGGCGCAGATCGCCAGCAGCATCGTCGAGTACGGTTTCACTGCGCCGCTACTGGTATCCGGTGACGGTGGCATTCTGGCTGGACATGGAAGGCTCGCTGCTGCGCAGAAGCTCGCGCTCGAGGTCGTGCCGGTGGTCGTGCTCGACCACCTGACGCCCACTCAGCGCCGTGCCTACATCCTGGCCGACAATGCAATTGCCCAAGCCGCCGGCTGGGATGAGGAACTACTGGCATCCGAATTGGCCGATCTGTCCGCCGCCGGTTTCGACCTGGTGCTGACCGGCTTCAACGACGACGAGCTTGCCGACCTGCTGGGCGACATTGAGGAAAGGACTGACGGCGAGGAGGCTCCGCCAATTGGCGAACCCGCCGATGAGGACATTCCCGATGTACCCGTCACCCCGGTCAGCCGGCCCGGCGACATCTGGCAGCTTGGCGCGCACCGTTTGATCTGCGGCGACTCGACCGACGCGAGTGTCGTCGCCACGCTGATGGCCGGCGAGGCCGCGAGCCTGTGTTTCACCAGCCCACCCTACGGTCAGCAGCGCAACTACACCCAAGGCATCGCCGACTGGGATGCGCTGATGCGTGGTGTCTTCGCCCACCTACCCATGGCTGATGCCGGCCAGGTGCTGGTGAATCTCGGCCTGATCCATCGCGACAACGAGTTCATCCCTTACTGGGACGGCTGGCTCGCCTGGATGCGCACCAACGGCTGGCGACGCTTCGGCTGGTATGTCTGGGATCAGGGGCCGGGTCTGCCCGGTGACTGGAACGGACGGCTCGCCCCGGCCTTCGAATTCGTCTTTCACTTCAACCGGCAGTCCCGCCAGGCCAACAAGATCGTGCCGTGCCTCTATGCCGGGCGTGACACCCATCTGCGCGGCGATGGCACCAGTGCTGGCGGCATGAGGAACAAGGACGGCAGCAAGACCGCCTGGAACCATGTCGGCCAGGTGACGCAGGAAACCAAGATTCCCGACAGCGTGATTCGCATCATGCGCCACAAGGGCAAGATCGGTCAGGACATCGACCATCCGGCCGTGTTCCCAGTGGCCCTGCCCGAGCACATCCTGCTGGCGTACTCAGACCCGGGCGACATTGTCTTCGAACCCTTCTGCGGCTCCGGTACGACGATCCTCGCCGCGCAGAAGGCGAACCGTGTGGCGCGCGCCATCGAGCTCGCCCCGCAATACACCGACGTGGCGGTGAAGCGCTTCCAACAGAACCATCCCGACGTCTCGGTGACCTTGCTGGCCACTGGGCAGACCTTTGCTGAGGTTGAAGCAGAACGACTGGAGACGACAAATGCAATTGAATGACCTCAAACTCGAACACTGGCCGACCAGTCGGCTGATCCCGTATGCAAGAAATCCCCGGAAGAACGATCACGCCGTCGAGCAGATGGCCAGCGCCATCAGCGAGTTTGGCTTTCGCATTCCCATCATTGCCAAGAGCACCGGCGAAGTTTGCGATGGCCACATGAGGTTAAAGGCTGCGTTGCGCCTCGGCCTCGAACAAGTGCCAGTGATTCTCGCGGACGATCTGACCGAGACGCAGATCAAAGCCTTCCGCATTCTCGCCAACCGCTCGGCCACCTGGGCCGACTGGGACGAGGATTTGCTGCGCCTGGAGCTTGAGGAATTGGAAGAAGCCGACTTCGACCTCGCACTCACCGGTTTCGATGCCGACGAGCTGCTGGAGATCATGGCCGGCGAGGAGACCACCACCGAGGGCAATACCGACGAGGATGCCGCCCCGGATGTGCCGGAGACGCCGGTCTCGAAACCGGGTGATGTCTGGGTCATGGGTCAGCACCGGTTGCTGTGTGGCGACTCGACCGATGCCGCGAGCTATGACACGCTGCTCGGCAATGAGCGTGTGGCGATGATCTTCCAAGACCCTCCTTACAATGTCGACTATGCCAACACACCGAAGGACAAGCTGCGCGGTACCCACCGCCCGATCTTGAACGACAACCTGGGCGACGGTTTCCAGGACTTCCTGCTGGCAGCCTTCAAGCCAGCGCTGGCCCGATGCGATGGCGCAATCTACGTCGCCATGTCCTCCAGCGAACTGGATTCGCTACAGTCAGCTTTCCGTGCCGCCGGCGGCAAGTGGTCGACCTTTATCATCTGGGCCAAGAACACCTTTACGCTCGGGCGCTCGGACTACCAGCGCCAGTACGAACCGATCCTGTACGGCTGGCCCGAGGGTGCCAGTCGGCACTGGTGCGGCGACCGCGACCAGAGTGACGTGTGGCAGATCAAGAAACCGCACAAGAATGATCTGCATCCAACGATGAAGCCCGTGGAACTGGTCGAGCGTGCAATCCGCAACTCCAGTCGCCCCGGTGATGTGGTCATGGATCCCTTCGGCGGTTCCGGCACGACGCTGATCGCCGCCGAGAAGTCGGGGCGTCAGGCGCGACTCATCGAGCTCGACCCGAAGTACGTCGATGTCATCGTTCGCCGCTGGCAGGACTACGCCGGGGCGCAGGCCATCCGTGAATCGGATGGGGTGGCATTCGATGCCCTGTCAGAGGCCGGGGAACTCCGGCAGGAGATCGCCGCTGCTGATGTCGGCGATGTAGGTGACGTCGCGGAACTCTCCGGGCGCGTCGGCCAAGATCACGCCGCCGACTGACTGGATCGCCACGCCGTACTTGCGGGTGATTGCGGTCAGTTCGGCGATGAACTGGTTGTAGTCGGCTTCGATCTGCGGGGTGGTGACGACGGCGGCCATGGCGATCCCCTTACGCTGCTTCGGCTTCGAAGGCTTCGTCGGTCACTTCGCAGTGGATCACAAAGCCGGTGAGGTAGGGCAGGCCGCGCGGGATGCCGTACTGCTTGCTGGTCTCGCGGCCAATCGTCCAGCCCATCCAACGCGCTGTGGCCTGCTCGATGGCATCGGCTAAGGTGGCCCCTGCAAACAGGCCGTTCTGCACATCATCCGCAAAGTGGCGACCGTGGCGGCTGTCGAGGAACAGCCTGACCGACTCAAGGGGCTGGCAGGTGGCGTCCGAGATTGCGGTCATCGCCAGGGGCCAGGCGGCTTCGGCATGCTCGTTCATGGTCCCGAAGAATCCCCAGTCAGTCACGGTCGGGGCGGGTATCTGTGTCGTGGTGGTCATCTTCATCTCCTGCGTGGCGTGTGGTTGATGACTGCATGTTTGCGCTGCTGCCGATGGAAGCCAAGCGCTTTCTCAATCTTTTTTGCATCAATTTCCGGCCAGCCCGTCGAGGATGCGCAGGGCCTTCGTGTCACCTGCCAGTGCGATGCGCAGGGTGCGGATGGCCTGCTCCCGCGTCAGCTCTGGGCGACGGTTGTCGATCAGCCAGGCAATCGCGCTGGCTTGATCGTCGCTCTGCGCAGGCGCTTCTTCGGCGATGCCCACATAACGTCCGTATGAGCCCCCCGAGGGATCCACAAACAGGGTTCTGCGCCCGGGGGCACTGACCTCGACCACGCTGCGATGTCCGTTGCTGTGGCCACCGCGTCCAGCGAGCCAGTCTCGATCCTCCAGCAGCGCATTGGCGAAGGCGTCGTACTCGGCCTCGGTCAGTTCCTTGCGCAGCTCGATCTCGATGGGCTCGGGCGGTGCGCTGGGGTCACTGTTGTGCAGCACCTCGTCGATGCTGCAGGGCTTGCGGGTAAAGCGGGCGCGTTGCAGGGAGGCGGGTGTTGCTGTGGTCATGGTGTTCTCCTTTGGATTGATCGTTGCGACACCCGTATGAACGCGCTTCTCGCGCTGGAAGCCAAGCACTTTGTCGAACAATTTTGTCATGCCGGTCGCGAGCGAATCGGTGGCAGAATCCCCGTTTTACGAACCGAGGGGAGTGAGACACCATGAACAAATCCGAACTGATCGACGCACTGGCTGCCAAGACGGACACCACCAAGGCGGCTGCCGGCCGTGCCGTCGACGCACTGGTCGAGATCATCACCGCGCAAGTCGCCAAGGGCAACGATGTCGCCCTGATTGGCTTTGGCACCTTCAAAGCCTCCAAGCGTGCTGCCCGTACCGGCAAGAACCCGAAGACCGGCGAAGCACTCAAGATCGCCGCCACCACCGTGCCCACCTTCAAGGCCGGTGCCGGCTTCAAGGCCGCCGTCGCCAAAAAGAAGAAATAAGCGTTTCATTCGGGGACGGTCGTATCGATGGCCTCGATGGCCATCACCAGTTCGGCCACCCGATCCGCCTCGAAGCCGAAGCCCCGGGCGCGCAGCAGCTGCTCGATACTCGGGTGCTTCATGCGGGCCACCTCCCGGCAGGCCGCCAGTAAGGCATCCATCTGCGCTGCCGGGATCGTGTCAGAGGTGCCGCTCACGCTGCGGCGGCCTCAACGCGATATACCCGCTCGCCCTGCGGCGGCTTGTGCGAGGTGATCGTCAGGCCCAGCTTCTTTTTGACCGCCCCCGCAAAAAATCCTCTCGTCGTGTGCGACTGCCATCCGGTGATTTCGCCGATCTGCGCAATCGTCGCCCCCTCGGGACGCTGCAACATCTCGATCACCTGCGCCTGCTTGCTATCGGGGCGACGCTTCGCTGTGCCCTCGACGCCCACCTTGAGTAGACGCTGGGCGGCTGCCTGACGCTCGGCCTGCCAGGTCGTTTCCGCTGCCGTCACTGCCGCATCGATTTCTGGGTCGTCGGCCAGGGCTGGTGTGCTCGTCGCATCCAGAAAGGTCGGAATGTCATACACCTCGGGGAAGGCAGCGGACGCCGCTGTGGCAGCTTGCGCCCCCTGGACGAGCGCGATGGCTGCTGGCGTGATGCGCCATTGACCGTCACTCTGCTCGATCAAGCCGCGTTGGGCGAGGCTGGCAATCATCTTCAGCTTCGCGCCACCCTTCAGGGTGAGCAGCGGTTCGATCAAGCCCCCGGCATCGCAATGCGCGCGGGTGATGAGGTCGAGTTGGCGTTCGGTAATCGGGGTGGTTTGTACGGACATGGTCGTTCTCCTTGCGTTGTGGGTGGGTGATGTGGCTCAGTCTTCCCAGACCTGCTGACCGTCGAGGCTGATCCACAGGCGGGCATCGTCTTCGGTGGCCATCTCGCGCACCGGCAGGCCGGTCTTGAGGTTGCTGCCCGACTTGCCGGTGAAGTGGTAATGCAGGCCGTCGTGCAAAACGCTGAGCGGGGCATCGCGGTCAAACTCGACATCGATCGGCATTGCGCCGCGCGGACGGTGGTTGGTGTCGGTGACGTTGGCGTGGATGGTCTGGGTGGTTTGGGTGGTCATGGGGGTCTCCTGTGCAGTGGTGATGGTGATTGCATGTTTGCGCTGTGGTGGGGGGAAGCCAAGCGCTTTGTGCTTGGATTTGCAGATTTATTTGCGGCCTGCCTGGAGCGCCTGAATGCCCTCGTGGGCCAGGGTCAGGGCAGCGGTCTGAAACGCCAGATGCGCGACCGTCGGTGCGGCCTTGGCGTCGTCGAGCAACATATCGACTGCAGGCTTTGCGGCGGCGCGCATCGCCGCACAGGCCGCCTCCCGTTGCGCATCACTGGCCTGGCGCACTTCGGGGTAGAGACGCACCAGCAAGGTCAGGGCGGCTTCGCCGAGCTTGTGGCCCAGAGTGTCGATGGCCTGTGTCGTCATGATCTCGCCTCCCTCAATAGACTTCGGATTCAAGCAACACATCGTCGTAACTGAAATCGCGATTGCCGATGCGGCGACCGTCCTCCAGCTCGTACCCCGGCTGCTCGTCCCGGTCATGGACAAAGACGACACGTTGCGTGCTGCCGTCGATGAAGATGTAGTCGCCTGCTTCGGCCTTGATGGGGTAACTCATGGTTTGCTCCTCGATGCGGTTGATGGTGATGGTGATGGCATGAACGCGCTGTTCAAGCGTGAAGCCAAGCACTTTCTGCTCAGCCTTCCGGAAAGAATCCGACGTGGCGGAAATGGCTGCGCCGCCCCCGACCGTTACCGCGCATGCCGTGGTAGCGAATGTCGCAGGCATCCTTGAGCGTGTAGGCGTTCGCCTCGTTCGGCACCAGGTGCAAGGTGCCGCGATGGGTCTTGCTGCCATGCGTGGTGGTGACCGCGATGCCATAAACGATCAGCTCCTGGCGGTCGTGGTAGCGCCAGAGGTTGGCTTCGACTTCGCGTTGTTCGCGGTTCAACGTCAGTGTGATGCGGATGGTTTCCATGGTGTCCTCCCTGGTGCTTTCATCAATCACGATGCTCTCCACGCTTATTCAGCAACGATGTGGCGCTTGGCCAGTTCGATCTCTGCCGGCAACCACTGCGTGGTGATCTCTTCTTCCAGGCACTGGCGCCGGCGCTCGGCGATCTCTTGCAAGGACTCGATCTGCGCGAGCAAGTCGATCAGCTTGTCGCGCTGGCGCAGGATGGGGTTGCCCACCTCGGGCAGGTGCTCAATCCAGTTCAGGGTGTGGCGGGGGGTATTCATGGCGTTCTCCGTGGGTGTTGTGACGTCTGTATGAACGCGCTTCTCAAGCGGGAAGCCAAGCGCAATCCGCATCTTCTTCGGTGACATCGATTTCACTTGCGGCGTCTTCCTCCTCGGTACTCGCATCGCCAGCCTCGTCACCTTCCCCGACGTCCTCGGCGATCTCGTTGATGGTGTCCTCCAGGGTCACCATCGAACCGCCCAGGTAACCGTGATCGCGCGATAGCGCGCAGACGATGTGCGGAATCCAGTAGGCCTCGGCACGTAGCCGGGCGCCGTCGAATGCGGACTGCTTGAGCAGCCATTCGGCACGTTGCACGGCGTCGAGCAATTCGGCCTGAATGTCGCGCAGCTCGTCGATCAACAAGCTGTGCTCGGGGGCGTGTCCGGTGTTGCGGGTCATGTGCTTCTCCTTCGTGAGTGGGTGGTCGATGACCAGCATTCACGCGCTGTTCGCCACACAAGCCAAGCGCCTTCTGCATCCATTCATCATCAATCAGGGCGGCGAGGTGGCCTGTGCTCGACACTGTTGAATCCATCGTCGAGTCGGCCTGGAAACGGGGGCTCGCGCCCGACCCCGTGCTCACCGTCGATGACTGGGCCAACCGCCACCGGATGCTCTCGTCGGTCGCGTCTGCCGAACCGGGACGCTGGTCATCCACCCGCACGCCGTATCTCGCCGAGATCATGGCGGCCCTGTCGGTGACCTCCCGCGCCGAGCGGGTGGTGCTGATGAAAGGGGCTCAGTTAGGGGGCACCGAAGCCGGACTGAACTGGCTGGGCTACGTGATCCATCATGCCCCGGGGCCGATGCTGCTGGTGCAGCCGACCGTCGAAGGCGCCAAACGCGTCTCGAAGCAACGGGTCGACGCGCTGATCGAAGCCAGCCCCGAACTCGCCCGTCGCGTGAAGGATCCGAGAAGCCGGGATTCCGGCAATACCCAGTTGATGAAGGAGTTCCCCGGTGGCGTGCTGATCATGACGGGTGCCAACTCGGCGGTGGGCCTGCGCTCGATGCCGGTGCGTTACCTGTTTCTCGATGAGGTCGACGGCTACCCGGGCGATGCCGATGGCGAAGGTGATCCGGTGGCGCTCGCCGTGCAGCGTGCGGCCACCTTCGTCAATCGCAAGGTCTATCTCTGTTCGACGCCGACCCTGAAGGGATTCTCCCGGATCGAGACGGCTTACCTCGAGAGTGATCAGCGCGTCTTCGAGGTGCCCTGCGATCACTGTGGCGAACACAGTCCGATCTACTGGCGCGACATCCGCTGGCCCAAGGACAAGATGGCCGAGGCCGCCTGGCACTGCCCGCAGTGCGAAGGGATTCATCCCGAGTACCGCAAACCCGGCCTGCTGGCCAATGGTCGCTGGACGGCCAAAGCTGAGGGCGATGGCAAGACGGTCGGGTTTCACCTGTCGAGTCTGTATTCGCCGTGGCTGACCTGGGGCGAGATCGCGCAGGAACACCACGCCGCCAAGGACGATCCGGTGCGACTCAAGGTCTGGGTGAACACCAAGCTGGCCGAGACCTGGGAAGACCGCGAGGGCGAAACCTTGGATGCGGAGGGACTGATGGAGCGCCGCGAAGCCTATGGCCCCGCCGTGCCGGCAGAAGTCGCGCTGCTCACCTGCGGCATCGACGTGCAGGATGATCGGCTTGAGCTCGAGGTGGTCGGCTGGGGTCGGGACGAGGAGTCCTGGTCGGTCGACTACAAGGTGCTGTGGGGTGACCCGTCCGCGCCGGATACCTGGGCACAACTCGATGCCTACCTTGGCAACCGCTTCGAGCACGAAACCCTGGCCAATGGCCTGATCATCGAAGCCGCCTGCCTCGACACCGGTGGTCACCACACCCTGGCGGCCTACGCCTTCTGCAAGGGCCGCGAGCGCAAACGCATCTGGGCGATCAAGGGTGGGTCAGGCAAACGCCCGATCTGGCCCAAGCGCCCGAGCAAGGCCAACAAGGGCAAGGTCAATCTGTTCACGGTGGGGGTCGATGCCGCCAAGGAAGCGATCTATGCGCGGCTGAAGAAGTCAGAGGCCGGGGCTGGCGCGATGCATTTCCCGCTGGATCGGGATGCGCAGTATTTCGAGCAGCTGACGGCGGAGCGGATTCGCACCCGCTACGTAAAAGGCTTCCCGCAACGCTTCTGGTGGAAACCGGACGGCCGACGCAACGAAGCCTTGGACTGCCGGGTGTATGGCTATGCGGCACTACACGGCCTGCTGTCGATGGGGCTGAACCTGAACAAACGGGTGGAGGCGCTGCCGCCAATTCCGGTCAGTCGACAACGACCCGCCAGCCCGGCCGCCAAGGCGGTGATGACGCCGAGTCCGCGCCGTCGGCGTATGGCGATTTCTTCCAACTACCTCTGATACCGCCAGCCTCCCGCTGGCCGGGAGTGCTGTCCATGACCCTCGAACAACTCAAGGCCCAGC
>RRZU013309699.1_pt1 | contig 25539 bp, 19 predicted proteins | sample 2165561 | NCBI WGS metagenome assembly RRZU01 (sample SAMN10456909, study PRJNA506462) | wastewater metagenome | isolation source: wastewater sludge | place: USA: Moscow, Idaho | reverse complement strand
CCAAAGTACAGGCTTTCAATAATGGCCAGGCCAAAAGGCTCGTGCCAGCGCACGGGAAAGATCAAGCCGCGCGAGCCATTGAGCAGGCTGTTTTTTTGCTCGCCGCCCACCATGCCGTGAAAATGGATTTGGCGCGAGAAGGTGAAGCGAAAGCCGCGTTTGAACTGGAAGCGATCACCGCCCAGCACGTCCAGCTCAACGCCCGCCAGCTTGGCAACTTTAATGGCTCCGCGTACGTTCTTGACGCTCCAGGCGGCCTTACCCAGAAAGTGGTAGCGGCTGCGCGGTCGCTCGAAATCCACCGGGCCATAGGCCTCCCAATCCAGGCCGTTGTACACGTACTCGGCCGAGCCATAGCGACTGGCGTGGTTGCGCGACAAAAACACCGTGTTGCGCGGCAAAGGCTTGGGCTTGCGGGCGTTGCCGTGCTCGGTGACCAGATAGGGGCGATCCAGTTCAACGTGCGGGTTGAACTGGAAATGGGCAATATCCACGTCGTCAGGAATTTGCTCGGCCCAGGGGCGGGCGGTGTCGATCGGCAGCACGCGGCCAAAATCACAGTGTGAGCCGGCTGGCACCAAATAGCTGACCTGGTGCCCCAGTCGTGCCAGCGTTTTGCCCAGATCCCAGATCACGCGCTCGGTGCCGCCGTAGCCGTAAACAGGAATGGGAGAGTTGTTGATCAGCAGAACGTGCATGGCAAATCAGGAAAAAATTCAGGGAATGATGGCAGCTTTGGCCGTCGCAGGCAAGGGCGCTGTGGCGTCGGTTGCTTGGGGGGCGCTGCGGCGTTCAAGCATAGCCATGAGGAAGGCCGCCAGGCAAAAATACATGACCACAGTGCGGCTGCTGGTGATATGGGTATCTGTGAGACCGAAGGAGGCAAACAGCAGCGGCACCATCATGCCGACGGCGCACAGGGTGAGCCGCTCGGCGCGGGCTTGAGGCGGCAGATCGCCCGGTGTGGCACGGGCCGCGCGCCAAAAATACCAGAAGCAGGTGAAATGGCATGTCAGCAGAATTAGCAGCCCGAGCAGGCCACGTTTGGCGGCAGCATCCAGATAGTCGTTGTGAGGGTGGTTGAAATTGGCCAATAAAGGGTCGAGCTGATTTTGCTCCAGTTGTCGGGTGCGCTCGGCATCGTAGCCTTTTTGTGCCCAGCCCAGCAGGGGGCGCTGCTGGGCCAGCGCAGAAGCGAATTGCCACATTTGCATGCGCGCGCCGACAGAGCTGGCGGCATTGCCTTGCTGTTGGTAGTTGTTGATTTCTTGCCGCATGGTTTGCAGGCGTTCGGCCACGGGTGCGTATTGCGCCAGCAGGGCGGCGGTCAGGCCAACGGCCAGTACGACCAAGGCCAGCAGGCGTTTGCTGTGGCGCCCCACATACCACCAGCCCAGAAAGGTCAGCGTGATCAAGCCCGCCAGCCAGGCGCCGCGTGTGCCGGAGAGCACGCTGCCGACCACGCCCAAGGTAAACCCTGCAATCAGGAACAACAGGAAGGGAATGCGCCGCGGGTGCTGAAGCGCCACTTGCGTACCGCACAGGCTGATCAGCGCCAGCTGCGTACAGGTGTCGCCAAACTCAATCGGGTTGATGTAGGTGACTTCTTCTCGTGAGAGTTGCAAAATCTGAAAATAGTAAATGCCCACCAAACCACAGGCAATGGCCCCTGCCGCAGCGCCGATCCAGAGCCAAACGGATTTGGGGGGATAGCGTAGCAGATAAGCGGCGCAAGGAAACAATACGACGAGCTTGAGGGGCTTGTCCAGGTTGCGCAGGCCTTGGCCGCTCCATAGATTGTCCAGCAACCAACTGGCGGCCAGCAAGCAAATTGCCCACAGAAACCAGCGAAATGCACGAGGCAGGGTGTGCGAGTCATGGCGCCATGTGCGCCAGGTCAGCATGCTGGCGAGCAATAACATCATGGGAGCGAGGTAGTTGCTGGGTTTGATCAGCATGGAACAACTCAGCAGCAGAACAAGCGCGATGCTACTCCAATGGCGAGTGAAAGGAGCTTGGGCTGCAAACATGAGTTCAGGAATTCCCCTGTTGTTGCATTTTGGGGCTTCTGGCTAATTCCAGCAATTTGGCTTCGCCCAGCAGGCCGTAGCCTGCTTGCAAACAGGCATAGACGAAGCCGGGCAGCCCTTCTTTCCAGTAGCCGCGCAGCAGCCAGTAACGCACGAAATAGGCCAGGGGCGAGATGAGCAGCTTGCCGATCGAGCCGCACTTGCCTGCCTGGTGTTTTTGTTGCGCCTTGAGGCTGGAATAGCTGTTGATTTTGCCCACCGCCTTGGCCACCGTATCGTTGCCGTAATGCAGCATATAGGGCGTGATGCGGCTGGTGGGCTGTTGCACCTCTACATGCTCATGCACCAGGCGCACCAGATCCCATTCGGCCTTGTCTTTGCGGTACAGGCGCATCATCTGGTCGCCCCGGCTGTGCGTCATGGGGCGATTCATGAAGACCTCGTGCCGCGGAATGCTGAAGCCGTTGTACGGCGTGCTGGCAATCAACTGGCGGATGTGGGCAATGGTGCCTTCTTGCAGCACCTCGTCGCCATCCATGCTCAATACCCATTCGCCCTGACACAGGCTCATGGCATAGGCTTTTTGTTTGGCAAAGCCGAGCCAATCCTGATGCACCACGCGCGCGCCGTAGCGACGGGCAATGTCTTGCGTGCCGTCGGTCGAGCCTGAATCGACCACGACGATTTCATCCACGCCTTGCAGACGCTCCAGCACCTCGGCCAGATGGGTGGATTCGTTCAGGGTAATCAGATAGACAGACAGCAGCATCGTGGACTCAAAAGGGCAGATCAGGGCTTATGGGTGCGGCGTTGCTGCCAGTTGGTAGATATTGCCGCAGTATGGGCATTGCGCCCGTCCGTTGGCATCCGGATGCAGGTAAATGCGCGGATGGCTGGCCCATGCCGGCATCTGGGCATGGGGTGAAGGGCAGGCCACGGTGCCTTGCGGCGTCAGGTCGGATGCTGCAAGCGCAATCGCGGCAGGGGATGATGCGTGGGGGGCAGTTTGCATGGCAGGTTACAAGGCAAATCCACAAAGGGGTGAGGGGCAATGCGCTGTTGTTGGGGCTTTGTCGCTGAGCGCCAGCGTGTCGGCCTAAACCAGCGTGAGCCAATGTGCGTATTTTGGATTGCGACCGTTCACAATGTCAAAAAACGCGCTCTGGATGTTTGCGGTGATCGGGCCGCGGGCGCCTTGGCCGATTGGGATGCGATCCAGTTCGCGAATGGGGGTCACTTCGGCCGCTGTGCCGGTAAAGAACATCTCATCGGCAATGTAGCACTCGTCGCGGGTGATGCGCTTTTGCACCACCTCAAGCCCCAGGTCTTTGCAGATATGCAGCACGGTATTGCGCGTGATGCCGTTGAGCGCACCGGCAGACAAGTCGGGGGTATAGACCACACCGTCTTTCACCAGAAACAGGTTTTCGCCCGCACCCTCGCTCACGAAGCCAGAGCTGTCCAACAGCAGGGCTTCGTCGTAGCCGTCATCGGTGGCTTCCATATTGGCAAGGATGGAATTGGTGTAATTGCTCACCGTTTTGGCCTGCGTCATGGTGATATTGACGTGGTGGCGCGCATAGCTGCTGGTTTTGATGCGAATGCCCTTGTTCAGGCCGTCTTCGCCCAGGTAAGCGCCCCAGGTCCAGGCGGCGATCATGGCGTGCACGGTGTTGCCCTTGGGGCTGACGCCCAGTTTTTCGCTGCCGATCCACACCAGCGGGCGAATGTAGGCGCTGTTGAGCTTGTTTTCGCGCAGCACCTGCTTGTGGGCTTCGTTGAGCTGCTCCTGGCTGAAGGGAATCTGCATGCGCAGGATTTTGGCGCTGTTGAACAGGCGCTGGGTGTGTTCTTGCAGGCGGAAAATGGCCGTGCCTTTGTCGGTCTGGTAAGCGCGCACGCCCTCGAAAGCGCCGCAACCATAGTGCAGGGTGTGCGTGAGAACGTGCACCTTGGCATCGCGCCAGTCAATCAGTTGGCCATCCATCCAGATGGTGCCATCGCGGTCGGAAATGGCCGGAATTGCGCTCATGCGAAAAAATCCTTATGGGTAGAAAGGCCTATTCACGACCTTTTGTTTCCACTAAAAAGATCATGAAAAAGGGATGGGTGACACCGCATGGTGGTGGTGCTGCGCTGCCTGACAAAGAAACGCCTGCCATACAGCAGGGACCGCCGTATAGTGTACTGCCGAACTTTGCGAGCTTGGCCTTGTTTTGCTGCTGGTGCAGATGCGGGGCATGTGCCAAGTTACATGCGCAAAGCACGGCCTCGCTACAATGCGCGATTTTGTGTTTGCTTGTGTTAGCCATGACCGATACCGCCTGGCCTGTGCCGCCCGTTTCACTGGATGAACCCGCCGCCGATTCTGCCTCTGTTTCTGCCGCCACACAGGCAGAGCAGGCCAAGGCGCGGCGTGAAGCCATCAAGCTCGAAAAGCGCCTGTGCCGTTTGACCGGTCAGGCCATTGTGGACTACAACATGATCGAAGCGGGCGACCGCGTCATGGTCTGCATCAGCGGCGGCAAAGACAGTTACACCCTGCTCGATATTCTGCAAAAGCTGCAACAGCGCGCACCGGTGGCGTTCGAGCTGGTGGCGGTCAATCTGGACCAGAAGCAGCCCGGCTTTCCGGCTGATGTGCTGCCGGCTTATTTGCAGGAAACCGGCGTGCCGTTTCATATCGAAACGCAAGACACCTACAGCGTGGTGAAAAAAATCGTGCCCGAAGGCAAAACCATGTGCAGCCTGTGCTCGCGCCTGCGCCGAGGCATTCTGTACACCGTGGCGCGCCGCCTGGGCTGCAACAAGATTGCGCTGGGCCACCACCGCGACGACATGGTGGCCACCTTCTTTCTCAATATGTTTTTTGGCGCCAAGCTCAAGGGCATGCCGCCCAAGCTGTTAAGCGACAACGGCGAGTTCATGGTGATTCGCCCGCTGGCCTATGTGAAAGAGGCCGACACCATGGCCTGGGCCGCGCATCGGCAGTTCCCCATCATCCCCTGCAATCTGTGCGGCAGCCAGGAGCATTTGCAGCGCAAACAGGTCAGCAACATGCTCAAGGACTGGGAAAAGCAGTACCCGGGGCGCACCGAGATGATTCTGCAATCGCTGCAAAACGTGGTGCCCAGCCACCTGATGGATCGCCAGCTACACAATTTCCGCGATCTGCAAACCACCGGCATCCCCGACGAGCAGGGCGACAAAGCTTTTGATGACGAGCCACTGGCGCCGCCCGCGCTGCGCATCGACGCCGACAGCATTCCGCTGATGCGCCGCGCAGAAACGTAAAAAACATAACGACGCTGCCGAATGCCTGAGGGTGAACTGTAGCGGGACTTGGGCGGACGGTTATTTCGCAAGCGCCTTGAGTGCCTGCTTGATGCCATCGCTCACCGTGACATCGGCCGGTAGGCCTTTGAGGGCGGCTTGCGCCTCTTTTTCGCTGTAGCCCAGCGCCAGCAGGGCTTGCTCGATATCGCGCTGGGTATCGGTTTGTGCGCCGCTGCCGCTGGCCGATGGTAGCTCGGCGCCCAGCTTGCCTTTGAGCTCCAGCAGCAAGCGCTCGGCCGTTTTTTTGCCAATGCCGGGCACTTTGACGAGGCGTGCGCTTTCTTGCAGGGTAATGGCCTGCGCCAGATCGGCCACGCTCAAGCCCGAGAGGATGGACAGCGCCGTGCGCGCACCCACGCCGCTGATGCGGATGAGCTGGCGAAACGCCGTGCGTTCCTGCTCGCTGGCAAAGCCGAAAAGCTGGTGCGCATCTTCGCGCACCGCCAGGTGGGTGAGCAGGCTGACCGGCTCGCCCAGCGCGGGCAGGTTGTAAAACGTGCTCATGGGCACATCGACCTCGTAGCCAACGCCGTGGCAATCCACCAGCACCTGGGGGGGCGATTTTTCAAGCAATGTGCCTGTCAGTCTGCCGATCATGGGGTATCCTCAAAGCGGTTCATCAAGCATGCAACAAACCTTGGATTATCGGCATGATTTTGCGTCACAGCTTTACCCCCCTCCACAATACCCGTCTGTCGCATCTGTGCGGCCCGCTGGACGAGCACCTGCGCGCCATCGAGCGTGCGCTGGACGTGAAAATCGCGCACCGGCACGAGCAGTTCAAGGTGGATGGCGCCAAGGCCAAGGCGCAGCGCGCCATGGAGGTGTTGCAGGCGCTGTACGAACAAGCCGCACGGCCGATTACACCCGCCATGGTGCAGTTGATGCTGGCGGGCGACGGCTATGCCCCTTTGCCAGACGACGACGCACAACTCACCACCCGCCGCAGCGATTTGCGCGCGCGCAGCGCCAACCAGGGCGCGTATCTGCAAGCCATTGCCAGCCACGACATCACCTTGGGCGTCGGCCCGGCAGGCACCGGCAAAACCTGGCTGGCGGTGGCCTGTGCGGTGGATGCGCTGGAGCGCGGCAATGTGCAGCGTATCGTGCTGACGCGCCCGGCGGTGGAAGCTGGCGAGCGCCTGGGGTTTTTGCCGGGCGATATGGTGCAAAAGGTGGATCCTTATCTGCGCCCGCTGTACGACGCCCTGTACGAGCTGATGGGGTTTGACAAGGTGCAAAAAGCATTCGAGCGCAACCAGCTCGAAATTGCGCCGCTGGCCTTTATGCGCGGGCGCACACTCAACAACGCCTTCATCATTCTGGACGAGGCGCAAAACACCACGCCCGAACAGATGAAGATGTTTCTCACGCGCATCGGTTTTGGCAGCAAGGCCGTGGTCACGGGCGATATCAGCCAGATCGATTTGCCCAAAGGCCGCACCAGCGGATTGGTCGAGGCCGAGCGCATTCTCAAGCGCGTGCCGGGCATTGCCCAGGTACGCTTTACCAGCGCCGATGTGGTGCGGCACCCGCTGGTGGCGCGCATTGTCGATGCCTACGAGGCGGCCACGCGCACCAGCCGCCGCGCACGGGATGAAGCATGAGCAAGAACGCATCCCATACTTCCGCTCCACCGGAGGGCGCACCGGAACGGCGGGTGCTGCGGCTGGCGGGAGCGTCTTCTCGATCTGCGCAGTCAAACGAGGGTGGTCGCGGCAACGCAGGCAAACCGCAAGACGCTGCGGCCCATGACCGCAAGGGGCGCAGCACTGCCGCTCGCCGCCCGCAGCGCGATGCGCAACTCCGGCAGGCTGACAACACGCGCAGCGCGCCGCGCAATGTGTGGCGCAACGAATCGGGCCAGGAAGCAGGGAAAGCAGCACGCGGCGGACCACCGCGCAGCCGCGCAGCGGCATCTGCCGCTCCATCTGCACCATCATTTGTGCCTGCTGCACCCGCCCGATCGCCTGCGCAGAAATTGCAGGTAACAGATGCTGCGGCGGCAGGCATCCGCCTCAACAAACGCATGGCCGATATGGGGCTGTGCTCGCGCCGCGAGGCAGACGACTGGATCAGCCGCGGCTGGGTGTTTGTGAACGGCGAGCCGGCTGAAATGGGCTTGCGCGTGCAAGAAACAGACAGCATCCACGTGGACAAAGCCGCCTACGTGCAGCAAGAGCAGCAAGTCACGTTTTTGCTGCACAAGCCGGTGGGCTATGTCAGCGGCCAGCCCGAAGACGGCTACCCCAGCGCGGCCACGCTGCTGGGCAATGCCAGCCGCTGGAAGGGCGACAAAAGCCCCATGCGTTTTCTGCCGCGCCAACTGCGGGGGCTGGCGCCCGCCGGGCGGCTGGATATCGACTCCACCGGCCTGCTGGTGCTGACGCAAGACGGGCGCATTGCCCGCCAGTTGATCGGCGCGGACAGCACCACCGACAAGGAATATCTGGTGCGTGTGGAATACGCCACACCGCAAGGCACGGTGCGCGAGCAGGTGCAGGCGGTTTTCCCGGCAGAGAAGCTGGCCTTGCTGCGCCACGGTTTGAGCCTGGACGGTCAGGCCTTGCAGCCTGCGCAGGTGGATTGGCAAAACCCCGAGCAATTACGCTTTGTGCTCACCGAAGGCAAAAAACGCCAAATTCGCCGCATGTGCGAAGCCGTGGGGTTGCGTGTGGTGGGGCTGAAGCGCGTGCGCATCGGGCGCATCATGCTGGGAGATTTGCCGCAGGGGCAATGGCGCTTTTTGCGGGCAGATGAGCACTTTTAAAGTGGGGTTAAAGCTTTCTGCAAGCCTTGCTCTCTACAATGCGCGGGCGTTTGATTCGAAAAAGAGAGCCAGCATGTTTTGTTTGCGAAAAATTTCAGTGGCTGCGCTGGGCGCCGCCATGCTGTTGGCGGGCTGTGCCCAGGTGCCAACAACTTCTTCCGATACGGCGCCATCGTTTACCAACCAGCAATCCCGCTGTTTGACGGATGCCGAAATCACCCAGTGGGCGCAAGCCTATGCGGCCCGCCAGCCTTTGAGCAATCCGCCCGAAGGCATGACGGCTGAAGACGCCGCCTGCACGCGCGCCAAATTGCAGGCCACCTCCGCCATGGGAGTCCTCGCCTCGGGCAACCTCTTCTCGGGGCTGTTCCAGAAGGACGTCCTGACCCGGGGCGTCGTGTCGTTCGGCCAGCCTTACGCCTGGAAAGCCCGCCCCAAGGCGCTGAAACTGCAATACTATGCGGAACATATCGGCATTGCCGACATCGACAAGAATTTCGGCGCCCCGATTCACGAAGGAGACCGGGACAAGGCCCGCATCATGGTCGCCATCGTGGACTGGAACACCCGCCGCGAAGTCGGATCGGGCACGGAAGCCCCCACCGGGACCTGGGATCCGGAAGAGACCACTTCGGTCGACGAGGGACCGATCATCGCCTACGGCTCGCTTTTCATCGACCAAAGTTCGACCGGCGGCAAGATGATCGACGTACAGCTTCCGCTCAACTTCTACGACACGAAGGCCAAACCCTCCGGATTGTACCAGATCGTGATCTCCTGCTCGACGAGCGCCTACGGCGACTTCATGGCAGGCTGCAAGTCGAACATACTCTACGTCGACAATTTCGAGTGGGTCTATTGACAATGCCTATTTTCGCAACCCGCAAAAAGCAGAGCCTCACCGGTTCTGCTTTTTGTTTACCCTGGCGGTCCGAAAAAAAACACCGGAGGAGGTAGGGTTTCAGCGCTTTCATCCGTGATATAGATAGAATGAAGAGACCCGAACATATCATCGAAGATCTGATAACCCGCCAACTGGACGGCACACCCCTCACCGACACGGAACGCCGGGAACTGCAGGAGTGGCTCGAAGCATCCGAAGCCAACCGCGACGCCTTTCTCCGGGCTTACAAAGCCTGGGGAAACGCCCGCCTTGCGGAAACCCGGTTCAACACCGGGCAAGCCCTCGAAAACGTCATGGCCCGGATTGCCGAAGCATCCAGACCCCGGTCTTTCCTGCGGCCGCAACTGCGCCGTCTGGGCATCGGCATCGCAGCGGCAGCCTGCGTCATGCTGGCCGTTGTCGGTTACTACCGACTGCAACCGTCGACCGTCCCGGACATCGAAATGTTTATCCGGCAGGCCGACACCCCCGTATTCACCCAGAAAGAGGTGCAACTGGTGCTGTCCGAGCAGAAAACCCTCCTGCTCGAAACCCAAAAATCGACAATCCGTTACGATTCGACCGCCATCCGGATCAACAACGCCGAAAAAACCATTCCCAAAAAAGAGGCTGCGACGTTCAACCAGCTGGTCGTTCCCTACGGCAAGCAGACGACGCTGACGCTCGCCGACGGAACCCGCGTCTGGATCAACGCCGGATCACGGCTGGTCTACCCCGTCGTATTCGAAAAGCAGAAGCGCGAAATATACGTCGAAGGCGAAATCTACATGGAAGTGGCGCACGATGCCGAACGGCCTTTCTCGGTACACACAGGCAAAATGGATGTCTGCGTTTTGGGAACCAAATTCTACATATCCTCCTACGGCCGCGATCGCACGCAGGAGGTCGTCCTGCTCTCCGGCTCCGTCAGCGTAGCCCCTGCCGGACGATCCGACCGCGGAATTCGCATCGTTCCCGGCCAACAAGCCATCCTCGACACCTCGGAATCGCTGGAGGTCCGCGAAGTGGAAGCCGAAAGCTACATCAGTTGGATTCACGGATACCTGCCCTTCGACAACGACCCGCTGTCGAACATCCTCGAACGCCTTTCCCGCTACTACAATTGTCGGATCGAGTGTACGCCCGAAGCCGAAGCGCTGACGCTCTCGGGCAAACTCGAACTCAAAGACGATCCGGCCGAAGTGCTGAAAATCTTGAGCGCAACAGCCCCTATCAACCTGCAAATCACCGGATCCGGGAATTTCCGAATCGACTATAACCCGACTACCAACAACCCAAACTGACCTGCCTATGTAACAGCCCGTATCCCTCCAAAAAAAGACCGGATGTCGTCCCTCAACGACATCCGGAGCGATTGAAAATCTAAAATAGCCTTTTAAACTTCAAATCTTTACAAATGTACAACAAAAATGGTAAAATCGGTCTTTTTAAGGCCGATAATGGGGGATTATTCCACCTATTCCGGATAACATTCCTGTTTTTGCTGGCAACAATCGGGTTCATCCGGCCCGTCAGTGCACAAACGGCAGAGGCGGCGAAAACCATCACGCTCAACGTACAGAACCGCCCCATCAAGGAGGTCCTCACACTGATCGAACGCCAAAGCGACTACATCTTCGTTTACTACGACAACATCTTGGACATCCACCGCAAAGTCACCCTGAAAGTAACGAATCAGCCCATTTCGGCTGTCCTGAAACAGTTGTTCGCCGGAACCGACAACACCTGGAAACTCTCGGGAAGGCAGATCGTCATCGGACGCTCCGTAGCTGCGGCCGCAGCTACACCCCGGAAGATCACACGCATCACAGGCGTCGTCAGGGACCAGAACAACGATCCGCTCATCGGCGTCACGATCCGCATCAAGGCCCGTCCGAACATCGGTACAGCCACCGACATCAACGGCAAATACCTGCTCGACGTTTATCCCGACGAAGTACTGGAATTCAGCTATGTAGGTTACAAATCGCAGGACGTTTCGGTCGCAGGGCAGGAAATCGTCGACGTGGTTATGCTGCAAAACGACGCCATCCTCGACGCCGTGGAGGTGGTGGGCTACGGCGTGCAGAAAAAGATCAGCGTCATCGGCTCGCAGCAGACCATAGCGACCAAGGAACTGAAAGTTCCCGTCGCCAACCTCACACAAGGCCTTGCGGGCCGCGTATCGGGTCTGGTCTCGGTACAGCGAACCAGTGAACCGGGCTTCGACGACGCGAACATCTACATCCGCGGCATCTCAACGCTGACAGCCAGCATGAGCGCCCCTCTGACGCTCGTCGACGGCGTTCCCCGCTCGTTCTCCAACGTCGACCCCGAAGACATCGAGAGTTTCTCGATCCTGAAGGACGCCTCTGCAACTGCTGTTTACGGCGTTCGCGGCGCCAACGGCGTCATTATCATCAATACCAAAAGCGGCCTGAAAGGACGCCCCAAATTCAGCGTACGCTATACCGAAGGCCTCACCAAACCGACCAAGATCACCGATTTCGCCGACGGCGCGACTTACATGGAGATGTCGAACGAAGCGTCGCTCACCCGCGGCGGCGGCAAACTATACAGCCAGGAGATCATTGATAAGACCCGCCGCGGGGAAGACCCCTATCTCTATCCCGACGTAGACTGGATGAAACAGATCCTGCGTAACTTCAGCCGCAACCGCTCGGCCAACGTCAACGTGCAGGGCGGTTCCGACAAGGCGGTCTACTACATCGGCCTGGCCTACTACGACGAGAACGGCATGTACAAGGACACGAAACTGGCCGACTACAACTCGAACACCTTCTACCGCCGTTACAACGTCACCTCGAACCTCACGCTCAACCCGTTCCGCACCACCGAAATCAAACTGGGCATCCAGGGCTACCTGGCCAACGCCAACTATCCGGCATCTTCGCAGGCAAGCATCTTCGAATCGGCCTATTTCACACCTCCGACCTATATCGCGCCGCTCTACCCCGACGGCAAGCTCGGCGCCTGCTCGGGCGGCGATATAAACCCCGTGGCACAGCTCGGCGCAACGGGCTATGCCAACCAGTGGCGCAGCCAGGTTTATTCGAACCTGCGCATCACGCAGCAGATTTACAAAGGACTCTCGGTTTCAGGCATGTTCTCGTTCGACACCTACAACTACACGAGCAACCGTTTCACCAAAACCCCGAACACCTACCACGCCACAGGACGCGACGCCAACGGCAACCTGCTCTACGAGCAAACCCGCCAGGGAACCGAGAACCTGGCCTACAGCCTCAGCGCAAAGGGTAACCGCGCCATCTATCTGGAGGCCGCAGTCAACTACCGCAACACTTTCGGCAGACACACCGTATCGGGCATGATGCTCTTTAACCAGAGCGACGAAATCAATACCAAAGCCACCAACGTCGAAGAGGCGCTGCCCTACCGTTTCCGCGGCCTGGCAGGACGTTTCACCTACTCGTTCGACGACCGTTATTTCGGGGAGTTCAACTTCGGATACAACGGTTCGGAGAACTTCGCCCCGAAAAACCGTTACGGCTTCTTTCCGTCGGTCGGACTTGGCTGGGTAATCAGCAACGAACCCTTCTTCAGAGGCGCCACAGAGGTGATCCAGTACCTCAAACTGCGCGGCACATGGGGTCGTGTCGGCAACAGCCAGATCAGCGGACGCCGTTTCGCCTACCTGGCTACGGTCAAGGACACCAACGACACCAGTTACCAGTTCGGAAAGAACATGGACCAGACCTACGGGACTACGGCCATCGACGAATATGCCGTCGACGTAACGTGGGAGATCGCCGACAAAACCAACATCGGACTGGACATGCGCCTGCTGAACAACAAGTTCAACCTGCAATTCGACGCCTTCAAAGAGTCGCGCAAAGGCATTTACCTGCGCCGCACAAGCATTCCGTCCTATTTCGGTATGATCAACAACCCCTACGGCAACATCGGCAAAGTCGAGAACAAAGGTATCGAAATGTCGGTCAGCTATGCCAATTCGTGGCGGGACTGGTCGTTGAGCGTCATGGGTAACTACTCGTTCAACCGAAACAAGGTCCTCGAAGACGACAGCACCGTGGCCTATCCCTGGCAGAAAACCATCGGCAACAAGGTCGACCAGCGGTTCGGGCTCATCGCACTGGGACTCTTCGAAAGTCCGGAGGAGATCGCCGCAGCGCCTGTACAGGTCGGCGACACGCGCCCGGGCGACATCCGCTACAAGGACATCAACGGCGACGGCAAAATCGACGAATATGACAAAGTGCCCATCGGCTGGGGAAGTGTCCCCGAAATCGTCTACGGCTTCGGATTCTCCGTAGGCTGGAAAGGCCTCTCGCTGTCGGCCATGTTCCAGGGCGCCGCACACGTCGACGCGATCCTCAGCGGCGAAGGCGTACTGCCTTTCACGCAGGGATCGAGCCGCGGCAACCTGTTGAGCAACATCACCGACCGTTGGACCGAGGCCAATCCCCGCCAGGATGTCTTCTACCCGCGCCTCTCGATCGGCAACATGAACATGAACTACGAAGCCAGCACGTGGTGGCTCAAAAATACCAGCTACCTGCGTCTGAAAAACATCGAACTCTCCTATACGCTCCCCGACCGCTGGATGAAACGCATCCACATCAACAATGCGCGCATCTTCATACAGGGCGTCAATCTGCTTACATTCAGCAAATTCAAACTGTGGGACGTGGAACTGGGCGACGGCCGCGGCGCAAAATACCCCAACATCGGTTCCGTCAGCCTGGGTATCAATTTCAACTTCTAAAATCCCCGACAAGCTATGAAACTTAAAACAATACTCACTTTACTGGCCGCCCTCGGCATCCTGACCGCCTGCAACGACGACTTCTTCGACCAGGTTCCCGACGACCGGATCACCATCGAGCAGGTATTCCAGCGCACCTCCTACTCCGAGAAATACCTGGCTACCGTTTACAGCTACATCCGCGACGAGTCGCACCGCACCAACGGCGTGCCCTGGGACCCGTGTTCGGACGACCTGGACGTTACCTACGACCGCGAGGATTACAACTCCTTCAAGATGAACCTCGGCAACTGGAGCGCATCGTCGAACTACTACGAGTACTGGTCGCACTACTACCGGGGCATCCGCTCGGCAACCTACTTCATCCAGCACATCGGCTCGAACCAGGAGATGCTCGACGATCCTACGCGTGGCCCGATCGTCGTCGAACAATACAAGAACGAAGCCCGCTTCCTGCGTGCCTGGTTCTATTACTGCCTGCTGCGCCAGTACGGTCCGTGCGTACTGCTGGGCGACGAAGTCCTTCCGGGCGACCTCGACCGCGACGATGTGAAGATGAACCTGCCGCGCAGTTCCTACGACGAGTGCGTGGATTACATCGTCGGCGAACTGGACGACATGATCGACAACAACCGCCTGCCGCTGCACTTCACCGTACAGGCCGACAAGGATTACGGCCGGGCGACACTGGCCATGTGCATGGGACTCAAAAGCCGCGTACTGCTGCTGGCCGCCAGCGACCAGTTCAACGGCAACCCGGCCTACGCCAACGTGGTCAACACGGACGGCAAACACCTTTTTTCGACCCGAAAAGACCCCGAAAAGTGGAACAAGGCCGCCCAGGCTGCAAAAGATGTCATCGACCTGGGAATTTTCGACCTCTACAAGGAGTACCACACCGACGGAACGCTCGACCCTTACCTGTCCTGCCGCAACGTTTTCCTGGAGAACTGGAACAGCGAGGTGATGATGGTCCGCATCAGCAACTACCTCAAACATTGGGAACGGTCGGCTTCACCCCGGCAGTTCAGCGGCTATGAAAGCATGGGGGCGACCCAGCAACTGGTCGACGCTTTCCGCATGAAAGACGGCACGGCCATTACCCCGGACAAGGAGAGCGGCTATTCGAAGGCGAACTACTCCGACCCCAAATCGGGCTGGGTATTCGCTCCCGCCGGTACGCGCAACATGTTCGTCAATCGTGAACCGCGTTTCTACGTCAACATCTGCTTCAACGGCGCCTACTGGATCGGCGATCAGAAAACCCGCATCCAGCTCTACTACACCGGAGGATCGGGAAAGAAAGGCACGTGGGACTTCCCGCGTTCGGGATACATCGCCATCAAAAACGTTTCGCCCTCGTCCAATCCCAAGAACGGCAACTACATCAAGCGTCCCTTCGTCATCATGCGTTACGCCGAGATACTGCTCAACTACGTCGAGGCGCTCAACGAATACGATCCCGGGAATGCGGACATCGAAACCTACCTGAACAAAATCCGCGAGCGCGGCGGCCTGGGACCGGTCCAAAGCGATCTCAACCAGAGTCAAATGCGCGAGCAGATCCGGCTGGAACGCCGCATCGAACTCTGCTTCGAGCAACTGCGCTATTTCGACACCCGCCGCTGGCTGATCGCCGACCAGACCGACGGAGGACCCTTCTACGGCATGAACGTCGACGCAGGCAACAGCTTCACCGACGAGGCGTTCTACGAGAAAACCGTATTCGAAACCCGCGTGTTCCGGCCCGAGTTCTACCTTTTCCCCATTCCCCAGTCCGAAATCAACCGCGATCCGCAGATCGTCCAGAATCCCGGATGGTAACCGTAAAAACGAATAACGACTATGAAACTTACGAAATACCTGGCTGTCCTCTGCTGCGGAACGCTCTTCGCAGCCTGCGAAAACCCGATTCAGGACGACCTGAACGTGGACAACCCCGAGAACTATACGCGTATTTACACGGTCAACGCCGTCGACGACGCCTCCAAGAACACACTCTCATTCCCGCTCGAACGCGACACGTCGCTCATGGTCTACGCCAACTTGAGCGGAATCCGCAACCCGGGATGCGATGTGACGGTCAAATTTCGCGTCGCCCCCGAACTGGTGGATACCTACAATCAGAAGCACCAGAGCAACTACCCGATGATGCTTGATGAAAGCTACACGATCGAGAACCTCGAAGCCGTGATTCCTAACGGGAAATACATCTCCTCGCCCATCCGGATCGCCATCAACAGCCAGGCGTTCGACGGCGTGGGCGTCTTCCTGCTGCCGGTACGGATCGAGAATGTGACACCCGACCTGGCCGTCAACGAATCGTTGCAGACGGCTTACCTGCGCATCAACGGCTACTACACCGAAAATCCGTTCCCGAGATACGACAGGAGCGGCTGGTCGATCGCCGGGTTCTCGACGCAGGAGGCTGAAGCGACATCGACCTACCCCAACCGCGGATTGGCCGTTTCGATCATCGACGGCGAAAACAACACCTATTGGGGTACGCAGTGGCGTAACGCCAAACCCGGCCCGCCGCACTGGATCGCCGTCGACATGGGCGCACCCAAGGAACTGCACGGACTCACGATCCGCGGACGGTCTGACAAAGAAGGCTCCGACGTTCCCAAGAGCAGCGGCAACCCGCGTATCTTCAACATCGACGTGAGCGACGACAACCAAAACTGGACCCATGCAGGGACCTTTACCGTCGAAAACCGGATCGAGAACACGGTATACCTCGACCACAAGGCAACGGGGCGCTATTTCCGTATCTTCGTCACCGCCACGCAGGCCGACCTCTACCAGACCTGCATCGCCGAAGTATGGGCATTCTGATCCGACTAACAAATTTTTAAACCAAACGAAAGACTATGAAAAAGACTATATGTCTGTGGGCGCTGCTCCTGATTGTCGTTTCATGCACCAACGACGACAATTACAACGACGAGCACGGAGACAAGGCAGTCATTCCACCCAAAGGCAGGATCATCCGCATAATGACCTACAACATTTACGGCGCACGCGCCACAAGCCCCGCCAATGCAGCCGATCTGGACGCGCTGGCCGAGGTAATCCGCCGGCAGGACCCCGACTTCGTAACCCTCAACGAGGTGGATGTCTTCACCAACCGCACGGGAAAAGACGTACACCAGGCCCGCGACCTGGCAGCCAAACTCGGTATGGAGTGGCACTTCTCGAAAGCCATCGACCGCGACGGAGGCGAATACGGCGACGCCGTGCTGTCGAAACACCCGATTATAGAGACCCGCAGTTACCGGCTCCCCTGCGCCGCTTCGCAACCGGGCGAGGACCGTTCGCTGTGCGTCATCCGCGTCGAGATCGACGGCAAAGACCTCTATGTCGCCTCGACGCACCTCGATCATCTTTCGGGCGATGCGAGCCGCCTGGTGCAGGCCAATGAGATCCGCCGTATCCGCGACACGGAACTGGACGGAGACCTCATCCTTGCGGGCGACCTCAACGCCATTCCCAGTTCGAACGTCATCGCCACGATGACCGCGTTCCTGACCAATGTCGGAACGATCGACCAATACACTTTCCCGTCGGAGAATCCCACCCGCAAGATCGACTACATACTGTATGCCCCGATCGGACACTTCGGCGTACAGAACTGCACAGTGGTTTCGCGCAGCGACCAGCAGGTCGACGGCGTCGACGCCTCGGACCACCGCCCCGTCGTGGCCGACATCCGGTTCCAGACCGAGGAAGACCTCCCGGAGAATCAGGAATAAAGCGTTCGGAAGATGAAAAAACTGCTATTCACACTCCTCGGGCTGGCAGCGGCACTGACGCTGCCGGCCCAGGATTTCAAGATCACGCATGGCCCGTGGCTGTGCGACATGACCGAAGACGGCGTAACCGTCCTGTGGACTACCAACAAACCCGCTTTGTCATGGGTCGAGGCAACCGAGGACGACGGACGCAGTTTCTACGCCGCCGAACATACCCGCCATTACGAAACCGTCGCGGGCCGCAAACAGGCGCACAAGACGCTGCACGCCGTGCGGCTGAACAACCTGCGTCCCGGAACGAAATACTGCTACCGCATCTTCTCGCAGGAGGTACTCGAATGGAAACACGGAGACAACGTCCTCTACGGCAGGACCGTTGCCAGCAATGTCTACAAACGCGCGCCGTTCCGGTTCCGGACATTCCCGGCAACGGGAACCGACTGTTCGTTCGTCATCCTGAACGACATCCACGGACGCGCCGACGACATGACCGAACTGTGCCGGGAAATCAATTTCGGCAAACACGACTTCGTAATGCTCAACGGCGACATGTCCAACAGCATTGAAAATGAGGAGCAGTTGTTCCGGGATTTCATCGACGCCTCGGTAAACCTTTACGCCTCGGAGACCCCGATACTCTACAACCGCGGCAACCATGAGACGCGCGGCGTCTTCGCCGACCGTCTGCACGACTATTTCCCGACGCGTAACGGCCGCCACTACCAACTCTGCAAAGTCGGATCGGTCTGTTTCTTGCTGCTCGACTGCGGCGAAGACAAGCCTGACACGGACATCGAATACGGAGGGCTTGCCGACTACGACGCCTATCGCCGCGAAGAGTGCGAATGGCTCCGCAGGGCGGTGGCCTCCGAAACCTTCCGCAACGCCTCGGCACGCGTCGTCTTCCTCCATATTCCGCTCGACGGCGGAACGTGGCACGGCAGCAACCACCTCCGGAATCTGTTCCTGCCGATCCTCAACGAGGCCGGCATCAATATCATGTTCTCCGGCCACACGCACCGCTACGGCTTCCACCCGGCAAACGACGAAGTTCGGTTCCCGGTCGTGGTCAACGGCAATCAAAGCTACATACGGTGCGACATGACGGGCGACCGAATCGCGATCCGAATCGTCGGTCCCGGCGGACGCGTCGCACACACACACGAATTCCCACTCCGCGAACGAGGCGGAAAAAACAATGCCCTGCACCGTTTCGGTGCAGGGCATCTTCTGTTTTTCAGAGGAAAAGCCGCAGAAATCCGCTGCGGCTGAGCCGGAGCCGAAGCTGGGAGAGCGCCGCCCCAATATGCTTTTCGACGGTCTTGACGCTGATGTTGAGCCGCTCGGCGATCTCCCGGTTTTTCAGGCCTGTCGTGCGGCTCAACAGGAACACCCGGCGGCACTGCTCGGAAAGTCCCGAAATGCAGCAGTCGATCTCCTCGCTCAACTGCGATAACTGGAACTCCTCTTCGATATGGTCGGCGACAAGCGTACCAATACAGACATCCAACTCGTCCAGTCCGGATTCCCCCCCCCCGCCATTTTTTGGAGCGCAGCAAATCTATGGCACGGTTCTTCACGGCGACAAACAGCAGAGGCAGCAGCGGCCGGTCGAAGTCCACCTCCTCCCGCCGTTCCCACAAGGCAAGAAAGACATCCTGCACGATGTCTTCCGACGCCTTGCGGTCATGGACCATCTGAAAAGCCCGTGCACACAAGGGTTCATAGTGATCGCGGAATAGTTGCTGAAAATACGCCGAATGGTTTTCCACAGTTTTCTCAAAATATGTCGGAATACTCCGAATCATTCAAATATAGCGATAATTCGGGAAATTGCAAAATTTGGACTGCCGCCAACTATCTCCGTCTTCGAGTAGATTCCACACCGCAGGGCATCCTGTCCCCGCTGCGCGGGGCACAGGCACAAAAAAGGCAGGACCGCTCTTGCGGGTCCTGCCTTTAATTTATCCTGCCGCCGTCACCTTCCGGCGATGCGGCAGTATCTGTCGTAGCGTCCTATCACGTCGTTCACATAGGCCAGCGTCTGCCGGCTGCCGGTGAATCGTCCGCATCTGACCACTTCGTTCTCGTAGAATTCCGGCTCGGCCTTCAGCGTAAGGTACCGGGCCACGACCTCCCACGAGTTGGGGTTCTCTCCGTTCAGGCGGGCCAGACGGCGGGCGTCGTTCACATGGCCGATACCGCTGTTATACGAGGCCAGGATGATGCTCATGCGGTCTTTTTCAGGTGTCCCTTCCGGAAAACGGAGCGACGACATGATCTTCGACATCAGCTTGTTGGCCAACCAGATATTGGTCCTCGGATCGGTGATCTCGGCCGCGGGGACGTCGAACTGACGCGCCACCGAAGGCATGATCTGCATCAGGCCGCGGGCCCCGCTGCGCGAGGTGATGTCGGGCGTGAAGCGCGATTCGTGGTAGGCGATGGCGCTCATCAGGCGCCAGTCGTGGCCCTCCTCTTCGCTGATGTTGCGAATCAGATTGTCGTAGGCCGAAATGACGTAACTGCCCTCGGGGAGCAGCGAGTGGTGCATCTCGGCCAGTGCGTTCAGTGCGTCGTCCGTCGCGGGTGCGCTGAACTGGGCGTTGAAGCCGTAAAATGTCGTAAGAATGGTTAAGAACGCAAACGTTAATACGGTCTTTTTTAACATAAAATGTTGTTTTGCGGGCAGCTTACACCGCACAGAACAGCACGTCAATCATAGAATCCCCATGAGATACCGATTTTGAACATGCCCGGATTGAGCGGATAGCGAGCCGCCGAGAAATATTCTCCGTTACCGAACAGTCCCTTGTTCACATGCTGATATTTCAGGAATATCCGCATTCTCTTCCACTTTCCCATGACGAAAGCGTCCATATAGGGGTAATTCCCCGTCTCGACCTCCCGTTGGTTGTAATACACCGACAGAGCCGGATTGTAACCGGGCGCATAATACTTGGTATTATAGCGTCCGTCCAGACCGATCTGCAGGCGCAGCACATCGCGCACGACCCAGAATTCGTAGTAATACGACAGGAAGGCGCTCAAAAGCGGAACGGGTACAACATCTTGATCCGTGCTCCACTGCAACAATACCCTGTTGTCCAAATGAAGTCCGCCTAAGCGGAAATCTTTGCGAGCATACACACTCGTGAGGCTGACGTTGCCGCTGTGCTGGGCGACGTTGCTGTCCGACGCATAGTAAATCTTGTCGGAGACGACTCCCTGCCATGCCCCCGCTTCGAACGCGAAATCGGGAACCGAAAACTTGACCTCGAACCGAGTTTCATTCTCCTTGCTTAAAGGAGTGTTCCATATAGAGTGGTTAGCGAACAGATTCTCCTGCCAGTAGGTCAGCGAGCGGCGGTCCATCGAGAACCGGCCTTCGAGAATCAGGGGGTGTCCGCGCAGATAGCCTTTCAGCGCGAGGTGCGCGCCGATCGAGAGATCTCCGCCTCTGTATCCCGACGGGTAGAAACGGAGGTTTCCGTCCCAGTCGACATATTTCTTTATCTTTCCGCTGACGGAGCCGTAAAAGAAGTAACTCGTCTTGTTGACCTTCGTGTACTTCCCCGTCAGGTAATCTTTCAGTTCGAATTGCGAGTAGGTGTGCATGTCGATGCCGATGCCGGCGTCGAGCGTCCCCACGATTCCGTTCCGGTCCCAGGGCTGCGCCTGCACGAAGAAACGGTTCGAAATGTTCCGCTCGTAGATCGAGTCACGCGTCTCCGCAGGGTTGATGAACCAGTTATCGTAATAATGCCCCTCCGCGGAGACGAAATCGCCGTTCTCGTCCCGGTGGTCCCGTTCATTCGTATAAGGCTCGTTCCTGTCGGTGTAGACCTTGCTCCACGAACTGTACTCGAACGAATGGCCGATATACACCGCCGAGAGGTTCGCCATCGAGAAATCGCTCTCCGTGAGCCGTTGCAGCGGGATGCCGTAGGACTGCGTGACGAAGAAGGCGTTGTTGCGGTAGAGGTTCCTGGCCTCGGCGTCGGCCAGCCGCATCGGCACGCCCGAAGGCATCTCGAACGTCGTGTCCGCAATGGCCCACTCGCCGACCACGCCGCCGTTCTCCTGCTGCTCGATGTGGTTGTTGTAGTAGCCCGCATGGACCGAATACCGCCTGCCCGTGTGGCTGACGGCCACCGCAAGGTTGTGGTTCTTGGTCCGCGACCAGACGTACTGGCCGCGCGTGCCCCGCGCCTTGTAGTCGATGTTGAAACCCGTCGTCGGAGAGATGTTCTGCGCATGCATGATGCCGAAATTCTCCTCACGGAAACGCTTCTGCCCCGACTCTGCGTAATTCATCCGGATCATCGGCTTCTTCGTGTTGTAGAAGGGCACGTTCTCCATGTTGTAGGTGTACGCGTAGTAGGGACTCGCAAAACTGAAGTCAAAGAACTGCGGACGCCGGAAATAGTTCAACGGCAGCGACGTCTGGCCCAAAGCCCCCTGGGCGATGTCGCCCACGTCCTCCCGGTAGAACGGATAGTCGATCCGGTAATCGGTCAGCGTGGTGTCCAAAGGCCCGATCTCGACGCGGTTGAAATCGCGGCTCACGTGCCATTTGAAGTTGTTCAGCGCGCGGATCGAGTCATTGAAAAAATAGGACTCGAGCGGCTTGCGGATTTTCCGTTCCTTCTTGGTGGTGTCCTGCGGCTGCTGGTTCTCGCCCTCCTCGCCTTCGGTCTGCTCGTAGGGATTGCTGCCGTAGAGGTTACCCGTCTGGCCGTTGCGCTGCGCGCGCTGCAAGGTCTTCGCATCGAAGCCCTGGGAGCGCACCGCCTCGGGCGCTGCAAAAAACAGACCGAGCAGGAGCGTCAGCAATATGCGGTTCGAAAATCTCGACATGTCAGCCAAAGAGCGGAAATCCGCGGCAAATGTAATTAAAAAATTTTAAATATACAACTATTCGGCTTTCCCACAGCCTTTTGTCCGGCAGGCAAGCCCCCGCACCAGCGAAACGAGGATATACAGCACGATGATCGCCGGCACGGCGTAACCGCGCAGGAGGACGGCCGTCACGACGGCCGCGATGATGAATCCGTAGCGCAGTTCGTTCCCTTTCCAGCCGAAGCCGTGGAATTTAAGGGCGAACATCCTCACATTCGAGATCATCAGCAGTCCCACGACCACGGCAATGGCAGAAATCGCCTCGCGCGGAAGTTCCAGTCCGCTGGTCTCGAACAACAGCCCCAGCGAACCGCAGAGCATCGCCGCCGCCGGGCTGGGCAGTCCGCAGAACTCCGTGCGCTGCGTGTCGTCGATATTGAATTTCGCCAGCCGCAACGCGGCGCAGGCCGTAAAGACGAAAACGGCCAGCCCCGGATACCCTTCGGGCAGCCAGATGCCGGGCATCCATTGATAGAGCGAATACATGATCGCCGCCGGGGCCAGTCCGAATGAGATGTCGTCGGCCAGCGAATCGAGTTGCAGCCCGATGGGCGAACTCTGGTTGAGCAGACGCGCTGCGAAGCCGTCGAAAAAGTCGAACACGGCGGCCAGAACCATCAGGCCGAAGGCCAGCTTCAGGTCGCCCCAAACCAGCGCCGAAACCACCGCCGCCGAACCGCAGAACAGGTTCGACAGAGTCAGCAGATTGGGTATCGTGAAGAGTTTGATTTTCATTGCCGGGGCGAAAATTTAATTTTCCAATAGGCGGCAAAGTTACTAAAATATTTTTATCTTTGTCGAAATTAACTCCATATAATAACTCATGTCAAGCAATAAATATTGTGTCATCATGGCGGGCGGCATCGGGACGCGCTTCTGGCCCAAGAGCCGGCAGTCGATGCCCAAGCAGTTCCTCGACATTCTCGGGACGGGCAAATCCTTCATCCGCCACACCTACGAACGCTTCGCAAAAATGGTTCCTGCGGAGAATTTCCTCGTGGTGACCAACGATAAATACAAGAGCCTGGTTCTCGAACACATCCCGGAAATCGGTGAAAAACAGGTGCTCTGCGAACCCGTGGGCCGCAACACGGCCCCCTGCGTGGCCTATGCGGCCTACACGCTGCTGAAACGCAATCCCGATGCCGAAATGATCGTCACCCCGGCGGATCACCTGATCCTCAACGAAGACGACTTCCGGGCGATCATCGCCGAGTGTCTCGACTTCGCCTCGGAGCACGACGCGCTGATGACCGTGGGCATCAAACCCACGCGTCCCGACACGGGCTACGGCTACATCCAGGTCTCGGACGACAAGCCCATCAGCAAGGTCAAGTGCTTCACCGAGAAGCCTGACATCGAACTGGCGCGGGTGTTCCTGCAATCCGGTGAGTTTTACTGGAATTCGGGCATCTTCGTGTGGAAGGTGCGCTCGATCGTCGAGGCCTTCGAGAAATACCTCCCCGAGCACCACGCGCTCTTCAGCGGCGTGATGCGCGCCATCGGAACCGACGCCGAGCGCAACGTCGTGGAAATCGCCTTTTCGGAGTGCCGCGCCATCTCGATCGACTACGGCATCATGGAGAAGGCCGACAACGTCTACGTCCGCTGCGGCGAGTTCGGCTGGAGCGACGTCGGGACGTGGGGTTCGGTCTACCAGCATTCGCGCAAGGACCGCTATGCCAACGCCGTGCCCGAAGAGGGCTGTTACCTCTACGACACACGCAGTTCGATCGTTTCGCTCCCGAAGGACAAGATCGCCGTGATCAGCGGACTGAAGGAGTACATCGTCGTGGACACGGACGACGTGCTGATGGTCTGCCCCCGCTCCGAGGAGCAGAACATCAAGAAATTCATCGACGAAGTCAAGTTCCACAACGGCGACAAGCACATCTGATTCCTCGTCCAGAAACGGGGCAGTCTTGCAAAAAATCCGGACCGGCGGCAGCGCCGATCCGGATTTGATCATTTCTCTCCGCTCCCCGAGCGCTTCTTCATATGGCTTACGAAATATTTGGGCAAGACCCCGAACTGTTTTTGGAAGCACTTGGCAAAATACGACGCCGAATTAAATCCGGTCATGTAACAAATCTCGTTAATCCGGTATTCACCGTCCAACAGCAATTCGGCAGCCTTTTGCAGCTTTATCAATCGAATAAAGTCATTAGGAGGCATATGCAGCAAGCCTTTGATTCTCCGGTGCAGATTGGAACGGCTCATCGCCATATACCGCGCAATGTGGTTCACCGTGAGATCCTGTTCGGATATATTGCTGTTTATAATGTCCGTCAACCGATTCAAAAACAGCTGGTCCGCTTTATTCAGACGGTTCGGATCTACGGAAAAACAAGATCCGATGAGCGGGGTTTCCCTGAACAGCGACCGATTTTCCAATATCGTGGCAATCTGCGCCATCAGGTAATCGCCCGAAAAAGGTTTCTCAATGTATGCGGCCGCACCGGCTTCCAACCCGGCTATTTTGGATGCCGTGTCCGACTTGGCCGACAACATGACAATCGGAATGTGCGAATAATTCTTGCGGGCCTTCAAAAACTTACACAACTCGAACCCGTCCATTTGAGGCATCATCACGTCGGTTATGATAAGATTCACATCCTCACTGTCCAGCATTCCGAAAGCTTCATCGGCATTGTCGGCAACGGAAACCCGATACGATTTCGACAGCAGCCGTCGCAGGAAATCCAGCATCCCCTTATCGTCGTCGATAACCAGCACATGACATAACCGTCCGTCGGTTTTAGTCCGCAGCAGCGCCGGCATCTCCGGAACGGGGTCCGTTCCCTCCCCGCGTGGCGGAATATCCGTCCCGGCCGTGACGGGGGGGGGAACTGCTTTCTTCTGCCAGGGAAGGTCCACGACAAAACGGGATGACGATGCATCCGAAAAGACCGAAATGTTACCTTCATGCTGTTCTACCAGATGCTTTACCAACGACAGGCCCAATCCGGTTCCGCCTTTAGCGTCGCCCTTTATCTGGAAAAACGGCTCAAATATTTTCCCGAAGTATATTCCGGGAATAGCATCGCCGTCGTTTTCTATGGAAATGACGACCCGGTCTCTTTCCGGAGCGGCCT
>RRZU010412236.1_pt1 | contig 25570 bp, 21 predicted proteins | sample 2165561 | NCBI WGS metagenome assembly RRZU01 (sample SAMN10456909, study PRJNA506462) | wastewater metagenome | isolation source: wastewater sludge | place: USA: Moscow, Idaho | reverse complement strand
GGAAGACCTCATCGGTTACTTCCAGGGATTCGTAGCCATATTGTTCATAGATTTCAAGGCCGATGCTGGTCTTGGTATCGTGGAAGGCGGGCAGGCAGTGGAGAACCACCACATCAGGGTTTTCTGTCTGGTCCAAAAGGGCCTGGTTGACCTGATAAGGCAGCAGTAGGTCAATCCGCTCCTTAAAGTCCACTTCCTCTCCCATGGAAACCCAGACATCGGTATAGATGGCATGGGTTCCCTTGATGGCAGTAGGGTCGGAAGTGATGGTGATGGTGGCGCCTGTGTTGTGCTCATGGGCCAGGTCGATGACGGCCTGTTCAGGCTGCAGGCTTTCAGGGGCCAGGATGGTGATGTCGACGCCCAGGATGGCAGCAGTGACCAGGAGGGAATTGGCCACATTATTGCGGCCGTCGCCAGCATAGACCAGGTGGAGGCCCTCAAGTGAACCAAAATGCTCTTTCAGGGTCATAAAGTCAGCCAGCATCTGGGTTGGGTGCCACTGGTCGGTCAAGCCATTCCAGACGGGAACCCCAGCATATTTGGCCAAATCTTCCACAGCCTCTTGGGAAAAACCGCGGTACTCAATGCCATCAAACATGGAACCTAGGACCTTGGCGGTGTCCACAACCGACTCTTTTTTGCCCAGTTGGATCTCAGAAGCTCCCAGGTAAGTAGCATTCATGCCCAAGTCCTGGGCTGCCACGGTGAAGGCTGCTCTAGTCCTGGTCGAAGCCTTCTCAAAAATCAAGGCAATGTTGAGGCCGGTCAGCTCCTTGTGAGGGATCTTGTCCTTCTTGAGCTGCTTGAAGCGAATAGCCTCATCGATCAGATAGGTCAATTCTTCCTTGCTATAATCAATTTCTTTTAAAAAGGATGTCAGTTTCATCAGTTCTCCATTCTATTTGACAAAAGGAACCCCATTATTTCCAGGGATGTTTGCATAAAAATAATATAATGGATATTATATTGTATAAATATACATTTGTCAACAAAAAAACAGCTTTTTATTCAGAAATCCTCTTCTAGCTTTTTTAGTTTGCTTTATGAAACTGTGGTATAATGGAGAAAAAATGATTGAGGTTTTTTATGAACCAGACCAGTATTTATGGACCCTATGAAGGCTATTTGGAGCAGATTTTAGAGCAGCTGCTGGGTCAGATTGAGCAAGCCAGTCAGGACCAGAAAGAAAAGACAGGCTTTAAACTCTATGAGCATATCAGCGCCCGAATCAAATCCTCCCAATCCATGCTAGACAAGTGCCAGCGAAAGGGCCTGCCTGCAACAACCGAGTCGGCCCTCAAGCAGATTCGGGATAGTATTGGCATCCGCATTATCTGTGGCTTTGTGGATGATATCTACCAGACAGTGGCCTTTATCAAGTCCTTGGATGGGGTTTCGATTTACAATGAAAAGGACTTTGTCTTTGAGGCCAAGCCCAATGGTTACCGGTCCTATCATCTGATTTTAGAAGTGGAAAGGCCCTTTGAGGACTGTCTGGGCCAGAACCCTGGCACTTACTTTGTCGAGGTCCAACTGCGGACCATTGCCATGGATTCTTGGGCCAGCCTGGAGCACCAGCTCAAGTACAAGAAGGACATTCAAAACCCAGAGCGGATTGTCAAGGAGCTCAAGCGCTGTGCAGATGAGCTGGCTTCCTGTGATTTGACCATGCAGACCATTCGTAATTTGATGACAGAAGGCGGTGAATAGATGGCTTTGAAGATTTTATTGGCAGAGGATGAAGTTTCCCTATCAAGGGTTTACACGGCTGCCCTCGAGCATCAGGGCTATGAAGTGGTGGCGGTTGCCAATGGCCAGGAAGCGGTGGACAGGGGGCGTAAAGAAGCCTTTGATGTCTTTATTTTGGATATTATGATGCCGGTCAAAACGGGCCTAGAGGCCCTGGCCGAGCTGCGCTCAGCAGGTAACACCTCTCATATCCTGATGCTAACGGCCATGAGTCAGCTGGAAGACAAGATTACAGGACTGGATAGCGGAGCCGATGATTATTTGACCAAACCCATCTCTCTCAAGGAACTCTTGGCTAGACTGGCTTCCTTGGAGCGCCGTTTGGGCGTCTTTACAGAAAACATCCTGACCGTGGGCAGCGTCACGCTCAATGTAGCCCAGCAGGAGCTGGCTGTCACCAATGCGGTGCGCCTGGCGGGTAAGGAGGCCAAGCTGATGGAATTTCTCATGCTCAACAAGGACAAGGCCTTGACTACTCAGGAAATCTTTAACCATATCTGGGCCAGGGATGCAGATCCGGAGATGGATGAGGGTTATGTCTACATCTACATTTCCTATCTGCGGCAGAAATTAAAGGCCCTGCATGCGGACATTGCCATTTTAGGCGAAAAGGATGGGGAATACCGACTGGTGGAGGTGCGCCATGAAGATGCTGACTAAGATTCGTCTCCAATTTATCCTTATTGCATCGGCTGCGGTTATGGGCATCTTGATTGTCTTTGTGGGGATTTTCAATTCCTTTGAACTCTTCCAAAACAACCGCGAAATTGCCATCGTACGAGATTTATTGGCTCAAAATAAGGGGAAGTTGCCAGATGAAGAGACCCTGAAAGAAGAACTGGAAGATGTCCGGCTCTCTGTCAACCAGGTCCAACAGCTCAATTATTTTAGTTATACCGTGGATGGTGAAGAAACTATCGTCAGCAGTGACTTGGACCATATCCGGGACTTTGCTGCCAGTGATTTAGAAGATTTTGCCCAACTGGTGGATTACAATCAGGACGATGGCCTCATTACCATTGACGACAATAGCTATGCCTATCGAGTCCAAAGTCAGTCGGATCAACGTTTCCTGGTCCTTGTCCTCGATACCAGCACCTTTGTCCACCGCCGTTCCGACCTCTTTAGTGCCTCCATCGAGCTTTCCCTATACAGCCTGCTTCTCTTTGTTCTCATCGTTTTTGTCTTTTCTGGTCGGGCCATTAAGCCCTATGTGGAAAATGCCGAGAAGCAAAAGCGTTTCATTGCCAATGCAGGCCACGAACTCAAAACACCCCTGGCCATCATTTCGGCCAATACGGAAATGCAGGAATTGCTGGAGGGGGAAACAGAGTGGAGCAAGTCAACCAAGGACCAGGTGCTTCGGATGACCGACTTGATCAACCGCATGGTGACCTTGGCTAAGATGGAGGAGGAACCGGACATTGTCCTGTCAACAGTGGATTTTTCAAGGATTGCGGAGGATGCGGCAGAGGATTTCAAAGCGACTCTCGTCAAAAATGGCAAGGAATTTGAAATGAACATTCTGCCAGGTATCCAGGTCAAGGCGGAGGAAAAATCCCTCTTTGAACTGGTGACCATCTTGGTGGATAATGCCTGTAAGTACTGCGATCCAGGTGGCAAGGTTCAGGTCCGCCTCAACCAGACTCCCCTTCGTCAGGCCCGCCTGGAAGTGTCCAATACCTATGCTGAAGGGAGCGATGTGGATTACAGCCGCTTCTTCAATCGTTTTTACCGAGAAGACGAATCCCATAACAGTCAGGTTTCAGGCTTTGGTATCGGCCTCTCCATGGCCGAAGGGATAGTCAAGATTTTTAAGGGCAAACTATCTGTCCATTACAAGGGGGATACCATTACTTTCCGCGTGATCTTGTAAAAGAGGGTTTCCCTCTTTTTCTGGTTTTTCCTAGATAAAAAGCCTGAAAAGGAGTATAATAATATACAACATTTAAATATGCGTCTTTGCTAGCTGAGGAACAGAAGGAGGAGATACTATGATTCAGTTTGACCATGTTTCCAAACACTATGGAGAGTTTGCGGCCCTAAAGGACTTAAGTTTGAGTCTGGAAAATGGAGAGATTTTTGGCTTGATTGGCCATAATGGTGCGGGAAAGACGACTTCCATCAGTCTCTTGACCTCCATCATCGAGCCAACTTCTGGCCAAATCTTGGTGGATGGCATGGAACTGAGCCAGCATCGGGATGCCATTAAAAAGCGGATTGCCTATGTGCCTGATTCGCCAGATATCTTTTTGAATCTAACTGCTCGCGAATATTGGAACTTTTTAGCAAAAGTATATGGGGTAGAGCATGAGCTGGCTCAAGCTCGGATGGATAGCCTCTCTCGTCTCTTTGATATTCAAGACCGCCAAGATGAGACCATCGACAGTTTTTCACATGGGATGCGACAGAAGACCATTATTATCGGGGCCCTGATCCCAAGTCCTGATATCTGGGTCCTGGATGAGCCCTTGACTGGCTTGGATCCGCAGGCCTCCTTTGACCTCAAGGAAATGATGAAGGAACATGCCCAAAAGGGCAACACAGTCCTCTTTTCCACCCACGTTTTGTCAGTTGCCGAGCAGCTCTGTGATCGGATTGGTATTTTGAGAAAAGGGGAGCTGATTTTCGTGGGAACCTTGGAAGAGCTGAAAAATAACTATCCAAACAAGGATCTGGAAACGATTTATCTGGAATTGGCAGGTCGCCAAACAGAAGCAAAGGCAGGTGAGGAGGAATGAAGTGGGCCAATATCTGGGAATTAACCAAAATCAACATTCTCTATTCCAATCCGCAAATTCTAGAAGCCATCAAGAAAAAAAGGGCTAAGAAGCCTGAAGGCAGATTTTCTGCCTACAAGAGCATGATCCGCCAACAGATGGTCGGCATGGTGATTATGCTGGTGGTTTATTCCTATTTTTTCATCGGAATTGATTACCGCAATATGCCTGGTATGTTTACCGTTCAGCTGACCATGTTCATGATTGTATCTCTGGTCTATGGCTTTACCAGTTTCTTCGCCATCTTCTATGATAGTAATGATACCAAGCTCTATCTGCCCCTGCCTTTGAAGGCCGGTGAGGTCTATCTGGCCAAGCTCCTTTCAGCTCAGGGTTCAATTCTGACCTATCTAGCTCCCATTATTCCTCTCCTGGGAATCTGTTACTGGCAGCTGACCGGTTCAGCTCTAGGTCTACTTTGGGTTTTGCCGATGGTCCTCTTGATTGTCATTTTTATCAATTTAGTGGGGCTAACTCTGATTCACTTTATTGGGGAGTTGCTGGTTCGCAGTCCCTATAAAAAGACCATATCGGCTACTCTGATGACTGTCTCAATGATTCTGGCCATTGGGATTATCCTCTTTGTTCAGTTTAGCAGTCAAAACCAGATGCTGAGTGAAAACCCAACCGATATGCCCAATATCTTTCTGCTGCGGGGTTTCTATGACATAGTGGTCAATCCTTTTAGTCCAGAAACTTTTCTGAATTTCGGTTTCACCCTCTTGCTGGTGGCTGCCCTCTTCCTCTATGTCTGGCGGCAGGTGGTGCCTTCCTATTTCCGGCAGATTTTGGCCATGGAGCATGTCCAGTCCAAGAAGAAGGTGAAGAAAGCAGGTGCTGTTAAGAATCTGACCCTCCAGCAAACTCTAAGGAAACACCATCTTTCCACCTTGACAGACGGTACCCTTATTGTTCAAAGCTACATCATGCCCCTGCTCTATAGTTTTATCTTTATTGGGCCGATTACGAATGGGGAGCTTTCATTTTCCGATATTCCCTCAGAGTTTTTTGGTGTCGCCTTCTTGGTCGGGTTTATCTTTGGTGTCTTCTTTGGTAGCCCCAATAGTTTTGTAGGGGTAGCTATTTCACTAGAGCGTGAAAATTACACCTTCCTCAAGACCCTGCCTATTCATTTTAAGAGCTTTTTGGTGGATAAGTTCTTACTGATTTGTTTGGTTCAGCATGGTTTACCATTTGCGGTTTACCTCCTCATGCTCCTCTTCTTTTTAAAACCACCTTTGATCTTGACCCTCTTCTTCCTACTAGGGGTCCTTGTGGCCGCTATGCTGGCTAGTCAAGCAGTTTACTGGCGGGATTACCGACTCCTGAGCCTGAATTGGCAAAATGTCAGCCAACTCTTTTCCCGCGGGAAAAGCAATCTCCTGGTAGCCTTGGGGACCTTTGGCCTCATGATTGTAGGAAGTCTCTTGACCTTAGCTACTGTCATGCTGGCCCTCTACACCAATGCCTTGCTGGTCAATCTCGGCATCCTGTTCTTGCTAGTAGCCCTGGCTGCAGGTTTGCAGGTCTGGATCTACCGAGGATTCTGGAAAAAATTATGAGTAAGCAAAAAAGCCTTTCGGATGAAGGGCTTTTTGCTTGCTAAATAACAGGATCAATCTGCAGTTCAGGGATAATCCGGGTCAAGAATTGTTTGGTTCGTTCTTCTTTTGGGCGGGTGAAGAAGTCCCGGGGATGGCCTTCTTCGATGATCCGGCCATTTTCCATAAAGAGAATATGGTTGGCCACATCACGGGCAAAGCTCATTTCGTGGGTCACGACAATCATGGTCACCCCTTCGGCAGCCAACTCTTTCATGACAGTCAGAACGTCCCCAATCAATTCTGGGTCCAGGGCCGAAGTCGGTTCATCAAAGAGGATGACATCGGGTTTGACAGCGATGGCCCGGGCGATGCCGATGCGCTGCTGCTGCCCCCCAGACAGCTGGCTGGGGTAGGCATCTCTGCGGTCCAGTAGACCAACCTTAGCCAAGGCCTCCTCTGCAATAATGATGGCTTCTTTTTTGGGAATTTTTCGGGCGATGACCAGCCCTTCGAGGATATTTTCGATGGCTGTCTTATTGGCAAAAAGGTTGTAATTCTGGAAAACAAAGGCTGTTTTTTTGCGGAGTTCCAAAATCTCTTTTTGCTGTATCTTGGCCAGGTCATAGGTCTTGCTGTCCAAGGCTAGTTGGCCCTTATCAGCCGTTTCCAAGTGATTTAAGGTCCTTAAAAATGTGGTCTTACCAGATCCTGAGGGACCAAGTATCACCACCACATCTCCCTGATGAACTGTCAAATGGACACCATCCAACACTTTTTTATTTCCAAAGCTTTTTTCGATATTGCTTGCAGTTAGCATGAAGACCTCCTAGGCGATAGCGGTACGATTTTCCAGCCAAGAAAAGAGGAGCTGAATGATGCCGCAGATGATGATATAAATGATGAAGATGACAAAGTAGGACTCAAAATACTGGTAGCCATAGGCGGCCTCGATTTTGGCGATGGCAGTGATATCTTTGACCGTCATGACAAAGACCAGCGAGGTTCCCTTGACCAAGTTGATGACCAAATTACAGAGATTGGGTAAGGCTGATTTGAGGGCCTGGGGGAAAATGATCCGCCAGTATGCTTGAAAATGGGATAGGCCAATGGAAAGGGCGGCTTCGAGCTGACCGGTATCCACTGTCAAAATGGCCGACCGAATAATTTCAGACAGGCTAGCTGTGGCCATCAGGCTGAAAATAATGAAGGCATAAAAAATGGGAGGAATATCAAAGACATTGATGCTTGTGGCCTGAAGGAGACTGTTTAAGATGCTAGGTAGAAGACTGTAAAAGAATAGAATCAGTAAGATGGGGGGAGTAGACCGGATGAAGGTCAGATAAAAGATGGAAAACTGGCTCACCCCCGGCCAGTGATAAATCCTTCCTAGGGCCAGAAAAAGGGCAGGCAGAAAACTCAACAGGATGGAAACCACCATGATTCCTAGAGTGACCGGAACACCAGCCAGGGCCTTGAAGAAGGTCTCAACAATATATGTGAAATTCATATTTCCTCCTAGGTATGCACTTTATCGTATTTGGCCTCGATTCCCTGACTGACCAGGGCCAATATCAGGGCCAAGCCCCAGTATATCAAAGCCACTGCTGTGTAGGTTTCCAGTGAATAGTTCCCCATGTTTTGACCGATGATGAGATTCCCAGTTCCCATCACATCGGCCAAGCCAATCGTATAGGCTAGGGCGGTGTCCTTGAGCAAATTCAAAATGGCATTGGAGATATTGGGTAGGGCAAAGCGCAAGGCCTGGGGGCAGATGATGCGAATCAGAGTCTGACTCGTTGTGAGGCCGATACTGAGTCCAGCCTCCAGTTGCCCCTTGGGGACGGCCAGATAGGCTGATTTAAAGACCTCAGAGATGGACGCGGCATAAAGTAGGGTCATGGCAATAAGGACAAAGATGGTCCGTGACCAGCCATTGACATCTAATCCTAGCCACCAGTTTAAAAATTCCGGCAGGCCATAGAAGACCATAAAGAGCAGGACGATGGGTGGCGTACAGCGTAGTAGAAAGATGTAGCCCCTGGCCAGCCCAGCCAAGCCCTTTTCTTTGGAGAGCTGGGCCCAGGTCAAGAGGAGCCCCAAGAGGCTCCCCAAAAAGATGGTCATCAGGAGAATCCAAAGCGTTAGGGGCAGGGCCTGAATCAGCTGTGGTAAAACATCAAAAATAGAACTTGGTTGATAGGAAACCATTCCTTCCTCCTAGTCTGTGACATAGGAAAAGACATCTTCTCCAAAGTATTCTTCCGATAACTTGGCAATGGTGCCGTCAGCTTGCAGCTCTTGGATGGCTGCATTGTATTCCTCAGCAAAGGCTGCATTTTGGTCTGATTTGTGCAGGAGTGGATAGGTCTGGATACCCTTGTAAGGGAACCAGGTCAGCTGATCGGCATACTGATGATAGGGACCATCTTCTTTGAGGACGGCATTTTCAAAGGACAGTTTGATATCAAAGTAGGCATCATACCGCCCCTCCAGGACCCAGGCGTAGGCATCAGAGTTCTTGAAGCTTTCAGCCTCTGGTAACTCAATCGGATGTTTAGCTGTCTCATTGTATTCTTGGATGACAGTATACTGGGCATTCTGAGGGGAAATGGGGACCAGCTTGCCATTGGCAGCGGCAAAGCTATCGATATCTGTGAACCGGCTCTCATCTTCCTTGCGAATGGTCAAACCGATGATACTCGCTGCAATGGCCTCTTCAGGAATGATAAATTTTTCAGCCCTTTCCGCCGTGTACCAGGCTCCCTTGGTTCCAATATCGTATTTTCCAGATTCCAAACCAATCAGCAAATCTTCGTCACTGGTCCCTGTGTATTCGAACTGGTAGTTGGCCAATTTTTCATCGACGGCCTTTAGGACGGCAACTTCAAAACCATCACTTTCTCCCTTATCATTGATAAAATCATAAGGGGCATAGCTTTGGGTGTGGGCCACTTGCAAGGTAATAACCTTGTCGGAAGAAGTGGTTTGACTAGCTTTGCTTGTATCGGACGTTTTTCCTGTTAGTTGACGGCCGATGAGGGTTGCTGCTACGATGAGGGCTACGGCTCCTCCTGCGATATACCATGTTTTCTTGCTCATATTTTCTCTCCTTATTCTGCCAATGCTTCCCTGACCCAGGCAATGCGTTGGGTATCTATATCACTTGGAATGGTGCAGTCTGCACCGATGATGATGCCTTGCTGGCCATTTTCAGCGACCAATTCTCTGGCCTTGGCCTGAATATCTTCCTTGCTTCCTGTGTAGAGTAGGCCATCCTCCGTATTGTCAAACCCACCTAAGACAGTCTTACCGCCAAATAAGTTTTTCCCTTCTGTTAAGGAAAGACCTTCGGGTCCGACAGCCCAGTTGACAACCTGAACGGGATAATCTTTGAAAATGGTCACATCGTTGCTGGCTCCCTTATACCCACAGATGTGAAGGATGTTGTGCCCCTGAACATGATTGGCAGCTTTCAGGACAATCAGGTCACTCTCTGAGATATAATCTTGGTAGTCTTGACTGCTAAAACCAGGAACCTGGATGGTCTGGGTACTGTAATAAATCCCATCCGCACCAGCTTCTGTGATGATTTTTTTCACCAGGGTGGCCAGGTCCTGGGCAATAACCTTTAGGACATGTTTCAAGGTTTGAGGATCTTCTTTTAGAAAGGTTGCTACCAGCTCATCCCCAAAGGCCACCTTGTTTGAAATCTGCCATTTAAGATGGGTCAAGGGAGCGAAAATATTATAGACAGCCACAATGTCTTCGATAAAATTGGCCCGCACTTCTTTGACCAAGGCGACCTGCTGGTCAAACCAAGGGTGCTCTTTCCCGATGGACTCAATAGCGGCCAGATCCTTGATGGAGCGCACCTGATCGGTAATTAGGGGATTGGGATAGGAGAAGAAGCCATCACTCATAATCTTGACAAAGTCAGGCTTTACCTCCTCTACAAATCGCTTGTGCCCGGCCACATTTTTAGCGAAGATGTCTGGGTTATGAAATCCCTTTAGAAGCTCATCTTCTTCAGCAAAATGGTACCAAAAACCAACTGGTACACGCTCCACCTTTTCTCCCTTAAAGGCCTTTAGGACTAATTCTCTTTTGGTTGTCATTGTTGTACTTCCTTTCTTTTTCAACATGCCCCTATCTTATCACTCCCTTCCTGGCTTGCATAATCTATATTTTTAATAGTCTGCTATAAATCTCCCTTATTATTTTTAGGATTTATGGCCCGCTATAAAGAAAACTTATGGAGTCTTTGGTTTTTTATATAGGGATATTGCTTATCTTTGGGGCCTCCTTTTGTTATAATGGCAAAAAGGGATGAGGAGGGCTTGAGTCATGAATTTGCAGCAGTGTCGGTATGTCGAGGTCGTTGCCCGTTGCGGGTCCTTTAACCAGGCCGCCAAAGAACTCTTTGTGACCCAGCCCAACCTCTCCAGTTCAATCAAGGACTTGGAACTGGAGCTGGGTGTCCAGCTCTTCATCCGGTCCAACATGGGTGTCAGACTGACAGAGGACGGCTATGATTTCTTGAAATACGCTAAGCGAATCATTGGCGAGATGGACTTGCTGGAGCAGCGTTACCAGTCCACCTTCAAGAAAAGTTTTACAGTGGCCTCTCACCACTATGATTTTTTGTCCGTTCCCCTGGCCACCATTGCCCAGCGCTTTCAAGAAGACTATCAGGAGTTCCAGCTTCTGGAGACGACGACCAAGCGGATTATGGAATATGTGGCCAGCTTTGAGGCGGATCTGGGTATCATTTACTTAAACGAGGAAAACAAGCACATTTTGGAGCGGGCCATTGAGCACCAGGACTTAGAATTCACCTCCCTGGGCGAATTTCCAACGAGGATTTTTCTGCGTCGGGACCATCCCTTGGCCACTAAGACTGAAATTGCAAAGTCAGAATTGGAAGGCTACAATCAGGTCCGTTTTCGCCAGGAAAAATCAGGTCTCAACTTTGATGAAGACCTCTTGGAAGTCCAGCAAAATCAAGGTATTTTGTATAGCAATGACCGAGGGACCGTCATGAATCTCCTGTGCGCCACCGATGCCTATGCTTCTGGTCTGGGCATTGTGGACGGTTTTATCAAGGAGCAGATCGTCCTCATTCCCCTCAAGGACAGCCCACCCCATACCCTGGGCTATGTCACCAGCAAGCAGAAAAAACTGTCACCTATCTGTTCTGCCTTTATCCAAGAAATCAAAAAAAGCCTAAGTAATCATCAGGAAGGTCTGAACCTAGATTGGGCATAAATCTGCTCAATGGTCCAGCCTTTCTTTGAATTATCGGGCTTTTTAGATTACAATAGAAGTAGAAATCGCAAATAGAAAGAGGACAATCATGGCCTATATTGAAGTCAGGCATTCAGCCAAGCGCTATGGAAGCGGGGAGCAAGAGATTATAGCCAACCAAGATGTGACCTTCGACATTGAAAAAGGGGAGTTGGTCATCATTTTAGGGTCTTCTGGGGCGGGAAAATCCACCCTGCTCAATATCTTGGGTGGTATGGATACCAATGATGAGGGGCAGATCTTCATTGATGGAGTGGATATCGCCCAGCTCAACTCCCATCAGCGGACCAATTACCGCCGAGATGATGTCGGCTTTGTCTTTCAGTTTTACAATCTGGTGGCCAACCTGACCGCCAAGGAAAATGTGGAGTTGGCTTCCGAAATCGTCAAGGATGCCATGGACCCTGTGGACATTTTGACAGAAGTGGGATTGGGCCATCGCCTCAACAATTTTCCTGCCCAGCTGTCGGGCGGTGAACAGCAGCGGGTGGCCATTGCGCGTGCGGTGGCCAAGAAGCCTAAAATCCTCCTTTGCGACGAGCCGACTGGCGCCCTGGATTACCAGACAGGAAAACAGGTCCTCCAAATCTTGCAGGATATGGCCCGCAAGCAGGATACGACAGTCATCATCGTAACCCACAACAGCGCCCTCGCGCCTATTGCGGATCGGGTCATCCACATGCGGGATGCCACTGTCCAGTCTATCCAGCTCAATCCAGCACCGCAAGATATTGCGACCCTAGAATACTAGAGGGAACCTATGAAAAAGAAAATCTATTGGAAGGATGTTTGGCTGACTATCCGGCAGTCAAAGGGCCGCTTCTTTTCCATCTTTAGCCTCATGATGATTGGGTCCATGGCCCTGGTAGCCCTCAAGGTCACCACCCCCAATATGGAGCGGACCGCCCAGCTTTTCGTCGATAAAAACCAGATGCTGGACTTGGCAGTCATGGCAGATTATGGCCTGGATGAAGCGGACGTCCAGGAGCTGAAAAACCTGCCCCAAGCCCAAGTGGAATTTGCTTACCTGACCGACGTCACCATCACAGACACCTATCAGGCCGTAAGGATTTTTTCCCAAACGGACCAGATTTCCCAGTATGAGCTGGTTTCTGGGCGCCTTCCTCAAAAGGAATCGGAAATTGCCCTGACGACCAGCCTGAAAAAGGACTACAAGATTGGTGATACCATTACTTTCACTCTGGGTCAGGACAGCCCCCTCAAGGCGGAGACCTATACCATCACAGGCTTTGTCCACTCCTCTGAGATCTGGGACCAGACTAGTATTGGCCAAACTACCGTCGGAACAGGAGAGCTGACAGTCTATGCCGTCACCAGCCCCCAGGCCTTTGATTCGGAGGTCTATATGCTGGCTCGAATCCGCTATACCGACTTGACCGAGACACCCTATTATAGTGTTGCCTATGAGAAAAAAATCAGTCAGCACCAGCAGGATTTGGAAAAACTGCTGGCTGATAATGGCCAGCAGCGCTTGGAGGTTCTCAAAGCCAGTGGCCAGGAGGCTATCCAGGACGGTCAGGCAGAAATTGCCCAGTCTGAAAAAGAATTGACAGAGGCAGAGCAGAAAATCAAGGACGGGGAAAACCAGCTGACTCAAGGCCAAGATCAGCTCCAGGCTGCCAAATCTCAAATAGCCAGTGGCCAGGCCAAGCTAGCCCAAACCTTGCAGGAATTAACTGCCGCCAAGGCCCAGCTGGATACCACCTACCAGTCCCTGACCAGTGCCAAGGCCCAACTGGATAGTAGCAAGGCCCAGCTGGATGCCAGCAAGCCTCAGCTAGATGCAGCAGCCCAGGAACTGGCCACTGCCAAGTCTCAACTAGAGGCCAAAAACCAAGAACTTAACCAAGCCGCAGCCCAGATTTCAGAAGGCCAGTACCAACTTCAACTGGCCAAAGAGGCCTTAGAGGCCCAGGTGACCCAGCTCCTCTTTGAGGGCAAGGACCCCTATTCCATGCCAGAAATCCAGGAAGCCCAGGCCCAAATCCAGGTCCAGGAAGCCAGTCTAGCCCAGGCTATGCAGGCCTATGAGGCTGGTTTTGCCCAGTACCAGACAGGCTTTGCCCAATACCAGGCCCAAGAAAGCTTCTATCAGGCCAGCCTGCAAGAGTATGAAGCCGGCCTAGCCCAATACCAGTCTGGCCTAGCCCAGTATGAGGCGGGCTACGCCCAGTATCAGTCTGGTCTAGCTGCCTACCAAGCCGGCCTAGCCCAGTATCAGGCAGGTCAATCTCAGCTGGATAACTCCACCTCCAGTCTCTCACAAGAAGAGAGTAAGCTGGCCCAGGCCCAAGAAGATTTGGATGCGGCCACACAAACCTATGAGCAAGAAGCTGGAACTGCCCAGAGTCAAATTCAGGCAGCCAAGGACGACCTGGCCCTAGCCCAGACAGAGCTTGATGGTATGGAAGCACCAGCCTATCGGGTTTATAGTCGCTCTACCATTCCAGGGTCTGTTGGTTATGACAATTACCGCCAGTCCACCTCCAGCATCTCCTCCATTGGCAATATCTTCCCCCTTGTCCTCTATCTGGTGGCTGCTCTGGTGACCTTTACCACCATGACCCGCTTTGTGGATGAGGAGCGCCACCAGTTGGGGATTCTGGGAGCCCTTGGTTACAGCAAGGGTCAGATTGTGACCAAGTTTGTCATCTATGGATTAGTAGCTAGTTTGACAGGAACCCTGGTCGGTATCCTTCTAGGCAATGTCTTCCTATCCCCCATGATTGGCAATATCATCGCTAATTCAACCGTTATCGGCCAATCTAACCTCTACTTTTATCCATCCTGGACCCTCCTGGCTCTAGGCCTTGCCCTCCTGTCAGCCGTCCTGCCAACCTACCTAGTGGCCCGTAAGGAATTGACCAATGAACCAGCCCAACTCCTGCAAGGCAAGCCGCCAGTTGCGGGATCCAGGATTCTCCTCGAACACCTGCCCCTTATCTGGAAACGACTGACCTTTACGCAAAAGGTGACCGCCCGCAATATCTTCCGCTACAAACTGCGTATGTTTATGACCATCTTTGGCGTAGCAGGATCGGTAGCCCTGCTCTTTGCTGGCCTAGGTATCCAGTCCTCCGTTTCAGGTATCGCAGAAAGACAGTTTGGCGATTTGCTTTCCTATGATATTCTGCTGGTGCAAAAGGAAGATGCCAGCTCAGAGCAAGTGGCGGAAGTAACAGAGGTCATTGAGTCTGACAAGGTCCAAAAAGCGGCTCAGATCCAGTCAAGCAGACTGACAGAAGAGCCAGCAGGTCTGGACGAATCCATTAGTATCAACCTCATGGTTGCTGAGCCAGAAGAGTTGGCAGGCTTTGTTCAATTGCAGGAGCGAGGTGGGGAGCAAATCCATTTGACCGATCAGGGGGCGGTTTTGACAGAAAACCTGGCCAATCTCTATGGGGTAAAGGCAGGGGATGCAGTCACCCTTCACATCCAAGACCAGGCTGTTACCGTTCAGGTCGCAGCCATAGCAGAAATGTACACCGGCCACTTTATCTATCTGACCCCAGCCTACTATGAAGAGGTGACCGGTCAAGCCTCTCAGAAAAATGCTTACTTGATTACTTCAAATGATCAGAGGCCAGCTAAGATCAAGGAATTGGCTGCTCAACTCTTAGCCCTCAAAGGCGTTGAAGGCCTGGTTCAAAATACCTCCTTGATTGCTATGATTGAGCAGGTGGCCAAGTCCCTTCAGTCTGTCATGATTATTTTGACTGTCCTGTCCGTCCTTTTGGCCATGGTCATCCTCTTTAATCTGACCACCATCAATGTGGCAGAGCGGGTCCGCGAATTGTCCACCATCCGCGTCCTTGGTTTCCATAACAAGGAAGTGACCCTCTACATCTACCGGGAGACCATCATCTTGGCGTTCATTGGGATTGTGCTGGGGCTTGGCTCAGGCTATGCCCTCCACAGATATATCCTCAGTTTTCTGGGTTCCTCCACCACCATGTTCAATCCAAGCGTTCCGATTCAAGGCTATCTGATTCCAGTCATCAGTGTCCTCGCCATCCTGGCTGTCCTTGGAATCTTGGTCAACCACAGGCTCCGCCATCTGGACATGCTGGAAGCCCTCAAGTCGGGGGAGTAAGAAAAGACTATGATTGTCAAAAATGAGAAGTATGATAAGTTAAATCATGCTTTTCATTTATGTAAAAATGGACAAAAAACCGCTTTCACGTGCTATAATAGAGTTAAATTATCGTTGCTATAAGCTAGCTGAGAAAGGAAGAGAGGAGTCTGATAATGCCCAAGCATGAGATTGTTGTACCGGATGACCACCTGCCAGCCTGGCTCTATCTGCATGAGCAAAACCAGCCTGCCTACATCGAGCCCCATTGGCACACCTCGGTCGAAATTAGCTATACCCTATCTGGTAGTATCAATAATTTCTTTATTGCTGGTCAATCCTATAAAACCAGACCAGGGCAGATTTTGGTAATTAATTCTGCTGATTTGCACAGCATTCGTGCTATTCACGATTCCAAGCAGGATCCGAGGGCTTTGACTATCATTTTTCCCTATCGAATCATCAAGCGCTATAGACCTGACATCCAGGCCTATCAGTTCACTATTAACTCAGTGGACCTGGAGGAAGGGGCGAGGCTCCCGGCCTACCAGGCCTTGCAGGAAAAATTGACAGCAATTGCAGACCTCTACTATACCAGGGATCACCTGCGTAAGACCATCCTGCTCCTTGAAATCTTGGAGTTGCTTCTGGACCATTTTTTGGAAAAGCGCAGGATTGCTTTATCTGATAAACAAGACCGCCAGCAAAAGGAGCGCATAACTGATATCAAGATTTACATTGAAGACAACTTTCGGGCTGAGCTTGCTTTGGAAGACATTGCCAATGCTTCTTACCTATCCAAGGAGCATTTGGCTCGATTTTTCAAGGAACAGATGAATATCACGGTTATTCAATACCTGAATTATGTCCGAGCCAAGCATGCCTACCCCCTGCTCTTGGAGGGGCAGATGACGGCCACTCAGGTGGCCTTGGACTGTGGTTTTAGTGGACTTCGGACCATGGACCGGGCCCTGGTCAAAAACTACGGTCTGACCTCTAGGGAGATTAGAAAAAAAGCCATCAATCAGCGCCCATAAGTTGCTTCAATCTAGCGGCTAATGGGAAAAGGAATTTGGTATAGTGAAACAAGAACATGAAGGAGGACCAGCTATGCCTACTTACCTAACCATCGATGTGGGGGGAACCCATATCAAGTATGCCCTGATGCAGGAAACTGGAGAACTGACCCAGTCAGGCCATCTTCCAACGCCCGCCAAATCCCTGGACCAGTTTTTTGAAAGTATTTTCTCCATTATCGACCAGTACCAGGAGGAGATAGAAGGAGTGGCCTTTAGTGTACCTGGAAAGGTGGATAGCCAAACAGGGACCATTTATTTTGGTGGGGCCTTGACTTATTTGGACCAGGTCTGCCTCAAGGACGTCATTAGGGAAAGATATGGTCTGAGGGCCAGTGTGCAAAATGATGGCAAGGCGGCTGCCCTGGCGGAGCTCTGGCTGGGCAGCCTTCAGAGTGTTCAAGATGCGGCTGTCATTGTCTTGGGAACCGGGGTCGGAGGCGGCATCATCCTAGATGGAAAACTGCGGCTGGGCTCTCATTTTCAGGCTGGGGAGTTGAGCCTATCCATCCTAGACGCCAGCCAGCCTGGCTTTCGTAAGATGTCGGGCCTCCTTGGCTCAGCGGTCTATATGATTTCTCAGGTTAACAAGGCAGTCGGATATGAGGACCTCAAGGATGGCCGAGCCGCCTTTGAAGCCATTCAGGCAGGTCATCAAGCAGCCCTGGACATCTTTCAAGCCTATTGCCGCAAGCTGGTCTATCTAATCGTCAACCTCCAGGCCTTTTATGACTTGACGCACTACGCCATCGGTGGCGGCATCAGTGCCCAAGCCATCCTCATCGAGGAAATCAAGAGACAGTTTCAACTCTTTTTAGAGGAAGAACTGGTCATCAAGATGAACCTCCCAGACATCACCATCATTCCAGCCAAGTTTGGCAATGACGCCAATCTTTATGGGGCCCTCTACACCCTTTTAGAGGAAAAAGATTAGTTAAGTAGTGGAATCCTCGTCGATTCCCCTTTTTTTATCCAAAAATAACCAGAAATATCAATTTCCGCCTTTTTTATGAAGAGAAATGGAAGAATTATTTTTTTCAAAACCAGTATAATGAAGAAAAAACAAAAAGGAGATGCAGCATGGCACAACAATCTTTCATCAAAAAGTTCAAGCCTGTCCTTGTATTAGGGGCAGTAGGGCTTGCTTTCTCACTTTTGGCTTGCTCGACGAAAGGAGGTTCGGAAGTGGAGCAAAACGCTATTCAAAAGATCTCTTTGGGAATCCAGGGTTTTGAGTATGGGCCCTCTGTCAATAAGCTGGTAGTCGAACTGGAAAATCCTGTTTCTACCGTAGAGACCGCAGATGTCAAGGTCCAAACCCTTTCCCAGGATCGGGAAGTTACCGATGCCTATCTCTCAGATGAAAATGGAAATAAGACAGATAAAAAGAGTCAATACGTCACCTTAGATCTGGCAGTCAGCTACAATCCAGAGACTTTCTCAGGCCTGGCCAGTCCGTTTACCTATAACATGGAAGTTTTTATGAACCAGTGGGTCAAGGAATACCCTGTGACCATCTCTGATTTGACGGTCAGTGGCAAAAAATTGTCCAAGGAAGAAAATGCTATTGCCAATCGGATTATTCCAGAAGCAGAAGCCTTCACCGTTCGTAAGGAATTTTCAGGTACTTATCTCAATGCCCTCAAAAAGCAAGAGGAAAAGCTGACCCTCAACTATGCTGCTTTTGAGCCAAAAACCATCCAAGATGGTGAGAAAAATCCCCTCCTCATCTGGCTCCATGGTCAGGGAGAAGGGGGAACCGACATTGATATTACCCTTCTGGGAAATGAAGTGACCGCCCTGACCCGAGACGAGATTCAAAGCCAATTCACAGCAGGCGAAGAAGTGGGAGCCTATGTCCTGGCAGTACAAGCTCCGACCTACTGGATGGATGAGGGTGATGGGACTAATGGTGTTGGTGCAGGTGTTTCCCGCTACACCGAAATTCTCATGGATACCATCAAGGACTATGTGGCCTCCAATCCAGATGTTGATCCAAGTCGCATCTATCTCTCAGGCTGCTCCAATGGTGGTTACATGACCCTCAATATGGCTATCCAATACCCAGACTACTTTGCTGCCTTGGTGCCAAACGCTCCGGCTTATGCCTACTATAATTTTGAAAAAAATGAGGATGGTACCTACAAACGAGTAGAAAATAAGGAAACCGGCCGACCTGAGGCTGTGAAACTGGATACTCTTTGGTTTGACCAAGAAAAAGCAAACAAAATCAAGGATATCCCAATCTGGATCATCCACTCCGCAGATGACACCACCGTCCTGCCAGAAAATTACCCACTGCCCCTTTACAAGGCCTTGCTGGAAGCAGGAGCTACCAATGCCTGGTTCTCCTACTATGAGTCTGTCCTAGGTGTGGATGATGAGGGCAGCCAGTACATGGGCCACTGGTCTTGGATTTACTACTTTAACGACCAAGTTTCTGGTGTCCAAAACCCAGCAGACATCACAGGACAAGCCGACCTATCTGGCTACAAAGCAAACAATTCCAACTTGGGTGGCAGCCAAAAAGCAACTGTCAATGGTAAAGAATACGACACTGTCTACGCATGGCTCAATGACCAAAAGAAATAATAAAAATCACTTGAAAAAGAGACAATAAACCATCAGAGGAGGTTACGATATGTCGTTTATGGATTCGATGCAGTCTGGTCTCGAACGCGTCATGGGACCCTTTGCGCAAAAACTCAGTGAGAGTAAAATCATCGGAGCTTTGACAGCTGGTATGATGTCTTCCATGCCCATTACCCTGGGTGTGGCGGGCTTTGCCATCCTGGGAAATTTACCCATTCCCTTCTGGCAGGATTTTCTGACCAACACCGGTATGGGGCCGCACATGTTAGACATTGTGGCGGGGACGACCAGTTTGCTGGCTGCCTACATAGTGCCCACCATTGCCTACCATTATGCTAAAAATGAAAAGGAAAATGGTCTGACGGCGGCCATCTTAGCCTTAGCAGCCTTCATCGTCCTGCAGCCCCAAACCATCACCGTAGGGGATCAGGGTGTAGCTGGTCTGACCCAGGCCAATATGGGAAGTAATGGTATCTTTGTCGGGATGATTACTGCTATCGTCATTGCAGCTAGCTACTCAGCCCTTATGAAAAAGAATATCAAGCTCAAACTCCCTGCGTCCGTTCCACCCAATGTTTCCGAATCTTTAAGCCCTACCTTCGTGGCCATGATTCTCTTCTTCGGTGTTTTTCTGGTCCGCTACGCGGCCGGTCTGACCCCATATGGCAATGTCTTTGACCTAGTCAGCAATGTGGTCGCCAAACCTGTTATGCTCTTTGGTGCCAATCCTTGGTCCCTCATCTTCTTCCACGCTTTTATGAATCTTTGCTGGTTCTTCGGTATCCACCCAGCGCCTATTCTCAGTGTCTATATCCCAGTCCTCATGTCAGCTGGAACGGCCAATACAGAAGCCTTTCTAGCTGGAACTCCATCTGCAGAATTGCCATTCCTGACCTTCTCAGTGCTCTATGGTTTCTGCTATATCGGTGGTACAGGTTCGACCCTTTCTCTGGCCCTGTCCATGTACTCTGCCAAGTCAGAACGCTTCAAGGCCTTAAGAAATGTAGCGGTTATTCCCAATATTTTCAACATCAATGAGCCCATGATCTTTGGTATGCCTATCATGCTCAACCCTATTTTCTTCATCCCTATGATTTTGGCTAGTTTTGTCGGTGGGGTGATGGGAATCTTTGCCCTCGATGTGCTGGGTGTCGGTTCAGCCTTTAACCCAACCATCTCCCTGCCTTGGGTTATGCCACCTTTTATCGGTCCATTTATCACTGGAGGATGGAAACTTGGCCTGGCCATCATCGTCGTCATCTTTATCCAAATCTTCATTTGGTACCCATTCTTCAAGATTGCGGATAACCAGGCCCTGAAAGAAGAACAAGAAAAACTTGCTCAGTCTGAATAGTAGAAAGGAAATGACTATGAGAAAAGTACTTTTAATCTGTGCAGCCGGCATGTCTACATCCCTGCTCATGAATAAAATGCGGGAATACGCAGCTAGTATTGACTACGATGTAACCGTTGATGCTCAGCCTGTCGGCACGGTTGCTGATACTGGACAGGATGCGGATGTTATCCTGCTTGGCCCACAAATCCGCTTTAATCTGGCTAAGGTAAAGGGCATGTATCCTGATAAGCCTGTTGAAGCCATGGATATCCAGGCCTACGGCACCATGAATGGTCAGAAAATTATTGATCGGGTCAAAGAGATTTTGGGAGACTAGGAGGGCTTATGGAAGGAACAGAATTAGTTGCTTTTCAAATCATTGCCTCCGTCGGTTCAGCCCGTTCTTGCTACATTGAGGCCATTCAGGAGGCCAAAAAAGGAAATTTTGCAGGAGCAGAAGAGCTGATGGTCCAAGGAGATCAGGATTTTGCAGCAGGTCACCACGCCCATGCAGACCTCATTACAAAGGAAGCCAATCAAGAAACCATTGACTTGAAACTCCTTCTCATGCATGCCGAAGATCAGCTCATGAGTGCCGAAGGCTTCAAGTATATCGCCCAAGAGTTTATCGACGTCTACCATCGCTTTGAATCCGAAAAATAAAAGGTCCACCTCACAGTTGAACTGTGGGGTGGTTTTGGCTTAGAGAAACTAAAATCACATGATTCTGCTAGAGCCTTTCCCCTTTTTTTGGTACAATAAGACATGAACTTTTGAAATGAAGAAGGAGAAGAGGATACAATGGGCCATCGCATTTACAATATGAGTTTTTCAGGTGTGTTTCAGGCCTTGATTGACAAGGCGGAGCGTAAGGGCAAGACCAGGCAGGATGTTTTGGACTTGACCAGCTGGCTGACAGGTTATGATTTGGAGACCATCGAGCAGCTTTTTCAGTCTGAGCTGACCTATGGGGATTTTTTCCGTCAGGCGCCTAACTACACACCCTACCGCACCAACATTACTGGAAAAATCTGTGGGGTTCAGATTGAGACAATCGAAGACCCGCTTATGCAGGAAATCCGCCGTTTGGACCGCTTGGTTGATTGGTTGGCCAAGGGGAAATCCGTTGCGGATATTATCGGGAAATACCAGGTATGAGGGATTACGCATCGACTTACCAAAGGCTGACCGCCTTTCTTCGCCGGTCTCCCAATGCCATTTTTTTTCTTCAGCTCTTTAATGGCAGTATCACCAGGCTCATGTACCTGCTCTATCCCCTCTTGCTGGCCTATATTTTTTGGTTTCAGAAGGAGCGGATTCTCCCTTATATCCTCCTTCCTGGCCTGGCCTTTTTAGGTGTCACCCTCATTCGCAAGACCCTCAATCAGGCAAGACCCTATGAGGCTTGGGATATCCAGCCCTTCTTGAAAAAGGAAACCCTGGGTCAGTCTATGCCCAGCCGGCATGTCTTTTCAGCGACCATGATTTCCATGTGCTTTCTCACCTACAATATTTGCCTAGGAGCTGTTTTGCTCATCCTTTCCGCCATCCTCGCAGTCTGCCGGGTCTTGGGAGGAGTCCATTATCCCAAGGATGTCCTGGTCGGGATGGCCTTTGGCATTCTGGCAGGCTGTCTCCTCTTTCTCTTATGATCAAGAAGTAGCCGTAGGGCTGCTTTTTTTGATAATTGGTTTCAAATCTACTTGCTATTGGTGGAAGAAAGCCTTATACTAGACATTGAAATATGAGATATGTAAACGATAACAAAAACTAGGAAGAAACGTGATGAAAAAGAGCCAGCTAACCAATCTTACCCTATCCATCTTTATCCTCATGGCCTTTGTTCTGGCTATGTCTGCCATGTTGTTTAATGGGATTTTGGATAAGGTGGCCAAGGAATTGCAGATTTCCATATCTGAGACGGGCTTGCTCAGCTCAGCCTATGCCTATGGGGCGGCCATCGGTGTGCCCATCCTCCTAATCCTTTTTCGGAAAATGGAGCGGACCAAGGCCCTCAAAATCATGCTTTTCACAACGATTGTGGCCACCACTTGGATGATGCTGGCCCCTGATTTCATCCAGTTGCTTCTGGCCCGCTTTATGGCGGGGATTGCGGCCAATAGTTATGGAGTTTTGGCCACGGCTACGGTAGCAGATTTCTCTCCCAAGGAAAAACTGGGCAGTGCTTTGGCCAGATTGATTATGGGATCGGCCCTGGCCATGGTGATTGGCATCCCCTTGACCCGTTTCCTGTCTGAAATCTTTAGCTGGCGGCTGGATTTTGCCTTTCTGATCTTCTTGATGGCCCTTTCCTTGGTCTACTTTATCTGCTTTTTGCCAAAGTCCCAGCCATCAGAAGAGGAAGTGGATTTCCGCTCGGAGTTGCGTTTCTTAAAGGTCAAAGATGTTCAGTTTGTTCTCTTGTCCATGTTTCTCTTTTTCTTTGGATATGGCGGCTTCTATACCTTCCAGACGGCCTATCTCATCGAATTGACCCCCAGCCTGTTTCCCTTGATGAGTGGCCTCCTGGTCATATTTGGCCTTGCCAGTTTTACAGGCAACCATATAGGCGGTGTGTTTGCGGACCGAATCGGCTATAAAAAATCCCTCCTGATTGGCAGTAGCCTCATGGCTGTCCTTTCCTTGTTGATTTTTATCCTGCCAAAAGAACCCATCCTCTTGGTCTTGCTGATTGTCCTCTGGCAAACGGCTGCCTGGTTTACAGGGATTCAGATGATTACCGGCATCAGTGTCGCAACCGACAACAAATCCAGCCTCATGCTCAGCCTCAATGGCTCCGCCAACCAGCTGGGCCAGGCAGTTGGCTCCAGCTTGGCAGCCCTTGTCATTCCAGCCATGGGGATTTCAACGATTGTCTTTATTCCGCTGGCAGGCTCCCTCATCATTCACCTATTTTTTATCCTCAACCGAAAGAAGATAAACTTGTCGAAATAAGAAAATCTAGATGTCACATTCCAAAACACGATCTGCCTTTTGTCCCAAGTTGACAGGACAGGCTCTTCGTGTTTTTTCTCTTAGCTTGTAATAAAATAGCTCCCCGCATTCCAACCTTTCAAGCCTTCAAATCAGGCCAATCATGCTATAATAGAGGCATGAAAAATAAATTATTATTGATTGATGGCTCTTCAGTAGCCTTCCGGGCTTTTTTTGCCCTTTATAACCAAATTGACCGCTTCAAGAGTCCGACTGGGCTTCATACCAATGCCATCTATGGTTTCCACCTCATGCTGGACCACATGATGAAGCGGATTGAGCCGACCCATGTCTTGGTTGCTTTTGATGCGGGCAAAACCACTTTTCGGACGGAGCTGTTTGCCGACTACAAGGCAGGCCGGGCCAAGACGCCGGATGAGTTTCGGGAGCAGTTTCCCTTTATCCGCCAGATGCTCGATGCCATGGGGATTAAGCATTATGAACTGGACCAGTACGAGGCCGATGACATTATCGGCACCCTGGACAAGATGGCTGAGCGGACAGAAGTGCCTTTTGATGTGACCATTGTCAGTGGCGACAAGGACTTGATTCAGCTGACCGATGACAATACGGTCATTGAAATTTCCAAAAAAGGAGTGGCCGAGTTTGAGGAATTTACCCCAGCATCTCTGATGGAAAAAATGGGCATTACCCCCACTCAGTTTATCGACCTCAAGGCTCTCATGGGAGACAAGTCTGATAACATCCCTGGCGTTACAAAAATCGGGGAAAAGACGGGGCTCAAGCTCCTGACGGAATTCGGCAGTTTGGAGGGCATTTATGACAACATCGACAGCATGAAGGCCTCCAAGATGAAGGAAAACCTCATCAATGACAAGGAACAGGCCTTTTTGTCCCGGACCCTGGCCACCATCGATACCCAGGCGCCCATCACCATCGGTCTGGATGACATCCAGTACCAGGGACCAGATACAGAAGTTCTGGGCCGCTTTTACGATGACATGGGCTTCAAGCAACTGAGGGCCCAGCTAGGTCAAGAGGGAAATGCCGAGGAGCAGGAAGTGGTCTTTAGCCCAGTCAGTCAGGTGACTGCTGACATGTTGAAACCCAATGATGCCTTCTATTTTGAAATACTGGGTGAAAACTACCACAGGGAAGCCATCGTGGGCCTGTCCTGGGGCCGACCTGGACAGATTTATGTGGCCAATCCAGCAGTCCTCGACCAGTCTGTATTGCGCGAATTTTTAGAAAATCAACCCATCCGAACCTATGATTTCAAACGGGGTAAGGTCCTCCTATCCCATCTGGGCATCGACTTACCGCAGGCTAGCTTTGATAGCCGTTTGGCTAAATACCTCCTGTCCACCGTCGAAGACAATGACCTCACGACCATCGCCCACCTCTATGGTCAAAGCAGTCTCTCACCAGACGAAGTGGTCTATGGCAAGGGAGCCAAGCGGGCCCTGCCAGAAGAAGAGGTCCTCTTTGCCCACCTTGCCCGCAAGCTCCAGGTCATCTTGGAAACCCAGCAGCCTATGTTGGAGCGCCTAGCGGAGAACCAGCAGTTGGACCTCCTCTTTGAGATGGAGCTGCCCCTGGCCAATGTCCTTGCCAAGATGGAAATCGCAGGCATCAAGGTTGAGGCCGATACCCTTCAGGCCATGCAGGCTGAAAATGAAGTCCTGATTGAGGAGCTGACCCAGAAGATCTATGAGCTGGCTGGGGAAGAGTTCAATATCAATTCGCCAAAACAGCTGGGCGTCCTCCTTTTTGAAAAGATGGGCCTGCCTTTGGAGCTGACCAAGAAGACCAAGACCGGCTACTCCACAGCAGTAGATGTCTTGGAGCGCCTGGCCCCTATCGCACCGGTCGTCTCCAAAATTTTGGAATACCGCCAAATCACCAAGCTTCAGTCTACCTATGTCATCGGGCTTCAGGAAGCCATCATGGAAGATGGCAAGATCCATACCCGCTATGTCCAAGATTTGACCCAGACTGGCCGGCTTTCTTCGACAGACCCCAATCTGCAAAATATCCCAGTCCGCCTGGAACAGGGCCGCCTCATTCGCAAGGCCTTTGTGCCATCCCTGGAAGACAGTGTCCTTCTGGCCTCTGACTATTCTCAGATTGAGCTTAGG
>RRZU011616431.1_pt1 | contig 25571 bp, 22 predicted proteins | sample 2165561 | NCBI WGS metagenome assembly RRZU01 (sample SAMN10456909, study PRJNA506462) | wastewater metagenome | isolation source: wastewater sludge | place: USA: Moscow, Idaho | reverse complement strand
CCGGGCTAACCAGCAATTTTGACGATTACTACTCCATGCGGCTCGACTGCGGGCTAAGGCTGAAGTGGTGATTGGCAGTAAGTAGCACAGGTATTAAAGAATGCAAAGGGGCGGGACATTTTCTCCGTCCCTTTTTTTTGTCTCCACCACGCTCTCGCGAAGGGTATATAGTTGCTAAGCTTGTTTTACAGTTGAGTTGATCCTTTGGGTCAAGGCAACAATTTGCCAATGCAGGGCCTTGTAAGCCTTAGTCCAGGGGCATTCCATGTTAAGTGCACTGTTTTTTGCAAGTCTCTTTGTTGCCGATGTGGTATCTTTCTTTTTTTTAAAAAAGAGGCCATGGAGCTGTTGGTAGAGAACCAGTGAGTGCCTATATTGTTCAGAAATGAGGGACTTTTTTTATCGATTGGCCTTGTAGTGAGTATGTGAGCAATATGAATAAAGCAAAAGCGACGATGACCGTACCTGTTGAACAAGCGGTGGGTATGGTGTTGCCCCATGATATAACGGAAGTAGTCAAAGATGTGCGCAAGGGCTGCGCCTTCAAAAAGGGACATATTATTACCGCAGCCGATGTGGAGGTGCTGCGGAGGCTGGGGAAGGAACATATATATGTTTTGCACTTAGGCCCTGATCAGGTGCACGAAAACGAAGCAGCCCTTCGCTTTGCAAAGCTGATGGCAGGAGATGGTATCAGCTTTTCTCCCAAGCCCATTGAGGGGAAAATTACCTTCCAGGCAGCAAGAGATGGCCTTCTCAAAGTAAACAAAGAGGCCCTTTTCGAGTTTAATCTGCTGGGGGAGGTGATGTGCGCCACCCTGCAGACTAATACCCCTGTTCTGTCCGGAGAGCAGGCGGGAGGCACCCGCCTTATCCCCCTTATTGCCAAACGGCAGCTTGTGGAAAAGGCTGAAGCAATACTGCGTTCATTTGGGACAGTGCTTGAGGTGAAGGAGTTGAGGAAGGCCTCGGCAGGCATCGTGATCACGGGTAATGAAGTATGGTCTGGCCGCATCGAAGACCGATTTGAAAAGGTTTTGCGGGAAAAACTGACTGGGATCGGCTCGGAGGTTATCAAGGTATACTTTGCCCCGGATGACCCGGAGCGCATTGCCGCCGCCATTGGCGATTGCCTGGCTGCGGGCGCTGATCTTATTGTTACTTCCGGCGGTATGTCGGTGGATCCGGACGACGTCACCCGAATGGGCATTGCCATGGCCGGGGCTGTAGATGTCAACTATGGTACCCCTGTACTGCCGGGGGCCATGTTTTTGGTTGGACGTATCGGCACGGTGCCTGTGCTTGGGCTACCAGCCTGCGGCATGTTCCATCGCATCACGGTTTTGGATCTGTTGCTGCCCCGCATTCTGACTGGCGAGCGCATTGGCCGCCGGGAGCTGGCGGAATTAGGGCATGGTGGTTTCTGCCGCAACTGTCGTCAGTGTCAGTACCCGGTTTGCAGTTTCGGCAAGGTGTAACGCATTCTTAAGGATCTCATCCTGGTTGGCACGAGGCTTTCGGGCATGTTGGGGAAAAATTACTTTGTCTATGCATTGCTCTTTTGTTGTTTCGCATGGGTGAGTCCAATTTGCGCAGCGCCCCAGCTGGATGAATCTTTTGGTCTGGCGGGCAGGGTGGCCATCGAGTTGGGCGCACAAAACAACGCGAATGCCATTCTCTTGCAGCCCGATGATAAGATTGTGGTGGCAGGCTCCACCTCTTCGGGCGAGGCCAGAAATTTTTCTTTGTTGCGCTTTAACCAAGATGGCTCCCTTGACCAGAGTTTTAACGGAGAAGGTACTGTTGTCACCTCGATTTCCCTGGGTAATGATGAGGCACTAGCCCTTGGTTTACTCCCTGATGGGCGCATTATAGCGGCTGGGTACAGTGATAATGGCCGCAATAGAGACTTTGCCCTGGTCTGCTATTTTCCCGATGGCCACTTAGATAAGAGCTTTGGCGTCAATGGTGTTGCGAAAACGCCCGTTGGCAGCGGAAACGATGAGATCACCTCCCTACTCATTACCCGGGAAGGGAGCATTGTGGTGGCCGGAAGTGTAGAGGGAAACGGCGGCGCGGTTCTTGCCGGGGCGCGCTATTTTGCCGATGGTGAGCTGGATGCATCCTTTGGTGAGCAGGGGGTCAGCCTGATCGGTGTGGGCCGGGACTCACGGGCTGAAGGGCTTGTGGAAGAGGCTGATGGTTCGATTGTGCTTTCTGGCACCTATCTTGATCAGCATGGTTCATCTCTTATGCTCGTTAGAATGAGTAAAGATGGGATTTTTGATGCCTCTTTTGGCCAGGGAGGTGTGGCTGTGCCTGGGGGCCATCTGCACTATAGCGAAGGATACCGGGTGACGGTTGATGAAAAAGGTCGATTCTATGTTGCCGGAGCCGTGGGGGAGCCTGGGCACCGCGATACAGCCCTTTTCCGTTTTCTTCCAGACGGTATCCCGGATCCGGATTTTGGTACCGAGGGTGTGGTGATCAACCGGGTCAGCGATGAAGATGATGTTTTGTATGATGTCCTGGTCAACGAGCGAGGAGTGGTTGGCACAGGCTTTGCCAGCGAGGCAGGCGTGCGCAAGTTTTTACTCGCCTCCTATGCCACGGAAAACGAATCTCCAGATGCCCCTGGGCTGCAGCCGCCGCTTGTGCAGTTGGAAGGGAGCGGCAAATACCCAGTGCTCTCTAATCAATCAAAAAAAAAGCCAATGTCGGCAAGCCCGGTGCCTGCCCAGCCTTTTTTCCGCAGCAGTGAGTGGCGAATGAAGCCGCTGTCAGAACCGCCGCCTCGTCTGACTCTTTCTCGCAAGCTGGAAAGACCGCATAGGCTGACAGAAGTTGCCAGCTCCCTTGCAAAGGCGCTAGCAGAGTTTATTCTGCCTTCAGCCTATGCAGAAGAGGCAAAGCCTGTCTCAAAATCCCCACCACCCAAGGTGAGCATCCTCTCCTTTGGCGACAAGGAGTCCGTTGGCTATGCTGCCCTTGCCGACCAGGCGGGCAATGTGCTAGCCGTTGGTGTTGCCGGTGATGCCAAGGGCAGTTCCATGACACTTATGCGCTATAAGGCTGATTCCATCTATCAGACAAACTCCTTTGTCAATCAAAAGGGCTATGAGAGTGTGGCCGTCCTGACCCTGCAACCGAATGCAATTACCAGAAACACGGCCCTGACCGGAGGAGAGATCCTGCCAGACTTTGGCCAAGTTGCCCTGCAAAAAGGTGTTGTTTTTAGTCTCCTGCCCCATCCGGTGCTCGCAAAAGATGGCTCAGGAGGCATAGTAGAGGACGGTAGCAAAACTGTTCAGAGCGGTACAGACCCCGCAATGCACGCCGGAACTCTTGCTGAAACTGGCATTGAAACTAAAACTATAGCTCAAACCGGACTTTTTCGGGTACGGCTTGGCACCCTGCAACCTGGGATGAGTTATTATGTACGTGCCTATGCCATTGGCGCTGATCATGAGGTGTATTACGGAAAAGAGCTTCAATTCACAACGGCTGACGCCTGTTTCGTTGCCACCGCAGCCTATGGCTCACTCCTGCATCCCTTTGTCCGGGTCTTGCGGGATTTCCGGGACCGTTTCCTGATGTCCCATGCTGTGGGAAGGCAGTTTATTGCAGTGTACTATCAGTTTTCTCCGGACCTGGCCACGTTCATTGCCGCGCATCATGTGCTGAGACTGGTGGTGGCTCTGTTCTTGCTTCCCCTGGTCGGTTTGGCGTGGCTGGCACTCCAGCTGGGCCTTTTGCCAGGCCTGGGAGTAGCGTTATTGTTGCTCTTTGCGGGCCGTCATTTTGTGCGCAATCTGCAAAAGCGCCTACCCGCTCGCATCATTTAATTAACATGGTTCTTATGAAGGGAAAAAATAAAGCAGCATTTGCTATGAATAATCAAGGATTTACCTTGATTGAAATCATGGTTATCATCGTCATCCTAGGCATCCTGGCGGCCTTGATTACCCCGCGTATTATGGACAGACCAGAAGAGGCACGGCGCACCAAGGCCGAGGTGCAGATGCGGGCCATTGAACAGGCCCTGAAACTGTACCGGCTCGATAATGGCCAGTATCCCCGCACTGAGCAGGGGCTGCAGGCTCTGGTTGCCCCACCGGCAAGCGGGCCGCTGGCAAAAAAATGGCGGCAGGGCGGCTATCTTGAAAGGGGTAAGGTGCCCAAGGATCCCTGGGGGGCAGACTATATTTACCTTTGCCCTGGTCTGCATGGTGATTTTGATTTGATCTCCTATGGTGCTGATAACCAGCCCGGTGGCGAGGGCAAGGATGCCGATGTGGACAACTGGGAGTTGGAATGATTGCCAATCCGGCAGAATACAGATCCGGACGCAAAGGGCAGCAAGGCTTTACCTTACTTGAACTGCTCATCGTCATAATGATTATCTCCCTGGCCACTGCTTTGACCATACCAAACCTTGTCGGCTTTTTTCAGGGGAATGAACTGGACAGCATGACCAGGAAAATAATTGGTCTTGTCCGCCAGGGGAGCCAGTTGGCGGAGCAGGAACACCATATAATTGCCCTGCGTTATGACGAAAAGGACAGGGCACTTTACCTGGAGACAACAAGGCCACGAAATGAGACAGATCTAGAATGGAATCCGCACAAAAAAGGCTCCCTGCATCTGCCTGCATCCATTCGCGTGGCCGGGCTTTGGTCCTGGACCGATACCGGTAAGATAGGTGCTGTGCGTACACTCTTTTTTACTGACAGGGGATACGGGGCACCATCGGTCTTATCTATCCAGGAAGGTGGCAGGCAGCTCTCCTTGGTGCTGACGCCTTTTTTGGGAAAAATCCGTGTAGTGGAAGGCTATGTCGATCCGGCAAAAAAGGAGCTTTTTCAGTAAAGGCCGCGCTTGTGGGCACCCTGCAGGGCAAGGCGGGTTCTCCCTTCTTGAACTGCTGGTGGTGATGGCCATTATGGCCATAAGCTTAAGCACGCTCTTTGCAACGCAGTCGGGTAGCCTCAACCTGGCAGGTGAGTCTCGTTTCATGATGCAGGCCACATTCCTGGCCCAGGAAAAATTGGCTGAGTTTACCTTATCCGACTACCGATTGGCACAGAGTGATAGCGGTGATTTTGGCGAAGAGTATGCTGACCTGAGCTGGAGTAGTATCGTGCGTGAGTTAAGTGCCAAAGAAACGGGTATCCCAGGAGATGAAAAGCTCCTTAAGCTCATTGAATTGACCGTGCGTTCCAAAGAAGACCCAGCTCGTGAATACAAGGTGCGTACCATTATTGTCAAAGAGATGAAGGCGCTGCAATGAAGGGAAGGAAGGCGGGGCAAGAGGGCTTTACGCTCCTTGAGTTACTCATTACCATGGCAATTTTAGCTGTTGTAATGGCCCTGCTTTCCCTTTCCCTGGCAAGTAGCGTACGGGTATCAGAGTCGATTAAAGAGGAAGAAGAGGTGGTCATGCAGGCACAGGTAGCCATGCGGCGGCTTAAGGAAGATATCGCCTCTGTCTATACCGATGCAAGTTGCCCCTTTAGTGGGACAAGGAGCGATTTCTCTCTTGAAGAAACGGTGGCAGACCGCCTGGCCTTTGCCTCTCTCTCGCACCTCTCCTTTCAGCCGGAAAATGAAGGCACGGCAGCCGGGCTTATTGCCTACAAGATTGTGCCGGAAAAAGAGGGGTCGCAGCGACTTAAGCTGCTGCGGGCGGATCACCCGGCCATGCCCGGCCATCTCTGTGGCATGGAGTTGGCAGATGACAGCTTTTTACTGCTTGCCGAAGGTTTGCGGAGTGTACTTTTTACCTTTATTGACGAAGAGGGTAAGGAGCTTGTGCAATGGCGGCCCATTCCTTTAAAGGATGGGCAGGTTTCTTCGCCGCGTCTGCCCATTGCGGTGCGTATCCGACTTGATTTCTGGCTGGATATGGAGAAGGGGATCAGCCAGAGCTTCAGAACCCTGGTCCTTTTGCCGGTGGGCCTGATGCAGGCAGACCAGAAACAGAACGCGCAGCATGAAAAGTAATTGCCGTCTGGCCAAAAAAATTCTCTGCAGCAATCGCGGCATGGCCTTGGTCCTTGCCATAGCCTGTATCAGTTTTTTAGTGGTCTTAACCTTGCAGATCATCTCTTCTGTGGATAAAGAGTGGGCAGGGGCCAAGGCAAGCGCGGAAGAGGTGCAGATAGATGCCCTGTTTCTCGCTGGTCTGCACCTGGCGCAGGCGGCCTTATATCAGGATCAGCTCAACAATACCTTTGATTCTTTGCAGGATGTGTGGGCACATTTTGATCAGAATGTAATCAATGAGCTGGCAGATGGAGCGCAGCTGTCCATTCAGGTGGATGACCTGAGTGGGCGCCTGCAGGTGAATGTCCTGGGGCAGCATAAAAGGCAAAGCGGAGAGGGTGGCAATGCTGTCGGGCAAAGTGCCAGCACCACGGCTGGGCAGAAACGGTACAGGGCCTTGTGGAAACGTTTTCTTAGTTCAGGCAGATTCGCCATTGAGGAAGAGGACGTTGATGTCCTGCTCGACTCCCTTGCCGACTGGGTGGATAAGGATAATAATGAGCGGCCTTTTGGTGCAGAAAATGGCTATTATCAAAGGCAAGATCCGCCCTATACTGCCAGAAATGCCAGCACTCTTTACCCGGAGGAGTTGCTCTTGGTGCGGGGCATGACCAGAGCCCTTCTTTTTGGCGATGCGGAGCACGAGGGCATATTGCCATATATTACTGTGGTGGGCGATGACGGACGACTCAATCTGAATACTGCGCCTTTGCCTGTTTTACTTGCCCTGGCCCCGGCAATGGATGAAACTTCGGCCCAGGCCCTGGTTGATTTTCGCCAATCGGAACGCAACAAGGATGCACTGGCAAAGACAGACTGGGTAGAAAAGGTGCCGGGTTTGCCCGCAAACTTGACAGGTTTTTTGCCGGATTTGACCGTGAGCAGCACTTTTTTTTCCGTGCAAATACAGGTTAAGCAGGGCATATATCGCGGCCAGGCAACAGGCCTTTTGGTGCGGGAAAAGAACCGGGAACAGACTCTTCTTTTGTGGAAACGTAACTAGCTAATTTGCTGAATTGCATGAGCAAATGAACATGCACGACTTGCCTTATGGGTAGAAAAGATATTCTTGGCATAGCCATTAACGACAAAGAGATAACTGCTCTGCGTTTAGTGGCGGAGAACAAAAAGCTTGATATGCAGGTTGCGGCTAGGCAATGGCGCGAGTCTGAGCAGCTTTCCCATGCGCTTAAGGCTTTGGCCGATGAGCTGCACTGGCCTTGTCAGGGGCCCTGCCTTGTGGGCTTGCCCCTTTCCGCTTTTTCCGTGCGCAATCTGCATGTCCCCTTCCATGACGAGAAAAAAAGAGCACAGATTCTGCCTTTTGAGTTGGAAAGCCGTCTTTTATTGCCAGCTGAACAGGTTGCCAGTGTATCTTTTGTCACAACAAGAGGCAAAGATGGCACAGGCCTTGTTGCCTTTGCCGCAGAAAAAATAATGCTCAACAGTCTTCTGGCGGAGAAGGAAGGAAACCTTGCTTTCCGGGCACTCTATCCGGCGGCCTATGCCCTCGCTCGCCAGGTGCAGCTTGAGGCTAATCTTGATCAGAGTCACGTAACGCTTCTGCTCTATGCGGATGTATTTTCGGTAAGCTTTATCTGCCTGCGTGGCAACACGCCCTTTTTTTTCAGGGAAATAACCTTATCTGAGTTTTGGCAGGATGAAGATGTGGCACTCATCCTGTCGCCATCCTCTGGAGAACACCGGCTTATCCAGGAACTTTGGCAGAATATCAGGCTGTGCAGCCGCATAAGTGGACACGAGTTTAAGCCTGAGAAGGTGTTAATTGCTGGACCGCTTGCCCAATCGCCCATCTTAAGCAGTCTTCTGGCGCAATTTGCTGATTGCCCGATTGAGCGGGCTCAGTTCTTTTTTAAGGGCTACAGTCTGAGAAAAGGTCTACCAGCGCCCACCTTTGATGCGGCGCTCGCCTGTGCCCTGCAGGGCTTTGACAAAGATGATACGGTTAACTTCCGTCAGGGTGAATTTGCCCGGCCGCGTGCTCTTTTTAGTCAGCGCAAGAACTGGCTTAGTGCCGCATTGTTCTGCGCCTTGCTTGCCTTTAGCGCTATACTGTATTTATGGAATACCGTGCGTGTTCTCAGTTTAGAGAGCGAACATCTGCGTCAGGAAATGATTACCCAGTACAAGGGGGCCTTCCCGGGCAAGGAAGTGGTCCACGATCCATACCTGGAAATGCTCTCGGCCCAGAAAGAAGGACAGGTAGAGACGGGCCTTTCGCTTTTTGACTCCCAGCGCCCCTCCGTTGTGCAGGTGCTGGCCGCACTTTCGCAGAACCTGCCCAAGGGCATTCCCCTTAAGGTGAGTCGCCTTTCAATTGACCAGGAGCGGGTGCAATTAAAAGGAGAGACCGACTCCTTTAAAACAGTCGACACGATAAGGAGCCTCTTGGCAGGTTCACCCCTTTTTACAGGGGTGCAAATCATCTCCACTAACATTGAGAAGAAAGGTGATGGAAATACTGTTTTATTTGAATTATCCCTACAGCTGACGATGGCAGAGGTGGGCAGATGACCATTCGTGAAAAGAAGGCACTTGCCCTGGCTGGTCTTGTCCTCGCTGTCTTTGTGGTGCTCCGTTTTTTCCTTTTTCCCCTGTGGGATGAGCGCGTCCGTGTAGAGGAATATATTGCGCTGCAAAATGAGCGCCTTAGCGAAATGAAGCTCATTCGTCAGAATCTGCAGGGAGAAGCCGGAAAAAGGGAACTGGAAAGGCTCCAAAAAAGGCCGCAGGACTTCAGCCTCTTTGCCTATGTGGAGCGTGTTGCCGCTGAGAGCGGCGTAAAGAACTCTGTGGAAACCATGCAGCCGGTCAAGCGCGCAGCGGCTGAAGAAACTGCTGCGCGGTTTTCCTATGCAGGCGTGGATCTGCAACTCAAGAACATTGGCCTCACTCAACTGGTTCATTTTCTGGCAGAAGTAGAATCAAGCGAAGAGGTTGTTTCAGTGGAGAGAATCACTATTCAGGGGAAAGAGGCGGCAAACAGCCCCCTTGATGTCAGTGTGCGGGTTGCCAGTCTGGTAAAGAATGTGTCCCAGGCAAAAGAGGCCACAGAGTAAGGGGGGGAGGATTTCCTCTCAAGGGTAAACGATGCGCTATCTATGAGCATAATAACACGAATATTTTCGGCTTTAGTCCGCTTTATACTCTTCTCCATCTTGCTTGTGGTGCTGGTGCTTGTCTTTGCCTGGTGGTTATTTCCCCGGGAGAAGGTGTTGCAGCTGCCGGAGCAATTTTTAAAGAAGACCTGGCCCCAATACGCCTGGCAGATCAGCGGGGTTCAGTTTGAACCACCTTTTTCTCTTCGCTTTGAAGGTATCAGGGCAACAAAAACAGCTGGTTCCGGGACGCAGGGAAAAGACATCATTATTGATTGGCTGGCTCTGCGGCCAAATCTCAGAGCACTGGTTGAGAAAAAAGAATTGCTGAGCGATTTTCAACTGAAAGCCATTGCAGGTAGCGCGCATGGTACCTTTGCCCTTCCTCTGCAGAAGCCGCTGGATACCTGCCAGGTGCAGATAATCTTTGATGATATGACCGTAGAGAAGCTTTTTTTTGTGCAAGACAACCTGCAACGCCAAGTAAAGGGGCAGCTTTTTGCCAGCTTAAGTTTTAATTATTCGTTGTCTCAACAGCGTGTGCAGAATCTCCAGGGCCCGATCAATATTCAAAAAGGCGAGGTGCCGCTGAGAAGGCCCATCTTTGGCCACGCGCTTCTGCCTTTTGAAAATATTTCCATGCACTTAATGCAGGTTGGCTCCCTGCTTAAGGTACAGAATGGTCAGGTGAAGTCGCCTCTCTTTACCGGGCAGTGCGACGGGACAGTGGAAATGGCGCGTCCCTTTGCTGCAAGCGCTTTGCACATACAATGCAACTTGGCTCCACTTACGGAGTTTTATACCAGCATACCTAATCCCAATTCATTACAGGCCCTGCGTCTGCGCCGCTCGGAACAGCCGGTTGAGGTGAAGCTCTCTGGCACCTTAAATGATCCAAGCTTCACCCTTGATCAGGATGCCGCACAATTGGAGCAGCTGGAAAGAGAAATGAGCGCCAGGCCATGAAAAAACTCTTCTTCTCCATAGCGCTTGCTGCACTTTGCGCCTTTGTTGCCGTGTATGTGGCATATCAGTGGATGGAAACAAAGGTGAGCTCTTTTATGCATGAGGAAGAGTTTGCCGCCCAAGTGCAGTTGCCAGCGGGTCAGATAGAAGGAGATGCTGCTCTTGCCAGTGAGGAGGAGCAGATTCTCAGTCGTAATATTTTCCAGGCGGCCCTTGACCTAAACGCCGCAGGGAAGAACTGGCAAGACGCCAACCTGGAGGAAAGTGATGCAACTCTCACCCTGCTGGGGACCGTGACCGGCAGCAAGGCAGCGGCCAGGGCCATTATTCGCGATGAGGAAAGTGGCAAGGAGGGGCTGTATCGCTTGGGAGATGCGGTATTTGGCACGAAATTGAGCCAGGTGGAGCGCGACCGGGTTGTTCTTTTGACAGATGAAGGGCCAAAGCAACTCACCCTGAAAAAACGGGAAAATAAGACCGGGCAAGAGGCGGCAGTCATGGAAAAAATAATCCAGGAATACCCCATGTTAGCTCCGCCAGACCCTTCTGAGGCAAAGAATTTTCGTTCGGTGCCCCAGGCCTTGCCAGGAAGACGTATTGATACAGACAGGCAGGAAAAGAGTGCGGGTCAGGTTCATTCCGTGGCCCCTGTACGAACAGGTGCTGAGGCCTTAAAGGGGCCTGATTTGCAGGAAATACCTGCGGATAGTGCCGGTGGGGCCAATAGCTCAGAATGAAAGGTAACACACCTCTATAAAACGTGACGAACAGTTCGTTTTCAAATTATTGACAAGACGCCATGCAAGAAAAAATCACACCATATCCACTTATTTTTCTTCTTTTTTGCCTCGGCCTGCAGTTCGCTTCGCCATTGCTGCCGGCGGTATGGGCTGCCAAAGTCAGTGCTGCGGAAGAGGCACCGCTTCCAGCAAGCACTCCGGTGTCCATGAATTTTAATGACGTGGATATCAATACTTTTATTAAATACATCAGTGAACTCACTGGCAAAAATTTTGTGGTTGATCAGAATGTGAAGGGTAAGATCACCATTTTATCGCCAGCCGGGGTGAGTGCGGAAGAGGCATACCGGATTTTTGAGTCAGTCCTGGAGGTAAATGGCTATGCCGCTGTGCCGAGCGGGCCGATAGTCAAAATTGTACCAACGGTGCAGGCACGTTCCATGAATATGGCAACATATCAGGGGGAAAACAATGCACCGCCAGACGACAGAATAGTCACTCGCATAGTACGATTGAAATATGCCGGGGCAAACGAGGTACGGGCCATGCTCACCCCTCTCATGGCCAAGACCAGCATTATGGTTTCCCATGGTGATTCGGGCATCCTCACTATCACCGATACCCAGTCAAATATTAATCGCCTGCTGGAAATTATCCGTTCTGTTGATGTGCCGGCCCGGGATGAGGAAATTGCTATTATTCCGCTGACCCATGCCTCCGCCACCAGCGCGGCAAAGGTGGTGTATCAGCTCTTTGCCCAGGGTGGATCGGGACAAAAGGGGGCCGCACCAACTGCAATAAAAGTCTCCCCCTACGAACGGGCTAATGCCCTTATTGTCTATGCCCCTCCTGCGATTCTGACACGGATCAAAAAAACCGTGGCTGAGCTGGATGTGGAGGAATCGGTGCAGGCCGAGAAGGTGCAGGTTGTTGCCCTGCAGCATGCCCGGGCTGAGGAATTGGTGAAGGTCTTGATGAATCTGCCCAAAGAGCAGGAAAAGGGGAAAGAAGAGTCGGCGGATAAGTTGCAAAGTAAACCGGTACTTTCCAAAGACATCAATATCGTGGCCGATGCGGAGACTAATTCGCTTATTATCAGTGGGCCCCGGGAAGAATACGAGGCGGTGATGGGGCTTATTAAGCAGCTCGATGTGCCACGCCGCATGGTTTATTTGGAAGCGCTCATTATGGAGGTGCAGGTCAATAAAGATTTCAGTGTGGGTGCTCAGTGGGGTGGAGCCGGTACCTTTGACAGCGAGACCGGGGCCCTTCTCTCCGGTTTTAGTGGCAGCTCCTCTGATCCCTACGGTGTCTTGCAGGGACTACAGGAGAGCCCGGCTGTCTTGCCGGCAGGTTTTTCCTTCGGCGTCTTGAAGGAAGGTATTAAGATTGGCGGCATCACCTTCCCCAATCTGGGTGCAGTGCTCAATGCCTATAAAAATGATGAAGATGTGAATGTCATTGCCACACCTCAGATCCTGACCACTGATAACAAGAAGGCCAGTATCAAGGTAGGGGAAAATGTCCCCTATATTACCAGTAAAAATACCACTGATGCAGAGCAGGATTACACCAACTATGACTACAAGGATGTGGCCACCACCCTGGCCATAACCCCGCAGATTAACCGGGCCAATGTGGTGCGCATGGATATTGGCGTTGAGGTTATTAAGTTAAAAGACCTCAATGATGGCAACCCGACGACCTACACGCGCAGTGCCGATACCACGGTGGTGGTGAACAATGAGCAAACGGTGGTCATTGGTGGCATGATTGGGCAGGACAGCAGCACAGGAGAGTATAAGGTCCCCCTTTTAGGCGATATCCCGGTGCTGGGCTGGCTCTTCAAAACCCGCTCAAATGAAGACAAGAAGACAAATCTTTTTATCTTTATCACGCCCCATATTGTGGAGAATCCGGCACAGCTCACCAAGGTATATGAAGAGAAACGCGCCGAAGTGGAGGAGGTGCACAAGGTTCCCGGTGATGTTGCCGATCGCTTTTTACATAAGAAGTCCGGTGCTAATGATGCCGCTGTCCAGGCAGACATGGGTTTTTTGCAGATGCAGCAGGGAAAATTAGCCAGTGCCAAACACTCTTTTGATGAGGCCCTGGCCCTTGATCCCAGCAATACGGCTGCCCTGGTGAATAAGGGGCTCTTGCTTGAACGGGAAGGTAAAAAAGAAGAGGCCCTGACCCTGTATCAAAAAGTATTGGAAAGGCCGCAAACGCCCCAGGAACCAGCGGAAGATCCTTTACGGAAAATGGCAGAGGAGCGACTGCACAGGTTGGAAAAGACCTCTGGAAAAAAACCATGAGCGTGCGATTACACAGGTACTGCGTCGTGGGCAGGAGGCAGCCATGCAGCGCATAGGAGAAATTCTGTTGAGCTCCTTCGGGCTTGATGAGACTGCTCTTGAGGCTGCGCTATGTATGCAAGGAGACAAAGGTGGCCAACTGGGTGCTATCCTGGTACGCCAGGGTGCGACCAGCGAAGAGGCCGTCCTTTCTGCCCTTGGCATGCAATACGGGCTGGAAATGCGTCAGTTTTTGCCGGAGCAGATAGACCCCTTTTTTGTTCCCAGGGTGAGCATTACGCTTTTGAAAAAATTTAAAATGATTCCGGTTGCCACGGCAGAAGGGCTTTTTCTTGCCATGGCAGAACCCCTGCATTTTCAACAGGCAGATGATCTGGCAAAACTCCTTAACTGGCAGGGAGTGGAACGCATTTTGACAACGGAGAAGGCCATCTCTATAGCCATAAACAAGGCATATGATATGGCCCATGGGGATACGGCTGACCAGGTTATGCAGGATATGGACGAGGAAGACCCGGAAAGCATCCTTTCGGAAATAGAAGAGACAGCTGATCTGCTTGATGACACCAGTGATGCCCCGGTTATTAAACTGGTTAATCTGGCGCTCAGTCAGGCGGTGCGGGAAGGGGCCAGCGATGTCCATATTGAACCGCATAAGGATGCAGTGAAGATCCGTAAACGGGTGGATGGCATTCTCTACGACATGTATACGCCACCTCGCCACGTGCAGAGCAGGTTAATTTCCCGCATTAAGATCATGGCGCGCATGGACATTGCCGAAAAACGCCTGCCCCAGGATGGCCGCATTGAAATTCGGCTGGCCGAGCGCAATGTTGATATACGGGTCTCAACTTTGCCCACGGCCTTTGGCGAACGGGTTGCCATGCGTCTTTTGGATAAGTCAAACACCCTGCTTCCCATGGAAGACCTGGGTTTTTCTGCTGAAGATTTTCAGCATTTTAAAGAATTAATTGCGGAACCCCACGGCATCATCCTGGTGACCGGACCTACAGGCAGCGGCAAGACCACTACCCTCTATTCCGCCCTGGGTAATCTCAGTAAGTCCGATATCAACATTATTACCATTGAAGACCCCATTGAGTACCAGATGAAGGATATCAGCCAGATGCAGGTCAATCCACGCATTGGGCTCGATTTTGCCAGCGGCCTGCGCACCATTGTCCGCCAGGACCCTGATGTAATCTTGGTGGGGGAAATTCGCGATGTGGAAACCGCACAGATTGCCATTCAATCTGCCTTAACCGGCCATCTGGTCTTTTCAACCCTGCACACAAACGATGCGGCCAGTGCTGTTACTCGTTTAATTGATATGGGAGTTGAGCCTTTTCTGGTTGCCTCCTCGGTGAATGCCATTATTGCCCAACGTCTGGTGCGCACCATCTGTCCGCATTGCCGGGAGGCCTATACGCCTTCACTTCATCATCTGGAGCTGGCGGCTTTGCCTGCCGATGAATATGCAGGAGTGGAGCTTTTTCGGGGTAGAGGCTGCGAGGCCTGTCTGCACACGGGTTACCGGGGAAGGATTGGTATTTTCGAAGTGATGACCTTAACGCCAGAGATGAAGGAGTTCATCCTTACCACCTCTGAAGCGGGTAAAATTAAGGCAAGGGCGCTGGCTCTGCCGGATACGGGTATGCGCACCCTTTTTGCCGATGGTATCCGCAAGGTGCTGGCTGGCCTTACCACCCTGGAAGAGGTCTTTCGCGTTACTTGATAAGCTGGTTCATTTCAAAGATGGGCAAGAGAATGGAGAGCACAATAAAGGCCACCACCACGCCCATCAAAAGGATCATCACCGGTTCAACCAGTGAGGTGAAGGCCTGGGTCTTTGTTTCCACTTCCCTTTCATAGTTGTCTGCAGCTTTATTAAGCAGACTGTCCAGGGCACCGCTCTGTTCCCCAACGCTGATCATCTGAGCGAGCATGGAGGGGAAATATGGCTTGCCGCGGAAATAATGTCCTAAACTCTCCCCCTTTTCCAGCTCAGCACTGGCGCCCTGCACAATGCGGGCGAGCACCACGTTGTCCATAATATTAGCTACTATGCTTATGGCGCTTATGATGGGCACGCCGGCATGCAGCAGACTGGCCAGTGAGCGGGAAAACCGCGCCGCCGCTCGTTTGCGGGCCAGATCGGAAAGGAAGGGTATTTTGAGCAGGAGCTCGTCCCTTTTTTGCCTGCCAGCAGGTGTTTGCAGACCCTGGTGCAAGGCAAGAAGGGCAGCGGCAATACATAAAAAGAGCAGCCAGCCGTAGCTGCGCAAGAGGGCGCTTAGCTTAATAAGAAAGATGGTGGACAGTGGCAGGGTCTGTTCAGCCCCGGCAAAGACCGAGGTGATGCTTGGCACAATGTAGGCAATGAGAAAGGTAAGAATTAAGGTGCCAACCACTGCCATGAAGATGGGATAGAGCATTGCCGCTTTAATTCGAGAAGAGATAGCCTGTTGCTTTTCGCCAAAATCAGCCAACTGTTCCAGCACAAGATGCAAAGTGCCGGAAGATTCCCCTGCCCGCACCATATTCACGTACATGGGAGAAAAGATACGCGGATACATCTTTAAGGCCGTACTGAGCGGCTCTCCTTCATTCACCTTTTCCCGCACCTGGGCAAGAATGGTCTGTAAAGGTTTATTTCTGCTCTGCTCAATCAGGCCGTTCAGGGCAGGCACCAGGGGAATCCCGGCACCGAGCAGGGTGGCCAGTTGCCTGGTGAGAATATAAATTTCGCCTGTTTTAACCCGTTGCAGAAAAAAAGTGGAGAAGGCTGCCCAGGGCGCAGTGCCCGCAGACTTTCTCTTGGCCTCGTTTAGGGTAACGGGATATTGGCCTTGGCTGCGGATTTTTTGACGGGCTGCCATGGGAGAATCGGCATCAATGACTCCCCGTACATTTTTTCCCTGAGCATCTAAGGCCGTAAATTCATAGACAGGCATGTCATTCGAACTTGCTTAATTTGAACATAAAAAGGGGGAATGTTTTTACGAGGTGATAAACATGGTTAAAAAAGTTGGCTCGGGTCACCTTCTTCCATGTTAATGCAAAAAAAGTTAGGTGGTGAGCCTTCTTGTAAGTGTTTTGCACATCATAGAGGTCATTTTTTCAGTGATAAAAAAGTATCGAATTGTTGCGCACATGCATCTTAAAGCCAGCTGGATGGCAATGAATTCTACTCATTATTTTTGGGTACAATAAAAAAGTACTTTCTTTTTATCACGCCTGCTTCTGTGCATCAACTAGTTAGGCCTTTTTTTCTATTGCTTAGGATGCAAACCATTTAATTATCTTTTATAAAAATGAAGAGATAAGACTGGAACTCAATGTAACATGCTGATATTAAACAATATTATTTTCAATAAAGTGGTTCGTTAATAAAATATTGTTATTTTATATTAATCGGGTAGTTTTTAGTTGATTAAAGATTTCGTTGCAGCTGCTGGTTCTTTTCTTTTCCAAGAAATATGTTTTTTGTTCTCATGCGTCTTGTGGTTCATTTTACCTTGGAAGTTTAGTTCACCAAAAAAATGCTGAAATGAAAGGTTTTTCATGAAAACATTTGCTGCAAATCTCCTTCTTTTTTTGCTCTCTTTCATTATATTTCCCTTTTCTGCCTTGGCCATTTCAGTCCAATACAGCTATGACGCCCAAATGCGTCTTGTACGTGCAAAGTATGCAAGTGGTGCTGAGAAAGTTTTCAGCTATGACGCAACTGGTAATATGCTTGAGGCGAGTGGGGCAGGTGAGCTTTCTCATACATACGAAGATGGAGAGGGAGAAGGTACCACTGGTTGGGATGTCTACGATAATATTCCAGCTGGAGCCAGTATAACTAAGGTATTTGACAGCGATCGATCCAGCAATGTAGTGCAGTTTGTTGGCAGCGGCACAGAGAATGGTTATCGATTGCGTAATGCCGATGGTAGCTATTGGAATGACACAGAAGCCTCAATTATTGAATGGAGTATGAAGTATAGTGAGGCTTTTGTCGTCTATATCGCAGTTCAAACCACCAAGGGCTTCCGTTATATTTACTACACACCCAAAGAAAATAGTGTTCTGGGTGATGGAACATATATTCATTATGGTCTGGGGTCACAACTTATTGATGGCAACTGGCATACTATTGTTCGTGACCTTTCCTATGATTTAAAACAGGCGCAACCTGGCAATGAATTGTTAGCTGTATTGGGATTTTTGATTCGTGGAAGTGGCATGGTAGATGATATTAAGACTCGCTCAGATCTGCCGACAGACCTTGATTCAGACGGTGATGGTTTGTCTGACATGGATGAAATAACTAATTCTACCACTAACCCTTATACGAATGATTCAGATGGTGATGGGATAAGTGATAAGGAAGAGCGTGATTACTGGGGCAGCAACTGGAATGCTGATTCTGATGGAGACGGGCTTATCAATCTTCTCGATCCTGATTCTGATAACGACGGCTTTTCCGATGGTTTGGAGCGCAGCCAAGGGACAGATCCTGCAGATCCTGCTTCCCAACCCATTGAGATAGTATATGAAGATGCAGAAAATGGCGATACCGTTGGCTGGGATATTTATGATGCTGATCCATCAGGAGCAACGATAAGTAACATTCTGGACTCTACGCGTGGCAGTCGGGTCATTGAAACGCTGGGGGACGCGAAGGGGAACGGTTATCGTCTGCGCGATGCAAATGGGGGAAACTGGGATGACAAGATGTTTAAGATATTTGCCTGGAGTATGAGTTTTGAAGAGCCTTTCGTGGTGTATGTAGCGGTTCAAACAAAAGCTGGATTTCGCTATTTGTACTATACAGAGGCCGATCACGATGGATTAGGAGAATCAACCTACATTCACCATGGGTTAGGTTCTGTAATGTTGGATGGGAAATGGCATAACATTATTCGAGATCTCTCTTATGATTTGAAACAGGCCCAGCCAGACAATGAAATTGAATCTATAGAAGCTTTTCTTGTACGTGGTACAGGCCGAGTCGATGATATTAAAAGTCTAAAAGAGCTGCCCGTTAATCTTGATTCAGATGCAGATGGATTAACGGATTTGCAAGAGATGGAGTTGTACGCAACCCTTCCCTATGCAAGCGATTCTGACAAAGACGGCATAGATGACAAGACTGAGCTTGACTTTTGGGGAACTAACTGGAACAGGGATGCGGACGGAGACGGCCTTGTTAATATTCTGGATGCTGATGCAGATAATGATGGTTTTTCGGACGGAGTGGAGCGAGCTCAGGGAACGGATCCGGCCAGTGCATCTTCAATGCCTGAGAGCATCAGTTATGAAGATGGCGAAGGCTCGGGAACCAGCGGCTGGGATATTTATGATGCTGACCCTGCTGGAGCCAGTATCGCTAAGGTGTATGATAACACTCGAGGCAGCAATGTGGTGCAGCTAACTGGAAACGGCACGGAAAACGGATATCGACTCCGTAAGGAAAATGGCGAAAACTGGGATGACGCCCACTTTAATGCCATTAACTGGAGCATGAATTTCAATGAATCTTTTGTGGTGTATGTTGCGGTTCAGACAAAAGATGGATTTCGCTATCTGTATTACACCCCGAAAGACAGTAGCGCTCTTGGGGATAGCACGTACATTCACCATGGTTTAGGCTCGCATCTTGTTGACGGCACCTGGCATGATATCAGTCGCAATTTGGAGCTCGATTTAAAAGAGGCGCAGCCAAGTAACGAGTTGAGTTCAATCTTAGGTTTTTATGTGCGAGGGACTGGCAAAGTTGATGATATCAAGACAACAGGGAAATGACAGGACAAGCCCAAAAAGGCTAACAGAGATGCATTTAAAACCCAAAGGTAAGCGATGGCATTAAAAAGAGAGATTTATATCATGGCGTTATGCTCTGTCTTCCTTCCTGTCTTTGGGCTTACGCTTGCAACTGCCTACGGAGCAGACGAGAGCTGTTATCCTCCAGCGCCTTACTATGATGGGGGCACCCTTAAGTGTTCGGTACCCCAGGCGATCAAGTTCAGCGAGCCTGATGTAACGGTTGCCCCGGGAGCTTCCGTCACCTTGAGCGTAGAAGGCGGGATCGGGCCCTATGAGTGGAGTGCGGCAGAAGGATTGACAGTATCCGGCCCGCAGGGTGAAGCTAGCATGAGCTTTACAGCCGGAGGAGGCGTCCGGGACAGGGGTTTCGCGGAGCAAGCGCTACAGCTATACAGAAGCGGATGAGCTGTCGAGCATAACGCTTCCTTCGGCAAGCAGCTCTGGTGGGTCGAGTGTAAGCAGCCTAAGCTATGATGCAAAGGGGAATCTTATAAGTTCAACGCAGACCGGTATGGGGAGCGCGGGTAGTGTGAGTGCGACCACGAGCTACAGCTATAACAGCCTTGGTCAGTTGCTAAGGATAGATGGCCCTCGCAGCGATGTGGATGACAGTTTGAGTATGACGTACTACGCGAACAGCCCTGCCGAGGGTTTGAACCGCGGGCAGCTGGAGAGTGTGCGTAATGGTGCGGGTCAGGTGACGACGTTTAGCGAGTATACGGTTCTTGGTAAGCCTGGGAGTATAGTTGAGAGTACGGGAATAACGAGTAAGCTGAGCTACAACTTCCGTGGAGATGTGTTGAGCCGGACAGTGAACGGTCTTGCGACGACGTACAGTTATGACGGTGGAGGCCGTCTGCAGTCGGTGACAGGTCCGGGCGGTCGGAGCACGAGCTACAGTTATGCGGGAGAGCAGCTGAGTAAGGTGAGTGACAGTCTTGGCAATAGTCTTGTGTACAGCTATGATGCAGCGGGTCGGAAGACGAAGGAAGAGGTGCAGGAGAGCGGCGGCGGGAGTGAGTACAGCGTGAGCTACAGCTATGACGCGGATGGAAATGTGAGTCGTGTGCGTTATGGGGATGGGTCCACGGAAGAGTATGTGTATGACGAGGTGGGTAAGCTGTTGCATGCGGCGGATCCTCTTGGGGTAGTGAACGGCTACAGCTATGATGCCTTGCGTCGTCTGCTCCGTGCCAGCCGAGCTGGAGAGACTTTGGCGGATTATAGTTATGATGCCCGGGACAATGTGGTTGAGGTGAGGGATGCCCGGGATCATGTGACGGGTCGGGCTTATGATGATTTTGGAGGCATGGTAGAGGAGATATCGCCTGATACGGGGCTTAGGCAGTACAGATATGATGTTGCCGGTAACCTGGTTTCTGAGGTAAGAGGCGGTAAAGAGACAGTCAGCTATAGCTATGATGTATTAAACCGTCTTGAGGGGCAGTCGTATCCTGGAGCAGCGCGTAACCTGCAGTTTACCTATGGTAGCAATGGGTTTTTATCTGGAATCCAGGGGGAGGAGAGCAGTGAGAGCTTCAGCTATAATGATCTGCATCAGTTGACCGGAGTGAGCTATAGCCTAGGAGAGGTGAGTACGAGCCTAGGCTATGGTTATGACAGTGTGACAACAGATCTGGTTTCTATGCGTTATCCATCCGGAAGCGAGCTTGAGATGGAGCGTGATGGAGCGGGGCGTTTGATCAGCCTTCGTTTTGGGGGTCAGGCTCTGGTTACGGGTATCCAGCATCTGCCCTATGGTCCGTTGCGGAGTGCGAGCTATGGTTCTTTGGCGGTAGTGCGGAGCTATGATAAGCGCTACCAGCTTTTGAGCAGCCAGGTTGGAGCGGTGAGTTATAGTTATAGCCGTAATGCAGCGGGTCAGGTGATAAGTACAAGTGGAGTGAAGGAGCCTGATGTGAGCTCGGGAGGGGGGGTGTATCAGGTAAATGCGGGCAATAACCAGCTGGTTGGAAAGGGGGAGTTGTTATACAGCTATGATAGTGCGGGCAATCTTGTTTCTGATGGAGTTTTAAGCTACAGCTGGGATACGTTGAATCGCCTTGTGAAGGTGAGCGGGGCAGACGGTACAGAGCTAGCAAGTTATGGTTATGATGCGAATAACCGCCGCATTCGTAAGACGGTGTCTGGAAAGACGACGTACTATGTATATGGATCTGGCAACCAGCTTGTGGCGGAGTTATCGTCAAGTGGAGCGGTGTTGCGGGAATATGTGTATTTGGAAAGTGAGCCGCTGGCGCTTATCGAGTATCAGACAAGCCCAGGAGTGTACTATTATATAAACGATCATCTTGGCACGCCGCAGCAGTTAGTGGGGCAGGATGGGAGTGTGGTCTGGGAGGCTGCGTATCAGCCCTATGGCGAGGCGCAGATTACTACTGGAACAGTCGCAAATAATTTACGTTTTCCGGGCCAGTATTATGATGAGGAGAGTGGGCTTCATTATAACTGGAACAGATATTATGATCCGGAAACTGGACGGTATGTTAGTGCTGATCCGATTGGGTTGGGTGGGGGGATGAATCTGTATGTTTATGTTGAAAATGATCCGGTTAATTGGATTGATCCAGAGGGGCTGGTAGGTGTTGGCATTGAAAAACCAGAAGTGCATGGAGGAAAAGAGCATATACACTACGGCACTGAATCTGATCCAAGAAGAGATGGGGCAATTGATAGAGAAGGTAATTTGCAGCACAAGAGGGATAAGCCACCAAATGCCAGACAGAAGAAGCTAATTAAGAAGCTCTACCCAGGGTGGTTGTTGAGAGGTATGTACCCAATGTTTTTACAGCCTTGGCAGATTGAGTGTATTAATAATCCAGCAAAATGTGCACCTGATAACAAGTGCGAGGACAATCAAGCTTAGAAATGGAAAGAGTACATCTGGCAAGAAAATTCGTTTCGATCGAAGGTGGCGCTCGTCATTATTATGAGGAAGAAATATTCGATAATTATGATGCCGCTCATTCATTTATACAAAATATTAGTGAAGAGGATGAGGATTTTTTTCTAAGTGAAATTGTCTCATGCAAGCTCAACGACACTTACTCTAAATATGATAAAGAAGTACATATTTTCAACAAGAATGGTGTGCTGATCTGGTCTAATAATTCTCCACATAGCTCTTCAAAGAAGAAATTTTCAGGGAAATTTTCTGTTGGCGACATTGTTATTTTGCAAGCATTTCCTTGGATTTCTTCTTCGCCGACTCATGTATCTACAATAGGTGTTGTTGCAGAAGTTCCCATTTTTTTTGATGAGTGGATAACTCTTGGTAAAGAGATTAAAACTTGGGATGGCACCTATGTAGTTGAATCTATAAGAGATGGCTATTTAGGGCACTGGCATGCTACAGAAGAAAGTTTGGAGCTTTATTGCCAAGATTTGCCTGAAAATCTTCAGTTTCTGAAAATTCTTTCAGAACACTATATGGGGGAAAAAGCAATATCTAGCAATATCTTACAAGATATAAAGAATGGTGATATATTTGTTGAGAAAGTTAAACACTTTGATTTCACACGTAATAAATAGGAAATCTGCAAAATCAGGGAACATGATACGCAATTGCTCGCTAGAAATAAAAGGGGTCGAAGTAAAATTAACCGCCAATAAGGAGTTCACCTGATCTGGATATCATGCAGATTTCGTTGATAGCCTGAAGGATCGTCTGTTCCTTCTGTATATCACCCCAAACTGTGGTGTTATCCGAACGGTGCGGGGTGCCGAATGAGAAATTCACCGGCTTGTCCGGTGTAATGGCTGATTGGCGTTTTTTCTGTTAGGTCCCCGCCGACCACCGTTTAGCTTCGTGCTTTAAAATCAAGCTGTCGAGAACAGTTTTGACGATCTGTTTCTCTTCAGGTTCAAATCGAGATATCGCTTCAAATTGCAATTTGAGGTCATCGTCAGGGCCTCTTTCGTCCTTATCGAATAGGAACGTATCTTACTAATACTGGGAGGCAGCGTATCTGCCCTATGGAGAGGCGCAGGTAATAAAATAACGGATAGGGTAACCAATAACCTTCGTTTCCCTGGCCAGTATTACGATGAGGAGAGCGGGCTTCATTATAGCTGGAACAGGTTTTATGATCCGAGTACTGGACGGTATATCTCGGCTGATCCCATTGGCCTTGCTGGGGGCTTGAATCTTTATGCGTATGTTGAAAATGATCCGGTTAATTGGGTCGATCCAACAGGAGAGTCTGCACTAGGGGGTGTGTTGACCGGACTGGGAGCTGATCTTGCTACTCTCGAACCGACTGATTTGGCATGGCCAAAATGGGCTGGCTGGGGAGCTGCAATCGGTGGTGCTGCTTTATTGGACTGGATGATGAATGAGGGAGATGATCAATGTGAAAAACCTCGAAGTCCTTACCCGCCAGGAAAACGAGATAAGTCTACAAATAAAAAAGATGCTCGTGAGAAAGCTACGCGAGCAGGGAAGGGAAAGCCACCTATCCATCACCCTGACGGAGAACATGGCCCCCATTATCATCCGGATGTGCCGATGCCAAAACCCGACCAGGTAACCCCTAATAAACCTAATCCGCATGATCATTATTACTATCCAAAGGGAAGGTAACTATAGTTGAGGCAACTGGTTTTATGCAAAATATTCATATTGCTGCACAGTACGGTCAGATTGATGCCCTTGCGAAGGAGCTTCAGCTCGTTGATGTTAACACCCCTGATGCAGCCGGTTATACGGCCTTGCATTGGGGATGCCAGGAAGGGCATCTTGAAATAGTGAAGACCTTGATTTCTAATGGCGCAGACATGGAAAAACCGGACCGTGAAGGATTCAGGGCTCTGGAAATTGCTTGCACTAAAGGACATGTTGAAATTGTAAAATATCTTTTAGCAAGTGGGGTAAATGTGCACCAAGAAAGGGATGGCTTTACCGCCCTTCATGCAGCTGCAGCTTCTTGTCGTGTTGAGGTAGCAACCCTACTAATTGCCGCTAATTCTGACGTTAATAAAAAAGATGAAGCTGGGAGGGGGCGAACACCGTTACATTGGGCTGCACAAGAAGGTTGTATTGATTTAATAAGAGTGCTAATTGAAAATGGAGCTGAAATTGATTCAATGGAAGCTGATGGAATGGGCCCCACTCCTCTTATAATTGCAGTTTCTGAAGGTCATTTGAAAATTGTTGAACTGCTGATTGAAAAAAATGCAAATGTTAATGCAGTTTCAAAATCAGATAGCAATAGCACTCCATTACACTCTGCTTGCGCATGGAACCATAAAGAAATTGCAGAAGTGTTGTTGAAAAATGGTGCTGCTCCAAGCGCAATTGATGATAATGGACAAACTCCATTAGATATTGCTATTGACTTAGGCAATGATGAAATGAAAACAATATTTTATGGGACGTGAATGGGGATGCCCTTAACTTATTAACTTTGTTCTGGCAGGCGGTTGCGACTACAGGCCAATGAGAAATTCACCGGCTTGTCCGGTGTAATGGCTGATTGGCATTTTTCTTTTCAACTCTCCGTGCTTACTTTCCTGCGTAGGCGGCAACAAACTCATCGACCGAGATGCCGGCCTGCCTGATAGCGCTCCTGAGGGTGCCTACAGCAAGTTCTTTGTGCTGGGGAATGACACATCCCTTGTCATCCCGGCGCATCACAACATGGCTGCCTTTCTGGCGGGCTTGGTAAAATCCGAGTTTTATGAAAACCTTGATTGCTTCATCTCCTGAGATTCTCGGTAGCTCAGGCATGGGCAGGTACCTCAAAGGTAGTGAGAATGGGGCGATAGGTCTGTTTTAGAGGAAATTCCTCAAGATATAGTTCCGTCGCTTCCTGCAGATTTTTCACTGCTTCCTCAATAGTCTCGCCCTGGCTGGCCGTCCCAACTTCAGGACATTCCGCCACATAAAGAGCATCTTCTTTATGCACGACTGCGGTAAATGTGCTCATCAAATCACCTCTTTTTTTGGCCATCAGCCATGAACAAGTTGTTCAAATTTCCGGCGTTTTATGAATGCGTCCAGGAAAGAAACCACAGTCTCCTGATCTTCTTCCGGTAGATTGTTGATTTCTTCCAACTGGTGCAATAGTTCCTGATTCCTTATCTTGCCGACCGCCGCTTCCTTGTCATCACGGATGAGAAAATCCACGCTGACGTCAAAAGCCTTGGCGATCCTTACCATCAGTTCCATGGTAGGCCAGATCATACCACGTTCATACTTTGAAATCCTCTGAAGATCCGCCCCGATTTTCTGGCCAAGCTGGCCTTGAGACCAACCTCGGCTTTTTCTTAACTCTTTTAATTTGGTCGGGAAATCAGGGGATAAGACAGTTTCTTTTTCTTCCATGGCAACCTCCTGCCTTCAAGATAAAACAGGAAGTGACAAAATTAAATCAATTTATTCTTGACATGTAGAAATATTAACTTCAAATCGGGGACAGACCACGTTTTCCTTGCGTCGTCTGCTCCGTGCCAGCCGAGCTGGAGAGACTTTGGCGGATTATAGTTATGATGCCCGGGACAATGTGGTTGAGGTGAGGGATGCCCGGGATCATGTGACGGGTCGGGCT
>RRZU012680426.1_pt1 | contig 25584 bp, 42 predicted proteins | sample 2165561 | NCBI WGS metagenome assembly RRZU01 (sample SAMN10456909, study PRJNA506462) | wastewater metagenome | isolation source: wastewater sludge | place: USA: Moscow, Idaho | reverse complement strand
GTACTCGGTTATATTCAGCGTGGAGGTTCACCCTCATCGTACGACCGCAATCTGGGCACCCTGCTCGGAGGCTATGCAGCCAAGCTGATTAACGATAAAAAATTCGGACGGATGGTTTCAGTCAAAGGCGTGAAAATTACAGATGTTTCGCTCGAAGATGTAGCCGGCAAACTTCGTATTGTAGAGCCCAACGACCCCATGGTGCTTCAGGGTAAAAAAATGGGGATTTCATTTGGAATAAAATAAATCAGAAAAGAATATGAAATAAAAAACCGCAATTCCTTTACAGGTTGCGGTTTTTTATTATCTAAAAGGATCTGCTTGATTGCAGTTCTTCAAATGATTGAATGATTAAGCGTTTTTTGCTTTCTTTACAATAGCGCTGAATGCTTCGGGATGGTTCATAGCCAGATCGGCTAATACCTTGCGGTTCATTTCAATACCCGATTTGTGTAATGCACCCATCAATTTGGAATACGACATACCTTCGAGACGTGCAGCAGCATTGATACGTTGAATCCACAATGCGCGGAAACTGCGTTTTTTATTCTTACGGTCACGGTAAGCATATTGAAGACCTTTTTCCCAGGTGTTTTTGGCTACTGTCCATACATTGCGGCGTCCGCCGAAATAACCTCTGGTGAGGCTTAAAATTCTTTTTCTTCTTTTACGTGAAGCAACGTGATTTACTGATCTTGGCATAATTTAATGAATTGTGAACGTTAGCGCCGCATTTTCTTGCGATCTTTCAGGCTAAACACTCGATTTTACAATAAAAGAAAATTTGTTTCTAAAGTTAATTTTGACTTATCTCAAACACAGTAATGATCTTACCTCTTTGTTATCTACACTGCTCACCAATCCGGTTTGCGTAAGATTACGTTTTTGTTTTTTGGTCTTTTTAGTCAAAATGTGACTTTTGTAAGCATGTTTTCTCTTGATTTTTCCTGTTCCGGTAAGAGCGAATCTTTTTTTGGCACCGGAGTTAGTTTTCATTTTTGGCATTGTCTCTTATTTATATATTATTGAAATTCAATCATTTTGTTTTTTTGGGAGAAAAAAAGATAATCATCCTTTTACCTTCCAACTGTGGCAACTGATCCACTTTGGCATATTCTTCCAAATCATTGGCAAAACGCAAAAGCAATACTTCACCGTGTTCTTTGAACAGAATAGAACGCCCTTTGAAAAACACGAATGCCTTTACCTTGTAACCTTCTTTGAGAAAATTAATGGCGTGCTTCAACTTGAAGTTGTAATCATGCTCATCGGTCTGAGGTCCGAACCGGATTTCTTTCAGTACAACCTTTGAAGCTTTGGCTTTTTGTTCTTTCTCACGCTTCCGTTGTTGGTACAGAAATTTCTGATAATCAGCAATTTTGCATACCGGAGGCACCGCTGTGGGAGATATTTCTATCAGATCCAGCTCCATTTCATCTGCTTTGCGCAGTGCTTCTTCAATGGTAACGACGCCCTGCTCCACATTGTCTCCAACAAGTCGTACTTCCTTTACACCCTTGATTTTCTCATTGATGCGATTTGGCATTTCCTTTTCTTTGTGACCCTGCCGCGGCTTGATAAATAATTGTTTAGCTATTGCTTGTTTCCTCCCGAAAATTTTAGTGAAACTTATTGTTACTTTTTTGAGCGTGCAAATATAACACATTTTTTTAAATAATGAAAATAAAGCACCTATGAATTTAGCAAAACGAACCCGGATTGTTTTTCAGTTTTGCTTATACCCGATTAGCAAAACAAATGAAGCCATTTTTCGTTATATTAAAGATGAAACACATAACAATCTGTTAGTTAGCCGTATAATTTTCAATTCAAAAAAGGCACAATATTTGCAATGGGATTCAGCTCTGTTTTCAATTTTCCAATAAGCGTTTATTTTATGAAAAGAGTAATACTTTCATTTTCAATACTTTTATATACCTTTTCCACCTCTATTATAGGACAGCAAACCGGTGGAGCATCGTACTACGGCAATAAGCTTCATGGCAAGCGAACGGCTAATGGGAGGACATACCACCGCGATAGCCTCACCTGTGCTCATCGTACCTATCCGTTTGGCACATTGCTCAGGGTACGTAACCTGAAGAATGACAAGGAAGTAATAGTCAAAGTTACTGATCGGGGACCGTTTGTCAGAGGCAGAATCATTGATTTGTCGTACGCTGCGGCCAAACAGATTGGTTTTGTTGCACACGGTACTGCTAAGGTAGAAGTTACCATATATGATTCACTGAAAAGTATAGAGGAAATTTACAGAAAATACAGTCCTGACTTAAAAAGAATGAAGTTTTATCCCGATTCTATGAAATTTCCGGATAATTCCATTATTCCCGGGTTAAACTGTTACAATATCGAAACCGAACAACCCCAACCAACGCATTTTAAGCCCTCAAAATAATTGAAAATAATTGGTAATGAAAATAGCCGTATGAATCTTACGGCTATTTATGTTTAAGTATTTCTAAAAACGATTATTCTTCTTCCACATTATCCAAATCACCCTCTCCCACCTCAAATACTGACAATTGACGATTGAATATTTCATCGAGCGACAACTGGAAAGTCTCTGTATGACCCACACCATCGATTAGCGTTAGATGTTCCAGAATAATTTGCAACAAATGACGGTTATCACGGGCATATATCTTAATGAACATGGAGTATTTACCGGTAGCATAATGACATTCGACTACTTCAGGTATTTTTTTAAGTTCCGCAACGACATAATCGAATTTTTTAATATCAGTGAGTACAATTCCAATATACGCACAAGTCTGATATCCAATCTTGTAGGTGTCAACAATAAATTCGGAACCCTTAATAATGCCCAGGTTACGTAGTTTTTGTATTCGCTGATGGATGGCTGCACCGGAAACGTTACACTCGCGAGCAACTTCCAAAAAAGGTATTCTGGCATCCTTGGATATTAATTGCAGGATTTTTTTATCCAGTCTGTCAATTTGATGATGTCCCATTTTAATTTATGTTTTTGTGTAATTTCTTTATAAATATTTTGAATACTGATATTAACCGACACAAAAATATCCAATTTTATTGATTTATCCCAACAAAATGCTACATTTTATTACATCATTTCAAAAAACGATGGAATTACCTGTATTTTCCGCTTTTACAGTCGTCCATTATGCTCAAATAACTTTGGTAGCGGGATTGACTGATCTGATGATTTTCGACAGCATCAAGTACCGCACAACCGGGTTCGTGAATATGTGTACAGTTATTAAAATGACATTTTTTAGAAACCTGAAATATTTCCTTGAAAAAATGACCCACTTCAAATTCCTGCATATCTATTGTTCCAAAACCTTTAATGCCCGGTGTGTCAATCACATAGCCTCCAGCTGGGAGCGAAAACATTTCAGAGAAAGTTGTTGTATGCATTCCCTTGTTATGATACTCGGATATGATGTTTGTTCGTGCTTCGGAATGAGGGGCCAGCATATTGATGAGGGTCGATTTTCCGACTCCCGAATTGCCCGAAATGAGTGTGATTTTTTGGTTTAATCCGCTCTTAAGTTCTTCTAAGGTATCTTCATTAACTGCCGAAATGAGGAAAGCAGGATATCCAATTGTTTCGTAGAGATTTTTCAGTGCCTGAGCATAATTCAATTCATCGTCAGAATATCTGTCAGTTTTATTAATCACCAGACAAGCAGGAACGCGATATGCTTCGGCGGTAGCCAGAAAACGGTCAATGAATACGGTAGAAGTTACGGGGTAATTCACGGTAACAATGAGTGCAACCAAATCCAGATTGGCAGCCAGAATTTGTGAATACTTCGAAAGATTGGATGAACGACGGATGATGTAGTTTTTTCGGTTGCAGATTTCATTGATCATAGCAGTGCCATCGGTGGTGAATATGAATTCCACCCTATCGCCAACAGCTATGGGATTGGTTGTACGTATATCTCTGATACGGAAATTTCCTTTGATCTTACATTCCACCAATTCACCCGTATCAGCCAGTACAGTGTACCAACTGCCCGTATTTTTCACTACAAGCCCCTGCATGATTTAGTTATATTCTGATAAAAAATTTCGGTCATCCCGTAAATCCGGGACGACCGCCAATCCTATTCTCACGTACTCCCGGTCTACAATCGGGGTTACACAGTCATAATCTCTTTTTCTTTGGCTGCAAGGAGTTCTTCAATTTTCTTCACGTATTTGTCGTGAATTTTCTGTGCTTCTTCTTCAGCATCTTTTTCCATATCTTCCGGTAATCCTTCTTTCACCATTTTTTTGATATGTTCTATTGCTTCTCTTCTTGCATTTCGGATGCTAATCTTTGCATCTTCACCTTCCTGCCGGCATTGTTTAACCAGTTGCTTACGCCGTTCTTCGGTGAGTGGAGGAATTCCCAGCCTGATAACTTCACCATTATTCATAGGTGTAATTCCCACATTTGAGTTCAAAATTGCCTTTTCTATTACCGAAATCAGGGATTTTTCCCACGGTTGGATGGCAATTGTTTTTGCATCGGGAGTTGTTACGGTGGCTACGTTAGTCAGGGGTACCAGAGAACCGTAATATTCCAACTTCACTCCATCGAGAATACGGGTATTGGCTTTTCCTGCGCGGATATGTGCCAATGCTTCATCCAGATATTCTACCGTTGCCTGCATCAATTCTTCGGCATCATTGATATGTTTTTTGTAATCGACCATAATGTTAATTATTTAGCCTCTTAATTCCTTCAAAGAAGGACTTAAGTATATGTTAATAATATTCTCTTAATTTTTTACCAGTGTACCGATTTTCTCTCCTCTTATGACTTTTTTCAGATTACCCACCGTATCCATATCAAAAACGTATATCGGCATATCATTCTCCTTGCACATGGTAGTAGCCGTGAGGTCCATCACTTTCAGATTGCGGTTATAGATTTCGTCGTAAGATATTTCATCAAATTTCACGGCTGATTTATCTTTTTCGGGATCGGCCGTGTACACACCGTCCACACGTGTTCCCTTGAGCATAACATCGGCTTCTATTTCTATAGCGCGCAGCGACGAAGCGGTATCGGTTGTGAAATACGGATTACTTGTACCACCTGCAATGATTACAACTTCTCCCCTCTCCAGGCATTCCACGGCGTAACGCTTGCTGTAATACTCGCCAATAGGTTCCATCCGCACTGAGGTGAGTACACGTGACTTGGATCCAACGGCCTGAAGAGCAGAATTCAATGCAAGGCTGTTGATGATTGTTGCCAACATTCCCATCTGGTCACCCTGTACGCGGTCAAAGCCTTTGGAAGCTCCGCTCAATCCGCGGAATATATTTCCTCCACCTATTACTATCCCTACCTGCACCCCAAGTTCAGCTATTTCTTTAATCTGAGCTGCATATTGTTCGAGCCGAACGATATCAATGCCTTGTTTTTTTTCGGCAGCAAGCGATTCACCGCTCAGTTTTAGGAGGATGCGTTTATATTTTATCATTGCCTTTGACAGTAATTATTTCAAAACAAAAGTAAGAAAATAGGTTGGTATTTGCAAATGTGTTTTGAATTGTTGTTTACAGTAAAATAAATTAATTGATCTTCTGAACCTTACTTTATAACGCGGGCTAAAAATTTCTGATTAAAAAAAATGTTGGTATCGTGAGTTGTATTGTTCTTAAAACAAAAAAAACAAACCCGTTGACCAGATTTGTTTTTTTCCTGTTGTGAATTTGTTTTTATTCGGCTGTTTCATCAGCAGCAGTTTCAGCTTTGGCTTCTTCCACCTTTGGAGCTTCTTCAGCTTTAGGTGCCTTTGCTTTTTCAGCAATCGGGGCAGTTGCATCCGCTTTTTTGGACGAACGACGTGTGCGAGCCGACTTTTTGCCTGCTTTTTCCTTCAGCATGTTTTCGTTGTAATCCACCAGTTCGATGATACACATTTCGGCATTATCACCCAACCGGAAACCGGTGCGAAGTATGCGTGTATATCCTCCCGGACGGTCAGCAATCTTTACTGCGATATCGCGAAATAACTCAGTTACAGCTTCTTTATTTTGTAAATGACTGAAAACCTCACGACGCGAATTGGTTGAATCGTCTTTTGATTTAGTCAGGATCGGTTCAACATAAACACGCAATGCTTTAGCTTTGGCCAGTGTGGTTGCTATCCTTTTATGACGAATTAATGAGATCGCCATGTTGGACAACATTGCTTTTCTGTGTGATGTTGTACGGCCTAAATGATTAAATTTCTTATTATGTCTCATTTTTCTTACTCTTTATCTAATTTGTATTTGCTCACATCCATACCGAAGTTAAGATTTAAGCTTTCTAATTTTTCTTCTAATTCAGTGAGTGATTTTTTTCCGATATTGCGGAATTTCAGTAAATCGTGACGGTGATTGCTTACCAGCTCTCCCAATGTGGTTACATCGGCTGCTTTCAGGCAATTGAGTGCACGAACCGAAAGTTCAAGATCGGTCAATTTGGTTTTCAGCATCTGACGCATGTGTAGTATTTCTTCGTCAAATTCCTCGACACCTTCACCTTCGGGTACTTCCAGCGAAATTTTTTCGTCGGAGAATAACATGAAGTGATGAATTAAAATTTTTGCTGCTTCTTTCAACGCTTCCTTTGGATGAATGGAACCATCGGTGGATATTTCGATAACCAGCTTTTCGTAGTCGGTAATCTGCTCTACACGATAGTTTTCAATCGTATATTTCACATTACGGATAGGAGTATAAATTGCATCGATTGGAATTACGCCAATTTCTGCATTTTGAGCTTTGTTTTCGTCCGAGGGCACATAACCGCGTCCTTTGTTAATGGTAATATCAATCTGGAAACTGGCTGAGGAATCGAGAGTACAAATAACCAGTTCTGGATTAAGAACCTCAAATCCGGTCAGATATTTACCCAGATCACCTGCTTTGAAGGATGTTGTTCCTTTTACAGCAACAGTTACTTTTTCATTTTCGATTTCTTCCACTATTTGTTTGAAACGAACTTGTTTCAGGTTCAGAATGATATTGGTAACATCGTCCAATACACCTGGAATAGTGGAATATTCGTGATCTATACCGTCAATCCTGATTGAAGTAATAGCGAAGCCTTCGAGCGACGAAAGAAGTATGCGGCGTAAAGCATTACCAATGGTAATACCATAACCCGGTTCCAACGGACGAAATTCAAATTTTCCCTGAAAGTCGTCAGCTTCCAACATGATAACCTTTTCGGGTTTTTGAAATGCTAAAATTGCCATAGCTTCACGTATTATTTAGAGTACAACTCTACGATTAATTGTTCTTTAATATTTTCAGGAATATCTTCCCGTTCGGGAATGTGCAGATAAACTCCCGACATCGAAGAATCGGAGTATTCAATCCATGGATATTTGCTGTGATTAAAACCACTCAAGGCGTCCAGAATGACTTCCATTGATTTGTTTTTTTCACGAACAGCTACTACTTGTCCGGGACGAACATGATACGAAGCGATATTCACCACTTTACCGTCAACGGTAATATGACGGTGACTTACCAACTGACGTGCAGCTGCACGTGTTGGAGCAAATCCCAAACGATAAACGATGTTGTCCAGACGAGACTCAAGCAACTGCATGAGAATAACACCGGTAATACCTTTTGTGCGTTTAGCTTTTTCGTACAGGTTACGGAATTGTTTCTCGAGCAAACCATACGTATATTTTGCTTTTTGCTTTTCACGCAATTGGATACCGTATTCTGAAGTTTTTCTTCGACGGGAATTTCCGTGTTGTCCGGGAGGATAATTTTTCTTAGCCAACACTTTGTCGGGTCCGAAAATTGGTTCACCAAACTTACGGGCAATTTTTGATTTTGGTCCAGTATATCTTGCCATTTTTTAAAATTTATTTTTTTAAAATTGATGTTTCATCCTTTTTCTACTTTCAAATTTGTGACAGCCGCGACTGCAGAGAGGTTTAAGATGCAGTCATATCACAAATTCCGGGTTAGTCTCGGGTTGAAACAAGATTAAATTACACTCTTCTGCGTTTTGGAGGACGACAACCATTGTGTGGAAGTGGAGTAACGTCAACAATTTCGGTTACTTCGATACCTGCACCATGAATGGTACGAATAGCTGATTCGCGTCCGTTACCCGGACCTTTTACGTAAGCTTTCACTTTACGCAATCCCAAATCGTAAGCTACTTTTGAGCAATCCTGAGCAGCCATTTGAGCTGCATACGGAGTGTTTTTCTTTGAGCCGCGGAAACCCATTTTACCTGCCGATGACCAGGATATTACCTGTCCTTCAGAGTTTGCAAGGGTCACAATGATGTTGTTGAATGATGAATGTACGTGTAACTGACCTACTCCATCCACTTTTACAACTCTTTTTTTGGCTGCAACTGTTTTCTTTGCCATACTTTTTTCTGATTATTTTTGCTTTTCTAAAATTCGCAAACAGTTAATTACCTCTTACTTAGTTGCTTTTTTCTTGTTAGCAACTGTTTTCTTTTTACCTTTACGAGTACGGGCATTATTCTTCGTACTCTGACCTCTCAACGGCAGACCGATACGGTGGCGAATGCCACGGTAACATCCAATATCCATCAATCGCTTGATGTTCAACTGTACTTCTGAACGCAGGTCGCCTTCTACTTTGTAACCTGCTCCGATGATTTCGCGGATTTTAGCTGCTTGGTCGTCAGTCCAATCTTTAACTTTGATGTTAATGTCAACACCGGCTTGTTCTAAAATCTTTTTTGCATTACTGCGACCTATTCCGTAGACATAAGTCAATCCAACTTCCCCTCTTTTGTTTTGGGGTAAATCTACTCCGACAATTCTTATAGCCATAAACTAATTTTTTGCAAAAATAAATAATTATCCTTGACGTTGTTTATACTTAGGATTTTTTTTGTTGATAACATAGAGACGTCCAAATCTCCTCACGATTTTGCAATCCGGAGTGCGTCTTTTAATTGATGCTCTTACTTTCATATGATATGTGTTTTATTTGTATCTGAATGAAATTCTTCCTTTCGACAAGTCGTACGGTGACATTTCGACTTTAACTTTATCGCCGGGCAGGATTTTAATGTAGTGCATGCGCATTTTGCCTGAGATATGCGCTGTGATAACGTGACCGTTTTCCAGCTCTACCCGAAACATTGCGTTCGATAATGCTTCTATTATTGTACCGTCTTGCTCTATTGCAGTTTGCTTTGCCATAAAATTAAAATTCTTTGTCTCCTAAAACTTGTTCAATATATTCAAAACTTGAAAGTATATCTGCTTTGCCATGGCGGATAGCTACTGAGTGTTCGAAGTGTGCCGATGGTTTTCTGTCCGCAGTGCGGGTTGTCCATCCATCTTTTTCAAACACTATATTGCGGGTTCCCATATTTATCATCGGTTCAATGGCAATGGTCATACCTGATTTGAGCATTATTCCATTTCCTTTTTTCCCATAATTAGGAACTTCGGGTGCTTCGTGAAGCTTTCTACCAACTCCGTGTCCCACCATTTCGCGGACTACGGTATAGCCTCTGTCTTCACAGTAGGTTTGAATTGCATTCCCGATATCACCTATCCTTCTTCCTTCGTAGGCTTGCTCTATACCTTTGTAAAGAGATTCTTTGGTGGTGCGTAGTAAATTCAGCACTTCGGGAGCTACTTCACCCACACAAAATGTGTAAGCCGAGTCTCCGTTAAATCCATCTTTAGCTACTCCACAATCTATAGATATGATATCACCTTCTTTCAAAATTGTTTTTTCGGAAGGGAAACCATGTACGACCTGTTCGTTGACTGATGCACAAATCGAATTTGGGAAACCTCCATATCCGAGAAAATTGGGGACACCCCCGTTATCTCTAATGAATTCCTCAGCTCTTTTATCCAGGGCAAGGGTGGAAATCCCGGGTTTGATCAGTTTTGCAATTTCGGCCAACGTTTTGGCAACTATCTGATTGCAATTCCGCAACAATTCTATTTCTTCATCAGTTTTAAGAAAAATCATTCGATTACCTTTTTTATTAATAAGCAGAAGCACTTCCTGTGCGTCCTTTTATCCGTCCTGATTTGAGCAATCCGTCGTAATGACGCATTAACAAATGACTTTCAACCTGTTGCAATGTATCAAGTACCACACCCACAAGGATCAGCAATGACGTTCCGCCAAAAAACTGTGCAAATTGCTGACTGATGCCAATCATAGATGCAAATGCAGGGAGTATGGCAATAATCGCCAACAGGATAGAGCCCGGCAAAGTAATACGCGACATGATTGTATCCAGATATTCAGCAGTACGTTTGCCTGGTTTGATGCCCGGTATGAAACCGTTATTACGTTTCATATCTTCAGCCATTTGCGTAGGATTGATAGTTATAGCCGTATAAAAATAGGTAAATGCAATGATTAAAAATGCAAATAATAAATTATACGATAAACTGGTGTATCTGGTAAATGAGTGAAAGAAACCCTGTACAGCTTCCGAGCTGGAGTAACCTGCTACTGCAATCGGGATAAACATAATAGCCTGTGCAAAGATAATAGGCATTACACCAGCTGCATTCACCTTGAGGGGAATGTACTGACGTACGCCACCATACTGTTTGGCACCAACTACGCGTTTAGCATATTGTACCGGAATTTTGCGGGTACCCTGCACAAGCATAATTGCGAATGCAATAACGAATATTAATACCACGATTTCGAACAGGAACATGATCAGTCCACCACCACCTGAGAACAAGCGTGATGAGAATTCCTGAATTAATGCTCCCGGTAGACGTGAAATAATACCAATCATAATAATGAACGAAATTCCATTTCCTATACCCTTGTCGGTAATTCTTTCACCGAGCCACATCACAAACATACTACCAGCCATGAGTATAATGGTGGATGTAGCGATAAATAATACACCTCCGGGCAATGCAGAACCTGCCTGAGCTACCTGTACATTCAGGTTTGCCATGTATGAAGGGCCCTGTAACGCCAGAATAAGAACTGTCAGGTATCGTGTGTACTGGTTCATTTTAGTACGTCCACTTTCACCTTCGTGTTGCAGTTTCTGAAATTTGGGTACAGCAATAGTCAATAACTGAATAACGATGGATGCTGAAATGTAAGGCATGATACCCAGCGCAAAAATGGATGCATTTTGGAATGCTCCACCTGAAAACATGTCGAGCAGGGCCATGATACCACCGCTTGTCTGATTTTTCAAGGCAGCCAGTGCTGTAGCATCAACACCCGGTATCACAACGTAAGAGCCAAAGCGATATACCATTACAAACAACAAGGTTGTAAGGAGTCGGCTTCGGAGATCTTCAATCCTCCAGATATTTTTTAAAGTTTCAATTAACTTTTTCATTCGCCTAAATTTTTACTGCCGCTCCACCAGCAGCTACAATTGCTTCTTCTGCTGATTTGGAGAAAGCGTTTGCTTCTACCTCAATTTTTGAAGTTAATTTACCATTTCCCAGAATTTTTACCAATGCTGTTTTGGAAATATAACCGGCATCACGTAAATCCTGAAGTCCAATTTTGGTCAGTTTTTTACTGTCAGCAATAATCTGAAGCGTGTCAAGATTGATTGCTTTATATTCCACACGATTAATATTTTTAAATCCAAATTTTGGTAAACGTCTTTGAATTGGCATTTGACCACCTTCAAAACCTATTTTTTGGGAATAACCGGAACGTGATTTTTGTCCTTTGTGCCCTTTGGTAGATGTGCCGCCTAATCCGGAACCAGAACCGCGTCCAATTCTCTTGCGAGTTTTTACAGACCCGGGTGCCGGTGTTAAATTGCTTAAATTCATGTTATCTTAATATTTTTAAGTCTAAATGACAATTATTACTTATTTAATTACTTCAACCAGGTGAGGAATTTTAGCTATCATTCCGAGAATTTGCGGAGTAGCTTCATGTTCTTTAACGGCATTCATTTTCTTCAAGCCAAGTGCATCCAGGGTTCTTTTCTGATCTTTGGGGCATCTGATTCTGCTTCTGATTTGTTTTACTTTTATTGTTGCCATGTTGATTCTGATTTTATCCGTTGAATACTGTGTGGAGTGATACGCCTCTGTTTTGGGCTACTGTACGTGCATCACGCAATTCTGATAATGCAAGCATGGTTGCTTTTACCAGGTTGTGAGGATTTGATGAGCCTTTTGATTTGGCAAGTACGTCGGTAATACCAACGCTTTCGAGTACTGCACGCATAGCACCACCGGCTTTAACTCCGGTACCGTTTGTAGCAGGTTCAATATATACTCTTGCACCACCGAATTTAGCAATCTGTTCGTGAGGAATAGTTCCATTCAAAACAGGTACTTTAATCAGGTTCTTTTTAGCAGCTTCGGTTCCTTTAGCTATAGCAGCGGTTACTTCACCGGCTTTACCTAAACCCCAGCCCACAATACCATCTTCATTTCCTACTACTACAATTGCAGAAAAACTGAATGCACGTCCCCCTTTGGTAACCTTAGTTACACGGTTAACTGCTACAAGTCTGTCTTTCAACTCTATATCGTTTGTAGTTTTTACTTTATTCATTTTTGTTGCCATTGCGCTTAAAATTTAAGTCCACCTTCGCGAGCTGCGTCAGCTAATTGTTTAACACGTCCGTGATAAAGGTAACCGTTACGGTCAAATACCACTTCTTTAATTCCTGCTTCCAAAGCATTTTTTGCAATCAGTTTACCAACTACTGCAGCCTGCTCTGTTTTAGTAATTTTATCTTTGCTACCAAGCGATGAAGCCGCTGCGAGGGTAACTCCCTTTACGTCGTCAATGATCTGAGCGTAAATTTGAGTATTACTGCGAAATACACTCAAACGCGGTTTTTCAGCTGTACCCGAAATTTTTGTACGGATATGGGCTTTTATTCTGATTCTTCTATTTGATTTTTCACTCATTGTTTCACAAGTTTACGTAGATTATTTACCAGCTGATTTACCAGCTTTACGACGAATTATTTCACCTTTGAATTTCACACCTTTACCTTTGTAAGGTTCTGGCATACGGAATGAACGAATTTTGGCACAAACCTGACCAAGTAACTGTTTATCGGTGCTTTCGAGCATGATTACAGGGTTCTGGTTACGTTCGCTCTTCGTTTCAATCTTAATTTCTTCGGGTAATACTAAATAGATAGTATGAGTGTAGCCTAATGAAAGTTCCAACACCTGACCCTGATTGGATGCGCGATATCCTACACCGACCAGTTCAAGTGTTTTTTTATAACCTTCGGAAACACCAGTTACCATGTTATTAATTAATGAACGATACAAACCATGGAATGCACGATTTTGCTTTTCGTCATTGGTACGTGAAACTTTACATTCGTTTCCTTCTACTTCAACAGTGATGTTTGGGTTTACTGATTGAACTAATACTCCTTTCGGACCTTTAACAGTAATATCCTGGTCTTTCACAGTCACAGTAACACCTGCGGGAATTGTTATGGGCAATTTTCCTATTCTTGACATTCTTATTTCCTCCTATGAATTAATAAATGTAACACAACACTTCGCCGCCCACTTTGAGGTCAACAGCTTCCTTATTAGTCATCAAACCTTTGGAGGTAGAAAGAATGGCAATACCCAATCCGTTCAATACACGTGGCATATCTTTGTACCCTACGTATTGACGAAGACCTGGTGTTGATACTCTTTTTAGATTCTTGATCGAGTTAACCTTGTTAACCGGATCGTACTTCAAGGCAATTTTAATTGTGCCTTGTGCCCCGTCATCTACAAATTTGTAGTTTAAGATATAGCCTTTTTCGTGCAATATCCGGGTCATTTCTTTTTTTAAGTTCGATGCAGGAACTTCCACCACACGGTGGTTTGCTTTGATAGCATTCCTCAATCGAGTTAAATAATCTGCAATTGGATCTGTCATTTTTTTTTGCTTTTAAATTGATCCCTACTCAGGGACAATATTTAATTATAAAATCTATCCGTAACCCCTATATGGGTAATAATGATAGTATTATTTAATTTCAATAGATAATCAAAAGTCCCCTGTAGGGGATTTTGTGATTACCAGCTTGCTTTTTTAATTCCGGGTATCAGGCCATTGGATGCCATTTCGCGAAATTGGATACGCGAAATACCAAATTGACGCATATATCCTTTGGGGCGTCCGGTGAGTTTGCAACGATTGTGATAGCGGATGGGCGATGAATTTCTTGGAAGTGTCTGTAACAAATCATAGTTACCTTCTTCAATAAATTTAGCGCGTTTTTCAGCATATTTAGCAATCAGTTTGGCTCTTTTAACCTCACGGGCTTTCATTGATTCTTTTGCCATTGTATCTCCTTATTAGTTTTTCTTAAATGGTAATCCAAATTCCTTCAATAAAGCATATCCTTCTTCATCTGTTTTGGCAGTAGTTACAAATGTAATGTTCATACCTAACAGGCGGGTGATACTGTCGATATTGATTTCGGGGAAAATAATCTGTTCGGTTATTCCTAACGTATAATTTCCACGTCCATCGAGTTTGTTATCGATCCCCTTGAAGTCGCGTATACGAGGCAAAGCCACACGTACCAACCTTTCGAGGAATTCATACATATTGGCTCCGCGCAATGTTACCCGCACTCCAATCGGCATTTTTTTACGTAATTTGAAGTTGGAGATATCTTTCTTTGAAATTGTTGCAACCGCCTTTTGACCGGTGATTGTAGTCATTTCGTTGATAGCTACTTCAATGATTTTCTTGTCCGATACAGCTAATCCTAATCCCTGGTTCAAAACAATTTTCTCCAGTTTAGGGGCTTGCATTACCGATGTATAACCGAATTCCTTCATCAGGATGGGCACAATGCGTTCTTTGTAATCTTCTCTTAAACTTGCTGTGTTCATGCTTAAATTTCCTCCCCTGATTTTTTAGAAATTCGTACCAGTTTGCCGTCTTTATTCAATTTGCGTCCCACGCGTACAGGTTTTCCTTTTTCAAGTGGGTTCAGATTTGAAATATGTATGGCAGCTTCTTGTTTAACTATACCTCCCTGAGGTGTTTTGGCATTGGGCTTGGAATGTTTTGAAACCAAATTGATACCTTCTACGATTGCGCGCTGCTCTTTGACATGAACATCGAGTACGCGACCGGTCTTGCCTTTATCGACACCGGCATTTACATATACTGTATCGCCCTTTTTAATGTGTAATTTACTCATCACTCTATTTTTTCATTGATTAAAGCACCTCGGGTGCAAGTGATATAATTTTCATATTGGTAGTACGCAATTCACGGGCTACCGGACCAAAGATACGGCTTCCACGAATTTCACCGGCATTGTTTAATAAAACACAGGCATTATCATCGAAACGGATGTATGAACCATCGGCACGTCGTACTTCTTTTTTAACACGTACAATCACTGCTTTGGATACAGTTCCTTTTTTAATTTCGCCCGAAGGGATTACATTCTTAACTGTAACTACGATAATATCGCCAAGTGATGCATACCGTTTACCCGTACCACCTAATACACGAATACAGAGTGCTTCCTTGGCACCGCTGTTGTCGGCTACTGTGAGTCTTGATTCTTGTTGTATCATAATTCTTACTTAGCTCTTTCGATAATTTCGTTTAATCTCCATCTTTTCATCTTGCTCAGCGGACGGGTTTCCATGATGCTTACAGTGTCGCCAATGTTGCATTCATTTTTTTCGTCATGTGCATGATATTTCTTCGTTTTACTAACGAATTTGCCGTAAATAGGGTGTTTTTCTTTCCACTTTACAGCCACTGTGATGGTTTTATCCATTTTATTACTGAAAACCACACCAGTTCTTACTTTTCTTAAATTTCTTGTTTCCATCAGAATCTTGATTATTTTTTATTCATTTCTCTCTGACGTAATTCAGTTGCAAAACGGGCAATAGTACGACGTACGTCTTTGATTTGCAAAGGATTATCAAGAGGAGAAATGGCATGGTTCATTTTCAGACGTGCCAGATTGTCTTTTTCGGCATCCAGACGTTCTTGAAGTTCTTTGTCGTTTAATTCTTTTATTTCTCTTGTTTTCATGTTCCTTATGCTTTAGATGTTGTGTCATAGTCACGTCTTACTACGAATTTTGTTAATACGGGCAGTTTTTGTGCTGCCAGACGTAAAGCTTCTTTAGCTACTTCGTAGGAAACTCCTTCCACTTCGAAAAGCATGCGTCCCGGAGTTACAGGTGCAACGAATCCTTCCGGATTTCCTTTACCTTTACCCTGACGTGTGTCGGCTGGTTTTCGTGTGATGGCTTTATCGGGGAAAACCCGGATCCAGATTTGTCCTTCACGCTGCATATAACGGGTAACAGCGATACGGGCAGCTTCTAGCTGACGACCGGTTAACCATTTTGCCTGCATGGTTTTAATTCCGAAAGACCCGAAAGCCAACTGATTTCCGCGCTGGGCATTGCCCTTAAAGCGTCCGTCCTGTTGTCTCCTGTATTTTGTTTTTTTAGGTTGTAACATAATATCCTCAATTCAATAAATTACAGTTATTTCTTTCTTTTTTTAAATCCTTTTCCTCCGCGGTCATTATTCGGACGATCGCCATGGTAACGGTCACCGCCACGTCCTGCATCTTTCGTTGAGGTAAAGTTAGGAGCCAGGTCTTTTTTACCATAAACTTCGCCACGGCATATCCAGACTTTAATACCAATTATACCTACTTTGGTCAATGCTTCGGCATGTGCATAATCAATATCTGCTCTGAAGGTATGAAGAGGAGTTCTTCCTTCTTTATACATTTCCGAACGTGCCATCTCGGCACCGTTCAAACGACCTGATACCTGAATTTTGATACCTTCTGCTCCTAACCTCATGGTTGAAGCGATTGCCATTTTTGTAGCACGACGGTAAGCGATTTTTCCCTCTACCTGACGGGCTACATTGCTGGCCACGATTACGGCATCCAGTTCCGGACGTTTCACTTCGAAGATATTGATCTGAACTTCCTTGTCGGTAATTTTTTTCAATTCTTCTTTCAGCTTGTCAACTTCCTGACCGCCTTTACCGATAATGATACCGGGGCGGGCTGTACATACGGTTATTGTTACAAGTTTAAGTGTACGTTCGATAACGATGCGTGATACGCTGGCTTTAGCAAGACGGGCATTAAGATATTTTCTGATTTTGCTGTCTTCGAGTATGGAGTCTCCATAATTGTTTCCTCCGTACCAGTTAGAATCCCATCCACGGATGATTCCTAAACGATTACTTATCGGATTTGTTTTCTGTCCCATCGTGCTTAGTTTTGGTTATCGTTAGTATTCTTGGTATCCACGAACAGTGTTACGTGATTTGAACGTTTACGGATACGATAACCGCGACCCTGAGGAGCGGTACGTAAACGTTTCAGCTGTGTGGCTGAGTCAACGTAAACTGAACTTACATATAAATTTGCATTTTCTGCTTTTTGCTCGGTTTTATTTTCCCAGTTGGCAATTGCAGATTTCAGCAGTTTTTCCATTCTGATTGAAGCTTCTTTATTAGAGAACTTTAACACGCCTAAGGCACGGTTTACTTCCATTCCGCGTATCATGTCCGCCACAAGGCGCATTTTGCGGGGTGATGTAGGAACACCGTTGAGCTTGGCGAAATAAAGCGTTTTGTTAGCTTCCTTTCTGGCATCGGCTGTTATTTTTTTTCTTGCACCCATTGTTATTCTGAAATTTTTTTATTTTTTTCTTTGATTAATTCAATGGATTATTTCTTCTTACCACCGTGACCGCGGAAGATACGAGTGGGTGAAAATTCGCCCAACTTGTGTCCTACCATATTTTCGGTTATATATACGGGGATGAATTTATTTCCATTGTGAACTGCAATTGTATGACCTACAAAATCAGGTGATATCATTGTAGCGCGGGACCATGTCTTAACCACGGTTTTTTTACCGGTTTCATTCATATCCAGCACTTTTTTCTCCAACTTCAAGTTGATGAATGGTCCTTTTTTTAACGAACGGCTCATATTATTTACTTAATTTTTCTGATTATTTTTTCTTTCTTTCAATAATATATTGGCTCGATTGCTTTTTAGGATGACGTGTTTTGTATCCTTTAGCTAACAAGCCTTTACGTGAACGTGGGTGTCCACCTGACGCACGGCCTTCGCCACCTCCCATGGGGTGATCAACCGGGTTCATGGCCACACCTCTCACGCGTGGACGACGTCCAAGCCAACGAGAACGACCTGCTTTTCCTGATCTTTCCAATGCGTGGTCTGAGTTTCCAACGCTTCCAATAGTAGCTTTGCAAGTACCGAGTACTTTGCGAATTTCACCGGAAGGTAACTTAACAATCACATATTTATCTTCTCTCGAAGTCAATTGTGCAAAGGTTCCTGCCGAACGAGCCATAGAAGCTCCTTGACCCGGACGAAGTTCGATATTGTGAACTACAGTTCCGAGCGGAATGTTTTGCAGCAATAATGCATTGCCAACTTCAGGGGCTGCTTCAGCTCCCGATAGAATTACTTGACCTACCTGCAATCCGTTTGGTGCAAGAATGTAACGTTTTTCGCCATCAGCGTAGAACAACAAAGCAATACGGGCCGAACGATTCGGATCGTATTCAATTGTTTTCACTGTAGCTGGTACACCATCTTTGTTACGTTTGAAGTCAATTACTCTGTATTTTCGCTTGTGTCCGCCACCGATATAGCGCATGGTCATTTTACCATCATGGTTACGACCACCACTTTTACCACCGCCAAATACAAGTGATTTTTCTGGTGCACTTGCAGTAATTGTGTCAAATGTACCAATAATCTTGTGTCTTTGCCCCGGTGTAGAGGGTTTTAATTTACGTACAGCCATTTATTTATTTAAGTTAGAAGTTAGAAGTTAGAAGTTAGAAGTCTGCATTATGCAATTTATCTTCATTTTCCAATTTCTAATTTCAGATTTTAATTTTTAGATATTGCTATAAAAATCTATTTTATCTCCTTCTTTCAATGTAACGATTGCTTTTTTGTAAGCAGAAGTAGCACCTTTGACAAGACCGGCTTTGGTAAAGCGGCTTTTCTTTTTGGGAGCTACTATGAATGTGTTCACATCTGTAACAGTTACATTGTATGCCTGCTCGATTGCTTTTTTAATTTCAATCTTGTTTGCATCTTTTTGAACTCTAAAGCCAAAGCGGTTCAGCTTATCGCCCAGCTGAGTCATCTTTTCTGTAACGATTGGTTTTATGATTATTGCCATCTTTGTACCTCCTTAAGCTTTAATTAATTGTTCTAATGCAGCAACCGATTCTTCGGTAAACACTAATTTCTTCGCATGAAGAATTGAGTAAGTATTTAATTCTGAAACAGTTATTACTTTTGATGTCGCTAAATTACGAGCCGACAAATATACGTTTTTATTTCCGGTTGCTAAAATAAAAAGTGTCTTTTTATCAGCAACTTGCAAACTTTTTGTCATTGCTACGAATTCTTTCGTTTTTGGTGCTTCAAAATTCAGGGTATCAACAACTGTAATGGCATTTTCAAGCGCTTTATACGAAAGGGCTGATTTACGTGCAAGTTGTTTTACTTTTTTGTTGAGTTTGAAGTTGTAATCACGTGGCACAGGTCCGAACATACGTCCACCACCTACACGAACACCTGACTTGATGTCACCCGGACGAGCTCCACCACCACCTTTTTGCTTACCTAACTTACGGGTACTACCTGAAAGCTCGCTTCGACCTTTCGTTTTGTGTGTTCCCTGACGTTGATTAGCCAAATACTGTTTCACATCTAAATAAATAGCATGGTCATTTGGCTCTATACCGAATATAGCATCGTCTAACGACACTTTTTTACCGGTTTCTTTTCCTTTAATGTCTAAAATATTCAGTTCCATGGTTATTTATTGATGATTACGATTGAACCTTTTGCACCCGGTACAGATCCTTTAACAAGAATCAGATTATGTTCGGGTATTACTTTTAATACCTGCAAATTTTGCATAGTTACTCGGTCGCCACCTGTGCGGCCAGCCATACGCATTCCCGGGAATACACGTGAAGGCCATGACGATGCACCGAGTGATCCCGGAGCACGCAGACGGTTGTGCTGACCATGAGTAGCCTGACCTACCCCACCAAAACCATGGCGTTTTACTACACCCTGATGTCCTTTACCTTTTGAGGTTCCGATAACATCCACAAATGTATCGGCTTCAAAAACTGTGTCAACGGTGATTACATCACCCAGTTTGAATTCTTGTTCGAATTCGTTGAACTCAACCAAGTGGCGCTGCGGAGCTACTCCTGCTGCTTTGAAACGTCCTGCTTCAGCTTTGTTGGTGTGTTTTTCGGTTTTTTCCTGAAAACCCACCTGAACAGCTTTGTATCCGTCTGTTTCTACAGTCTTAATTTGAGTAACAACACAAGGACCTGCTTCGATAACAGTGCATGGTACATTTTTTCCATCGGCACTGAAAACGGATGTCATTCCGATTTTTTTTCCTAATAATCCTGGCATTTCAAATTTAAATTAACCTGCCCCCTAACCCCCTAAAGGGGGAATTATTGGGTAGGTATGATGAATAATTATTTTGTTTTAATTAATAAAACCTTAAGAGATCCCCTTTTTAATCTCCCCCTTTAGGGGGCCGGGGGGCTTGTTCCTTATACTTTAATTTCCACTTCTACACCGCTGGGCAGTTCGAGTTTCATCAATGCATCCACTGTTTTGCTCGTTGAGCTGTAAATGTCGATAAGACGTTTGTAAGATGAGAGTTCGAATTGTTCACGTGCTTTCTTGTTAACGAAAGTAGAACGGTTCACTGTAAAAATGCGTTTGTGAGTTGGAAGTGGAATTGGACCACTTACTACTGCACCTGTAGCTTTCACAGTTTTTACGATTTTTTCGGCCGATTTGTCAACCAGATTGTGATCGTAAGATTTCAGTTTAATTCTGATTTTTTGACTCATTGTCTGTTTTTTAATTATTAATTGTACATTTATTATTGTTGCCGGTTAAGAGTCATTCGCTAACCGGTTTTTCACATATTTACATATAAACAATAGTTTGTGAGCGAAATCACAAACTATTGTTATTATTTATAAAAGTTCAACTTTTCCTTTAGCTTCTGTTACCACCTGTTTTGCGATAGCATTTGATACTTCGGCATAATGTGAGAACTCCATGGAAGAAGTAGCACGACCGGAAGAAATGGTACGTAATGCAGTTACATAACCGAACATTTCTGAAAGCGGCACTTTGGCTTTTACAATCCGGGCACCGGTGCGGCTTGATTCCATGCCTTCAACCTGTCCACGACGTTTGTTCAAGTCACCGATTACATCACCCATGTTTTCTTCGGGTGTAACCACTTCCATCTTCATGATTGGTTCCAAAAGAACCGGTTTTGCTTTAGCGCAGGCAGTTTTATAAGCTATCTGAGCACAAATTTCGAATGATAACTGGTCTGAATCGACTGCATGGAAAGAACCGTCAATGAGTGTTACTTTCAGCGAATCCATCGGGAAGCCAACCAATACACCATTTTTCATAGCGAGTTGAAATCCTTTCTGTATGGAAGGTATAAATTCCTTGGGAATATTACCGCCTTTAACCACATCGATAAACTGAAGTGATCCTTCAAAATCCTTATCGGCCGGGCCTACTTTTACGATAATATCGGCGAATTTACCACGACCTCCGGATTGTTTCTTATAAACTTCCCGAATTTCCACAGATTGAGTAATTGCTTCTTTGTAAGCCACCTGTGGACGACCCTGATTACATTCCACTTTGAATTCACGTTTCAGACGGTCGATAATAATTTCGAGGTGAAGTTCACCCATACCACTAATAACGGTCTGACCCGATTGTTCGTCGGTGTGAACTGTAAATGTTGGATCCTCTTCGGCCAGTTTGGCAAGTCCCATACCCAGTTTGTCTAAGTCTTTCTGAGTTTTTGGTTCTACAGAAATACCGATAACAGGTGCCGGGAAGTCCATTGATTCAAGTGTAATAGGATGCGCTTCGTCGCAAAGCGTATCACCTGTACGAATATCCTTAAATCCTACACCTGCGCCAATATCACCGGCAGAGATGAGTTCAACGGGATTTTGTTTGTTGGAATGCATCTGGAAAATACGTGAAATACGTTCTTTCTTTTGCGAACGGGTATTGTACACATACGAACCGGCGTCTAATTTACCTGAATATACACGGAAGAAGCAAAGACGACCTACATAAGGGTCGGTAGCAATCTTAAATGCCAATGCACACAAGGGTTCACTTGGATCGGGATGACGTACGACATCTTTATCTTCGAAACGGGGATCTTTACCTACAATTTCAGGCGTATCGAGCGGACTTGGCAAATAAGCACAAACTGCATCAAGCATGGTTTGTACACCCTTGTTTTTGAAAGAAGATCCGCAAATCATCGGATTGATTTGCATGGACAAGGTACCTTTGCGTATAGCCACTCTGATTTCATCTTCAGTGATAGTAGAAGGATCGTCAAAATATTTTTGCATCAACACATCGTCAAATTCAGCAATGGTTTCGAGCATTTTATCTCTCCATTCCTGTGCTTCAGCAAGAAGGTCAGCTGGAATTTCTTCCACACTGTACTCTGCTCCCATGGTTTCATCGTGCCACAGGATTGCTTTCATTTGTACTAAATCCACTACTCCTTTGAATTTTTCTTCAGAGCCGATTGGAATTTGAATAGCACATGGTGTAGCACCAAGAACATCTTTCACCTGACGAACCACTTCATAAAAGTCGGCTCCGGAACGGTCCATTTTATTCACATAACCGATACGGGGTACGTTGTATTTGTCAGCCTGACGCCATACTGTTTCCGATTGGGGTTCAACACCGCCTACTGCACAAAATGCAGCAACAGCTCCATCGAGGATACGCAATGATCTTTCTACCTCAACAGTAAAGTCCACGTGTCCCGGAGTGTCAATCAGATTAATTTTATATTTATCACTTTTGTAGTTCCATGTTGTTGTTGTTGCTGCTGAGGTGATGGTGATACCGCGTTCCTGTTCCTGTTCCATCCAGTCCATAGTGGCAGCTCCATCATGTACCTCTCCGATTTTATGGGTCAATCCCGTATAAAAAAGGATACGTTCAGATGTTGTTGTTTTACCGGCATCGATGTGAGCCATGATACCGATATTTCTATTTAGACTTAAATCTGCTTTTGCCATTTGTAATTTTTATACCTGTTTTAATTAATACCTCTAACCTGTGCTGTTTATTTAAAATCTGAAATGAGCAAAAGCACGGTTAGCTTCAGCCATACGATGCATATCTTCCTTGCGTTTGTATGCACCACCCTGGTTGTTGAATGCGTCGATAATTTCGGCGGCGAGTTTATCAGCCATCGAACGACCGCCACGTTTACGGGCGTATAATATAAGATTTTTCATTGAAATAGATTCTTTCCTGTCGGGACGAATCTCTGTAGGAACCTGGAAAGTAGCACCACCCACACGGCGTGATTTTACTTCTACAAGCGGAGTGATATTCTCAAGCGCTTTCTTCCAGATATCGAGGGGGGATTTTTCTTCGTTAGGAAGTTTGTTTTTTACTACTTCCAACGAATCGTAGAATATACCGAAAGCAATTGATTTTTTACCATCAAACATCAGGTGGTTTACGAATTTGGTAACCCCTGATTCATTGAAAACCGGATCAGGTAAAACGATCCTTTTTTTTGGTTTTGACTTTCTCATTTTTGTAAAAATTTCCGTTTTTTGTTTTTTGGTTGCATTTAGTCTTACTTCAACAGTTCCTCCGAACTATTTACTCAACCTTTCATCCGCTACCTTAAAACGCAAACAAGTTGTTTGAACTTGATTTTGTTAATTTTTTGTTAGAAATTCTGAATTTTCTTCAGACGGGTAGATTTACTCAGCGTAAATTACTTTTTCCCTTTACCTTTGGCTGCTGCAGCTGCTTGTCCCGGTTTCGGACGTTTTGCACCGTATTTGGAGCGACGTTGTGTACGACCGCTTACTCCGGCTGTATCCAATGTACCACGAACAACGTGATAACGTACACCTGGAAGGTCTTTCACACGACCACCACGAACCATTACGATTGAGTGTTCCTGCAGGTTGTGTCCTTCTCCCGGAATGTAGGCATTCACTTCCTTCTGGTTCGTTAAACGTACACGAGCCACTTTACGCATAGCCGAGTTAGGTTTTTTAGGGGTGGTAGTATAAACACGAACACAAACACCACGACGCTGCGGACATGAATCCAAAGCCGGTGATTTACTCTTGTCTATGAGTTCTACTCTTCCTTTTCTAACTAATTGCTGAATTGTAGGCATTTTACTTCTGTTTGATAAATAAATACTTATTAATTATCCATTTAGATTTTTCTCCAAATTGGGTTGCAAAGGTACGAAGTTTTTTCTAAATGGCAATAGGTGTGAAAATTATTTTTTCATATTTGCTTAAAAAGGTTATTGCAGACCGTGATTTTCCGATTTTAACACGGGGAAGTCTTTTTTTTATTCATGGTCGAATAATTTTTTCATTTACTATAATTCAAGGAATTTTACCCGGATTACATTCCTGTCTCCTTTTTTCATTTTCAAAGAAACGAAACCGTTGGAAGTTGTCAGTGATTTTCCATTTTTGGATAAAAAAACCGAATTTGAGGGAACTTTAATCCTGAATGTATTTTCGGCAGTGGCTGTGATTGTAAGGACTTCAATCTTTTTATCTGTCCATTTTGCATCAATAGTGGCTCCGCCGCGTGCCCGCAATCCTTTGAAACTTCCATTGTGCCAGACATCTGGTAGCGCCGGAAGTAGTTCAATATTGCCATCCTGACTTTGGATCAGCATTTCGGCTATTCCTGATGTTCCTCCGAAATTTCCGTCTATTTGAAATGGCGGATGAGCACAAAACAGGTTGGGATAAGTACCGCCACGTTGTCGGGCATCTGTTGATGCATTCATCTCGATAGAGGGTTGCAATAAGCTTTTCAGTAGTTTGTAAGCCCGGTTGCCATCGTGCAATCTGGCCCAGAAATTCACTTTCCAGGCACGCGACCAACCTGTTCCACCATCTCCGCGCCGCTCCAGGGTTTCTCTGGCTGCTGCAGCCAGTTCGGGTGTTGTGTTGGGCGAAATCTGATTGGCAGGAAACAATCCGTAGAGGTGTGATACGTGCCGGTGTTGCGGTTCCACTTCTTCGTAATCCTGCAGCCATTCCATCAGGTAGCCTTTTTTACTGATTTGCATCGGTGGAAGCTTTGGCAGGGTTTCCTTGATTTTTGATACCGTTTGGTCCTCAATACCCAGAATTTGAGAAGCAGAAAGCACATTATTGAAAAGTTCGGTCATTATTTGTGTATCCATAGCCGGACCCATGCACACGTAAGCGGTTTGGTTTGTTCCCGGTTGACGGAAACCATTTTCCGGCGACGAAGATGGTGCGGTAACCAACCAACCGTGTACTGGTTCTTTGACAAGGGTTGAAAGGAAAAAGTCAGCTGCTCCCTTCAGGGTCGGATATACTGATGCCAGATACTCTGTATCCTGAGTAAAAGCGTAATGCTCCCAAAGATGTTCGCATAGCCACGCACCTCCTGTAACGGTTGC
>RRZU011623581.1_pt1 | contig 25590 bp, 22 predicted proteins | sample 2165561 | NCBI WGS metagenome assembly RRZU01 (sample SAMN10456909, study PRJNA506462) | wastewater metagenome | isolation source: wastewater sludge | place: USA: Moscow, Idaho | reverse complement strand
TCGGCTTCGGCGAGCACGACGTGCCGACGCTGCACGAGCTGGCGGACGGCGATCCGCTCGTCTTCTCGGTCCGCACGTTCAGCAAGATCATCGCGCCGGGCCTGCGCGTCGGCTGGGTCGACGCCGACCCGAGCCTGCGGCAGCTCCTCATCCACGCGAAGCAGGCGATGGACACCTGCACCAACCTTCCGGCACAACGCCTCGTCGCGGCGTTCCTGCGCGAGGGCTACCTCGCCGACCACCTCACGACCCAGCGGGGGCAGTACGCGGCGCGCAAGCAGGCGATGCACGAGGCGCTCGCGACGCACTTCGGCGACATCGCGCACTGGACCGATCCGGCGGGCGGCTTCTTCCTCTGGCTCACCTTCGAGGGGCCGGTCGACACCCAGCGACTCTTCGAGGTCGCGCTCGCCGAGGGGGTCGCCTTCATCCCGGGCAACGCGTTCTCCCCGCAGGGGCGCTTCCCGCACGCGCTGCGGCTGTGTTTCGCCTCCTCGACCCCGGAGCGGATCGCCGAGGGCGTCGCCCGCCTGCGCCGCGCCGTCGACCGACCGGGGACCGCATGACCCGGCCCGACGACCAATCCGACGCCCTCACGGTCGATCAGCTCACGATCGATGAGGACGAGCTCGTCGCGATCACCCGGCGTCTCGTCCGCTGCCCGGGCACGAACCCGCCCGGCGAAGAGTTGGCACGCGCCCTCGAACTCGCGGCGATCGCTAGGGAACTCGGTCTCGAGGTCGAGCTCACGCAGGTCGCGCCGGGCCGCCCGAACGTCACGGTGACCCTCCCGGCGACAGCGTCTGTCGGCGCGCCGGGCAACGGGTCGGACGACGGGCCGGGCGACGAGCACGGCGCGCTGCTCCTCCTCGGCCACACCGACGTCGTCCCGCTCGGGGACGGCTGGACGCGCGAGCCCTTCGGCGCCCAGCTAGAGGACGGGCGGATCTACGGGCGCGGGTCGACCGACATGCTCGGCGGGCTCGCCGCCTGCCTCGTCGCGATGGCGGCGCTGCGGCGGGCCGGCACGCCGCTGACCGGCGACGTCGTCCTCGTCGCGGCCGTCGACGAGGAGGAGCTCGGGCTCGGGATCCGCGACTGGATCGCCCGCCCGCTCCCCCACCTGGCCGGGTGCATCGTCGCCGAGCCGACGAGCCTCCAGCCGATCGTCGCGGCGCGCGGCGACTCCTACCTGCAGATCGACGTGCGCGGCGTCGCGGCCCACGCGGGGCGCCCCGACGACGGACGCAACGCGATCTACGGCGCCGCGGCCGTCGTCACCGCGCTCGAGCAGTGGCACGCCGACCTCGCCGCCGAGCCGCTCGTGCTCGACGGCATGGTCGGGGCCGCGACCCTCAACGTCGGCACGATCCGCGGTGGCCAGGCGACCTCGACCGTGCCCCCGCACTGCGTCGTCGACGTCGACCGGCGCCTCCTGCCCGGGGAGGACCCGGCGCAGGTGCTCGCCGAGGCGCGACGGCGGATCGACGCCCTCGACCTGCCCTCGCGCGGGCTGAGCGTCGAGTGCGCGATGACGATGGACATGCCGGGCTTCGCGACGGACCCGAGCGGCCCCTTCGTCCGCGCGGTCCTCGCCGCGCTCGACGCCGCCGGCGGACCGGGCCTGCCGCCCGCGGGCTGGACCGCGGCGTGCGACGGCGGCTTCGTCGCCCGGAAGACCGGCGCGCCCGTCGTCGTGCTCGGGCCCGGCTCGGTGACCGAGCAGGCGCACCGCCCCGACGAATCCGTCGGCGTCGACGAACTCGCGGTCGCCGCGCGCTGTTACGCGCGGGTTGCCGCTACCGTGCTCGCGAGGAGGCAGTGATGGTGGCCAGGAGCGCACTCGAACCCGTCGTGCAGGAGTCGACGCCGAGCGTCATCGCCCGGCGGGTCCGCGAGGCGATCGGGAGCGGGGAGTTCCCGCCCGGCAGCCAGGTCTCCGAGGCCGCGCTCGCCGCCCGTCTCGGCGTGAGCCGTGGCCCCCTCCGCGAGGGCCTCCAGCGCGTCACCCAGGAGGGCCTGCTCCTCAGCATCCGCAACCGCGGCCTCTTCGTCGTCGAGATGACCCCCGACAACGTGCGGGACATGTACGTCGCCCGCGAGGCCGTCGAGCGCGCCGCCGCCGCGTGCATCCACCGGCACGACCCGGTCGCCACGGGTCGGGCACTTCTCGCGATCACCCGGACCATGGGCAGGGCCGCCAAGAGCGATCGCCCCGCCGAGGTGAGTGCCGCCGACATCGCCTTCCACGAGACGCTCGTCGGGGCGAGCCGCAGCCCGCGGCTCATCCGGATGCACGAGACCCTCCTCACCGAGACCCGGATGTGCATCCACGCTCTGGAGTCGACGTATGTCTTCCGGGAGGATCGGGTCGCCGAGCACAGGGCGATCGCGCAGTCGTTCGTCGACGCCGATGCCGCCCGCACCGATCGCCTGCTCGTCGACCACATGCGCGACGCGGTGATCCGCCTCACCGATCGACCGTCGACGCAGCCCGACCCGGGAACCTCGACCTGAGCCCCGACGTTCACCCCACCAGGCCCAGACGAACCCGCCCGGAGGAGGACCCATGCGCGAGGACCGCTCCGCCCGCCGCGCTGGCGCGAGCGCCCGCCTGAGCGCCGCCGCGGTCACGGCCCGCCCGGTCGAGCGACTCACCGCCACGGCGCGGGCCGCCTTGCTCGCTCTCGTCGCGACGATCGCCGTCGCCCTCCCCCTCATGTCGTCGCAGCCGACGCTCGCCGCCCTCGTGGCCGTCACCCTCGTCGCGCTCGTCGCGGCCTGGTCCGGATCGCGAGCCCGCGCCGTTCCGGCCCTCGTCCCGGCCCGGGTCGGGGCCCGCCACCGCTACGACCTCACGCCGTCGTGGCAGTGCCCCGACGCGCCGCGCACCCCGCGCCGCCCCCGAGCTCCCGGGCAGGACTGAGCGCGCCGACCCCCTGATTGCCCGGCCTCCGCCGGCGCAGACGGGCCGATCGGCGCTGACGCCGTCCAGCTGCCCTGCCCAGCCCACTGGGCCGACCCCGCGCGCGCAGGCATCGACCCTGCTGCGGGGTGAGGAGTCCGTCATGCCCGACCTTGCCTTCCCCGTCCACCTGCTCGAGAACCTCGTCGCCGCCGTCCTCGCGGCAGCCCACACCGGCCTCACCGCGCTCGGCCTCGCCCCGAATTCGGGGCTCACCTGGGCCTCGGCCATCGCCCTGCTCGTCGTCGCCGTCCGCGTCGCCCTCCTGCCCCTGGTCGCGCACGGCATCCGCGCGGCCCGCGCAGGCGCCCGAGCCCGCCCGGCCCTGCAGGAGGTGAGCCGCCGCTACGCCGGCAAGCGCGACCTGGAGAGCCTGCAGGCGATGCGTGCCGAGCAGCGGGCGATCCAGGCCGAGCACGGTGTCTCGGCCCTGGGCTGCCTGCCCCTGCTCCTGCAGCTCCCGATCCTCTTCGCCCTGTATGCCGTGCTGTCCGACGTCGCGAACCGGCAGCCGATCGGCGCGATGGATGCCGCCCTCGTCGCCTCGGCGGGGTCGGCCTCGCTGCTGGGCGTCGCGCTCGCCGACCGGTGGGGCGGGGCGTGGGCGGCCTCCCCGTGGCACGCGCTCGTCGTCGTCGCGCTGGCCCTCGCGTCGGCAGGGCTGAGCTACGCGACGCAGCGCTGGTTCGTGCTGCCCAACACGACGCTCGAGGGGCTGCCGCAGCAGATGGCCGACGTCCACCGGCTCATGCCGGCGATCTCGGCGGTCGGCGTCCTCTTCGCCGCGGGCGCCGTGCCGGTCGGGCTCCTCGTCTACTGGCTCGCCTCGAACACGTGGACCCTGGCCCAGTCGGCCGTCGTCTGCCGCTGGTTCCCCACCCCCGGCTCGGCCGCGCACGCGGCCTGGGAGGCCCGCCGCGCCTGACTGACCCTGAACGGCAGTGCCTCCACCGTTCGTCACTGCCGCTCGCCGTTCGTCATTCCCGAGTGACGAACGGCGAGCGAAGACGACGAATGGAGGAGGGCGGGGTAGGGCCGCGCCCCCTCCTGCACCGGGTCGTCTCCCTCCCCTACCGTGGCCCGCATGAACGTGCCGGGCGACCTGACGACCGCGCTGCCCGACCTGCGCGACCTCATCGGCGATCGTGACTACCTCGTCGACGAGACCCTCACCGGCGCGCTGGCCGCCGGCGAGACGGTGACCGGCGTCGAGTTCGACGGGTGCACGTTCACGGGCTGCACCGCGGCGGAGGCGAGCTTCGTGCGGTGCACGTTCACCGACTGCCGGTTCGTCGGGTGCGACCTGTCGATGCTCACGCTGACGGACAGTCGGCTCGTCGGTGGGGCGTTCGAGCGGTGCAAGATGCTCGGGATCAGCTTCGCCGCCCTCGTGTCACCGCTGGCCGTCGAGCCGATCCGCTTCAAGGACTGCCGCCTCGACTTCGCGAGCTTCCGGGGCGTCGAGCTACCCGAGGCGACGTGGCAGGGCTGCGGCCTGCGCGAGGCGGACTTCGGCGAGGCGGTGCTCACCGGCGCCGCGTTCCCCGACTCCGACCTCTCGATGGCGACCTTCACCGGCACCGACCTGCGCGATGCCTCCCTCGTCGGCGCGCGCGGCTACGCCTTCGACGTCCGCGACAACCGCGTCCGCGGCCTGCGCGTCGACGCCGACGAGGGGGCGCGCCTCCTCGAAGTGCTCGGCCTCCACGTCGAGTAGCTGGTCACGCCCGCCGAGAGCCCGTGCTGGCGACAGACGGGGCTCGCAACCGACGGGGCCCGCGAGAGACGGGGCCCGCGACAAACCCGTGGCCGGTCGAGGACGCGCCTGAGTACGGTCGAAGGCATGACGGACGAGACCACCGCCCCCACCGCATCCCGCATCGACGAGCAGGGGCGCCCCGAGCCCCCGATGGCCGCCGACGAGACCGGCACGCTGCTAGGCTTCCTGGAGTTCCAGCGCGCCACCCTCGCCTGGAAGTGCGCCGACCTCACCGACGAGCAGCTCCGCGCGAGCACCGCAGCGAGCCCGATAACGCTCGGCGGGATGCTCAAGCACCTCGCCTACGTCGAGGACTTCTGGTTCGTCGAGACCGTCCAGGGCGAGCCGAGCCCCCGGCCGTGGGCCGACGTCGACTGGCGCGCCGACAACGACTGGGACTGGCACAGCGCGGCCGACGAGACCGGCGACCAGCTGCGCGGCCTATGGACCCAGCGCGTCGAGAACTCCCGCGCGATCGTCACCGAACAGCTCGCCGCCTCGGTGCCGGATCCCCTCGGCCAGACCTACCCCGCCTGGGGCGGCCGCGCCCATGTATCCCTGCGCTGGGTCCTCACCCACATGATCGAGGAGTACGCCCGCCACAACGGCCACGCCGACCTCCTGCGCGAGTCCATCGACGGCTCCACCGGCGAGTAGGCGCCCTCACGCTCGTCAGGAAACGTTGTCGGGGGGTGGCGTTTCACTTGGATGTAACACCCCTACCTCCAAGTGGCGTTGCACCCGCAGCCGTGAGTTCCAAGTGAGCAGGACGTCACTTGGGAGCAGCACGGCCCCGACCTCCCGGGCGACCAGGCGCGCCGGAGCCGGCCGATAGGCCGATCCCTTACATCTGGATGCCGATGTACTTGACCTCGAGGAACTCGTCGATGCCGATGGCGCCGCCCTCGCGGCCGAGGCCGGACTCCTTGACGCCGCCGAAGGGTGCGGCGGGGTTGGAGACGACGCCCTGGTTGAGGCCGACCATGCCGGACTCGATCGCCTCGGCGACGCGCAGGGCGCGGCGCAGGTCGTTGGTGTAGACGTAGGCGACGAGCCCGAACTCGGTGTCGTTCGCCTTCTCGATCGCCTCGGCCTCGGTACGGAACGGCGTGAGCGGCGCGACGGGGCCGAAGATCTCCTCGCGGGCCATCTTCGCCTCCGGGCTGACGCCGGTGAGCACGGTCGGGGTGAAGAAGTAGCCGGGCATCTGGGGTGCCGACCCGCCGGTGAGCACGCTCGCGCCGGCGCCGATCGCGTTGGCGACGAGCTCGGTAACCTTCTCCTGCGCGGCCTCGTCGATGAGCGGGCCGACCTGGGTCTTGGGGTCGAGGCCGTCGCCGACGACGAGGGCGCCCATCTTCTCCGCGAGCTTGGCGCCGAAGGCGTCGATGATCGACTCGTGCACGTAGATCCGGTTCGCGGCCGTGCACGCCTCGCCCATGTTGCGCATCTTGGCGGCCATGCAGCCCGCGACCGCCTCGTCGAGGTCGGCGTCCTCGAAGACGACGAACGGCGCGTTGCCGCCGAGCTCCATCGACGTGCGCATCACCTTGTCGGCGCACTGCTCGAGGAGGATCTTGCCGACCTTCGTCGAGCCCGTGAACGACAGCTTGCGCGCGAGCCCGGAGCAAATGAGCGGCTCCATCGTCTCCCCCGACCGCGTCGCGGTGACGCAGTTGACGACGCCGGCGGGCAGCCCGGCCTCGACGAGGATCTCGATCAGGGCGAGCATCGACAGTGGCGTCTGCTGGGCCGGCTTGATGACGCTCGTGCAGCCCGCGGCGATCGCCGGGCCGAGCTTGCGGGTGCCCATCGCCATGGGGAAGTTCCACGGCGTGATGAGCAGGCACGGCCCGACCGGCTGCTTCGTCACGAGGAAGCGCGCATTGCCCGCCGGGGAGGTCATGAAGCCGCCCTCGATGCGCAGCGCCTCGGCGGCGAAGTGCCGGAAGAACTCCGCCGCGTAGGTGATCTCACCCTTGGCCTCGGCCAGCGGCTTGCCCATCTCGAGCGTCATGAGCTCGGCGAGGGAGTCGGCACGCTCCGTGAGCAGCTCGAACGCGCGGGTGAGGATGTCGGAGCGCTCGCGCGGGCTCGTGGCGGCGAAGTCGGCCTGGGCCGCCACGGCCGCGTCGAGGGCGCGGCGCGCATCCTCCGGCGAGGCGTCGGCCACCGCGCAGAGCACCTCGCCCGTCGCCGGGTTGAGCACGTCGAAGGTCTCCCCGCCCTGGGCGTCGACCCACTCCCCGCCGATGAAGAGCTGCTTGCTCACCGCGTCGACCACTGCCTTGCTCATGCTCACTCCCACTGTCGTCACTGCCCCCGGGCCACTGCCCCGTGGGCGTCATTGCGTCTCGCTCACCGGCGGCGCACCCACCTGGGATCCTGCCAGAGAGCGTGGCGGGCGTCCGCCACTCCTGCCACCTGCCCTACCGGTTGACCGGCTGCCGCGGCTCCCACGCGTAGCCGCGATCGAAGAGGAAGCGCCCCTCCGCGTCCGGCGTGAGCACGAGCTGCTCCCCCGCGGCGGAGATCCGCAGCCGGCCGTCGCCGGTCCGCTCGTAGGTGAGCGTCACCGTCTCCCCCGAGGTGCTCGGGTTCGCCGCCCCGGCCATCGGGGCGCCGAGGTCGGCCTCGATCGTGCCGCGCGTGGCGTCCGTCGGCGTCAGGCGATACCAGCCGTAGCGCAGGGCGCCGTCGGCCTGGCGCAGTGACATCGGCGACCTGCTGTCGCGGGTCAGCGAGCCGAAGGCGACCTGCGACCAGCGCGGATCCTCCGCGAGCTGCGGCGCCGGGATTCGTGCGTCCTGCGTCACCCGATACACCCCGGACACCGGCGTCGGCACCTTCTGCGGGATGCCGAGCGACTGATAGATCGCGGCACCGGAGCAGAGGACGAGCGCGAGGCCCACGATCGGGCCGAGGAAGCGCGTCACCCGATGGACGCGGGGCCACGGGATCGCCCGCGGCAGCGGTGCGGGCGGGGCCGAGCGCCCCGCCAGGACGCGCGCGAGCCGCGGCACGTCGGGGATGAGCAGGAGGAGGAAGCCGACGAACAGCGCGAGCGCCAGCTGCTTGACCGGCACGTCGAAGAACAGGTTGAGCGCGAAGACGACCGCCATGTCGAGCGCCCCGAGCAGCGCCCCGAGCCACGCGGTGCGCCGCCACACGAGCAGCAGGCACGCGAGCACCTCGGCGACACCCGCCGCGATCTGCACCGGCGCCGAATACGACATGAACCGCCACAGCAGCCCCATCGGGCTCATCTCGCCGAGGGTCACGAGCGCATCCGCGTAGTCCGCGACACCCATCTGGACGAGGAAGACCTTGGTCCACCCGTAGACGATGAGCATCCCGATGAGCGCCATCCGCAGCACCCAGTGCGCCATCCACCCGATGGTCACGATGGGTCGCTGCGGCGCCGGTGGTGGTGACGCAGCGGTCGAAGCGGATTCCGATGTCGATGGGCTCGTCACGTTTCATGTCTACAAAATCTCGTGCGGTTCCAGATCACCCGGATGGCTGAGATCGAGCGCGGGCGCCTCCGACCTCCGACGGATCCGGGCAGCTCAGGCCCGCTGCGCTGAATCCGCCGACTCGCCGGAGATGATCGGCAGCGGCCCCGTGCCGGGCACGTCGGTGCCGCGCACCGAGACGCCCTTGGTCTCGATCATCGTCACGGCACCGATGAGGCCGACGACGCAGGCACCGACCATGTAGTACGCGGGCCACATCGTGTCTCCGGTCGCCGCGATGAGCCGATCGTTGACCAGAGGCGCCGTGCCACCGAAGAGGGAGGTCGCGATGTTGTAGCCCATCGCCAGACCGGCATAGCGCACGTGCGTCGGGAACATCGCGGGGAAGGTCGCCGAGATCGTCGCGAGCTGCGGTGTGTAGAGCAGTCCGAGGATCGTGAAGGCGATCATCGCCTGCGTGAAGCCCTGCGCCATGAAGTGATAAAGCGGCACCGCGAGGATGACGAAGGCGACGAGCGAGGCGATCCACAGCGGTTTGCGCCCCACTCGATCCGAGAGCGCCCCGACGAACGGCAGGACGGCCATCATCGCGAACTGCCCGACGATCGGGATGATCAGCGCGTGGCTGTCGGAGAGGTCGATCGTCGTCTGCAGATAGGTCGGCATGTAGCTGAGCAGCGTGTAGTTGATGACGTTGAGCGCGATGACGAGGGCGCTGAGGCGCAGCATGATCGGCAGATACGTGGTGAACAGGTCCTTGAACTTGTCCATGACCCGCTCGTCGGTCGTCTCGGTCTGCTCGGCGAGCTCGCGGAAGACCGGGGTGTCCTCCATCTTGGAGCGCAGATACATGCCGATGAGGCCCAGCGGCCCGGCGACGAGGAAGGGGATCCGCCAGCCCCAGTCGTGCATCTGGGTCTCGGAGAGATTCCACGTGAGCAGGAGCATGAGAAGCGCGCCGAGATTGAAGCCGGCGAGGGTGCCGAATTCGAGGAAGCTGCCGTAGTAGCCGCGCTTCTTGTCCGGCGCGTATTCGGCCATGAAGGTCGCCGCGCCGCCGTATTCACCACCGGTCGAGAAGCCCTGCACCATGCGCAGGAGATAGAGCAGGATCGGCGCCGCGATCCCGATCGCGGCATAGCTCGGGATGAGGCCGATGCAGAAGGTCGCGGCCGCCATGAGCATGATCGTCAGGGCGAGCACCTTCTTGCGCCCGACCTTGTCGCCGAGCGGCCCCCAGACCATGCCGCCGACGGGCCGCATCACGAAGGATACGGCGAAGGCGAGCAGCGTGAAGCCGATCGCCCCGGCGGCCTCCTCCGGGAAGAGGACGCGCGAGATGATCACCGCGCCGTAGGCGAAGACGCCGTAGTCGAACCACTCGACGGCATTGCCGATCGCCGAGGCGCCGATGGCCCGATGGAGGGTGGCCTTGTCGGCCTCGGGCGGGGGCTGCGGCGGCGCAGTCTGCTCAGGTGCGGCCATGAGGGGTCTCCTTGCTCCGGACGGGGTCGACGCATTCCGATGCCGATCTGACGTAGGAATGTCTCATTGTCGACAATCGTCGAGCGTAGCGAGACCCCGGAGCGTGTCAACCCTTCGCGCGGATCTCCCCCAGGACCAGCACCGCACAGCGCGGGCCCCTCCCGACGAATCGGAAGGGGCCCGTAGGACGCTGACGGATCAGCTTGGATCAGCCCGAATCAGCCCGGATCAGCCCTCGTGGTGGAAGGTCGCCGGGTCCGGCCCGGTGCGCTCGTCCTTGTTGAGACCGTCGATCGCGCGGACGTCGTCCTCGTCGAGGGTGACGTCGAGGGCTCCGAAGTTCTCGACGATCCGCTCGGGCGTGACCGACTTGGGGATCACGACGTTGCCGATCGCGAGGTGCCACGCGAGGACGACCTGCGCGGGCGTCGCGCCGTGCTTCTCGGCGATCGTCGCCAGGGTCGCGTCCTCCAGCAGCCCCTTGCCCGACCCGAGCGGCGACCAGGCCTCCGTAACGATCGCGGCGTCCGCGTCGACCTTGCGCAGGTGCTCCTGGGTCAGGTAGGGCGACAGCTCGATCTGGTGCAGGACCGGCGTCACGCCGGAGGTGTCGATGAGCTCGCGCAACTGCGGCTCGGGGAAGTTCGAGACCCCGATCGAGCGGATCCGGCCCGCCTGCTGCAGCTCGATGAAGGCCTTCCACGTGTCGAGGAAGCGGCCCTTGTCCGGCATCGCCCAGTGGATGAGGTAGAGGTCGAGCACGTCGAGCCCGAGCTTCTCCATCGAGACGTCGAACGCCCGGAGGGTCGACGCGCAGCCCCGCTCGCCGACCCACAGCTCCGTCGCGACGAAGACGTCGTCGCGGGGCAGCCCGGAGGAGGCCAGGGCGCGGCCGACGCCGGCCTCGTTGCCGTAGACGGCGGCGGTGTCGATGTGGCGGTAGCCGGCCTCGAGGGCCTGACCGACGACGCGCTCGGCGACGTCGTCCTCGACCTGCCAGACGCCGTAGCCGAGCTGCGGGATGGTGTGGCCGTCGTGGAAGGTGACAATCGGGGAGGAAGTCATACGGGTGCCAATCGGGTCGGTCGCGCGGCTATTCCGCACCGCTGGCCGGCGTTCACCTGTCGAGACCTCCGCTGTCGAGACCTGCCCATTCGAGGCCTACGCGGGCCGGCGCTTCTCCGCCCAGAGCATCCGCCCGGTCGGGGCGGCGTCCGCCAGGCCCGACACCGTCTCGAAGCGGTAGCCGCGCTCGCGCAGCTGCGCGATGAGCCCGGCGCTCAGCGCTCCACGGTCGAAGACCGGCAGCGCGCCGCCCTCGCCCATACCGCCACCCAAACCGCCATCGATCCCGGCAGCGGCGTCGTGCAGCAGCATGATCCCGCCCGGGTGCGCCGCCCCGACCGCCCGCTCGAGGAGCACGGAGGTCGGCTCGTCGGTCCAGTCCTTCGCCCACGCGCTCCACAGGACGACGTCCAACCCGAGCGCCCGCGTCGTGACCGCCATCGCCCGGGTCTGGGCGCCGTACGCGGGCCGGAAGAGCCGGATCCGCACCCCGGCGAGCTCCTCGACGACCCGCCGCGCCCGCCGGATCGAGCCCATCGCGTCGGCGAACGGCACCGTCGTGAGCCGCCGGTGATCCCACCCGTGGAGCCCGAGCTCGTGCCCGTCGGCGACGATCCGCCGCAGCACCTCCGGATGCGCCTGCGCCTGCTCGGCGAGCACGAAGAAGGTCGCGCGCACCCCCGCGGCCGCGAGGGCGTCGAGCACCGGCACGGTGGTCGCCGGGTCGGGCCCGTCGTCGTACGTCAGCGCGAGCACCGGCTCGCTCGTCACCGCGCACGCGAGCACGGTCGCGGGCGCGAGCAGCGGCCGCCCCCACCGCAGCACGGCCGGGGTCGGCGGCAGCTCCCGCGGCCCTTCCTCATAGGCGCACGCGTAGCGCTGCCGGATGAGGACCGAGCGGCCGCTCACAGGCGCGCGACGTTCGGCGCGTCGGCGGCACGCCCGCGCGTGTCGAAGACGAGGCTCGCCTCCTGCGCGAGCGCGTCGACGTCGTACGCCCGGTGTGCCTGGAGGAGCACGACGAGGTCGGCCGCGCGGATCGCCGCGTCGAGATCCTCGACCCGCGTGAGCGCAGCTCCGTTGTGTCGCCACGTCGATACATACGGGTCGTGGAAGGAGACCTGCGCGCCCTTGTGCTCGAAGGCCCGCGCGACGTCGACCGCCGGGGATTCCCGCTGGTCGGCGATGTCGGACTTGTAGGTCACGCCCAGTAGCAGCACCGTCGACCCGCGCACCGCCTTGGCGTGATCGTTGAGCAGCTCGGCGGCCCGCGACACGACGTAGTTCGGCATCTGGGCGTTGATGTCCTGCGCGAGCTCGACGAAGCGGAACGTGTGCTTGAGCTTGGCCCGCACCCGGTGCGACAGGTAGTTCGGGTCGATCGGGATGCAGTGCCCGCCGACGCCCGGCCCCGGGTAGAACGCCTGGAAGCCGAACGGCTTGGTCGACGCGGCCCGGATCGACTCCCACAGGTCGATGTCGAGCTCGTGGCAGAACATCGCCATCTCGTTGACGAGCGCGATGTTGACGTGCCGGTAGGTGTTCTCCAGGAGCTTGGCCATCTCGGCCTCGCGGGTGCCCTTGACGGTGACGACGTCGTCGACGAAGCGCCCGTAGAAGGCGGCGGCGGCCTGGGTGCACGCCGGCGTGCAGCCGCCGACGACCTTCGGGGTGTTCTTCGCGCCGAAGTCGGTGCGGCCCGGGTCGATCCGCTCGGGGCTGAAGGCGAGGTGCACGTCGGTGCCGACCGCCAGACCCGAGGCCTCGATGACCGGGCGGACGATCTCCTCAGTCGTGCCGGGATAGGTCGTCGACTCCAGGATCACCGTCATCCCCGGGTGCAGGTGGCGCCGGACCGTCGCGACGGCGGCGTTGACCGCGCCCAGGTCGGGCCCGCCCTCCTCCGACAGCGGCGTCGGCACGCAGATGACGGCGACGTCGGCCTCGTCGATGAGCGCCTCGTCGGTGGTCGGCGCGAAGCCGGCGGCGAGCATCGCGGCGATGTCGTCCGCCGACAGGTCGTCGACGTGCGAGCGCCCCGCCGCGAGGGAGTCGACGACCGCCGCGTCGACGTCGAAGCCCAGGACGCGCAGGCCCGCCGCGGCGGCCTCCTGCGCGAGCGGCAGCCCGACATACCCCAGGCCGATGATCGCGACGTCGTAGCGCGCCGTCGGGACCGGCGTGGCGGAGGTGGTGTCAGGGGTGGTGTCAGAGTCGGCTGTGACCGTGGTGCTCGGCATCGGTTCCCCCCAAGGATTCCTGCGTGATCGGCGTGGTGGCCGCGCCGGGCGCGGCCGATGGGCCCGAGGCCTTGATGTGCACCGGGGTGCGGCGCACGTCGCGCCGCCCCGCCTGGTGCCCGACGTGCCAGGCGACCTGCCAGAGCGTCCCCCCGACCCCGAGCCCGGCGACCCGGCGCAGCCGCCGCGTCAGGCTCTGTGCGCGGCGGCGTGAGGCGGCGTCCTCGAGCGTCGCCTGGCCGCCGCCCTGCGGGTCGACCCCGTAGCGGCCCTCGAGGTGGGCGAAGGAGCGACCGTAGAGAAAGCCCTGCCGGACCATCCCCGACGCCGTGCTGCGCAACCGCGTGAAGATGACCAGCCCCGGCACGTAGTCCAGCGGCGTGCCCGCGAGCTGGATCCGCCAGCACAGGTCGCTGTCCTGCAGGCAGCGCAGGCTCTCGTCGAAGCCGCCGACCTGCTCGAAGATCGGGCGGCGGAAGGCCATGTTGCCCGCCCCCGCGTGCTTGAAGCCGACGCCGACGGCCGAGTCCTGCAGGCGCTCCTGCTGCGCCATGACCCGCGTGCGCCGGGTCGCTTCGGAGTTGAGCTTCTCGATGTCGACCTTGCCTGCGACGAAGGCGTGGGCGTCGAGGGCCTCGTAGGCGGCCCGCACCCACGTCGGCGCGACCTCGTCGTCGGCGTCACAGAAGGCGATGCGATCGCTGCGGGCCTGGGCGACACCGACATTGCGGGCGTGACCCGGGCCCTTGACGCCCGAGGCGTCGACGACGCGCAGGTCGAGCCGGTCGGCGTAGGAGCGGGCGATCGCGGCACTGTCGTCGGTCGAGCCGTTGTCGGCGAGGATCACCTCGAAGGGCACGGGGTCGTCCTGGGCCAGCAGCGCGTCGAGTTGGATCGGCAGGGTCTCCTGCCCGTTGTAACAAGCGATGACGACAGACAGGGCCACTCCCGGCCCGACCTGTGCCGAGTCCCCTGTCGACACACTGCTGTTCATGCGTCCCCCTGACGCCCTGGTGTTCACGATGGTGATCGGCTCCGCCCTGAGCCGCCGGCGCGAAGGGACGGTTCGTCCGTTTCAGCGCCTCGTCGATCCTAGAACCGTGGCCACGACAGCGGCAATGGACCACAGTCCCCTCTGGCACAGACGACAACCACGAGCTCGACCATGACCCGACCAGGACCCGACCGAAGCCCTGGCCATGACATCGCGCGAACGCGTGCATAGGGTGGCAGGGACAGGGGGCCACCTCCCCCTTCACGATCCGTCTATCGCAAGGAGCGGCGCAGTGAGCGAATACGTCCTTCCCGATCTCCCGTACGACTACGCAGCTCTCGAGCCGCACATCAGCGCCGAGATCATGCAGCTGCACCACGACAAGCACCACGCGACCTACGTCAAGGGCGCGAACGAGGCCGTCGAGAAGCTCGCCGCGGCGAGCGAGTCCGGCGACACGGCGACGATCAACCTCATCGCCAAGAACCTCGCGTTCAACCTCGGTGGGCACGTCAACCACTCGATCTTCTGGCAGAACATGTCCCCGGACGGCGGCGACAAGCCGGTCGGCGAGACCGCCTCCCTCCTTGAGGAGTTCTTCGGCGGCTTCGACAAGTTCCAGACGATCTGGGCCGCGAACGCCGCGGGCATCCAGGGCTCCGGCTGGTCGATCCTCGCCTGGGACACCCTGGGCAAGCGCCCGATCCTCGCCCAGCTCTACGACCAGCAGGGTCAGCTGCCCGCGACGCAGATCCCGATCCTCATGCTCGACATGTGGGAGCACGCGTTCTACCTGCAGTACAAGAACGTCAAGCCCGACTACGTCAAGGCGTGGTGGAACGTCGTCAACTGGGCCGACGTCGAGCAGCGTCTCGCGAACGCCAAGGCGAGCAACCTCGTCAACCTCTGACGCACCTGCTCGCGCAGCGACCCCGTCACCGGATCGGTGGCGGGGTCGCGTGCGTCAGGACAGGCGTCAGGACAGGTCGCCCGGGCAGGCGACGAAGAGGGTCGCGGCCCCGGTGCACGTCACGGGCCCGTCGGCGGCGCTGAGGTAAGCCGACCCGCCGCGCGGGAGGACGATCTCCTCATCGGCCCCGTCGCTCCCGGCAACGTTGAGCCGCGCGATCCCGGCGACGTTGAGCACGATCCGCGGCCCCGTGCCGGGCAGCAGGACGCTGCCGCCGGTGCGGTCGACGCGGTAGAGGCGGAACTCCGGCACGGGCGCGATGTAGGTCGACACCCCGTCGTCGTCGGGCTCCGGGCGCAGGATCGGCACGCCGACGGCCGGATCGAGGATGCGGCACAGCTCCGCGACGTCGATCCGCTTGCCGGTGAGGCCGGCGCGCAGCACGTTGTCGGAGTTGGCGAGGATCTCGACCCCGGCGCCGCGCAGGTAGGCGTGCAGCCCGCCGGCGGCGAGGTAGAGGCCCTCCCCCGGCTGGAGGATCGTGTGGTTGAGCAGGAGCGTCGCGACGGCACCGAGGTCGCCGGGGTGATCCGCGGCGGCCCGGACGACGGCCCGGTAGGCCCCGGCATGCTCGCCGTCGGACTCCGCGAGCTCGTCGGCGGCCTCGACGACGCGGGTCAGCAGGTCGCCGCGGGCGTCCTGGGGCCAGGCGAGCAGGGTGCGCAGGGCCTCGACGAGTCCGGCGTCGTCGCCCTCGTCGAGGCGCTCGACGACCGGCGCGAGCGCCTCGACGCCCAGGGCACGCAGCAGCCCGGCCGCCTCGCCGGCCTCGCGCATCCCGGCGAGGGCCTCGAAGGGGGTGAGCGCGCAGACGATCTCGGGCTTGGGCCAGTCGTCGGCGTAGGTGGCCTCGGGGTCGCCGGGCTCCACGCCTCGCTCGCGCTGCGCCGCGAAGGCCGCGCGGGCCGTATCGCGGTCGGGGTGGACCTGGATCGAGAGCGCCTTCTCCGCGGCGAGCACCTTGAGGAGGAACGGCAGGCGCCCCTCGAACCGCTCGCTCACCACGGCGCCCAGCTCGCGCTCGGGTGCCTGCTCGACGACCCGGTCGAGCGTCGTCCGCTCTCCGGCGCGGGTCAGCCCGGCCGGCGCCGCGGGGTGGGCCCCCATCCACAGCTCCGCCTCCGGGGCGTCGGAGGGAGCGGGCCTGCCCAGCAGGTCGGCGATGATGCGACGCGACCCCCAGGCGTAGGGCTGCACCACGGGCTCGAGCACATCCATGTCTCCACGGTAAGCGACGCAGCCGACAAGCTCGGCCACCTCAGGCGACGTCACGGCCCGAGCCGCGCCCACGTGCGCCCTGCTTGCGCGGGCAGCGCGGGCGACGCAAGGTAGAGCGACCATGACGACACGCGCGCACGACGACGAGCCACGCCCGGAGCAGGACCACGCCCCCGAGCACACGACCGGCGGCGTCTATACGTCCAAGGGCAAGGAGTTCACCCGCGACTCCACCTACATCACGACGCGGGTCACCCGCGACGCGGCGGCGGACGCCGACGCACCTGCCGGCGCGCATCCAGACCCCGAGGTCGCGCGCCCCGTGGAGGCGGGCCGCTACCGGCTCGTCGCCGCGCGGGCCTGCCCGTGGGCCAACCGGGCGATCATCGTGCGCCGCCTCCTCGGCCTCGAGGACGCGATCTCGCTCGGCACGCCGGGCCCGACGCACGACGCGGACTCCTGGACCTTCGATCTCGACCCCGGCGGCCTCGACCCGGTCCTGGGCATCCACCGGCTCAAGGACGCCTACCTGGCCCGCTACCCCGACTATCCGCGAGGCATCACCGTGCCGGCGCTCGTCGACGAGCGGACGGGTCAGGTCGTGACGAACGACTTCGCGCAGCTCACCCTCGACCTCTCGACGCAGTGGGTCGACCATCACCGCGCAGGCGCCCCCGACCTCTACCCGCAGGCCCTGCGCGAGGAGATGGACCGGCTCATGCGGTTCGTCTACACCGAGGTGAACAACGGGGTGTACCGCTGCGGCTTCGCCGGCTCCCAGGAGGCCTACGACGCGGCGTACGAGCGGCTCTTCGCGGCGCTGGATGTGCTGGAGGAGCGCCTGAGCACCCGCCGCTACCTCATGGGCGAGACGATCACCGAGGCCGACGTGCGGCTCTTCACGACCCTCGTGCGCTTCGACCCCGTCTACCACGGGCACTTCAAGTGCAACCGGAGCAAGCTCACCGAGATGCCGGTGCTGTGGGCCTACGCCCGCGATCTCTACCAGACCCCCGGCTTCGGCGACACGGTGGACTTCGAGCAGATCAAGGAGCACTACTACGTCGTCCACACCGACGTGAACCCGACGGGCATCGTGCCGCAGGGGCCGGACCTGGCGAACTGGCTCACCCCGCACGGCCGCGAGGCCCTGGGCGGGCGCCCATTCGGCGACGGGACGCCGCCGGGGCCGGTCCGCGCGGGCGAGGCGGTCGTCGCCGGGCATCGGCCGGTCTGAGCGGTGACATCACCCGAGCCGGACACCCTCGCGGGTGCCCTGGAGCGCAGTGCCGACGCGCTCGAGGAGGCGGTGCGCGCGGCGCGGGAGGTGCACGGGCAGTACGCGCGCCTCGTCGACGCCGAGCGCTCGTGGGCCCGGCTCGACGACGCGATCGGTGAGCAGATCCGCCGGCGGCGCACCGAGGTCGGCCTCACCGGCGCGACCGACCTCGTCCAGTCCCTGCGGCACGAGGCCCGGCACGTCGCGACCCGACACCCCGAGGTCGACCGGCAGGGCCGCCCGCTGCCCCCGCGACCCCCGAGCGAGGCGCCCGAGGCGGCCCGCGACTGGTGGCAGGGCCCGACGCCGGGGCAGCAGCAGGAGGGGCTCGCCGCCGAGCCGGCGTGGGTCGGGCGGGCCGACGGCCTGCCGGCCGGGGTGCGGCACACGGCGAACCTGCGCGTGCTCGACGCCGAGATCGCCCGCCGCGGCGGAGCGGACGCCGCCCACCCCGGGCCCGAGCCGCAGCGCGACGCCCCGACCGTCGAGGAGGTCCGCGACCTGCGGGGACTGCTCAAGCTGCGGGCCTTCTTCGACGAGCCGACCGACGCGATCTCAGTCTCTGTCCCTGGCTCTGTACCTGGCGCGACCCCTGACGCGATCCCTGGTGCGCACGAGCGTTCCCTCTACCTGCTCGACGCCTCGGCCTACCCGCTCAAGGCGGCGATCGTGCTCGGCGACCTCGACACGGCACAGACCGTCGTGCTCCACGTGCCGGGCACGACGACGACCGTCGACCTGCGGCTCGAGCGGGAGGTGACCTGGCTCGGCGCGCTGCGCGAGGAGGCCGGCCGGCTGCGCGGCGGCCGCGAGCAGGTCGCGGTCATCGACTGGATCGGCTATCACGCGCCCTACGACGTCGCGACCCGGCGCGCCCTCGGCGACAGCGGCATGCGCGTGCTCGTGCCCGGCGAGGCCTCCGACGATCGGTACGCCCGCGCCGCCGCCCCCGATCTCGTGCGCTGCGCGCGGGGGCTGCGCGCGATCCTGGGCCCGGACTGCCGACTCGTCGCCTCCGGACACTCCTACGGGGCCTCGGTCGTCGGGCTCGCCCTGGCCCGCACCGACGCCTTCGACGCGGCGGTCGTCGCCGGCTGCCCCGGGCTGTTCGCGGCCTCGGCGGCCGAGCTGCGCCTGCCTCCGGGCGCGCTCTTCGCGGCCGTCGCGCCGGGCGACCTCATCGGCTTCCTCGGCGTCTTCGGCCCGCAGGTCCTGGCGATGGAGGGAGTGCGCATCCTCTCCCCCTTCCCGCGGCTCTACACCTATCCGGCGCTGCCCGGCTCCGACGAGCGGCCGGCGCGCCGGGTGCTCCTGCGGCAGGTCTGGGGCCACGAGTCCTACTACCACCCGGGGAGTGCGACGCTGCTCGGCCTCGCGGCGGCGGCCGTCGATGCGCCCGAGGCGATCCGGACGATCTCGGCGCGCTGGGCCCTGGCGACCTGGTCGACGTGGACCCGTCGCGGCACGCCCGAGGGCCACACCGACGACCCCGCCGCGGGCGAAGGTGTGACAGGCTGTGTCGCCGCACCGGAGCTCGGAGCCCGGGCACCGCACGAGGGGGATCGATGAGCAGTGGCAAGCGCCCGACCAGGTCGCGCCCCCCGTCGGTCGTCACGCCGCCGGAGCGGGCGCTGCCCGGCTCCCGGCTCGCGCAGGCCTCGCGCGGCGCGGCGATGCGGATCGGGGAGGTGTCCGAGCGGATCGGCCTGAGCCTGCGCAGCCTGCGCTACTACGACGAGACAGGGCTCGCGACGCCCTCGGCACGCACGAGCGGCGGCTTCCGGCTCTACTCCGAGGCCGACGTGCAGCGCCTCCTGCTCGTCATGCAGATGAAGCCGCTGGACTTCACGCTCGAGGAGATGCGCGAGGTCATCGACGACCTGACAACGCTCGCCGCCGATGACGCGCACGACACCGACGACACGGCCCCCTCCGGTGAGGACACCGCCGCCGCGCGCGAGCGGCTCGAGCAGGTGCGCCTCGACGTCGAGGAGCGCTACGCCTCGGCCCGCCAGCGCCTGGAGATCGCGAGCATGTTCCGCGACCACCTCGCGAGTGAGCTCGGCGAACCGACGCCAGGCCCGAGCGAGACGCCGAAGACCCCCTGAGGCACTCCTACCAGCGCTGACTCACGCGCAGGTACTCGCGCAGCCCGGCGTAGACCGACTCGTCCGGCTCGAGCTGGGCGGCCGAGCGCGCCCGGTCGAGCCACGCACCGGTCGTCGCCGGGACCTCCAGGAGCGCCGGCCGCAGGTCGGCCTCGATGAGCGCCCGCTCGGCCCCCTGCGCCGCCTCGAGGGCGACCTCGACGACGCGCGTCAGGTCGGTGCCGCTCAGGCCGTCGCTGAGCAGCGCGATGTCGGCGACCGGCACGCTCTGCGCGCTCGGACCGCCGAGCCGAGCGAGCTCCTGACGCAGGATCACCTCGCGGGCCTGTTGATCGGGCGGCATGACGAGCAGGCTCCGGGCGAAGCGGCCGCCGCGGCGCAGGATCGAGTGGACATCCCACGGCGCGCCCGCCGCCGCGAGCGCGTGGACCCCGGGCGGCAGGCCCCGATCGAGTTCGCTGACGATCTGGTCGACGGCGCGCGCGGCCCGCGCCGTGCTCATCCGCCGCCGGCTCAGCACGTCGAGGTCGTCGAGGTAGATGAGGACGGGCTGCTCGCGGCGCGCGACCTCGAAGACGGCGACGAGATCCTGGGCGTCCGCCGCCGACGTCGCCTGGACGAGGTCGGCGAGGGCCACGTGCACGAAGCGGGCGCCGAGCTCACCGGCCAGCGCGCGCGCGAGGAACGTCTTGCCGCAGCCCGGCGGCCCGTAGAGGAGGACCCCGCCGTCGAGGCTCTCGCGGTGGAGCCGGCGCAGCTCCGGATTGCGCATCGGGGCGAGCACCGCCGCCTCGAGGCTCTCCTTGGCCATCGCCATGCCCTCGACGTCGGCGAGCGTGACGTCGACCCGCTCGAGATCCCAGAAGAGGTCGGGGCTCTCGTCCGCCGGCTCCTGATCCGACTCCGCCTCCGGCGCTGCGGGAGCATAGGGCTGCTGGGGCGCGGCAGCCTGCTCGGGTGCAGCCGTGACAGGAGCATCGGGCGCCGGCACCGACGCGAAGGCCTCGGTCGGCGCAAGCTCCGCGGCCGCAGGCGTCGGCGCCGCCGCGGGCGGCACGGGCTTGGGCGCCGGCTCGGGTGTCGGCGCGGCTGTCGGCGCGGCCGGTGCGCGCCCCGGCCGCTCCCACGGCAGGGCCCCGGTGACCGGCTCGGCGCGCTCCGCGATCTGCGGCCGCAGGGTGAGCGGCACGTGCGTGCCGAGCCCGCCGGCGTATCCGGCCGGGGCGGGCGCAGCCCCGGGCGCGCCGTTCGAGGCACCCGCCGGGGCGGCCCGGTCGAGGAGCTCGCGCATGATGCGGCGCGCCTCGACGTCGGAGGGGGCGGCGTGCAGCGCGGCGGCCGCGTGATGCACGGCCTCGTCGGTCTCCCCCTGCTCGGCGAGCAGGGCGGCGAGATGGCGGCGCAGCGGCACATCGCTCGGGGCGGCCTGGACCGCCGCCTTGATGCTCGCCACCAGCGACTCTGCCGTGTTCACCCCTTCAGGGTAGGCCGCGAATCGAGACCTGCCGTCATCCGCGGGGATTCGCGGCCTCCGTGGCAGCCGCCGCGGCGCTCTCGGCAGCCACGGGAGGGCTACACGTCGGAGGCCGTACCGCGGCGCTCGCGGCTCAGGTCGACCAGGAGCGCGGCGGTGATGTCGCTGCCGACCGAGTCGAGCAGGTCGATGTCGACGCCCTCGTAGCGGTCGGCGACGAGAGGCTCGGCGCCGCTCATGACGACCTGCGGATCGCGTGCCGAAGCCGCGGTGGCGAGCTCGGTGCGCAGGGCCGGTGACAGCGCCCCGCCCCGAGCCCGGCCGCGTGCGGCGACCTCGACGGCATACCGCTCGGCGCGGGCCGCGACGTCGTGGTTCTCGGTGGTCATCATGACCGCGGTCCGCGAGAGGAGCGCCATACCGCGGTCGAAGTCCCCCTCGCCGAGGTCGGCGACGGCCTGACGCAGGAGCGGTCGGTCGCTGCGCATCGCCTGGTCGCACAGGAGCGAGAGCTGCAGCCCGAGGAGCCGCTCGCGGGTCCGCGAGGCGCCGGCGCCGCGCCCGAGCGGCACGACGACCTCCGGGCTGCCGGCGGCCTGGCCCATCGTGTCGAGCATCTCCCGGCCGCCCTCCTGCGGCGTGTGCACGGTGTCGCGCAGCGGCACGGCCTTGATGAGCAGCGAGGCGATCAGGGCGACGGCGGCCAGCGGCAGCGCCGCTTCGAAGACCCCGTGGAGGGAGTCGGCCAGGCCCTGGCGCACCGCGGTCGCGATGGCCGGCGGGAGCTTTGCCAGCGCCGAGGGGTCGAGCACCGAGCCGGCGTCGACGCCCCCGGCGGGCAGGTGGCCGGCCGCGCCCGCGGGCAGGTGAGAGGCGATCGCCGGGCCCATCTTGCTCGACAGGATCGTGCCGAAGACCGCGATGCCGACCGTCGAGCCGACGTTGCGGAAGAACTGCGTCGATGCCGTCGCGACGCCGAGGTCGCGGCGCATCACGACGTTCTGCACGACGAGCGTGTAGACCTGCATGCACATGCCGAGCCCGAGGCCGAAGACGATCATCGCGCCGGTCAGCTCGAGCTGGCTCGTGTCGTAGCCCAGCCGCGTGAGCAGCCACAGGCCGATGCCCATGAGCACCGGGCCGAGCAGGACGAGCTCCTTGTAGCGCCCGGTCTTGGTGATGTAGAGGCCGGACAGGATGCTCAGGCCGATCATCGAGACCATCATCGGCATGAGGATGAGCCCGGAGTTCGTCGCGTCGACCCCGAGCACGCCCTGGGCGTAGACGGGGATGTAGATGAGCGCGCCGAACATCATCATCGACACCGCGAAGCTCGCGATGTTGGAGAAGGTGAAGATCGAGCTGCGGAAGAGGTGCAGCGGGATGACCGGCTCGGCCGCCTTCGTCTCGACGGCGATGAAGATGGCCAGGAGGATCGCGCCGACGACGTACATGCCGATGATCTGCGCCGACGCCCACGGGTAGCTCGTGCCGCCGAACGACGTCGCGAGCAGGAGGAGGGCGAGCGCTCCGGTCAGCGTGATGATCCCGGCCACGTCGACCTTCGCGTCGCGGCGGGTGTGCGGCATCCGCAAGAAGCGGTGGATCGCGACGAAGGCGACGATGCCGACGGGCACGCTGACGAAGAACAGCCAGCGCCAGCCCCAGTGGTCGGTGATGAAGCCGCCGAGCAGCGGGCCGGCGATCGAGGTGACGCCGAAGATGCCGCCCATCATCCCCTGGTACTTGCCACGCTGCCGGGGCGGGATGATGTCGCCGATGATCGTCTGGCTCAGCGGCATGATCGTGCCCATCCCGACGCCCTGGACGGCGCGGGCGAAGACGAGGAACCAGAAGTTCTGCGCCGCCCCGGCGAGGATCGAACCGAGCATGAAGAAGATGAGTCCGCCGAGGTAGAAGCGGCGGCGGCCGTAGAGGTCGGACAGCTTGCCGACGATCGGCACGGCGATCGCGGAGACGAGCATGGCCGCCGTGGCGATCCAGCTGTAGTGCTCCATGCCGCCGAGCTCGGCGACGATCCGCGGCATCGCCGGGGAGACGATCGTCTGGCTCACGGCCGCGACGAACATCCCGAGCATGAGGCCGAGGAAGACCCGGCGGCTGTCGGGGTCGAGCCGGAAGCCGGCGCTCGACTCGTCGGCCGCGCCCGGCGCGGGGGCGGTGGAAGTGGTGGTGGTGCTCACCGAGGGCCCTTCTCGAGGTTTCATGTGTGCAGTCGGTGAAATTTTACACTCGGTGAAATTATTCCGCGCACCTTGCGTAAACTGGTCCCGTGAGCACGCCGACCACGCCTGGGGCTACCTCGGCAGCCACGCCTGGGGTCAGCGGGTCCGACGCAGATCCCGCGCCGGACGAGGGTCTGCGGGAGCGCAAGAAGCGCGAGACCCGCGGCCGACTCCACCGCGTCGCGCTCGAACTCGTCGTCGCCCACGGCCTCGACCACGTGACGATCGAACAGATCGCGGGCGGCGCCGACGTGAGCACCCGCACGTTCTTCAACTACTACCCGAGCAAGGAGGCGGCGGTCGTCGGCGCGGATCCGCATCTGCCGCAGCGACTCCTGGCCACCTTCGTCGCGCGCCCGGCCGACGAGGACGTGCTCACCTCGATCGAGGCGGTGATGCGCGAGCGGATCGCGCCGCTGGTCGCCGACCCCGGCCTACGCGAGCAGCGCAGCCGCGCCTTCGCCGTCGCCCCGATCCTCGTCTCCACCGCCACGGGCTCCGCGAGCGGCATCGAGCGCGCCCTCGTCGAGGCCGTCGCGACGCGTCTCGGCGTCGATCGACACGTGGACCCGCGCCCGGCCCTCCTGACCGGCGGCGCCCTGGCCGTCGTCCGCGCGGCGTTCACGACCCCGCAGGTGCCGCTGGAGGAGACGGTGACGATCGGCTTCGCGGCCCTGCGCTCCGGCTTCGGACCCGTCCCACCCGCCGAGGGCCGATCCGGCCGCGCCTAAGGTAGGCGGATGCGCGCCGCCCGACCTGCCCGAGCGACCTCTGCCCGAGCGACCCCTGCGCGAGCGACCGCCGTCGGTGTCGCCCTCGCCCTCACGCTCTCCGCCTGCTCCGGCGACCCGGCCGGCTTCGGCAGCGCGACGAGCGCGACCACCCCCTCTTCGTCGGGCACCGCGACAGGCACGGCGTCAGGCACGGCGAGCGCCCCGGCCGTCACCCCGACGGTGACGGCGACGTTCGGCACGAGCCCGATCGAGAAGCAGCTGGCCTGGATGGTCGGCCAGATGAACTCCGACCCGGTCGACAGCGACCTGAGCACGCGGCTCTCACCGACCTTCCTCGAGGCGGTCCCGGCGGCCCAGTGGCTCGTGATGATCGGGCAGCTGCGCGCGCAGGGTCCGTGGGTCGTGGAGTCGCTGCAGACCGACGGCGTGCAGGGGGCGGCCGTGCTCGTCGGGGCGGGGCAGCGGTTCCGGCTCACGATGTCGCTCGACGACAAGGGCCTCATCGCCGGCGCCCTCCTCAAGGGGACGGCGCGGGGTGAGACGGCGACCGACTGGGCCGGTGTCGAGAAGCGGGCTCAGCTCGCGGCGCCGCAGGTCTCGATCCTCGCGGTCGACATCGCGCCGGACGGCACGCAGACGCCCGTGCACCGCTCGGGCGACCAGGGGCTGCGCCCGCTCGGGTCGATGTTCAAGCTCTACGTCCTGGCCGCCGTCGCCGACCAGGTCGCGGCCGGCAGGCTCGACTGGGAGCGGCAGCTCACGCTCACCGCCGCGGACAAGACGCTGCCGAGCGGCACCCTGCAGGACGAGCCGGACGGCACGAAGATCACGGTCCGCGAGGCGGCCAAGCAGATGATCTCGATCTCGGACAACACCGCGACCGACCTGCTCATCCGCACCGTCGGCGAGCCGGCCGTCCGCGCGTCCGCCGCGCGCGCCGGGCACCGCCATCCCGCCAGCATCACACCCTTCCTCACGGCGAAGCAGATGTTCTGGCTCGGCTACGACCCTTCCGCGCCGGCCCAGGCCGCGCGCCGGGAGTGGAAGGACGCCGACGAGGCCCGCCGTCGCGAGCTCCTCGCCGCGCTGCCGATGCCGGGCCCCGGGCCGAAGGAGGCCGGCACCGGCCCTGCCCAGTGGCCGCAGGGGATCGAGTGGTTCGCGACGCCGCAGGAGATCGTCGACGTCCACCTCTATCTCGACCGGCTCGCGGGCACTCCGGCCGGCAAGCCGCTGCGCGAGATCCTCACGACGAACGGCGGGATCGAGGTGCCGGGCTGGTCCGCGCAGGCCTTCAAGGGCGGCTCGGACGTCGGCGTCATCGCGATGAGCTTCCTCGCGCCGCTGAAGAAGCCGACGAAGGGTGTGAACCGCTCTGCGCTCGTCATGATCGGGACCTCGACCGAGGCGGTCGACGAGGAGACCTTCGTGGCGGCGACGCAGGACGCCGCCCGCCTCATGACGAAGTAGCCCCCGGTCGCGCTCGGCGCGCGTCGCTGCGGGCCCGGATCCGCGCTTGGACCTGCGCCGGCGACTCCGGCACGCCGTCGGCGTAGGCGGCGAGCAGCTCCTCGACG
>RRZU011531613.1_pt1 | contig 25597 bp, 41 predicted proteins | sample 2165561 | NCBI WGS metagenome assembly RRZU01 (sample SAMN10456909, study PRJNA506462) | wastewater metagenome | isolation source: wastewater sludge | place: USA: Moscow, Idaho | reverse complement strand
CCATCAGGAATGGCAGAAGATGCGTGAACGGAACGAGGCGCTGGACTGCCGGGTCTATGCCCGCACCGCGGCGTGGATCCTCGGTGCCGACCGGTGGGATGAAGCCACCTGGCGGCGGCTCGAGGCGCAGGCGGGCGTGGAAACACGCATGCCATCTGCCATCCCGACTGACCCCACACCACACGATCCAGCCCAACCCAAGGCCGGAACGCTGACCACGCCACGCCGGAAACGGCGGGCCTACACCCCGAACTTCATGAGGGACTGATGGACCTGGAACGCATGCAGGCCCTGCTGACGGCACTGCAGGAAGCCCGCTTCGCCGGGCTGCGCAGCGTCAGCTACGACGGCAAGACAGTGACCTATGGCTCGGATGCCGAACTGGCGGCGTCGATCCGGGATCTGGAAGCGCGCATCGCCAAGGCTTCCGCCGCGCCGCGCCGCCGCCGCTGGGGCACCATCGCCACGAAGGGTCTGTGACCGATGGTCCTCGACGCCTTCCGCGCGCGGCTCGGGTCCATCATCGGCGGGTTTGACGCCGCGCAGTCCCACCGGCGCATGCGCGGGTTCCGCGCCACCCGGGCGCATGTGAACACGCTGATCGCCGCCTCGGGCGAGACCATCACCGCCCGGGCGCGCTGGCTCGTGCGCAACAACGGCTATGCCGCCAACGCCGTCGATGCCTTCGCGAACCATGTCGTCGGCGACGGGATCAAGCCTTCGTCGAAGATCGCAGACGCGGCAACGAAGGAATATCTGCAGAAGCTCTGGCTCGCCTGGACGGACGAGGCCGATGCCGAAGGGCTGACCGACTTCTTCGGCCTCCAGCGCCGAGCGGCCCGCGAGGTGTTCCTGGCAGGCGAGGTGTTCCTGCGCATCCGCACCCGCCGCCCCGAAGATGGACTGACGGTGCCGATGCAGCTGCAGATGCTGCCCTCGGAAATGCTGCCCCAGGACATGACCCGCGTTGTACCCGGCGCGGGATCGATCCGGCAGGGGATCGAGTTCGACGGCATCGGTCGCCGCGTCGCCTATCACTTCCTGCGCCGCCACCCCGGCGACATGACTGATCCGGGGCTGGCGGGCGAGACGGTCAGGGTTCCGGCCTCGGAGGTGCTCCCCATTCTGGACCCGGTCGAGGCGGGCCAGCTGCGGGGCGTGTCGCGCTTTGCCGCGGCTGTGGTGAAACTCTTCACGCTGGACCTCTACGACGATGCCGAACTCGAGCGGAAGAAGACCGCAGCGATGTTCGCGATGTTCATCACGTCGCCCGCCCCGGAAACCGCCCTTGATCCCGCCGAGGACGATCTGGAGGTGGAACCGGGTCAGGTGGTGCGTGTTGAGTGACACGAATATCTGCAGGGAAGTCGGAAGAGGGCCGAAGAAGCCGGAAGAAGCCGGAAGGCCCAGCAAAAACAGGGCTGTGACGGGCCTGACGGGGCCGGGCGAAGGGCTGAACGGCGTGTCATGCACTAAGGCTTAAAACGGGCTTGAAAGGGGCTGTGAACGTCTGTGGCGGTATCCGGCGTCAACGCGCGGAAAGTGCGGGAATTGCTGGGGAATCAGGCCAAAATGGCGCCCTCGAAGGCCCTGCACTCAGGTTCCGAACTGGGAATCAGGCTTCCCAGTTCGGATAACGCTTCCCAGTTCGAGAATTGTGAAGTGATTACAATTTTGTAGCTGATGACTGACGGCCGTGCAGGGTTGCGTGAACTGGGAAGCGATTTTCTTCAGATTGCGGATTTCAGCGACCAGTTCGAGATCAGCAACTCGGCCCGATCGCCAGCAGGATCGTTGCGGGCGCCGCTGATCGTGTAGGTCGTACGGACCTCGGTCAGATCGAAGCTGGCGAAGGTCTCGCGCACCTCGGGCAGGTCGTTCAGCGACAGGATGAACCGGCCCTTGATCGTGCCCAGCAGCCCCGCCATGCGCTGGAAATCGTCACGCTCGAACATGGCCTTGCCATAGTCATCCTCGCAGCCCCAATAGGGCGGATCGAGATAGAACAGCGTGTCAGTACTGTCATAGCGCGGGATGAAATCTGACCAGTCGAGGCACTCGATCACCACGCCGGCCAGGCGGCTGTGCAAATCCTCCAGCATCGGTTCCAGCGTGGTCAGGTTGAACCGCCCTGGCCGATCTCGTGAGACACCGAAGTTACGCCCCGAGACCTTGCCGCCGAAGGCTGTCCGCTGGAGATAGAGAAAGCGCGCTGCGCGTTCGAGATCGGTCAGCGTGTCCGGGTCGACCTGGACCAGACGCTGGAATTCAGCCCGCGTGGTCAGCTGGAAACGCAGCGTGTCAAGGAACTGCGGGTAGTGGCGCTGCAGGATGCGGAAGAGGTTCGCGATGTCGCGGCCCCGGTCGTTGATCACCTCGGCCCTTGGCCGGGACGTGCGGCGCAGGAAGATGCCGCCCATGCCCACGAAGGGCTCGGCATATGTCACGCAAGGCGTAGTGTCGATGATGGTGCAGATGCGCTTGGCAAGGTTGCGTTTTCCGCCCAGCCAAGGGGCGACAGGTGCGGTAGGGGCAATGGCGGTCTGCACGATCGTTCCTGTTGTTCACGACAAGGAATCTAGAACATAACAGGAACGCAGGGCGGCGTCAGGGGGAACTGCGCTTAAATTTCTCAGCCTTTGTTACCGACCTGAACCAGCATTTGCATTCGCGCTCGTCACATTCTGGCACCGGGATCAGCGGGAGATCAGGAAAAGGGATAAGTCTGTTCGCGAGCTGTCTTGCGGCCTGACAAGGCTGCTCTTGCGGACCCAATCGAAACTCGATCCAAGGAAAGGCCCCTTGAGTGCGCTCGGCACGGTTCTCCTGAGCTGAAAGATTCAGCGCCCGCAACGCGCCCGACACAATCGGCCCAGAGGGGTCGCTCGTTTTCGACCTCTTTCCTGCCATGGCCGCGTCCAGAGGTGCCAGTAGATCGTCGATATCAACCGGAGCACAGCAGTTTCCGGTCCATTCCTTCGCCCATTCGAGAGCCTGCAGCTTTTGCTCTCTCGTTGCATATATTGAGTTTGTTAAGCCTCGAATCCGCGGCCGAAGGGGCCTGCCGTTTGCCGCGGTAACTCGTGGCGTTTCTGGTGGGCTTGGATCCTCTGCACGCAAATCCGTGGCCGAAGGTCGTTTGAGCCAACCAAACATGATCACTCCTTCGCGGTATGTCCCCACCAGACCACCTTGCCGATGATCTTGATGGCTTGGATGTCGCTGCCCTGCCGCAGCTCGGGCATGTAATCGGGGTTGTCTGAAATCAACATCAGCTGGTCGACCGAGGGCCGCTCGATGCGCTTGACCCGCGCCTCGCCGCCGTCGATCAGCGCATAGATCGGGGATCTGCGCTGATCGGCGCCATCGCGGCGCCTGACCTGCGGTTCGGTTCTGGTCGTGTCGATCATCAGCAGGTCGCCGGCCCACATGGTGGGCTGCATGCTGTCGCCCTGGACATGCGCCAGGCGCACGCCCGACGCGGTCACGCCGAGCCGTTCCAGCCAGTCGCGGCGAAAGGCGACGTGATCGATCACCGGCGCGGTGATGTTGTCATAGCCCGACCCGGCGGCGAGCAGCGCATCATGCAGCGGAATATGCGCGTAGTTCGCGCCGTCGATCGCGATGTTCTCGACGGGTCCGGTTTCGCGGCGCGGGCCGATGTAGAAGTCCAAGCCAAGCGCATCACATATCTGCTTAACCTTCGAGAGGGTTGGGCCAGATTTCCCGATTCCTTCCCTTAGAACATTCCGCACCGTGTCTTTCGGCAGCGCATGCGCGGTTTCGACCGCGAATGCAGTCGTCCCCAAAGCGTCCAGACGCTGGCGGATCATCGACGAAAATTTTTCGGCTTCGTCACTCATTCGGCAAAAATACCGAAAATAAATCGCTTGACCATCGGTATCGTTACCTATTAGTTAATCGGTAACGATACCGGGACATAGCGATGAACACGAACCAAATCATAACCCTGGCAGAGGTGTACTGTGCGTATACCGACCTGCAGCTTTCGACGGTCTCCACTTACGCGGCGAATGACGGAAAGTGGCTTGGTCGCCTGGGCGCCGACAAGGCTGGATGCACGTTGCGTAGAGCGCATCGCGTCATCGCGTGGTTCTCGACCAACTGGCCCGACGATCTGGCCTGGCCGCGCGACATCCCCCGCCCACCGAAAACGAAAGAGGCCGCATGATGCCGAATTCCCGCTTTGACCCTGCCGAACTGGCCCGCTCGGCGCTGAACGACATGCCCGATGGGGCCCGCGCGGCCTTTCTTGCGGAAATGCTGACCGAACTGCGCGGCCCGGAGGCCATCGAGCAGCTGTCAAAGGCGCGCGCGGCTGTCAGCCTGCGCATGCAGGAGCTGATCGACGAATGGTACCCACTGCATGAACTGGCGGGTCTTTATGGTGCGCCGGCGGCGGTGCATGCGCGTGTGGTCAGGGGGCGGTGATGTCAGGGAAACCCATCAAACCGGCTGCTCCGGCTGATCGGTCCGACCATGATGCCGGACCCGCGCCCGTCGGGCATGAACGCGCGGCTTTTGCACGTCCCGCATTCAAAGGTGTTATGCGCGACCGGCTGCAGGATCGATTCCTTTCGGGTGTTGCAGAAGGGGATGAAGGCGCCGGGGAGTGCTGTGAACGCTCCTCGGTGCCGCAAGGCTATCAGCCTGAAACAGCGATGCACAGTTTCCGCGCCCGGTCTGCCGCCGTCGCAGCGCGGAAGCCCGCCAGCCCGCGCGTCCTCATCTCACCCCTGCGCGCGGGCTGGCGCCGGATCAAGGCCGCGGGCGACTGGCTGGACAGCCATTGGCTGGGCGATCTGCTGGGGACGGTCTGCGTCTTTGGCTTCGGGTTCGCGGTGCTGCTGATCTGCTGGGGGCTGCAGCCATGATCACCGCATTGAAGGTCGCGCCGAAATGGGTCAGCGGGCGCAAGCTCTAGGCGGTCTGGGGTGGCGACGGCCAGCAGCTTTCGGGCGCCTACTATGCCCGGGACGAGGCCGTTGCGCGCTGGGAAATTCTTGTTGCCGCCGAGCGGCAGAAACGCGCGGCGGGCGAGCGGCCCTGCATGTGCTGCGGCCGGACGTTCCTGTCCGAGGGGATCCACAACCGGCTTTGCCAATCCTGCGGCCGGGGCGTGCCGAACTACAACTGGTGATTTGACGTGAGGGTGAGAATGATGGGTGTCGATATCAAGGGCGATGACCGGGTTGCGCGGCAGATCGACGAGGTCGTTGCCGAGGCCCGCGCGCTGCTGGAACGCGCGGAAACCGCGCAGACGATGCTGGCCGAGCGGCGCCTGTCGCGCGTCGATTTCTATGTCACGATGATGCGCGCGAGCCAGCAGGCCATTGCCGAGCGCCTGCGCTGCCTTGAGCAGCTGGGGGCGCGCGCATGAAGGCCCCGCAGCTGATCCCGTCGAAAACCGAGCTGCCTGTCGCCGAGATCGAGGCCGGAACGCGTCTGCGCCCGGTCAGCGAGGCCGGGGTTGCGACCATCGTCGCGTCGGTCCGCGAGGTCGGGCAGATGACCAACCCGGTCGTGGTCCGGCAGATGCGACGCAAGGGCGAGACCGTCCATGTGGTGGTGGACGGCGCGCATCGCCTGGCGGCGGCCGGGGAACTGGGCTGGGACCATGTTCCGGTGCGCGTGTTCGAATGCACGGACGATCAGGCCCGGATCATGGAGATCGACGGCAACCTGTCGGGCGCCGAGCTGAACCCGCTGGATACGGCGGTGTTTCTGGCCACCCGCAAGGCAGTTTATGAGCGGCTGCACCCCGAGACTGCGCACCGTGTTTTTCGGGGGAATCAGCATGATGGTGTGGTGAACGACATCGAGTCGTTCACCACCGTCACGGCCGAGAAGTTCGGCATGACTGTGCGTCACGTACAGCGCCTGATCGCAGCCGGCACGCGCCTTGGCCCCGACGAAATTGCGCAGCTGCGCGCCGCACCGCGCCAGGTGACGCTGAAGGATCTGCAGGACATCGCCCGGATCAAGGGCGCGCCGGATCGCTATGGCGTGGTCGCCGCGCTCTCCGAGGGCCGCGCCAAGAGCGCATCGGCGGCATTCAAGGCGCTTAAAGGGCCGGTTGAAGCCCCTGTTCAAAACCCCGCCGACGAACAGTTCCTTGCCCTGAAAAAAGCATGGGACCGGGCCGGCGCGGCTGCGCGGCGGCGGTTTGTCGAGGAGCTTGGCGGCGATCTGATCAGCCTGACGCCCCGGCCGGAGGTCGCAGCCGAATGACCGCGCTTACGCCCAGACAGGAATGGTGGACGGCTGCCGAACTGGCCGAAAGCGGGCTGCCGGACGTCGCGAACACGAAGCGTGGCGTCAATATGACCGCTGATCGTGAGGGTTGGGCCGCACATCCGCAATTCGCGCGCCGTCGCGCCGGGCGGGGCGGCGGCTGGGAATATCACTGGAAGCTGTTGCCGCTGCGGGCGCAGACGGCGCTGCTCAAGGCCGCGGCCGCGGATCACCGCCCTGTCGAGGCCGGCATGGACCGGGGCGAGGTCTGGGCGTGGTTTGACGGCCTGCCGGAAAGGGTCAAGGACGAGGCGCGCGCGCGGCTTCGGATCATCCAGCAGATCGATCAGCTGTCCGGGCCGATGGGCAAATACCTGGCCGTCAACACCGTATCCAGCCAGAGCGAGGTTGCGGCGCGGACGATCTGGACCTGGTACGCCATGATCGAGGGGGTCGATCCGGCCGACTGGCTGGCATATCTGGCGCCCCGGCATCGTGCCGCGAAAACGACCCGCAGCTGCGCCGAATGCAGCCCGGAATTCCTGGACTGGCTCAAGGCCGGCTTCCTGCGCCTGGGCGAGCCGAGCTTTGCCGCCAGCTATGACGATGCGGTCAAGCTTTGCAGCAAGCGCGGCCTGTCCTATCTGGCGCCCCGAACGGCGCGGCGCTGGATGGACAGGAACGTGCCGCGCGTGACGCAGATCTTTGCGCGGCAGGGTGAACGCGGGCTGGCGAGGTGCTTTCCGCCGCAGATCCGTGACCGCTCGACCCTGACGGCGCTGGAAGGCGTGAACGCGGACTGCCACAAGATTGACGTGTTCGTGGCTTGGCCCGGCATCGAAAAGCCGGTGCGTCCGCAGATCGTGGCCTTTCAGGACCTGTTTTCGAACAAGATCCTGTCCTGGCAGGTCGATCTGGATCCGAACAAGGTGGCGGTCATGTCGGCATTCGGCGAGATGATCGAGACATGGGGCATTCCCAGGCACTGCCTTTTCGACAACGGGCATGAATTCGCCAACAAGTGGCTGACGGGTGGCTCGCCGACGCGTTTCCGCTTCAAGGTGCGCGAAGACGATCCGCTGGGTGTTCTGCCCCTGCTCGGGATCAAGATCCATTGGGCGACGCCCGCCCATGGTCAGGCGAAGCCGGTGGAGCGTGGTTTTCGCGACTTTGCCGGGCGGATCGCCAAGGATCCCCGCTTTGCCGGCGCCTATGTCGGCAACCGCCCGGATGCCAAGCCCGAGGATTACGGCTCACGCGCGGTGCCGCTGGAAGAATTCCTGATCGTGCTGGATGAGCGCATCCGCGAGCACAACGCCCGCCCTGGCCGTCTGACCGATACCGCGCGCGGCCGCAGCTTTGACGACACATTCGCCGAAAGCTACGCCGCCGCGCCTATCCGCAAGGCTACGGGTGAACAGCAGCGGCTGTGGCTGATGGGACAGGAGGCGCGCAAGCTTAACCGGAATCACGGTGGCCTGACGCTGTTCAAGAACGGCTATTGGGCCGACTGGATGAACGAGCATGCCGGCGCGGATGTCGTGGCACGTTTCGACCCCGAGAACCTGCATGCCGGTGTCCATATCTACACGCTTGCGGGTGAATATCTGGGTCAGGCGGAATGCCGCGAAAAGGTCGGCTTCTTCGACCTAGTCGGGGCCCGGCTGCACGCCAAGGCGGAACGCGCGCGGCGCAAGGTCGAAAAGCAGCTTCTGGACGCGATGCGCCCGGTATCGGTTCAGGACCTTGCGCGCGAGTTGGATGCCGCACCTGCGCCCGAATCGCCGCTTGTCGAGGCCAAGGTGGTCGAGATGGCACCCGCCCGCCGCGCCAAGCCGCTGTTTGACCGCGAAATGCCGGTGCCAGAGACCAGCGATGCGGCCGAGGCACAGCGCGAGGCGCTGGTGGTCGAGTTCCGCCGGGCGGCCGAGGCGCCCTCTGCCGAAGATCTGGTGGAACCGCCCGCCGCCCGTTTCCGCCGTGCCCTCGACATCGAGGCGCGATCGGATGCCGGCCAGCCCGTGGGCTCGGCCGAGGCTGACTGGCTGAAGATCTACAGCGAAACGCCCGAATACACGCGGCAGCGCATGCTCTTCGACGATTTCGGCGAGGCCGGTCTGGGATGAAGAACGCCGCCGGAGCGTGCAGGCCCCGGCGGCGCAAAACCAAAAGGTGATGAGGCAATATGATGGACGGAACACCACTTTTCAACAGCGTTGCGCCCCTGCGCAATGTCGGCGCGCTGGTCGAGCTGATCGACCGGGTTCAGAAGCGCGGCCACGGCCTGCCCGGGATGGCGACGTTCTATGGCCCCTCGGGCTATGGCAAGACGACGGCCGCGATCTATGCTGCGAACAAATACCGCGCCTATCAGGTGCAGGTCAAAAGCGCCTGGACCGCGAAGAAGCTGTGCACCGCGATCCTGCAGGATCAGGGGCTGCAACCGGCGCGCACGATCGCCGACATGGTCGATCAGATCGCCGAAGAGGCCGCGAAATCCGGCCGGCCCCTGATCATCGACGAGGCCGACCAGCTGGTCAGCCGCAACATGATCGAGATCGTGCGCGATATCTATGAAAGCTCGGGCGCAGCGGTGATCCTGATCGGCGAGGAGCTCCTGCCGCAAAAGCTGCAGAAATGGGAACGGGTCCATGGCCGCATGCTCGACTGGGTCGGGGCTCAGCCGGGCGATATCGCCGATGTCGGACACCTTGCCCGGATCTATTGCCCGGGGATCGAGCTGGACGGCGAGCTGCAGGCGCTGTTGCTGAAGGAATCGAATGCCTCGATCCGGCGGATTTGCGTCAACCTCGATCGCGTCCGCGAATTTGCCCTGACCAAGGGGGTGAAGGCCGTGACGCGCAAGGACTGGGGCAAGGCCGGGTTTTTCACCGGCCATGCCCCCGCACCGCGGAGGCTGTCGGCATGACCCAGAAAAAGGCAGGCAGAAGGCCAGCCTCGGCCGCAACGCCCGGTCGCCAGGAGATCTGGGCGGCGATCCGGTCCATGCCCGAGCGGTTCACGGCCGATGAGCTGGTGGACTGCAGCGGTGCGCACAAGAAAACGGTTCAGGATTATCTGCGCTGCTTGCTGCCGGGCGGGGTGATCCAAGCTGAGGATGGCGACAGCTATCGACTGATCGAGGATCGCGGGTTCCATGCGCCGCGCCTCAATCGGGCCGGGCAGCCCGTCAGCCAGGGCGCTGGTGTCGAGAACATGTGGCGATCGATGCGTGGCCTGGTCGAATTCAGCCCGCGTGACGTCGCCGTCCATTCCAGCACGCCCGACACCCGGGTCACCGAACCGACGGCGAAGGCCTATTGCTCGATGCTGTTCAGGACCGGATATCTGCGGGTCCTGAAAAAGGCCGAGCCTGTGGCCGGCCGGCAGGCGATCTACCGGCTGATCCGCAACAGCGGCCCGAAGCCTCCGCAGATCCAGCGGATCAAGCAGATCTTCGACCCCAATACCGGCGAGGTGCATCTGCCCGGAGGTCAGGCATGAGCGGGCCGGTTGAAACTGCCGCCAAGGCGTGGGGCGACGCGATGCCCGACTGGGTCGCGGCGCTGGCACGCGAATGTGCCACCACCAGCCAGAACAAGGTGGCGGCGCGCCTCGGCCGCTCGGCCGCGCTGGTCAGCCAGGTGCTGCGCAATAACTACAAGGCGGACCTTGCCGGCGTCGAGCAGGTGTTCCGCGGTGTCTATGAGCATTTGACCGCCGAATGCCCGTCGCTGGGCACGATCCCCGCCAATGTGTGCCGCGATTGGCAGCTGAAAGCGGGCCGCTTTCTCAACGTCAACAGCGAGCGGGTGCGGATGTACCGCGCGTGCCATGCCTGTCCCCGTTTCAAAGGAGCATCGAAATGACTGCGCAGATTTCCGATGAGGGCGAGCAGTTGATTCACGAGCGCGCGCTGGCGCTGGTCGAGGCGCATTTCGATTCTGCGGCCGACAGGCTCGTCCTGTTGCATGCGTCCGCGATGATGATTGCGGCGGTTGCCGCCAACGAAGCCGATCCGATCTCCGCGGCGACAAAGATGTTGAGCGATGGCGCGGCTGCGGCCCTCGAATTCACCGACATGGCCACGGGGCAGCACCTGTGCCCCAAGGCCGTGCCCTCCCCGACCTGCCCGAATTGCAACGGCGATTGCTCCCCCGAATGGGGCTGCGATCTGTACGTCAACTGAAAGGATGCGAAGATGAATACCGAAAGGAAATGGCTCGACCGACAGGGCCGCACGGTGCCCGACAGCCACGTCACCGATGCCGAAAAGATGAAGGACGAGCTGGCCGAGCGGCTGGTGTCCAGCGCCGAGGCCATGCGCGCCAGCCTCAAGGCGTTCAAGGATGCTGCGATGGGCGAGATGTATGCCGCCAAAGGGTTGCTGTTCGAGAAATACGGTGCGCAGATCGGCGGGAAGAAGGGCGGGTTCGGTCTTACGACATATGATGGTTCCGCCGAGGTGAAGATCGAGATTGCCGACCGGATCGTCTTTGGCCCCGAGTTGCAGGCTGCCAAGGCCCTGATTGACGAGTGCCTGGAGGATTGGGCGAGGAGCGCCAACGACAACCTGCGCCTGCTGGTTGAGGATGCTTTCAGCGTCAACAAGGCCGGCCGGATCGACACGAAACGCGTCCTTGGATTGCGCAAGTTCAACATGAAGAACGACGACGGCACCCCCGATCAGCGCTGGGTGCAGGCCATGGAAGCGATCACCGATGCGCTGATCGTCGATCAGACCACGACCTATATCAGGTTTTACCGCCGCGATGACCGGACCAACGAGCTGGACCGGATCAGCCTCGACATCAGCTCGCTGTGAGGTCCGCGATGATGAGTTTCATGTTGATCGCTGGTCCCGTGATGATGATGGCCGTGGCCTATCTGATGGTGCTGCATGCCGGGTTTGCGGCTGGCGCCTGTGACGATGATCGCCGCCTCGGCGTGGGGGCATTGGGGCTGTGCATCCTTCTGGTGCTGGCGCAGGCCGTGCTTTGGGTTCTCTGGGCCCTGAATGCCGGAGGGGTGATCTGATGAGCAAGCCCTTCGCAATCATCGGCACGACCGATCACGAAAAGCGAATTCTGGGCATCGCCGCCGAGATCGCCCGCGAGGTCGCGCGCGCCGAAGAAAAACACAAGCCGCTGAACTCGCCGCATGAGGGCTGGAGCGTGATCTTCGAGGAAGTCGAGGAGCTGCGCGAACATGTCCGTGCAGATACCGGGCGGAGCGCCGAGGCCCGAAAGGAGGCGATCCAGGTCGCTGCCACCGGCCTGCGCTATGTCCTCAACCTGTGTGATCTGGAGGATCAGAAATGAAAAACAAGCTTGGCGACCTGGACAATCATCTGTTCGCAGCGATGGAACGCTTGAACGATGAATCGCTGTCGATCGAGGACATCGAGCGCGAAGCGAAACGCGCCGATGCCCTTGTCGATATGGCCGACAAAATCATCGAGAACAGCCGCACCAAGCTGGCGGCCGCGAAACTCTGGGGTGAGCACGGCGCCGCGATCATGCCGATGCTGCCCAAGGTCGGCGGTCCTTCCGAGTGATGGCGCGCGCGCCGATCATATATGAGCCGGAGGAACTGGCCTTCATCGAGCAGCACAAGTCGCTGCCACGCGCCGAAGCGCATGCCATGTTCTGTGCGCGCTTCATGCGGTCCGACATCTCGCTGCAGAACTTCAAGGCCCTCTGCACGCGCAAAGGCTGGAAGACCGGAAGAACCGGTCGGCTCGAAAAGGGAAACGTGCCGTTCAACAAGGGTATGAAAGGGTGGTGTGCGCCGCGATCAGAAAAGGGGCAGTTCCGTAAAGGGAACGTCCCTCGCACCCGGCGCGGCGCGGGTCATGAGCGGATCGACAGCCGTGAGGGCTACGTCATCATGATTGTTGACGAAGTGAACCCTTGGAGCGGGGCAGCCACACGACCGGTCTTCAAGCATCGCTGGCTCTGGGAGAAGGCGCATGGCCCGCTGCCTGCCAAGCATATCCTGAAATGCCTGGACGGCGACAGGGCCAATACCGACCCGTCCAATTGGGTCGCGATCCCGCCCGCCATGCTGCCAGGTCTGACAGGCCGTTTCGGTCGCGATTTTGATAATGCCCCGCCCGAGCTCAAGCAGACGATCCTGACGATCGTCAAACTGGAACACGAGGCGCGGGAAGCAAGGAAGGGAAACCGGAAATGACCGTTGCATCGTTCACCACGGCCGGCCTGGCCGAGAGGCGCGGGATCATAGCGGAGGCGCTGGAGAAGGTGCTGGATCGCGGACCGGAAATGTCCGTCGTGTGTCTTGATGACCGCATGGATATGGTGGTTGCCGTTATCAGCGAGCCTGTCAGTGACAGCCGCCATTTCCACTCGCTCTATGACATCGCCTGCGAGTTGGAGGTGTTGCTGGTATGAGCGGGCCGGACAACAATGCACGCTGGTCGGATGCCGAGATGCTGGCGGCTCTCGACATGCGTGACCGCCTGGGCATGAGCGCGGCGGCCATCGCAACGAGCCTTGGTCGGTCTAGGGCATCGGTCTGCGGTGTACTCAAGCGCATCGCCGATGACGAGGCGGCGGCAGAGCTGCCCCGGGAGGCTGCCGAATGAGCGCGGTCCTGACCCTCAAGCGTATGATCCATGTCGGCTGCCGCGAACTTGGCCTGGACGACGAGACGCGGCGCGGGTTGCAGCTGATCGCGACCGGCAAGGCCAGCATGTCCGAGATGGACGAGGCCGAACTGCGCCAGGTGATCGATGCCCTGAAAGAGCGCGGCTTCAAGCCCTATGGAAGCGCCTATTACACGACCCGTAAAGGCAAGGGTAAAGGCCATGCCCCTGCGCCACGCGCCGATCTGCGCTTCGTCCATGTTCTCTGGGCGCAATTGGGCCAGGCCGGTGCGCTGAAACGTCCCGGCCGTGATGGGCTGAATGCCTTCATCCGCGCCCGCTTCGAAGGGAAATGGCAGTCGGTGCCGATCGATGTCGACGCCTTGCGCGACGCCTCGCAGATCAACGATGTCACGCGCGCGCTGAAAGACATGTGCCGCCGGGCCGGGCTGGTGATCAGATGAGCAAGCGCCTGATCGTCTCGGATCACGCGGTCATCCGCTACCTGGAGCGCGTGGGCGGCTTCAACATCGAGCGCCTGCGTCAGGACATCGCCGCGCGTCTGCAGCCATTCGCCGATGCCGGCGCGCGCGGAGTGGTGCTCGACAAGCACTCGTTTCTGATCGATGACGGCGAGCACGGGCCGGTTGTTGTGATGGTTCTGCCTGTCGCCTCTTATCCACGCAATCTGATGGGCGGGCGGAAATGACCGCCTTTCCGGGCATCGCCGGCGAGATCGAGGAGCTGATCGGCGCCGAGCGGACTGCCCTGCTTCTTAGGCGCTGGGGCGGGTGCCAGATCAATATCCCGACCCGCGCACGCGGCTCGAAGATGGCCGAGGTCATCGGCATGGAAGCAACCGAGATGGTCGTTCGCCATATCGGTCATGGCCGTATCACGCTGCCTTGCGGATCGATGCGCGGCCAGAGCCGCCGGCGCGCCGAGGCTATGGCGATGCTGCGGCAGGGCGCATCGATCCAGCAAGTTGCAATGGCCTGCGATCTGCATACCAGGACCGTGTCGAACTACCGCGCCGCGCTGGATGCCGAGGCCGGCAGCAATCAGATGCAACTGCCCTTTGACAAGGTCTGATCCGATCTGCCAGAGTGATGCGGCTGGCTGACCCGCCGCAAACGCCCATCCCCCGAAAACGTTCAAGGCCGCACGTCTGGCGCGAATTTGCGAATGTCCGATCTGATGCATTCGGAGACCGGCATGAGCGCGACCGCCCATATGATGGAGCTGCAACGGCAGCTTGGATTTTCCGGCAGCGATGTCGATGGCCGGCGCGGCCGCAAGACCACCGCCGCCATCCTCGCCGCCGCTGATGCCGGGCGCTTGACGGTCGCGGCACCGCTGGTGGTGATCAAGCCCGCCGAGCCTTCCGACATTCCCGCGGCCGGCGTCGAAAAGCTGCGCGGCATTCAGAATGAGCTGGTCGGCGTTATCCACGAGACGGCCACGCGCTGCGACATCCCCTTCACAGTGATCGAAGGCCTGCGGACTGCGGCCCGGCAGGCCCAGCTTGTCGCACAGGGCGCCAGCAAGACCAGCAACAGCCGTCACCTGACCGGCCATGCCGTCGATCTCTGGCCGCTGGATCCCGTCACCGGCAAACCGTTGCCCAGCGACGCCGCATTTGCGCGCGGCTCGGCCGAAGCAAAGGCAGCAAGCGCCCGCCTCTGGTCCGACCTGCGCAAGATCGCCGCTGCGGCGAAGGCGGCGGCTCGTGATCGCGGCGTCCAGCTCGAATGGGGTGGCGATTGGGGCTGGGACGCCCCGCATTTTCAACTGAACCGCAAGGCCTATCCGGCCTGAAAGGACAATTTCATGACCCGTTCTATCTTCATTCTCGGCCTGTTCATCGGTCTCGCTGCCGCAATTCTGGCCCCCATCGCCGCTGTCGCCGCTTCGGTGGGCGCGATCGCCAACCCGATCATCGATCAGGTGCAGGGCGAGGTGGTTCTCTGGGCGGTCGGCGGTGCCGTCAGCCTGTTCTGGGGGGTAGCCAGCTGGTTCGGGGGCGTTATCGGGGTCCGGTTCGTCGAGCGCATGAACCGCACCACGCTACAGGAAGCGGCCGCGCGCTATGCGAATGGCCTGATCGATCTGGCCCAGGCCCGCTATCTCGACGCCAACCCTTCAGCTGTCAGCGATCTGGTCCAGGGCGGGATCGACTACATCAAGGGCGGCAATGCCGGGACCGTCAGGCAGTCAAAGATCACCGATGACCGGCTGGGCGCCTATGTGGTCGAGGCGATCCAGAAGGCGCGCGGCGACCGCCTCTCTTCGGCCCTCGACCTCGCGCTTCGGAACACCAGCACGGTGCAACCGGCGGCGTGATCGGCGCAGGACAAGGGGCCAGCGGCATCATGAATTTTACCTTTGATCTGACGATCACGCTCAGCCTGGTGGTGACCATCATCCTGGCCTTTATAGGCTGGGTGCGGATGCATAATGCAGGAGTCGCCAAGCGCATCGATGGGCAGGGTGAGCGCCTGGACCGGCACGACCAGCGCATCCATTCGGTCGAGCAGGTCATCCAGTCGATGCCCGGCAAGGACGATCTGCACGGGTTATCCATGGTGATATCCGACATGCGTGGCGACATGCGCGAGATGCGCGCGGCGATGCAGGGTCAGGGGCAGATCATGACCCGGCTCGAGGCGGTGGTCAGCCGCCAGGAAGACCATCTGATGAGGACCAAATGACCAGTTACGCCGAAGATGTCGCCCGCCACCGCCGTTTGGCGGTGCTTCGTCATCTCGCCGAGGTGACGGACTATGTCAGCAATGAATCGGTGCTGCTCGACGTCCTGCGCAAGCTGGGCCTCCCGCTGTCGCAGGACGCGCTGATGACCGAGCTTTACTGGCTGCGCGAACAGGGCTTCATTGCCTTCGATTCCGCATCGCCCTTCATCGTCGTGACCGCCACGCGCCGCGGCATCGATCTGGCGCAGGGTCTGGCCGAGCATCCGGGCGTGCAACGCCCCCGGCCGAGGATCTGACATGCCGCCGCCCAGAAAGATTGATCTTTTGCCGGTCGAACTGCGCGCTTGGCTTCAGGAGGAGCTGCGGGCGCGTGGCTTCGGTCAGTACGAAGATCTGGCCGAAGCGTTGAACTTTCGGCTCGAAGAGGCCGGGCTCGATCTGCGCATCCGCAAGTCGGCCATCCATGATTTCGGGTCCGAATACCGCGAATTCGTCAAGCTGCAGGAACAGGCATCCGACTGGGCCAAGGAGTGGCTCGGCGACATGGGCATGGAGGACCAGGCACAGCGCCAGAACGTGCTGTTCCAGATGCTGACCACGCTGGCTTTCAAGGTCATGCAGGCCGAGGTCAGCAAGGAAGGCGCCGAGATCAGTCCGCAAAACCTGCACTTTCTGGCGCGCATGATGAAGGACGTCATGTCGTCATCTGGCATTGTCCAGGTCATGCAGGACAAGGAGCGCAAGGCACAGGCAGCCAAGCTGGACGCAGCGGCCGATGCCGGCGAGATCACCGAGGATTTCCGCCAGCGCGCCCGCGAGATCATGGGTTTCGCGTGATGGACTGCTCTGTCATGGTCTGGGCTCTCGGTCTGGTGCCTGTTTCGGCGCTGCTCGCGCTTGTGCTTATCTGGTGGATCGAACGCTGATGGCCACCTCACGCGAGATCATCAACGACCTGCGCGCCCAGGCGCGGGCGCTGGATGGGCGTCATGTTCAGGATTCGATGATGCATGGCGTCTGTCGCAGCCTGCGCCGCGCCGCCGACGAGATCGATCGCCTTCTGGCCGAGCTCGACATGCTGCGCGCCTTCGCCGAGATCCCGGAGGGCAAATGAGCGCCGCAGTCCCCGATAGCCCGATCATCAATTTCCTGCCCTATCAGCGGGCATGGCTGACGGATCAGGCGCGCTTCAAGATCGGCATGTTCACACGGCGCGGCGGCAAGACCTTCGGGAGCTGCGGCGAGATCGTCAGCGATTGCTGCCAGGCGGAAATGGACAAGCGCAAGGTGCGCTGGACCATCCTGTCGCGGTCCGAGAACACCGCCAAGGAGGCGCTTGAAGACGCCCTGAAGCCGATGACGCGAGCCTATTACGCGGTGCTGCAGGGCCTGTCACGGCAAGGTCAGCCGCAATTCGTCCAGGACGAGTTCGTGGTGCATGCGCATGCCAAGGAGGTTCGTCAGGGCGATCAGACCTATGTCGTCGATGTGCCTGAAGCGCGCTACAAGACGCAGGAGGTGCATTTCCCGGGCGGCTCGCGCGTGGTCGCGCTGTCGGCCAGCCCGGACGCGGCGCGGGGCTTTGGCGGCAACTTGCTTCTTGACGAATTCGCATTTCATGCCGACAGCCGGCGGATCTGGGGCTCGGCCTATCCCGTCGCCGCGCGCGGCGGGCACAAGATCCGCGTCATCTCGACCCCGAACGGCAAGGGGAACAAGTTCTACGAGCTGATGACCACGCAGGACAATGGCTGGTCCAAGCATCACGTCGACATTTACGAGGCCGTTAAACAGGGCCTTGATGTCAATATCGATGAACTGCGCGCCGGCATGGCGGACCAGGACGCCTGGGCGCAGGAGTTCGAGCTGGCATGGCTGGACGAGGCCAGCGCCTGGCTGGATTACGACCTGATCTCCGGCTGCGAGCATCCGGTTTCCGGTCTGCCCGGTCTTTACCAGGGCGGCCCCTGTTTCGTGGGTGTCGACATTGCCGCCCGCAAGGACCTGTTCGTGATCTGGGTGCTGGAGCTGGTCGGCGATGTGCTGTGGACGCGCGAGGTCATTGCACGGCGTCGTATCAGCTTTGCCGAGCAGGACCAGCTGCTGGCCGATGTGATGCGCCGCTATCATGTGGTGCGCTGCCGGATGGACCAGACCGGCATGGGCGAAAAGCCGGTCGAGGACGCAAAGCGCCGGCATGGCGAAGCCCGTGTCGACGGGGTGCTGATGTCTGCGGCCATCAAGCTGGATCTCGCCACCATCCTGAAAGAGGCGATGCAGGACCGGCGCGCGCGGATCCCGGCCGGCGATGTCGCGCTACGCGCCGACCTGCATGCGATCAAGAAACAGGTGGGCCTGACCGGCATACCGCGGCTGATCGCCGACACCGATACCGATGGCCATGCGGACCGCTTCTGGGCTTTCGCGCTGGCGACCTCGGCCGGGCGCGCCGTCTATCAGCCCTATGATTACCAGGCCGTGACCCTGCATGGGCAGGCCGACTTCGACCGCGATATCGTGACAACCGGCGGGTTCCGCGCCGGGAAAGGATTGTTCTGATGGCGACGCTGCTCGATGCCTATGGCCGACCGATCCGCACCCAGCAGCTGACCCAACGTCTGGCCGAGCCCGGTCTGACCGGCATTCGCCAGATCTGGGCGGGATCGTCCGCATCCGGCCTGACGCCGCAGCGTCTGGCCACCATCCTGCGCGCCTGCGACCATGGCGATCTGACCGAATTCCTGACGCTCGCCGAGGAGATGGAAGAGCGCGATCCGCATTACCTGTCGGTCCTCGGGACCCGCAAGCGGGTGATCAGCGGCATCACGCCCTTGGTCAAGCCCGGCGGCGATGACGCGCGCGCCAAGGAAATCGCCGAAGCCGTCCAGACCCATATCGCCGATCACGAGGGCCTGCCGGATCTGATCGAGGACCTGCTGGACGCGCTCGGCAAATCGTTTTCCGTGGTCGAGAACGACTGGGCCCGCGACGCCCGGCTCTGGACCTTCAGGGGGTTCATCCATCGCGATCCCCGGCATTTTATCTTCGATCGGGAAACCGGAACCGAGATCCGCATGCTGGACGAGGCCGGGCCGATCGAGGGCATCCCGCTGGAGCCGTTCAAATTCGCGGTGCACCGCTCGCGCATCAAGTCCGGTCTGACCTATCGGGGCGGCCTGGCGCGCGTCGTCGCATTCGCCTGGATGTGCAAGCAATACACACTCAAGGACTGGATCGCCTTCATCGAGACCTATGGCCTGCCGCTGCGCCTTGGCCGCTACGGGCCCGAAGCCACGGCAGACGATGTCCGCAAGCTGTTCCAGGCCGTTGCCAATATCGGCACCGACGCCGCGGCAGTTCTTCCCGATTCGATGAGGATCGAGTTCCAGAACGGCCCGACCACCTCGGGCGACGATCTGTTCGAGACCTTCGCACGCTGGACGGACGAGCAGATCTCGAAGGCGGTGCTGGGCCAGACCATGACGGCCGACAGCGGATCGTCCGAGGCGCAGGCCAAGGTGCATAACGACGTGCGCCACGATATTGCGCTCAGCGATGCGCGCGCGGTGGCTGCCACCATCAGCCGCGACATCGTGCGGCCCTTCGTCGATCTGAACTTCGGAGTGCAACAGGTCTATCCCCGACTGGTGCTGCCGATCGATGAGCCGGAGGACACCAAGGCCAAGATCGACAGTGCGGTGGCGCTGGCCGGGATCGGTGTCCGCTTCCGGGCCAGCGAGTTGCGCGCCAAGCTCGGCTTTTCGGATCCGGCACCGGAGGATGAGGTGGTCGGAGGCATGCCCGCCCCCGCGCCGCCCGCCAAAGAAGATCGCCTCGCCCTCAACAGGACCGGAACCGAAGGCGACGATCTCGACCAGGTCGAAGCCGAGATGCTGGAGGACTGGGAGGAGCTGGCCGACGATCTGATGGGCGCGATCGCCGGCGTCATGGACGGCGCCACCAGCTATGAGGACGCACTCAAGCGCCTGCCCGAGGCACTCAGCCACATGCCGACCGGATTGGCGGTCGAGACCCTTGTCAAAGGCATGTTCAAGGGGCGCGTTCTGGGCGATCAGCGCGATGAATGACGGATCGACCGAGGCTTGCGATCAGATTTCGCCGATTAAACGGTTTTCCGGAGTTTTTAAACGGGGTCTGCGGCCTTCGGGTGTCTCGGGTGCCGCCAAAGCTCAAGGCCGCTCCTGCGCGGCCTGTGGCGGGGGTGTCCTTTGAGCGATCCGCAGGACCGTCCCGGATACAGCTTCAACCCCGGCCCGCCGCCCGAGGCGAGCCGGTTTTTGCGCAACAAGGGGCTGCGGCCGGCATTCGGCTGGGAGGATGTCGAGCCCGAAGAGCATGCCGTCGCCTTCACCGTCGCCAAGGCGATGGAGTTCGACCTGCTCGACGCGATGAAGGGCGAGGTTCAGAAGGCGCTGGACGAGGGGCTGCCTTTCGAAGCCTTCCAGAAAAGCTGGCGCGCAAACCCGAAGCTTGCCGATTGGTGGGGCAAGCGCGAGATGGTCGACCCGCTGACCGGCGAGACCGATCTGGTCCAGCTGGGCAGCCCGCGCCGCTTGCGCACCATATATAATGCCAATATTCGCTCGGCCCGCGCCGCTGGGCAATGGGAGCGCATTCAGCGCACCAAGGGCGCGTTTCCCTATCTCGAATACCGGATTGGCCCCAGCGAGAGCCATCGTCCCGCCCATGAGGCCAAGGCCGGGCTGATCCTGCCCGTCGACAGCGCCTTTTGGGACGAGTGGATGCCGCCGAATGGCTGGGGCTGCAAATGCTGGGTGCGGCAGGTGACAAAGGCCGAAGCCGCGCGCCGCGGCGTGTCCGAGGCACCGAACGTGCCGGATCGTGTCGTTAAGAACCAGCGCACAGGCGAAATGCGCATCGTGCCGGCCGGCATCGATCCGGGCTGGCAGTCCAATCCGGGCAAGCTGCGCCTTGATGGTGCCGAGGCATTCATGGCCGGCAAGATCCGGCTTTGGCCGGACGAGGCGCAAAAGGTGGCGCTGCGCGACATCGCCACCAGCTGGCGGGTTCAGCGGATCATGGACGGCGCACCCGGGCGGGCGCCTGTCGGGTTGCTGCCCGCCGAGATCGCCGCGCAGGCGGGCGTGCCTGATCGCATGATCTGGGTGAACGGCGATACGTTTGAGCATCTGGTCCTCGATCACGAGCCGAAGGACGCGGTTTTCCGAAAGGCGCTGATGTCGATGATCGCGAACATCGATGGAGCAACGCTGGCCGCGCTGGAGAATCGAGGCGATGGATTGAAGACGCTGCGGGTGCTGATCCCCTTCAGCAGGTTCTTTCATGTTGCGGAAAGTCGTCGAAAGGGGAAGGCGGATCGTCCCACCGCGCTGGTGCTGTGGTTCGATGACGGCATGCGGGTGCGATCAATCGTGCCTGCAACAGAAGAGCGATTCCGTGCTGCTGCCATGAAACAAGGCAACACGATAATTGATCTGTCGGGATTGTGACCCGGAGGGACGGCCCTCCCTCGCATCCCGAAGATGGTAAGCCATGGCTCGGGTCACGCCATCAATATGCGCCTGTTGATCAGCCGTTTCAACCCCGGCTTAAATGGCTCGACAGGGATCGACCGATCCGCATAAGCTGACAGCGTCGGGCCAGCCCGGCATCCCCCGAATTCATTCAAGGGCTAACCGCCGCCGCCTAGCTGCGATGGTGCGGCCATGTCCAAGAGATCCATCCTTCAAGCCCTGCCGCTGGCCCTCTGCTCGCAAGAGGACGGTGTTCCCGAATGGGTCCAGCTGACCCCGCAGGGGCCGCGCCTGACGTCGCGCGACGGTCGCACCTGGCTGCTGTCCGATCCTGACGCGGTCGTACGGGCCTATGTCGACGGCGTTGCGGCCGGCATCGAGGCGCCGGTGGATTTCGAGCATGCGACCCATGTCAAGGGCGAGGCGGGCGAGCGGGCCGATGCCATCGGTTGGGTCAAGGAGATCGCCAACCGCGACGGCGCTCTCTGGGGTCGGATCGACTGGACCGATACCGGCCGCGCCGCCATTGCCTCGCGCGGCTATCGCTATCTCAGCCCCGGCTTCTATTTTTCGGGCGCCGCGCGGGCCGTCACGCGCCTGGTATCGGTCGGGCTGACCAATCTGCCGAACTTCGTTCTTCCCGCCCTTAACCGCGAACATTCTGAACCGGAGACCGACCCTATGGACCCTGCTGTCCTTGAAGCCCTTGGCCTGACGCCGACCGCCACCGCCGCCGAGGCTGTGCTGGCGATCAACAATATGAAATCGGCCGAAACGCTGGCGCTGAACCGTGCCGCCACGCCCGATCCCGAAAAGTTCGTGCCTCGCGCCGATCACCAGCTGGCGCTGAACCGGATCACCGAGTTCGAGGCCGGCGAGAAGGCCCGCGCCGAACAGGCGGCGGCCGCCGCGGTCGATGCCGCAATCTCCGAAGGCAAGATCGCGCCGGCGAGCCGCGATTACCATCTGGCAACCTGCCGCGCCGAGGGCGGTCTCGAGCGCTTCGGGGCGTTCGTCAAGGATCAGCCGGTGATCGCCGGGCTCTCGAACCTCGACAAGAAGGCGCCGGCCACGCAGCCGGGCAAGCTGAATGATGAGGAGCTTGCGGTGTGCCGCCAGCTCAACATGAAACCCGAAGATTTCGCGGCCGCGCGCGCCGCCGAAGGCAAGGAGTAAGCCCGCATGGCCATCGTAACCCCCACCATTCTCACGGCCCTGAACACGGGCGTGAAGAAGAACTTCCAGGATGGCTATGCGCAGATGCGCGCCACCTCCTTCTGGGACAAGGTCGCGACGCTGATTCCGTCGACCACGTCGTCGAACACCTATGGCTGGCTGGGCGATTTCCCGCAGCTGCGCGAATGGGTCGGCGACCGTGTGATCCGCGACATGAAGGCCAGCGGCTATTCGATCGAGAACAAGCTTTACGAGGCCACGCTGGGTGTACAGCGCACCCAGATCGAGGACGATCAATACGGGCATTTCGGGCCCGTTGCGATGTCCATGGGTCAGGAGGCCGCGCAGCATCCCGACCGTCTCGTCCAGGCGGTGGTCAACGCGGCCGGCGCGTCGACCTGCTATGACGGGCAGTATTTCTTCGACACCGATCACCCGGTCTATGCCAATGTCGATGGCACGGGCGCCGTCACCACGGTGTCGAACGTGGAAGCCGGCGCCGGCGCGGCCTGGTATCTTCTGGACTGCTCGAAGGTTCTCAAGCCCTTCATCTTCCAGGAGCGCACCAAGCCCGAGCTGGAAATGAAGTTCGACCCCTCGACCTCGGATGCCGTCTTCACTCGCGACCAGTATCAGTGGGGCATCCGCTATCGCTGCAATGCCGGCTACGGCTTCTGGCAGCTGGCGCGCAAGTCGCAGGCCGTGCTGGATGGCGACAGTTTCGAAGCGGGCCGCACGGCGATGCGGACGCAAAAGGGCGATGGCGGCCGGCCGCTCGGCATCGTGCCGAACATCCTGCTGGTCCCGCCGAGCCTCGAAGCCGTTGCCGACCGCGTCGTCAACGTCAAGACGCTGCCGGGTGGCGGCGACAACCCGAACTACGGCAAGGCGACCGTGGTGGTGATGGATTGGGCGGTGTGACCATGAAACTCATCGTTCGCACCACCGCCCCCGGCGGCACCTTCTTCCGCGCCGGCCGCGCCTGGACGAAAGAGGGCACCATCCTCGATCAGGCAGACCTGAGCCGCGAAGCCTGGGCAATCCTGCGCGCCGAGCCGCTGATCCATATCGGCCCGGCACCCGACGCGGCCGAACTCGCTGCGGCCGAAACCGGCGACCTGAATGCGCTGGTCCGCAAGGCCATCGCCAATCTCGCGCCCGAGGAATTCGGCCAGGATGGCGTGCCGCTGCTGGACGCGCTGCGCAAGCAGCTGCCCGAGGGCACTGTTGTCACGAAGAAACTCGTCTCGGAGGTCTGGGGCGAGCTGAAGGTGGAAACCGCCGGGCAGTAACGACCGGGACAGGGTCGATGCCCCGCAAAGGGGCCAGCGCGGGGGCAGTGTCATTGCCCCCGCGACTGTAACAGGAGACACCATGCCTTACGCAACCCGGGACGACATCGTCGAGCTTTATGGCGTCAATGCCCTGGTGGTTGCCGATCGCGACGGATCCGGCGAGCCCGACGAGGATGCGGTGCAGCGCGCGCTGGCGTTCGCAACCGGCGAAATGGACACCTATATCGGCCGCAGGTACAGCCTGCCGCTGCCCGCCTCGAACCAGCACCTCGCGCAGCTCTGCGTCGATATCGCCCTCTACCGCCTGGCGCTGTCGCAAGAGGTTGCGACCACCGAGCACCGCAAAAGATATGACGATGCGCTGCTCGTCCTGACCAAGATCGCCGATGGCCGCGCGGCATTGTCCCTGCCGGTGACTGATCCCGGCGACGGCGAGGCAGGAGATCCGGAAATCACCGGCCCGCAGCCGATCGTGGCGGGAGGTCCCGAGCGGCTGTTCTCGCGCGAAAAGATGAGGGACCTTTGATGGCCGGGGTTGCTGTCGAGGCTGATTTCGACGTCGCCGCACGGGCGCTGTCCCGCCTGAGCGAAGACAATATCGCACTGGTTTCCTATGAGATCGGCGCGCTGATCGAGGATCAGACCAAGCTGCGCATCGCGGATGAGAAGACCACGCCCGACGGCGCCCCGTGGGCGCCCTGGTCCGAGGGCTATGCCGCGACGCGCAAGCCCAACCACAGTCTGCTGGTCGCTGAGGGCAATCCGGGCCTTTTGGACAGTATCCAGAACCACACGACCGGCCTCGAAGCCGTCGTCGGCACCAACCTGATCTATGGCGCGGCCCATCAATTCGGGTCGGAAAACGGCACCCTGCCGGCGCGATCCTATCTCGGTCTCTCGGCCGACAATCGCGCGGCGATCGAGGAGCTGGTTGTCGGCCGCATCGAGGAGCTTTTGCAGTGAGCCGTCTTGCCACACCTGCGGACCTGCTCGGCACGTTTCCAACGACCGTGGCCAGCGTCATCCATGCCGCGCTGCCCGGGCTGCGCGAATGCCGCGGCATCGCAGGGCGTCTGAACGTCGAGCAGATCCGGCAGCTGGGGATCAGGGTGCCGGCGGTCCTGGTCAGCCGCTTGCGCGCCCGTCAGGACCAAACCTATGCGGGCCCGCACCGGACATACCGCCTTCAGATGGCCGCGTTCATCCTGTGCAAGGACGAACTTGGCCTGCAGCGCGATTTGGCGGCCGCCAATATCGCCCAGGCCTTGCTGAGCCTTGTCCCCGACAATCAATGGGGCCTGCCCGATGATGCAATGCCGGCCGAATCGGTGGCCGAGGAGCCGCTGGTTTCGGTCGAGTCCAACCGGACCGGCCTAGCGCTGACGGCCATCACCTGGGATCAGGTGGTCGCGCTTACCCCGTTCCCGACCCCCGAGCCCGTGGCTCCTGAGCTTTATCTTGGTCAGGCGCCGCTGATCGGTGCGGCCCACGAGGCCGATTATGAGCTGATCGGGGTCACGCCATGACGCTGTCCGCCGCCGAGGCTGATCGCCGCATCGCCAATGTGCTTTCCGTGGGCACCATCGTTTCGATCGACAACGCCACCGGCCGCGCGCGGGTGCGTGTCGGCGATCTAGAGACCCCGCCGATCCCGGTCATGCAACTGCGCTCTGGTGCGATCCGGATGCACTGGATGCCGAGCGTCGGCGAGCAGGTCACCATCGCGGCGCCATCAGGTGACGTGGCGCGGGGCTTTGTCATGGGGTCGCTGCCGATCGATGGCAACATGGTGGCGCCCGACGCGGCCAGTCCGACGATGGATCTGGGCGGCGGCACCCTGCGCGTGATCGGCCGTCTCTATGTCGACGGCGATATCGAGGTGACCGGCGATGTCGTCGCCTCGGGCATCTCTCTTGTCCATCACACCCATGGCGGCGTCCAGCAGGGCGGCGCCAATACAAAGGAGCCGAATCGATGAGTAAACCCCCCGTTAAATCGACCTGGCGCGCCCTGTCGGATGGCTGCGTCGCCGGCCTG
>RRZU011553596.1_pt1 | contig 25610 bp, 28 predicted proteins | sample 2165561 | NCBI WGS metagenome assembly RRZU01 (sample SAMN10456909, study PRJNA506462) | wastewater metagenome | isolation source: wastewater sludge | place: USA: Moscow, Idaho | reverse complement strand
TTCTACCTGCTGACCTTTATCATTGGTTTCGGTGCCATTGCTTTATTGGTTCGTCACCCTGAGTTCTACAGTGGTCTGGCCGCGGATAACAGCAATATGCTGACCACGCTGATCGGTGGTACCAATATGGCGGCGGTGCACTTATCCAACGCTGTTGGTGGTAGCTTGCTGTTAGGCTTCTTGGCTGCTGTGACTTTCGCAACCATCGTTGCGGTAGTCGCAGGTCTGGCGCTTGCGGGTGCAGCGGCAATTGCCCATGACTTGTACGCCAACGTTATTGCCCGTGGTCGTTCAACTGAAAAGCAAGAAATGCGTATTTCTAAGATTTCCACGCTGGTATTAGGTGTCTTGGCAGTATTGCTAGGTATCGTCTTTGAAGATCAAAACGTTGCCTTCATGGTGGGTCTGGCCTTTGCTATCGCAGCAAGTGCTAACTTCCCTGTGCTGGTATTGTCGGTCTCATGGCGCGGCTGTACGACTCGCGGTGCAACCATCGGTGGTTTCTTAGGCTTGGCCTTTGCAACGCTGTGGGTTGTTCTGAGTAAGACGGTTTGGGTTGATGTGTTTGGTAACGCTGAAGCAATCACACCGTTCCCGAACCCAGGTATCTTCTCAATCCCGTTAGCCTTCTTCGCGATTTGGTTCTTCTCTGTAACAGATAAGAGCGCACGTGCGGATAAAGAGCGTGACGCCTTTACTGCACTGACTGTACGCAGTCAGACAGGTATCGGTCGCTCAGGCGCACAGGATCACTAAGTAGTCATACTGTGATGGTTGCTTGATCATCATGCTAAAAATACCCCGACTGGTTCGGGGTATTTTTTTGTCTGAATTTTATTGTGGTAGGAAAAATGCTTGCGATCGGTAATGGTTGTCTAGCGGTATGAGTCCCCTGGTTTTAGTGGGGGAAATGTCGACTGTTTTGATAATTAGATAACGATAATAGTAATGATTGTTATTAGCATGCGGCTCTGATATATTCTCTCGCACACTAATCATGACCAAGGAAATATAATGAAAAATGTAATCAAAGGTGCAGTATTAGTCGTCAGCTTGGCAGTTGCTGGTGGTGCTATGGCCGATGATCGCCCAGATCATTTTAAAGGACTCGAATCTCCAGACCTGCAAACAGCAGTGGCTAACTTTTCTGAATACAACAAGCGTTTAGAAAAGGCCTTGAGCGGTGAGTTAACTGATGCTGATTTGCTTGAAATTCATCAGCTGACCTACACTCTGGAAAATGCGCTAGAAAAAATCAATGATGATTTAGAAGAGTTGGCTGAGACGCTAGAAGAAGTGCACGTGGCTTCAGAAACCTTCAATCGTGATGATCTGAGAAAAGCCGGTCCTGCCTATTTAAAAGTCGCACGTACAGTTATTCAGTAACTTTATGCAGAACCTTCTTTTGCGCAAGATAAAACGAAGGTTCTGTCCTAGCAGGTTGTTGTAAAATTGGTATACTTCGCAAGCTAAACATTAGCTTGGAGACTGCGTAGCCATGTACGAACAGCACCGCTTTGGAATGCAAGTCACGCATTTATCACGAGCGTGGCGCGCAGCGCTTGATCGGCGTTTAGCTGATTTAGGTTTATCACAAGCCCGTTGGTTGGTTCTGTTGCATGTGGCCCGCGCTAAAGAACTGCCCACGCAAAGTGAGTTAGCTTGCAGTGTTGGTGTAGAAAATCCAACCTTAGCTCGATTGCTGGACGCTTTAGCTGCTCAGCATTTAATTGAGCGTCAAATTGATCCAGATGATCGTCGTGTTAAAAAAATCGCTTTAACCCGTACCGCGCTAGTACTGATTGAAAAAATTGAAGCCATTGCCACTCAATTACGCCGTGAGATTTTTGCCGGTATTTCTGAGGAAGATGTCCAACAGTGCCAAGCGACTCATACGCGCATGTTGGCCAATTTAGAAAAAACCTATGAAACATGACCTCGCCAGTTTAAATGCGCGTTTTGGTGCGCTCTATCGTGTGTGGCTGCTGGGTGTACTGATGCTTGGCAGTATGGTCATGGTGTTATCCTCGACCAGTATTAACGTGGCTTTGCCAGCCAGCGTGGATGCGTTTGCGATGGGGCGCCCCATGGCGCAATGGCTCGCCACTGGCTTTTTAGCCGCCATGACGGCAGGGCTGTTATTGGCCGCTTGGGCGCAAGCTAAATTTGGTTCGCGCATTACCGTGCAGGTCAGTATTGGGTTGTTTGTGGTGTGTTCGGTTGCCGCATTGCTGGCCACTGCAGGTTGGCAGTTGATTGTTCTGCGAATCTTACAAGGCGCTTGCGCGGGGATTATCCAGCCCTTAGCCACTGTGCTGATCTTTCGTGTCTATGCCGGTGGTGGGCGCGGGACGGCCTTGGGCGTCTATGGGCTCGGCTTGATGATTGCGCCGAGTATTGGCCCGACTGTGGGCGGTTACCTGATTGACCATTTTGGTTGGATGTCCGCTTTTTGGCTGCCCTTGCCGGTGTGTGTGGTGCTGATGGTGGCGGGGCATTGGTTGCTGCCGGATGAGAGCAATCCCAAGGCTAAGCGTTTGGATGTGCTGTCTTTTGTGATGCTGACCACGGCTATCTTTGCGGGCTTAGCTGCGATTTCAGAGGCGCAGCGCTATGCTTGGGGCGATTGGCGAGTTTCGGCCTTAGTGGTCACCACAGTGGTGTGCAGTTTTATCTTTTTCCGCCGTACGCTCAATAGTAAAAAACCTATTCTATCGTTACGTTTATGGCGTCTCGCGGCCTTTCGGCGCGCCAGTTGGGTGGCGCTAGCTTTGGGTTTGGGCCTATATGGCTCGACTTATTTAATTCCCTTGTATCTACAAACCATCAGTGGCTACAGCGCTGGGCATGCCGGTGTTTTATTACTGCCTGCAGGTATTTTGTTGGGACTGGCATCCTTTGCCAGTGGCTGGTTATGTGATCGTATTGCGATTGTTTGGCTGCTGTGTATTGGCTTGTTTTTGTTTGCCTTTTCATCGATCTGGTACGGCATTTGGGGGGCCAGTAGCGGCTTCTTTTGGCTGTGTGTTATTGCTGCGTTAGGGCGTATGGGGATTGGCTTGATTATGCCTGCGTTGAGTACTGCATCCCTTGATAGTTTAACGGTCGATGAATTGCCCTATGGCGCAGGCGCTGTGACCTTTGTACGCCAGTTGGGCGGCGCTTTTGGTATCAACTTGTTGACTGTGTTTTTAGAGTGGCAGCATCAGTCATTAGGCGGTGATTTTGTTGCCGAAACAGTCGCTTTTGAACGTACATTTATACTACTGGGTTTTGCCTTTTTCTTAGCGCTTTGGCCCGCTTGGCGACTGCGAAAATTCCCTAAACTAGTGCGAAAATCAGCTTGATCATTGGTCGCTCCAGTTGAACTAAATACCCGTACAGCCCTCTACTCCGTGCGCATGACTAGAATGCTAATTTTAGCTTTAACGTGCTTGGAGTACATAATAATGAAAATATCAACTCGTAAATTTACAGGGCTTGTTGTGCTAACGGCTCTTTTAGGTATGCCGCTCACACAGGCGGTCGCCAATGAAACTATGACTGAAGTTCAGGAAGTGATTTCTGATAGCTGGATCACCAGCAAAGTAAAGTCGGTTTTTCTAAGTAATACTGAGATCAGTGGTCTGCTGATTCATGTGGAAACTGTTGAAGGTGTGGTTGTGCTGTCGGGTGAAGTTCCCACGGCAGCTGGACGTGAATTAGCTATCGCTAAAGCTAAAGAAATCAAAGGTGTGAAGGGCGTTGCAGCAGAAGCGTTAAAAGTAAGCCCTTAAGTACACTTTGATTTATATGGATTTAAAATTTCACAAGGTAGGTGCATTATGAATACTGATATTTTTGAAGGTAAATGGAAGCAGCTTAAAGGCCAAGTGCAAGCGCGCTGGGGCAAACTGACGGATGATGATCTTGATGTGGTTGAAGGCCATAGCCAGTATCTGGCTGGTAAACTCCAAGAGCATTACGGCATTACCAAAGAAAAAGCTGAAGAAGAAATTGCTGAGTTTCATCGCAAACTATAACTTCTTCTGTGCGTAAACGGCTTGAGCAGGGTGAAAACGCTTTGCTCAAGCCGTTTTTTATGGGCTGCAATAAAGTCATGGCTACGGCAATGGTACTGCTGGACTTATTTAAACAGCGGGCCTGATTTAGTGTTTAAGCCTTTGGCTAAACGGTCATAAAGCACTACGTTGACGGTCGCAGCCAAGTTCATGCAGCCATTGGTGGGGATATACACCACATCGGTGCACCAATCGCGAATCTCTTTATCCAGCGAGCCATCTTCAGGGCCAAAGATATACAACGCGCGGTCAGGGTGGGTGTATTCAGGTAAAGGGCGCGCGCCTTCTACCAATTCAATCGCTACGGGTGTGCAGCCGAGCGGTAAGATTTTGCGTAAATCGTCAATATTAATCAGCGGCACGTCTTGGTGCACTTTTTTGGTGTCGGTAATAAAGTCTTTGGCACGATCGTAACGGGTGCCGGTATAGAAGACGCTATTGACGCTGTAACAGCCTGCTGCACGCATAATGGAGCCAACATTGGTCGGCGATTTGGGGTTGCTTAAAGCGATACAACTGTAACGACGATTGGCCACAAGAGACTCACAAAATTCTGTTTTCTATCCTGCCAGACTCATTGTCAGTCTCTCAGGTAGAAAAGGGGTATGTATAAATAAAAAGGCCGAGAACTCTGTCTCGGCCTTGATGCAACTGAACTGAGGGGTTATTTAACTTCAACCGCCAAGCTCTCGGCAATCTTTTTCTTCCACAGAGCAGGACCGGTGATGTGCACTGACTCGCCGGAAGTATCCACTGCTACTGTGACTGGCATATCTACCACGTCAAACTCGTAGATAGCTTCCATGCCCAGCTCTGGGAATGCCGCTACGCGAGACTTCTTAATGGCTTGTGCCACTAAGTAGGCCGCGCCGCCCACAGCCATCAGATAGACCGCTTTGTGATCTTTAATCGCATCAATAGCGATAGGGCCACGCTCAGATTTACCAATCATACCCAGTAAGCCTGTGCTTTCGAGGATTTGACGGGTGAATTTATCCATACGTGTGGCGGTAGTTGGGCCAGCAGGTCCAACAACTTCTTCGCCGACTGGATCTACAGGGCCGACGTAATAGATAAAGCGGCCTTTGAGATCAACCGGTAATTCTTCACCGTTGTTGAGCATGTCCACCATGCGCTTGTGCGCCGCGTCACGGCCGGTAAACATCTTGCCGTTAAGCAGTATAGTTTCACCAGGCTTCCAGCTTTGTACATCTTCTGGCGTGATGGTGTTGAGATTGACACGACGCGCCGTTGGGCCGGCTTCCCAAACGATATCTGGGTACGCATCGAGTGATGGCGCTTCCAGTACTGCAGGGCCTGAACCGTCCAGTACAAAGTGAGCGTGACGGGTGGCAGCGCAGTTTGGAATCATGCACACCGGCAGTGATGCTGCGTGGGTTGGGTAATCCATGATTTTCACATCAAGTACAGTCGTCAGACCACCTAAACCTTGTGCACCAATACCCAGCTGATTCACTTTTTCAAACAGCTCTAAACGCAGTTCTTCGGCACGGGTTTGTGCGCCGCGTGCTTGCAGTTCATGGATGTCGATGGATTCCATCAGCACTTCTTTGGCCATCACCGCAGCTTTTTCTGCAGTACCGCCAATACCAATGCCAAGCATACCCGGTGGACACCAGCCCGCACCCATTTCTGGAACAGTTTTCAGTACCCAATCCACGATAGAGTCAGAGGGGTTGAGCATGGCCATTTTAGCTTTATTTTCTGAGCCGCCGCCTTTCGCTGCGACATCAAATTCAACGGTATCACCTGGCACGATGGAGTAGTGAATCACCGCAGGGGTGTTGTCTTTGGTGTTGCGACGGGCACCGGCTGGGTCAGCCAAAATAGAGGCGCGCAGGACATTCTCAGGCAAGTTGTACGCGCGGCGCACACCTTCGTTAATCATCTCTTCAACGCCCATGGTGGCGTCATCCCAACGCACGTTCATACCTACACGGACAAACACAGTCACGATACCGGTGTCTTGGCACATTGGTCGGTGGCCGGTGGCACTCATGCGTGAGTTAATCAGGATTTGTGCGATGGCGTCTTTAGCTGAAGCAGATTCTTCACGCTCATAAGCGGCGTGCATGGCTTCAATAAAGTCGAGCGGGTGGTAATAAGAAATAAACTGTAAGGCATCGGCGACGCTTTGAATTACATCATCTTGCTTAATAACGGTCATGAAACGCTCCTCTCATCGGACGGGAACATCAAGTGCTTTGAACCAGCGGTCTCGGTGTGTATCAATCAACAGCAAGTGTGCTCAACAGTTCGAGCACACAGTGTAAATATTTTAATAATCCGGTAAGTATAGCGCGCATCACTGTCGAACGAATAGTCGTGCGCTATCGACTATGGTGGCAGGGCTTTATTTAGTGCGTCTCTTTAGCGCGTTGCGCAGCAATCAAATCAGACAGTTGCTGATCTTTCTCGTGCCACATCTGGTTGACCCAGTCTTGAAATTCAGCGCGGTAGTTCATGTCTTGATCGTAGCTTTTACCGATAAATTGCTCTGGAATCTCGGTGATTTCAATGCGCATCACAATGCGTTTAATCTGCCCGCTGAGTAAGTCCCATAATGTGGGTTTACCTTGTGGGTAATACAGTGTGACGTTGACCAAACCTTGTAATTGCTCACCCATAGCGTCCAGTACAAAAGCAATACCGCCAGCTTTGGGTTTGAGTAAATGCTGGAATGGAGATTTCTGCTGATCGTATTTTTCTTGGGTAAAGCGTGTGCCTTCGAGAAAGTTAAACACCGATACAGGGTTGGTTTTATAGCGTTCACAGGCTTTGCGCGTGGTGGCTAAGTCTTGGCCTTGTTTTTCTGGGTGTTTGGCTAAGTAAGCTTTGCTGTAGCGTTTCATAAAAGGAAACTCCAGCGCCCACCAGCACAAACCAATCACCGGCACCCAAATCAGCTCTTTCTTGAGAAAGAACTTTAAGAAAGGTAGGCGACGGTTAAATTGGTGTTGCAAAGCAAGAATATCCACCCAGCTTTGGTGGTTACTGGTGACTAACCAAGAGTGCGTCAGATCGAGCTTTTCTAAGCCTTGTACATCCCATTCAATGGGCTGCACTAAACGCATCCAAAATGAGTTCACGCTAATCCATGCTTCAGCAATCCAATGCATGATAAAGCGCAAGCTGCGTTGTATGGGGGTGAAGGGTAAAAAGACTTTAAGCAGAGCGCAGATAAACAGCGGCCAACACCAAAACAAGGTGTTTATCACCAGCACTAGTGAGGCAATAATGCCGCGCAACAACGGCGGAAGAAAGTGCAGCATAAAAAGATACCTCAAGATAATGCGCACAGCGCAGCACATATATAGAAGAATATCTGGGTATGGTTATAGTTTTGGCGGGGGAGTGCAAGTGTTACCTGAGACTCAAGAGTCACTGCGCTGACTGCGGCAGTGACTCTGAGCGGTGTATTACTGTGGCTGGCTAGCAGCCTGAATGGCAGTGAGTGCGATGGTGAAGACGATGTCATCGACCAAAGCACCGCGTGACAAGTCATTCACGGACTTGCGTAAACCTTGCAACATAGGACCAACACTGATGACGTTGGCACTGCGCTGTACGGCTTTATAGGTCGTGTTACCCGTGTTGAGATCAGGGAAGATAAATACGGTTGCACGGCCTGCGACTAAGCTGTCTGGCGCTTTTGAGCGACCAACGCTTTCAATACTGGCAGCGTCATACTGCAGTGGACCGTCGATCGGCATATTAGGATTACGCTCGCGCGCAATACGGGTTGCTTCACGCACTTTTTCCACTTCCGCGCCAGTACCTGAATCACCTGTTGAGTAGCTGATCATCGCTACGCGCGGGTCAATACCGAAAGCTTGCGCGGACTCAGCACTTTGCAGAGCAATTTCGGCCAACTCAGTTGCAGTTGGGTCAGGATTCACTGCGCAGTCACCGTAGACCAGTACTTGGTCAGGCAGCAGCATAAAGAAGACTGATGAGACTAGGTTGTAGCCCGGTGCGGTTTTGAGTAACTGCAACGCAGGGCGAATAGTGCTGGCGGTGGTGTGTACCGCACCAGACACCAAACCGTCCACTTCGTCTTCGGCCAGCATCATGGTGGCTAGAACTACAGTATCTTCCAGTTGCATAGCGGCCAATTGTGGCGTGAGACCTTTATCTTTACGCAGCTCAACCATAGGTGCGATAAAGCGCTGGCGGATGGACTCTGGATCAATAATTTCTAAATCGCCAGGTAGCTCAATCCCCTGTGCTTTAGCAATGGCATGCACTTCTTCAGGTTTAGCCAAAAGTACACAGCGCGCAATACCGCGCTTTTGGCAAATCGCTGCCGCTTGAATGGTACGCGGCTCGTTACCTTCAGGTAATACAATGCGCTTATTAGCTTGTTGCGCGCGCTTCACCAGTTGGTGACGGAAGGCCGGTGGCGATAAGAGCAGTTGGCGCACAGTGCTGCAGCGCGCAGCTAACCAGTCTTGATCCAACTGGCCAGCAATGTACTCGGTCACGGCTTTCGCGCGCTCGGTATCACTGATGGGGATGCCTTTGTATAAACGAGTCAGATTGTACGCGGTATCGTATGAGCCAGTCGGTACGCTCATCACCGGCAAGCCGCCTTTAAGTGCGCGCTCACCGATATCCATAATGCTGGGGTTGGGCGTTAGATCACCGGTCAGCAGTAAGCCAGCCAGCAGTACACCGTTCAATTCAGCCAGGCTGGTGGCGAGAATAATATCATCGCGATCACCAGGGCAGACCACCAGCACACCTGGCTGCAGCAAGGGTACGATATTGGCCACAGTGCGCGAGCACAAAATAACTTTCTGTACGCGACGCTGTTCGATATCACCGGCGTTATGTACTTTAGCTTTAATTAATTCAGCAAAATCACTGGTGCGGGCGTTGTTCAGCTCTTCATTTTTTGCGATACAGCCGATCAGGTGTAAATCACCTTTGCGCAGCGCAGGTAAATGGCTTTTTAAACGCTCAATAAAACCATTGATCGGCGTCTCTGCAACCTTGTTGATAATCACGCCGAGGACTTTAGGGTCTTTAGTGCCGCCAAACAGCTGAGCTTGCATCTCGATGCGGTCTGACAATTCATTGAGGTCATCGCTGCTCGGTGCGCTGACCAGAATCACTTCTGCATCCATAGTTTTTGCAAGGTGTGCGTTGATGCGCTCCGCGTAATTTGCTTGGCGCGATGGCGTCATACCTTCGACAATAATGATGTCGTACTCAGCTTGAATCTGCTGGTGCATGCTGACGATTTCTTCCATCAGCTCATCAAGCTGGCCATTACCAATCATGCGCTCAACATAGCTTAACGACAGCGCTTTAGGCTGGCGAATACCATGAGTGGCTTGCATCAGCGCGCTAGAGCGTTCTGGGCCTGAGTCATCCGGATGTGGCTGGGCAATGGGTTTGAAAAAACCAACTTTTAAGCCTGAGCGCAATAGAGCTTGGACTACGCCCAAGCTCACTGATGATAAACCGACACCGAAACCGGTGGGGGCAAGTAAAAAAGTGTGCATGTATCAAGCGTCCTCTAATTAAGCTTTAGCGTCGATAAGGGCCAATGTTTCAACGGCAATTTGACGTTCTTCATTGGTCGGAATCACCAATACGCGCGGATGGTTCTCTGCGCTGATGTTCCCTGCAACGCCACGAGTACACTTCAAGTTCGCTTCTTCGTCCAGTTTGAAGTTGAATAAGCGCATGTGTTCTAAGGTTTTGCTGCGTACTAAGCTGGCGTTCTCACCGATACCGCCAGTAAAGATTAAGCCGTCCAGTTTCGGTAGCGCACAAGCCATGCCGGCTAGAGATTTGGCTAAACGGTAGCAGAATACTTCAATGGCTAAGGTTGCTCGCTCATCACCTTTTTGGCTGGCTTCAATCAGGGTGCGCATATCATTGGATAGACCGGATAGACCTAACAGGCCACTTTCCTTGGTCAGTACACTTTCAATGCGTTGAATATCCCAGCCTAGCGTGCGTGATAAGTAATTGTGCAGGCTTGGGTCCACATCACCGCTGCGCGTACCCATCACTAGGCCTTCCAGTGGGGTTAAACCCATACTGGTGTCTAAACTTTCACCGTTGACTACAGCGCAAGTTGAGCAGCCATTACCCAGGTGCGCGACTAACCAGCTGCTGTCTTCAACAGGTAAGCCGGTCATGGCTGCAGCTCTGCGGCTTACAAACATATGACTGGTACCGTGGAAACCATAACGACGCACATGATGGTCGGTGTACAGGTGCTCAGGAACGGCATAACGGTAAGCGTGCGCCGGCATGGTTTGGTGGAACGCGGTGTCAAACACAGCCACTTGTGTTAGGTCCGGATAGAGCGTCATCGCTGCTTCAATACCAATTAAACCGGCTGGGTTATGCAAGGGTGCTAACACCGCAGCGCTGCGAATCACATCAATCACTTCACGGTTCAAAGCAGAGGCTGCGGTAAAGTGCGCGCCGCCATGCACAACACGGTGACCAATACTGGTTAATTTACCGTGGCTGGCTTTTTGTACTAAAGGCAACAGACGCTCAAAAGCAGCCTTATGGTCAGCACCGTGTAGTTGTGCAACATGCTTTTCATCACCGAGCTGCCAGTTTAAAACAGCTTCGCTGCTGCCTAAACGCTCTGCTAAGCCTTGAATTAAAAACTCATCGTTATCTTCATTCACTAAAGCAAATTTAATCGATGAGCTGCCGCAATTGATAACTAACACGTTGCGAGACGACATGAGAGATCCTTTTGATACATAGAAAAAGATGCAATGTGACGGCATAAACTCAATAAGACAGTCACATCATTTATAAAGTGTCCCAATCTTCATGCGCGAGATGGAGGTAGGTCAAGTGAGCATTAGTCTATTTATTCTAAAGTCGCATTAGCGCGCGCGTGCAGGTAAACTTTGGTTTTCATTCATATTGATAAAGGTTTTTATTTTATGCTGATCACCAATCAACACGTTGTCGCCATTGACTACACGCTCAGTAACGACGCCGGTGAAGTGATTGATAGCTCTGCTGGTGGGGAGCCGTTGGTCTATTTGCATGGTGCAAGCAACATCATTGCTGGTTTAGAAAACGCATTAGCCGGCAAAGCTGTCGGTGATGAATTAGAAGTCAGCATTGAGCCAGAAGACGCTTATGGTGAGTACAGTGCTGAACTGATTACTAACCTAGGCCGTGAAATGTTTGAAGGTGTTGAAGAGCTGGAAGTGGGTATGCAGTTCCACGCCTCTGCACCGGACGGTGGTATGCAAATTGTGACCATCCGTGATGTTGATGGTGACCAAGTGACCATTGATGGTAACCATCCGCTCGCCGGTCAACAGCTTAACTTTAAGGTTAAGGTTGTGAGTGTTCGCGCTGCAAGCGAAGAAGAAATTGCGCACGGCCACGTGCACGGTGAAGGCGGTCATCAGCACTGATTGTTAAAATAAGTGTTTGATGGATAACAAAGGCACCTTGGGTGCCTTTGTTATGTGCTCTACAGATTGAACCCTATCGCAGTTTTGCATAGCACTTACGCTTCTCTATTGGGAGAATGCTCGGAGAGTGCTATATTGGCGTGTTTATCACATATGCAAAATATGTGTAAATATCCTAGTCCCAACACAACACCTTTCATTTAGCGGGAGTTTGCATGTCGGCTGACGATACTTTCGCCGTAGAGTTAAAAGGCGTGACCTTTCAACGCGGTTCACGAAAGATTTTTGATAATGTAGATATCCGCTTTAAGCGCGGCAAAGTCACGGGTGTGATGGGGCCGTCAGGCTGCGGTAAAACGACACTGTTACGCTTAATGGCTGCACAGCTCAAACCTGCCAAAGGTGAGGTGGTGGTCAATGGTCAAAACCTGCCGAGTTTATCGCGCAGCGACTTATTTGATATGCGCAAACAGTTCGGTGTGTTATTTCAAAGCGGTGCTTTATTCACCGATTTAAATGTGTTTGAAAACGTCGCATTTCCATTGCGCGTACACACCAAACTGCCCGAAGAAATGATCCGCGATATCGTGTTGATGAAACTGCAAGCGGTGGGGTTACGTGGCGCGATTGATTTGATGCCAGACGAATTATCCGGTGGCATGAAGCGCCGTGTCGCTTTGGCGCGCGCCGTTGCTTTAGATCCTGATATTTTACTGTATGACGAGCCCTTTGTTGGCCAAGATCCTATTGCTAAAGGGGTGTTGGTACGCTTAATTCGTTTGCTCAACGATGCCTTAGGTATTACCAGTGTGGTGGTGTCCCATGACTTGGCTGAAACCGCGAGCATTTCCGATTATTTATATGTGGTGGGTGACAGCCATGTGCTGGGTCAAGGTACGCCTGACGAATTGATGAACTCAGATAACCCGCGTATTCGTCAGTTTATGCAAGGTACTCCTGATGGTCCGGTACCTTTTCACTTTCCTGCCGAAGATTACCGTGACGACTTATTAGGAGATCATGCAGATGGCGCGTAAGTCGTTATTGGATCGTATTGCCTTATTTGGCCGGTCCGGACTGGATGTCGTACAAACCTTAGGCCGCTCACTGATCTTCTTGTGGCATGCTCTAGTGGGTCGCAGCGGAGCAGGCACGGGGATGCACTTGCTGGTCAAGCAATTGTATTCTGTGGGTGTTTTGTCTTTAGCCATTATTATCGTATCGGGCTTATTTATTGGCATGGTGCTGGCGCTGCAAGGCTATAGCATTTTGGTTGATTTTGGCTCTGAACAAGCAGTCGGGCAGATGGTGGCGTTAACCTTATTGCGTGAGTTGGGCCCTGTGGTCACAGCTTTATTGTTTGCTGGCCGTGCGGGTTCTGCGTTAACGGCTGAAATTGGCAATATGAAATCCACTGAACAGTTATCGAGTCTGGAAATGATCGGTGTGGATCCGCTTAAATATATTATTGCTCCGCGTTTGTGGGCCGGTTTTATCTCCATGCCATTGTTGGCCGCGATTTTCTCTGTCGTTGGCATTTGGGGTGGAGCTATGGTGGCGGTGGACTGGTTGGGCGTGTATGACGGCTCGTACTGGGGCAATATGGTCAACAGTGTCGATTTTCATAATGACGTGCTCAATGGCGTAATTAAAAGTGTGGTGTTTGCCTTTGTCGTAACTTGGATTGCGGTATTCCAAGGCTATGATTGTGAGCCAACATCGGAAGGTATCAGCCGTGCCACAACCCGTACCGTGGTGTATGCCTCGTTAGCTGTGTTGGGCTTAGACTTTATTTTGACTGCTTTAATGTTTGGAGATTTCTGATGCGAATTCGCGCCGTAGAGATTAGTGTGGGTGTGTTTTTGTTGGCGGGTATTTTCGCGTTATTGCTATTGGCACTACGTGTCAGTGGTTTAACCGTGGCCAACAGCACTGATACTTATAAGCTGACTGCACACTTTGATAATAGTGCTGGCCTGACCACGCGCGCTAAAGTCACTATGGCTGGGGTGACCGTGGGTAAAGTGGTGGCGATTGATTTTGATACTGAAACTTACACCGGTAAGGTCACCATGGAAGTACAAGAGCGGGTGAACAACTTGCCCATCGATACGACAGCTTCGATTTTAACTGCAGGATTGCTGGGTGAGAAGTACATCAGTTTTAGCGTCGGTGGTGAAGATGAAGTCTTAAAAGACGGTGATGTGATTTACGATACACAATCTTCTTTGGTACTCGAAGAGCTGATTGGTAAGTTTTTAATGAACACAGTTAATCAGGATTAACCCTTATGTTATCTTTGCTACGACGTGCTTTGTTGTGCACTGCTTTGATTTTTACCGGTGCCAGCGTTGCTGCTACTGATCCACATGTTGTGGTTGAACAAACTACGCAGAATTTATTAGCCGATTTACAGGCCAATAAAGCGCAATACCGCACCGACCCGGCTGCATTTTATAATGCGATGGATAATATCCTCGGTCCGGTGGTGGATGCCGATGGCATCTCTAAAAGCGTGATGACGGTGCGTTATTCGCGTCGCGCTACGCCAGAGCAAATGCAGCGCTTTCAGGATAACTTTAAGCGCAGCCTGATGCAGTTTTACGGTAATGCTTTGCTTGAATATGACAATCAAGGCATTCGTGTGTTGCCAGGCAGCACAGCACAAGGCGCACAGCGCAGTGAAGTGCGTATGGAAATCACCGATAAAAAAGGTGTGATTTATCCGATTTCTTACACTATGGTCAATATCGACGGACAATGGCGCATGCGTAATGTGATCATTAACGGTATTAACCTCGGTAAATTGTTCCGTGATCAGTTTGCTGAGGCCATGCAACGCAACGCCCAAGACTTAGATCGAGTGATTGATGGCTGGGTGGAAACTGTAGCTAAAACACGCGCCGCGCAGGAGGATGCGTGAGTCAGGCTGGGGTCACTATGGATGATGCTGGAGTCTTACACCTAAGTGGTGTGCTGGATCACAGCAGTGGCCCAGCTCTGCGCGATCAGGGGCAAGCGTTGATCCGAAATACACATGCGACAACAGTGCAGGTGAATTGCACCGCTGTCACAAAATCGAGCAGTGTCGGCTTAGCACTCTTATTAGCTTTTATGCGTGATGCGCAGCAGTTTGGTAAAGCCATTGTGCTCACTGACTTGCCTGAGGATATGCGTAAAATTGCTGAGGTGTGCGGCTTAACCGAAATTCTAGGTATCGAGTCCTGACGCTGTATCTGCAGTCACGATAGAATAAGTGCTAATGTAGCGGCCGCACAGATGTTGGCCGTTGTTAATGAGGTTATGTATGCAAGGTGTCGCAGTAAAAGAACTGTTAGAACAAAAGCTAGACAACACACAAGTTGAAGTTGAAGGTGAAGGCTGTAATTTCCAGCTTAATATCATCAGTGATGATTTGTCTGCCCTGAGCCCTGTTAAGCGTCAGCAACAGGTATATGCCGTACTCAACCCATGGATTGCTGATGGCAGCATCCACGCGGTGACTATGAAGTTCTACACTCGCACGGCCTGGGCCGAACGCTCTTAAAGCAACCAAACGAGACTCTAATGGATAAGCTAATTATTAGCGGAGGTCATCGTCTAGACGGTGAAATTCGTATTTCTGGCGCCAAAAACGCTGCGCTGCCTATTCTTGCAGCAACTTTATTGGCCAGCGCGCCTGTGACTGTGTGCAATTTACCGCACCTGCACGATATTACGACGATGATTGAACTGTTTGGCCGCATGGGCATTGAGCCTGTGATTGACGAAAAGCTCAGTGTGGAAATTGATCCGCGCACCATCAAAACACTGATTGCTCCGTATGATCTAGTTAAAACCATGCGCGCATCTATTTTAGTGCTAGGTCCAATGGTGGCGCACTTTGGTCAGGCTGAAGTGGCTTTGCCAGGTGGTTGTGCGATTGGTTCACGTCCGGTGGATTTACACATCCGTGGCTTAGAAGCGCTGGGTGCTACCATCATTGTTGAAGATGGCTACATTAAAGCTAAAGCGCCAGAAGGCGGTTTGCGCGGTTGTAACTTTTTCTTTGACGTGGTCAGCGTCACCGGCACTGAAAACATCTTGATGGCGGCTACTTTAGCTAAAGGCCGCACGGTGTTAGAAAACTCAGCACGCGAGCCTGAAATTGTTGATTTGGCGAATTGCTTGATTGCTATGGGTGCCAAAATTCAAGGTGCAGGTACTGATACCATTATTATTGATGGCGTCGAGAAACTCGGTGGCGCAACCTATCATGTGATGCCAGACCGTATTGAAACCGGTACTTATTTAGTGGCTGCTGCTGTTACTGGTGGTCGCGTTAAACTTAAAGACACTGATCCAACTATTTTGGAAGCGGTGCTCTCGAAGTTGCAAGAAGCCGGTGCAGAAATCACTACAGGGAAAGACTGGATTGAGCTGAATATGCATGGCAAACGTCCGAAAGCGGTCAGCGTGCGTACTGCGCCATACCCTGCGTTCCCAACCGATATGCAAGCGCAATTTATCGCGATGAATGCCTTGGCTGAAGGTACGGGTATCGTGATTGAAACCATCTTTGAAAACCGCTTTATGCATGTTTTAGAAATGCAGCGTATGGGCGCGAAAATTCAAATTGAAGGCAACACTGCGATTGTCACAGGTATTCCACAGCTCAAAGCCGCGCCAGTGATGGCGACTGATTTACGTGCATCTGCCAGTTTGGTGATTGCAGCTTTGATGGCGGAAGGTGACACCCTGATTGACCGCATTTATCACATTGACCGTGGTTACGAATGTATCGAGGAAAAAATGCAACTCCTTGGTGCGAAAATCCGACGAGTACCGGGCTAGCATTATGTTAACTATTGCATTGTCAAAAGGTCGAATTTTGGATGATACCCTGCCGCTGTTAGAGCAGGCGGGTATTATACCGACCGAAAATATCGAAAAGAGTCGTAAGCTGATCATCACCACTACGCGTGATGATGTGCGTTTACTGATCGTACGCGCGACAGATGTACCCACTTATGTTGAGTTGGGCGCAGCTGATTTAGGCGTGGCGGGTAAAGATGTATTGCTTGAGTACGGCGGCCAAGGTTTGTATGAGCCATTGGATTTGCAGATTGCTAAGTGCAAATTGATGACCGCAGGCCCTGTTGATACGCCAGAGCCAAGTGGTCGTTTGCGCGTGGCGACTAAGTTCGTCAACGTTGCTAAGCGCTACTACGCTGAGCAAGGCCGTCAGGTGGATATCATTAAGCTGTATGGCTCAATGGAATTAGCACCGCTGGTGGGTTTAGCCGATAAAATCATTGACGTGGTCGACACTGGTAATACGTTGCGCGCCAATGGTTTGGAGCCGCAAGAACTGATCGCGCACATCAGTTCACGTTTGATCGTTAACCGTGCCTCGATGAAAATGAAGCATGCGGATATTCAAACGTTGATCAATACCCTAAGTGCTGCGGTTGACGCACGACACTGATCTTAAAACGCATGGGTGTACTGATATACACCACCTATCTGCGTCATAGCCGAATAATTCGGGTGCCCACGCAGAAGGATTGCTAGTCTGGCGGCGCCCGAATGCTTTTTTATTATTGAGGCCCGCTATGACTGCAACGACTTTTGTTCGACGTTTAAATGCTCAAGATACAGATTTTAATAGCCAACTGGATCAGCTACTGAGCTGGGAAAGTGTGTCTGATGCCAGTGTCAATCAACGTGTTTTAGATATTATTGATAATGTGCGCTCCCGTGGTGATGCGGCATTGGTTGATTATACCCGTCAGTTTGATGGCTTAGATGTGGCGCAGATGAGTGATTTGATCCTCAACCGTGAGCGTCTTGAGCTGGCATTCACACGTATTACTCCCGAGCAGCGCAGCGCGTTAGAAACAGCAGCGCGTCGTGTGCGCGAGTACCACGAGCATCAAGTACAAGACTCATGGCGTTACACCGAGGCTGACGGCACTGTCTTGGGCCAAAAAGTCACGCCACTGGATCGCGCCGGTTTGTATGTGCCCGGTGGTAAAGCCTCTTACCCCTCTTCGGTGTTCATGAATGCTATTCCAGCCAAAGTGGCCGGCGTGCCTGAAGTGGTGATGGTGGTGCCAACCCCACGCGGTGAGATTAATGAACTGGTTCTGGCTGCTGCAGCCATTGCTGGTGTCGATCGCGTGTTTACCATTGGTGGCGCACAAGCCGTTGCTGCGCTGGCTTACGGTACTGAAAGCGTGCCACCGGTGGATAAGATTGTCGGTCCGGGGAATATTTATGTCGCTACGGCCAAGCGCCACGTGTTTGGTAAAGTTGGTATTGATATGATTGCCGGCCCATCGGAGATTTTAGTGATCTGTGATGGCAAAACGGATCCCGATTGGATTGCCATGGATCTGTTCTCACAAGCGGAACACGATGAAGATGCACAGTCGATCTTAATCAGCCCCGATGCTGAGTTTTTGGATCGTGTGGAAGCCAGTATGCAGCGCTTATTGCCGACTTTAGAGCGTGAGGCCATTGCCCGTACCTCAATAGGTGAGCGTGGCGCTTTGATTCATGTGGCAGATATGGCGCAGGCGATTGAAGTCAGTAACCGTATCGCTCCTGAGCACTTAGAGCTGTCAGTGGAAAATCCAGATGAGTTGCTGCCACAGATTCGTCATGCTGGCGCCATCTTTATGGGGCGTTACACTGCCGAAGCCTTAGGTGATTACTGTGCAGGTCCCAACCACGTCTTACCTACATCAGGTACGGCGCGTTTCTCATCACCTTTAGGTGTGTACGACTTCCAGAAGCGTTCATCGATTATTTATTGCAGCCCGGAAGGTGCTTCTGAACTTGGTAAAGTGGCTTCAGTATTGGCCCGCGGTGAGTCATTAACCGCGCACGCCCGTTCAGCAGAATTCCGTATTAAAGCAGATTAATAAGCACGGTTGCCGCTTATGATGGAGCGACGATCACGTATTACAATCCTTGTGCTCAGCACAGAGATTGACTCAGTTTAGGAGCGCACGACGTGAGTAAGTTTTGGAGTCCTTTTGTTAAGAACCTTGTGCCTTATGTGCCGGGCGAACAACCAAAGATGGAGCGTTTAATTAAGCTCAACACCAATGAAAACCCCTATGGACCATCGCCGAAAGCGATTGCCGCGATGCAAGCACAGATCAGTGATGATTTGCGTTTATACCCTGATCCCAATTGCGATCTACTCAAGCATGCCGTGGCTGACTATTATTCAGTCGCGCCACAGTATGTGTTTGTCGGCAATGGTTCGGATGAAGTACTGGCGCATGCGTTCCACGGTTTATTCCAACATGATAAGCCGTTGTTGTTTCCTGATATCAGCTACAGCTTTTACCCTGTGTATTGCGGTTTGTACGGCATTGAGCAGCAGCAAGTACCCTTGGATGAAAAATTTCAAATTCGCGTTGAAGATTACCAGCAACCCAATGGCGGCATTATTTTCCCCAACCCGAATGCGCCTACCGGTTGCTTGTTAGAGTTGGATAAAATTGAGCAGATACTGCAAGCCAACCCTGATTCAGTGGTTTTGGTCGATGAGGCTTATATTGATTTTGGTGGTGAGACAGCGATCAGTTTGGTTAAGAAATATAACAACCTGCTGGTCACGCAAACCCTATCCAAGTCACGTTCCTTAGCCGGTTTGCGTGTGGGTATTGCTGTGGGTCACCCTGATCTGATTGAAGGCTTAGAGCGCATTAAAAACAGCTTTAACTCGTACCCATTAGACCGCGCGGCGATTGCTGGTGCTGCAGCAGCCTTTGCGGATGCTGATTACTTCCACAGTACGCGCAATAAAGTGATTGCCAGCCGCGAGTGGGTGGTTGAAGCATTGAGTGCTTTGGGTTTTGAAGTCTTACCCTCGGCCGCTAACTTTGTTTTTGCTCGTCACACAAAACGTGATGCCAGTGAGTTGGCGGCACAATTGCGTGAGCAAGGCGTGATTGTGCGTCACTTTAGTAAGCCACGTATCGAGCAGTTTTTGCGTATTACCATCGGTACTGAAGAAGAAAACGAGACATTGATCAATGTCTTGAAAGACTGCATTTAGAATATCCGCAGACAGTGGTGTTAGCAGTTCAATAATGTTGAGGTGAGCCATGTACAGTGAACAAAATCTAATTTGGATTGATTTGGAAATGACCGGTTTAGATACCGATAATGACCTGATCATTGAAATGGCCACTATCGTTACAGATAGCCAGCTCAACATTCTTGCTGAAGGCCCTGTGGTGGCGATTCATCAGTCGGATGAGGTGCTGGCCGGTATGGATGAGTGGAATACCCGTCAGCACGGTGGCAGCGGTCTAACCCAGCGTGTGCGTGACAGTCGTATCAGTGAAGCGCAAGCTGAAGCTGAAACCATTGCTTTTCTAGAGAAGTGGGTGCCAGCAGGCGCTTCACCGATTTGTGGTAACAGCATCTGTCAGGATCGTCGTTTTTTACACCGTCATATGCCTAAACTCGAAGCCTACTTCCATTACCGTAACTTGGATGTATCTACGCTAAAAGAGTTGGTCGCGCGCTGGGCTCCTGAGTTGCGTGCCGGCTTTAAAAAAAGCGAAGCGCACTTAGCTTTAGCTGATATCCAAGACTCAATTGCTGAGTTGCAGTACTACCGCAAGCATTTTATTCGCGGCTAAAGACCATAAAGAAGGTGAGCTTAATAAAAGTTCATCTTTTTCTAGGCCATCTAAGACCTTTGGCTAATAATTCTGTACTATGTATCTTACTTTGTAAGACAAAAGACATCAGCACATATGCTTGTGAGTACTTGCGTGGGTGTGACAGCGATCCTTGCCCAAGCGGCAGGCGAGTGCTACACAGCTCAACCGCAAGATACACAGCGCAACTATAATAAAGAAACAGGACCCCAAATAATGGCTGCCTATGAAATACTGATTGCAGATGACCATCCATTGTTCCGCAGTGCTTTACGTCAAGCACTAACGCTCAGCTTGGGTAGCACAGTACGTTTAGTTGAAGCAGAGAATATTGCTGAACTTGAAAATTGCTTACAGGAAAAATCAGATTGGGATTTAGTCTTACTCGACTTAAATATGCCCGGTGCTCATGGTTTTTCAGGTTTAGTGTTACTGCGTGGTCAATACCCACAAGTACCAGTGGTGATGATTTCCGCACAAGAAGAAGCCATGATTATGGCGCGCGCCCGTGAGTTTGGTGCCAGTGGTTTTATTCCTAAATCCAGCCCCTTGGAAGAAATTCAACAAGCGGTGCAGGTTGTTTTAGATGGTGATGTTTGGTGGCCAGCCCAGACCGCAGCAACTGCAGCAGTCACCGCTGATGAGAAAGCCGCCAGCGCAGGTTTAGCCAGCTTAACGCCACAACAGTTTCGTGTACTCACCATGGTCTGTGACGGCTTGCTGAATAAGCAAATTGCCTACGACCTGAATGTGTCAGAAGCTACAGTGAAAGCGCACGTGACCGCTATTTTCCGCAAGCTCAATGTACGTACTCGTACCCAAGCAGCTTTGCTGTTACAGCAAATGGAATCCATTCCACAAAGCGAATAACCCCCACGTATCAGCAGTATGTTCTGAGTCTAAAGATCATACTGCCGACGATACTTATTGAGCGTCCAACACAATCAAGATGACTATGTCCCCATTTAAAGGTAAGTCCGGCTTACGCCGTATCGTCAATGCTGCCGGCTATTCAATTGCAGGTTTGCGTGCTGCATTTGTGGGTGAAGCCGCTTTTCGTCAGTTGTTATTGCTCAATGCTATTTTGATTCCGATCAGCTTTATGCTGGATGTGTCACCTGCTGAGCGCGCGTTAATGGTGGCGATTTGTTTATTATCACTGATTATTGAATTGTTTAATTCAGCCATTGAAGCGGCGATTGATCGCATTTCTTTAGAGCAGCATCCACTATCCAAGAACGCTAAAGACATGGGCAGTGCCGCACAAATGGTTGGCATGACCGCCATTGCAGCGGTCTGGTCGATTATCTTACTCGGCTAGTTGTTTAACAGTGCGGTTATTCCTTAACCGCGCTGACGCCAGCCAAAGTGGTGAAAGATGTATCTTTGGCGGTCAGTAAAAAGTCCTGCATAAAAGCGGCCTCGAGCATATCGGTGCGTACGGCTGCATATAAAGTTGAAAACAAACCGTCCTCACCTAAACGCCGCGCACTGACATAACCTTTTGAGGTGTATTCATGCATCGCCCAGTTTGGCAAACAACATACACCACGCCCGCTGGCCACCAGTTGCATCATCATCACTGTCAGTTCCGAGGTGCGTACCTGTGCCGGTTCAATATCTGCGGGAATAAGAAAATGATTGAAAATATCTAAACGGTCATGCTCTACCGGATAAATAATTAAAGTCTCATCACGCAAATCTTCAGGCATCACATAGGTTTTTTGCGCTAGCGGATGCTGCTTAGCCACGGCTAACAGCGCTTCATAGGCAAAGAGCGGGATGTAGCTGATTCCGGTGATTTCAATCGGGTCTGAAGTCACCACTAAATCCAAGTCACCGCGCGCCAGAGCCGGCAAAGGCGCAAAGGCAAAGCCTGAGGCCAGATCCAATTCAACTTCGGGCCACGCATCGCGAAACTGATCAATGGTTGGCATCAGCCACTGAAAACAGCTATGGCACTCAATCGCCATATGCAAGCGTCCGGCTGAGCCACCTTGCAAGCGGGTAATATCACGCTCAGCACTGCGCATCAGCGGCAGCACTTCATCCGCCAGCCTAAGCAAGCGTAAGCCCGCACTGGTAAAGCGTACCGGTTTGGTTTTGCGCACAAAGAGTTGCATGTTCATACGCTCTTCCATCTCTTTAAATTGATGGGAGAGGGCGGACTGGGTCAGGTGCAGACGTTCTGCAGCCTCAACTAAGCTGCCAGCGTCGCGTAACGCGCTAAGTGTTTTGAGGTGGCGAATATCAAGCATGAGCATTCCTTCGGTAGAAGCATGAGTAAAACTATTGATTGTTAGAGTTTTTTTGAATTTATCTCATTCTAACAGGGCTATGACTTTTAAAAAGCTACTTAATTGCAATCGAAGCATGTTGTAGCGCAATGTAGTGCTAAAATCGTGCAAACTTTTAAGACAATGACCACCTAGCTTGCGCGAGGTTAACTGAGGGCCATTCACATTAAGTCAACCAATCAAGCACTGCCAAGTTGGGAACTGTGTCCTAAGTGCCAAGGGCGAGGACGGGTGCGTCTGCGCATTCGTAAAAAAGTGAAGCTGAGCTATCAGGCCGCCTTGTTGCACTTCGAGCAGTATGGCGGCACTGCGCCAGAGCAGCCCAAGGCACCTTTAGCTGCTTGCCCTAACTGTCATGGGACGGGGTTGATTGCGGCTGCACATCCGCCAGCCGCCGATACTGAGCAGTATCCACAGGTCGCTATTATTGGTGGCGGGATTGGTGGCGTGGCCTTGGCTGTGGCCTGTTTGCACCGTGGTATTCCCTTTACGCTGTATGAACGTGACAGTGATTTCTCTGCGCGCTCGCAGGGCTACGGCCTCACTTTGCAACAAGCCAGCAAAGCCATCGCCGGTTTGGGCATTGTGTCGCTGGATCAGGGCGTGGTATCGACCCGACATGTGGTGCACAACACTGACGGCACAATAGTCGGCGAATGGGGTATGCGCAAATGGCTCGATACCGAGGCCACGCATGCACCTAAACGCACGAATGTGCACATCGCCCGTCAGTCGTTGCGCTTGGCTTTGCTGGAACAATTGGATGCTCATCCGCAGTTGCACGAGGCGGTTAAGTGGGGACATCAGTTGGTGAATCTGCACGAAACACCAGCGGGTGTCGAGTTAAGCTTTGCGGTAGCGGGTGAGATAAAAACGGCACAGGCCGACCTAGTGGTGGGGGCTGATGGTATTCGCAGTGCGGTGCGCAACTTGGTTTTAGGCCAGGATGCGAACTCATTACGCTATCTAGACTGCATCGCTATTTTAGGTATTTGTCCATTAAGTGCGCTGAGCGATGTCGAGAGTGATTTGCTTGATTCCGCCACGGTTTTTCAAACCGCCAATGGCCATGAACGTATTTATGTGATGCCTTTTGCTGCTGATTCGGTGATGTGGCAACTCAGCTTCCCAATGACAGAAAGTGAGGCGCAAGCGCTCAGTGCTCAAGGGGCGCAAGCGCTCAAAGCTGAGGCTTGTCAACGCACCCAGTGGCATGCGCCGATTCCGCAGATTTTAGCAGCGACGCCAGCGGCTTTAGTGTCGGGTTATCCGGTCTACGACAGGGCTTTATTAAGTGCTGATGCATTAGCAGATATAGGGCCTGTGACCTTGTTGGGCGATGCGGCGCATCCGATGAGTCCGTTTAAAGGCCAAGGCGCCAATCAAGCGTTGTTGGATGCATTGTCATTGGCGCGCATCATCGTTAGAGGTTGTCGCTTAAAGCCCAGTTGGCGCGAGTTGGGTCTGCGTGAACGTGTGTTAGAAGAGTTTGAAGCGGAGATGCTGGAGCGTAGTGCCATTAAGGTGCAGGACTCAGCTGATGCAGCAGAGTTTTTACACTCTGAAGTGGTGTTGCATGAGAGCGATGAGCCGCGAGGCCGCTGTTTAAAATAAAAAGCCGCTAACTCAGTAGCGGCTTCTAGATAACTCAGTTTTAGGCCGTGAGTTCGCGGCGGATGATTTGTGCTCCGGCGCTTAAAGCATTGAGCTTGCCGCACGCGACAGTGCGCGATAAAGGCGCCATGCCACAGTTGGTTGAAGGATAAAGCTTGTCCGCATCCACAAACTGCAGTGCTTTGCGCAGTGTATCGGCGACTTCTTCGGGTGTTTCAATCGTATTGGTGGCCACATCAATCGCGCCAAGCATGACTTTCTTACCGCGAATCAGCTCAAGTAAATCAATAGGTACATGCGAGTTTTGACATTCCAGCGAGATAATATCGAGACTGGATTGTTGCAGGCGAGGAAAGACTTCCTCGTACTGACGCCACTCGGAACCCAAAGTCTTTTTCCAATCAGTATTGGCTTTAATGCCATAGCCGTAGCAAATATGCACAGCGGTTTCACACTTCAAACCTTCCACGGCTCTTTCTAACGCGGCAATACCCCAGTCGTTGACCTCATCAAAGAACACGTTAAAGGACGGCTCATCAAATTGGATAATATCCACACCCGCCGCTTCTAGCTCACGAGCTTCTTGGTTAAGAATAGCGGCAAATTCCCAGGCTAATTCTTCACGGCTTTTATAGTGCGCGTCATACAGGGTATCAATCATGGTCATGGGGCCAGGTAGCGCCCACTTGATCGGTTGCGTGGTGTGCTGACGTAAAAACTTAGCATCTTCAACAAATACTGATTTGGGTCGGCTGACTGCACCGACCACAGTGGGCACGCTGGCTTCGTAGCGGTTACGGATTTTAACCGTTTCACGCTTGGCAAAATCAACACCCTCAAGGTGCTCAATAAAGGTGGTGACAAAGTGTTGGCGGGTTTGCTCACCGTCACTGACGATATCAATGCCTGCCTGTTGCTGCTCGTGCAACCACACGCGCAATGCATCTTGCTTGCCTTCAAGCAATTCATCACCTTGCAGTTTCCAAGCGGACCAGAGTTTCTCCGGTTCCGCTAACCATGAGGGTTTAGGTAAGCTGCCAGCGGTGGATGTAGGTAATAAGATGCTCATAATAATTCCGTATTCAATCCTGGTTGAAAATCTCTGAATAACGATCTGCATGCCAGCACTGCCTTAACGGCGTGTCGGCATGCTTGCTCAGTTCATTTAGATATTGCTTCGTATAAAATCCAAGTTTAAGCAGCGTAACGCGCCGACCATTGCTCAAGAATAGCTTGGTAGGGCTTAATAAAATGCTCTTCAGTAAATTTGCCTTGTGCAATCGCCAGTTGGTTGCGCTCTTCACGGTCATAGACGATTTGCGTTAAGGAATGATCCTGGTTTTTCAAATTGGGCTGATAGCACTTGCCTGCCGTAGCGTTAGCGTTGTAAATCTCCGGGCGATAAATCTTTTGGAAAGACTCCATGGTGCTAATCGTGCTGATCAGTTCCAGATCAGTTTAATCGTGCAACAAATCACCAAAAAAGTGAAAAGCCAAAGGCGCGACGCTATTGGGCGGCATAAAGTAGCGCAC
>RRZU010539000.1_pt1 | contig 25615 bp, 19 predicted proteins | sample 2165561 | NCBI WGS metagenome assembly RRZU01 (sample SAMN10456909, study PRJNA506462) | wastewater metagenome | isolation source: wastewater sludge | place: USA: Moscow, Idaho | reverse complement strand
GTTTTCAAGTGAATGTCAAGATAAGCGACCGCGCCCTGCACGAAATATACTTGCCGGCTTTCAAGGCTGCTGTAGAGAAAGGACATGTATGGGCACTTATGGGCGCTTACAATCTCTATAAAAATGAACATAACTGTGAGAATGAATTCTTGCTTAAACAAATATTGAAACACGACTGGAAATTTGACGGAGTCGTAATAAGTGACTGGGGAGGATGCCACAGTACTGACGGAGCCGTGAATAATGGACTGGATATGGAGTTTGGTACATGGACTGACGGTCTGCATAAAGGAACATCCAATGCTTACGACAATTACTATATGGCCAATGCCTTTAAACAAGGTATCTTGCAAGGAAAATATACGATGCAGCAACTGGATGAAAAAGTAAGACGCGTCCTGCGGCTCTACTACCGTACCACGATGAATAAGGAAAGAGGTACAGGATTTCTCTGCTCCGATGCACACTATCAGGCCGCACGCAAGATAGGAGATGAAGGCATTGTACTCTTGAAGAATGAACGTCATGTTCTTCCCTTACAACTTGGCAAAGCCAAAAGGATCCTTGTCGTGGGCGAGAATGCCATCAAGATGATGACAGTAGGAGGAGGCAGTTCTTCCCTGAAAGTACAACGGGAAATCAGCCCTCTGGCAGGAATACAAGCAGCCTGTAAACTTAAAGGTGTAACCTGTGATTATGAACGTGGTTATATTGGTGATACCGGCGGATCTTATAATGGTGTCACTACAGGGCAAGATCTTACAGATCAAAGAAGTACCAGACAGCTGATTGCCGATGCCGTAAAGAAAGCTAAAGGCGCAGACTATGTCATCTTCATAGGAGGATTAAACAAAGCTGACTATCAGGATGCAGAAGGCCATGACCGGAAAAGCTATGACCTTCCCTATCACCAGGATATGGTTATTGAGGCTCTCGCAAAGGTAAACAAGAATATTATCTTTGTTAATATATCCGGCAATGCAGAAAAACTGAATTTCATTGATAAAATTCCGGCCATGATTCAAGCATGGTATATAGGCAGCGAAGCTGGTGAGGCAATAGCTGATGTCTTGACCGGAAAAGTCAATCCATCCGGAAAGATGCCTTTTTCCTGGGGACGTTCTCTCCAGGACTATGGAGCTCACGCTACAGGTTCTTATCCAGGTGTCTGGCGACCAGACCATAAAATCATCGATGAAAAATATAAAGAGGGTATCTATGTGGGATACAGATGGATGGATAAGACCGGTACGGTCCCACTCTTTGCCTTCGGTCATGGTATGAGTTATACTTCTTTCAAACTGTCTAATCTTCGGAAAAGTTCCAATAGCATGCATACTGACGGAAGCATCCAGTTTACAGTCAATATAAAAAATACAGGCAAATATGCCGGAGCGGATGTCATACAACTTTATGTCCATGATGAGAAAGCATCGGTTGACCGACCACAAAAGGAACTGAAAGGATTTCAGAAAATATACCTGCTTCCTGATGAAAGCAAAGATATTACAATCACTATCGACAAGAATGCACTGGGATTCTGGGATGAGACAAGCAATAAATGGAAATACGAAAAAGGTTCTTTTGACGTGCTTGTCGGTGATGCCAGTGATCATCTGACAATGTCTACTAAATTCGATTTGCAATAAACAACATTTTCAGAAATGTATATAAATAAAAGTCAATCTTTTTAGATTGGCTTTTATTTTGATATTTTCTTCCTTTTCTATATCTTTGCATTACTAACATTTAAGTTGTAAACTTACAGAACCCATGAAACTATATACATTTATTCTTGTTTTTTTATTCGGAACAATAGCTCCAACAGAGGCACAGAAGATAGATCAGGACTCTATGTATTCAGTACTGGATAATGCTATCGTACATTCCACGGAGCATTTACAAAAACGTATTCAACGTATCCATTTACTTGAATCGCAACTGAAAAATTCATCCAATATCAAGTTAAGTTATTTTCTCTGTTATAAACTATTTCAAGAATATACTCCTTATATACATGAACGAGCTTGTTTCTATCTGAGCCAATGTATAAACCTCGCTGAGAAAATGAAAGACAAACAAGATGCAGATATCTGCCGCTTACGCCTTGCCATCTATTACATTGGTGCCGGTTTTTATGAAGAAGCTCTTTACTTTATCCGACAAACAGATACTACACATCTCTCCCCCGAAGGTAAAGGGCTTTACTTGCGAGCCTATTACCAGTTATACAACGAGCTTTCTTATTACACACCCAACCATGTACTCAAAGTTTTATATGATACTGAAAAAACAAAATATGAAAAAGCTATGATGACATATCTTTCAAGAACAGAGGATATGTACTTTGAGACACATGAGCTAGAACTCATGTCAAAAAAGCAAAACTTGCAAAATCTCCGTCTCAATACACAATGGCTTCATCAAGTGAAGAAAGGCTCCCATCGCTATGCACTCGTCACTCTCTTTCGATACCTTTCATACAAAGCCCTTCGTGACACTACTAAAATGATGTACTGGATCACAGAATCAGCCATTACCGATGCCCGTGACGGGGTCATGGACCAGGGTTCGATGTGGGAATTGGCTAACCAGCTGATGCTGCAAGGCCATGTTGAACGGGCTTACCGCTATATCAGCTATCTCAGTAACTGTTCAAATAAATTTGGATCCCGACAGCGCTCTTGGCAAATAACCCCTCTTCTAGCTAACCTTGCCAACAAATATAAACAGGAGAGTGAGCAAAACGGTCATCGGCTTATTATATCTTTCTCCGCCTTGAGCATACTTTTCCTGTTCGCTCTTTTATTACTTGGTTATACCATAAAACAAAGAAACCGATTGAGTGATGCCCGAAATATGCTGTCAGGTAGTAATCAAAAACTGTATTCTTTTAACCAACAACTCAAGCAACTTAATATTCAGCTAGAACAAAGTAACTCACACCTGGCTGACAGTAATCGGGTAAAAGAAGAATATATCGGGCGCTTCCTTGAATTGTGCAGCCTCTATATAGACAAGATAGATAGAATACGCAAGCGTACCAACCGCTACATTAAGAACAAACAATATGAAGAGTTGTATCAGGCAACCAAGGATAACAGCCTTTTCTCCAACAACATAGATATTCTATACAAAAGTTTCGACACAGCCTTTATCCATTTGTTCCCACATTTTATTGAAGACTTCAATGCACTGTTAAAACCAGAAGTACGTATCGAAACACCGAAGGATGGGCATCTCAACACCACTATCCGCATATTCGCCCTTATACGCCTGGGAATAACAGGTAGTTCTAAAATTGCAGAATTTTTACATTACAGTGTCAATACTATCTATAATTATCGGGCACGCACAAAGAATGGAGCTATAGGAAACAGGGAAGAATTTGAAGATCAAATAAAGGAAATAGGATTGAAATAAGTTTTAAAGACTTTATCTGTAATCCTGTTTTTATTTTATATGCTTTTTTATCGCATAAAAATGACTAATCACATGATGCTGATATCCCTAAACTTTGAACAAAAGTTTTAAGAAAAACCAGCTTTTACAAATTAAAATAAGTAACTTTGCAGCAAAAGAATATCAGCATACTGAATGACAGAAGATTTTGATGTAAGAAACGAAAATATTTCACCTGCAGAAAAAGAATTCGAAAATGCACTGCGACCACTACACTTTAATGACTTCAGCGGTCAGAAAAATGTAGTGGATAACTTGCGCGTATTCGTAGAGGCTGCCAAATACCGTGGCGAACCTCTTGATCATACCTTGCTGCATGGTCCTCCTGGTTTGGGGAAAACTACGTTAAGTAACATTATCGCCAACGAACTGGGCGTGGGATTTAAAATCACCAGCGGACCGGTACTTGACAAACCGGGAGATCTCGCAGGCATCTTAACTTCGCTTGAACCCAATGATGTTTTGTTCATTGACGAAATCCATCGCCTTTCTCCAGTAGTAGAAGAATATCTCTATTCTGCCATGGAAGACTATCGTATTGACATCATGATTGACAAGGGACCTTCTGCAAGAAGTATCCAGATTGATCTGAATCCGTTTACCCTGATCGGTGCCACCACCCGCAGTGGATTGCTTACAGCCCCACTCCGTGCCCGTTTCGGTATCAACCTGCATCTGGAATATTATAATCCGGAAACATTGCAGAAGATTATCAAGCGAAGTGCACAGCTTCTCAAAGTTCCTATTGAAGAAGATGCCGCCGCTGAGATATCACGCAGATCACGAGGAACGCCTCGTATTGCTAACTCTCTGCTCCGCCGTGTCCGTGATTTCGCACAGGTAAAAGGAAACGGTACCATTACCAACGATATCGCCAAAGTCGCTTTGCAAGCCCTCAACATTGATCAATACGGACTTGATGAAACAGACAACAAAATATTACTTGCCATCATTGACAAGTTCTGCGGAGGACCTGTCGGACTGACTACCATCGCAACGGCTATAGGTGAAGATACGGGGACTGTAGAAGAAGTCTACGAACCCTTTCTTATTATGGAGGGATTTATCAAAAGAACTCCTCGCGGACGAATGGCTACAAGACTCGCTTTTGAACATTTGGGCAGAAATCCCAACCAAAGTAATGTCAGCGAACCTTATTTATTCGATTAAAAATGGAAACAGAGCATAAACTACGTATCGGGGTATTCACCGGTACATTTGACCCATTCACCATAGGGCATCAGAATATCACAGAACGAGCCCTAAAACTCTTTGATGAGCTCTACATTGCAATAGCTGTGAGCAAACGGAAAAATACAGAAAAGGAAATAGAAGAACGGCTCAAAGATATTGATGAACTCTATACTGACAACAATAAAGTGAAAGTTATCACCTACAGTGACTTGACAGTAGATATGTGTAAACGAATTGGTGCTGACACAATTGTAAGAGGTGTAAGAAGTATAAGAGATTTTGAATATGAACGGGAACAGGCTGACATCAACAAGCAAATGGGAGGCGTGGAAACCCTGCTTCTTTTCGCTGAGCCACGCTTTGAGAGCATCAGCAGCACACTTGTCAGAGAGCTGAAGTTCTTTGGCAGAGACGTCACAGAATTCCTTCCTGAGAAAAAATAAAACATGGACTATGATTACTTATAATGTAGATGGCGTGAAAATGCCGAAAATAAAAAAACGTGAGACCAATACATGGATCAAAACAGTAACTGCCGATCATGGGAAAAAAGTTGGTGAAATCGGTTACATGTTTGTCAATGACGAAAAAATTCTGGAGTGCAACCGGCAATATCTCGGTCATGACTATTATACAGATGTCATCACTTTCGACTATGATGATGAAGATGTTATCAACGGTGATATTGTCATTTCTCTAGATACGATCCGTACAAATGCGGAAAAATTTGACAAGGCTTATGACGACGAGCTTCATCGCGTCATTATTCATGGCGTACTTCATCTCTGCGGTATCAATGACAAAGGTCCCGGAGAACGTGAAATCATGGAAGCAAATGAAAACCGTGCACTTAAAATGCTGGATGATTTAAGAAACAAATAAAAAATCCACAAGGTTAAAAAGCCTTGTGGATTTTTTTTATTTAAAATTTATTTTTCAAGAATTTCCAATGCCTTCTTCACGGTATCATCAGACTCATTGATGATCTGATAATACTGGCTCATATCCCAGAGATCACGGGCTATAAGCGCTTTGAGCTGCATCTTCAAATAAGGAAGTGTACGATCAAGCTCAGCTTCATCTTTTGGCACTACCTTTTGTTTCTTTCCCTCAGATATAATCTCATCTATCAACTCTTCCGGCACTTCATACTTTTTATAAAATGCATTAAAAGATGGATATTTTGCCTTCAGCTCCTTACGATGGACATCAACATATTTTAAATCCGCATTGATGGCAATGCTCTTGGAAAGCAACTTACGATGAAAGTCTGTAAATTTGGTAGTATCAAGTGGAACAAAATAATCCGGCATGATACCGCCCCCTCCATAAACAAGACGATGCTTGCCAAGTGTATAGTATTTCTGTGATTTATCAAGATGAATACTGTCCTCATGGAGCAGTTCACCATGCTTGTATCGATTGTCCAAATCCATCTCATAATCTTTCAGATCACCTTTTTCATAAGGTTTCTGTATGCAACGGCCAGAAGGGGTATAATAATGGGCAACCGTAAGACGAATCATACTGCCATCATCAAAAGGTATAGGACGCTGCACAAGACCTTTGCCAAAAGTACGGCGGCCGACGATAATGCCACGATCCTGATCCTGCATAGCTCCGGTAACAATTTCTGCAGCCGATGCAGTAAACTCATTAACCAGAATCACCAGTTTTCCATTCTCCATCTTTCCCTTTCCATCAGACTTGAATTCTTCACGAGGAGCTACCCTTCCTTTTGTATAAACAATCAAATCATCCTTAGGAAGGAACTGACTGGCAATACCCACAGCAGCCTGAAGATATCCGCCGCCATTGTCCTGCAAATCAAAAATAAGACTTTTCATGCCTTGCCGCTGCAAAGTATCAAGTGCATTTGCAATTTCCTTATCGCTTGTCATTCCAAAACTACTCAAACGAATATACCCTATGCCCGGACGAATCATATAAACAGCATCAACGGTATTCAAAGGGATTTTATCGCGTGTGACCGTAAATTCCAACGGACTACTAACTCCCCGACGAACAATTTTCAGGCGCACTCTGGTGCCTTTCTTGCCGCGCAGCCGATTCATAATCTCATTCCTTGGCATTTTCACTCCGGCTATAGCCGTATCATTTACAGAAACGATACGGTCACCTGCCCGAATACCAACTTTCTCTGAAGGGCCATTGACGACCGGCTGAATAACAACCAAAGTATCTTCAATCATATTAAATTGTACACCAATACCATCGAAATTACCTTGAAGAGGTTCATTCATCTCCTTTGTCTCCTGTGCTGAAGTATAGGCAGAATGAGGATCCAGTTTTTCCAGCATACCACGGATGCCATTTTCTACAAGATTCTGCTCATTGACAGAATCAACATAAAGATTTGTGATAGCCATTTCTGCTATCTGCAATTTGCGTACAGGACTATCCTTACCCCAGTTTATACGCAACTGGGCCATTGCTGCTGTAGCAGCAACAAGAAAGAGAAGAGACAGTAAAGTCTTTTTTATTATCATATTAATGATTAGTTTTTTTTTAATCCAAAGGATCAGAATCAATATCAGGTTTATCTTCCTCAATAACAAGATTGTCTATAATGAAATTCTGACGCTCCATCGTATTCTTTCCCATATAATAAGCCAGAAGTTTCTGTACCTGATCATTTTTATGAAGAGTTACCTGTTCCAGTCGCATATCCGGTCCGATAAAATGAACAAACTCATCGGGAGAGATTTCACCAAGTCCCTTAAATCGAGTAATCTCCGGATCTGGTGCCAAGTCATGAATTGCCTTGACACGCTCTTCATCAGTATAACAATAACGAGTAATAAAGTCACCTTTCTTCTCCTTTTTGCCAAGTTGCGCATCAACATCCGCAATGACTTTCTTGTCCTTAATTTTCGTACGACGATTACGTACACGGAAAAGTGGAGTCTGAAGAACATAGACATGTCCCTTTTTGATCAAATCCGGATAAAATTGTAAGAAGAAAGTAATAATAAGCAGACGGATATGCATGCCGTCAACATCGGCATCAGTAGCCACGATGACTTTATTATAACGCAGGTCATCGAGTCCGTCCTCAATGTCAAGAGCTGCCTGAAGAAGATTGAATTCCTCATTCTCATAGACAACCTTTTTGGTAAGTCCAAAAGAATTGAGCGGTTTACCCCGCAAAGAGAATACAGCCTGAGTGTTTACATCTCGACTTTTAGTAATACTGCCACTGGCCGAATCACCTTCTGTAATGAAAATGGAACTGGCTTCTTTGTACGGACTTTTAGAATCACAGAAATGAACACGACAGTCACGGAGCTTGCGATTATGCAGGTTAGCCTTCTTGGCACGTTCCCTGGCCAGTTTGGTTACACCGGCCATGGCCTTACGCTCATGCTCGCTCTCTTTTATCTTATTCTCAATAACTTCTGCTATATCTGAATGGATATGAAGGTAATTATCAACTTCTTTTTTAAGAAAATCACCAACAAACTTATTGATAGATTCTCCTCCCGGGGCCATCTGAGCACTACCGAGCTTGATCTTAGTCTGACTCTCGAATACCGGTTCTTCTACGTTGAGCGCAATAGCTGCAACAAGTCCGTTGCGAATATCCGTATATTCGTAGTTCTTATTATAGAATTCCTTTATAGTCTTGGCTATATGTTCCTTGAAAGCACTCTGGTGAGTTCCTCCCTGAGTAGTATGCTGGCCATTAACAAAAGAATAATATTCTTCACCATACTGGTTAGTATGAGTGAAAGCGATCTCTATATCCTCACCTTTTATACGAACAATGGGATAAAGACCGTCAACGGTCATATTATCAGTCAGCAGATCTTCCAGTCCGTTACGGCTTCGAATACGCCGGCCGTTGTACATGATCGTCAATCCGGAGTTGAGATACGTATAATTGCGTAACATCGTCTCGACAATATCATCATGGAAGCTATAGTTCTTAAACAAGATTTCATCTGGTTCAAAGAAAATATAAGTACCATTTTCATCGTCCGATTTGCTGGTGTGATCGCTCTTCTTTGTTCCTCTTTCAAACTCAAGCTCACGAACCTTTCCATCACGGAATGAGCGGACAGCAAATTTAGAACTCAAAGCATTGACAGCCTTTACTCCGACACCATTCAATCCAACGCTCTTCTTAAAGGCTTTGCTGTCATACTTTCCACCGGTATTCAGCATGCTTACAGCTTCAACCAATTTTCCTTGTGGAATGCCACGGCCATAATCACGCACCGATACACGGAGGTTATCTTCAATATCGACTTCTATCCGGTCACCGGCATTCATCTTGAATTCATCAATAGAATTATCGATAACTTCTTTCAGAAGTACGTAGATACCATCCTCCGGCAGGTTTCCATCACCAAGACGTCCGATATACATACCCGGACGAGTCCTGACATGCTCCATATCGGAAAGATGACGGATATTATCATCAGTATATGCTACTGGCTGCTGATCTTTGATATTTTCGTTTTCTTCTGACATAATTTTTTTATTGAATCTCCCATAATTTCAAATTCCATGGAAGAAAGAAAGCTATATTCTAAATGTCCTTTTTATAACAACGGCGACGCTTATGATTAACAGGATTCAATGGTCCCCATTGGCTTTGAACACCATTATTATCTTCCATTTCCACCTGAGTTTCTCCCCACTTAAAACCATATTTTTGATAACGGGGAATAAGATCGGCAAACAATAAGGCATTGGCACCTTTCGAACGATATTCAGGAAGGACACCAAGAAGTAACAAATCGACACCCTCTGTTTTATGGAATTTGACAGCTCTGAGAACATGCCACCATCCAAAAGGGAATAGCCTTCCACGATGGCACTTTTGTAAAGCGCGGGAAAGAGATGGTATAGTAACACCAAAACCTGCAATCTTATCATTGTTATTACCGTCCTCAATAACCGTGACAAGATCTAAATCGGCCAGAGGAAGATACATCTTTACATATTGGTCTATCTGCCGGTCACTCAATTGAGAAAATCCATATAGGTCATCATAAGTAGCGTTAATTAATTCAAATATCTTTCGACCATACCCCCGTATGAAGATGTCCTTCATTGTTAATTTCCTGATATGCAGATTATAACGTTTCTCTACCATATCTGCTACCTTAAGATATTTCTCAGGTATCGTTTCCGGTACCTCCATATAAAATTCTACATAGTCATTATCTTTCTCGAAACCTTCAATATGTTCAATATGCTGAGGATAGTATGGATAATTATAAATTGTAGCCATTGTACCGAGTTTGTCAAATCCCCATGTAAGCATGCCTTCCGGGTCCATATCGGTAAAGCCTAGAGGACCAACGATCTCATTCATTCCCTTTTGCTTACCATAATTTTCCACAGCCTTCAACAAAGCTGCAGATACATCATAGTCATCGATAAAGTCAATCCAACCAAAGCGGACAGAATGAACATTCCATCTCTCGTTTGCCTTATGATTAATAATAGCAGCAACACGCCCAACTAGTTTTCCATCTTTATATGCCAGATAATATTCTGCCTCACAAAAATCGAAAGCAGCATTCTTGTCTTTACTTAAAGTATTAAAATTGTCGCTATATAGATTAGGGACATCATACAAATTTCCTTCATATAAGTCATAATGAAACTCTATGAATTTTTTTAGATCTTTCTTAGATGTGACCTTCTTAATCTCTACTGTTGACATTTATCTTATTTTGTTATAATTAATTGCTTTAACATGCAAATGTAATAAAAAAAAAGGATTTTGCAAAAGCAATTGCATAAAATCTAATGATTTCAAGGAAATTAGAACATGATACTCTTGCTTTTATTCCAAAACATCAGTATCTTTCTGTAATCAAAAGCACATGACGGCTGTCACCAAGCGTTGCTGCAAAAATATAGCAAAGTCCCCCATCACCCAACTTCAATTTCTTACGAAGCTCTGACACAGAAATGGGAAAATTCCTCGTAGTAATATTCGCCTGAGTTATTCCTGCCAATCCTTTGCGAAGTTCTTTTTTATTGAAAGAAACCGTCCTAAGAATATGAAAACCTCTTCCCGGAAAATCCGATATAGGCCGCGAAGATAACATCAAATGAGTATTCTTCCCCAAAAACTTTCCTCCAAATAATTTTGCATAAAGTGCAAAATTTCCTGCTTTCATCATAGAGGCATTAGGTTCATAAAGATAACATCCGGATAGATCTATTGATGAATCTATTAATGGAAGTATGTCTTCTCTATCTGATGATGCAAAAGAAAAAGACTTATCGTCATTAACGCAATAGACTGTGAATTTCTCAGACACATGGTGGCTGAGCACAACTAGGAGTTCTTTACATTCATTACCTACAGAAACAATATGGACTTCACTCACTACCTTACTATGATGGTTCAAGTCATCTACGGCCTTATGCCAGTCAAGCATAGGTGATAGCTTTAATACGATATATTCAGCTTTATCCATCAGCTCATTCTCCATGCCAAGAACATCCGGAGTACAATCTGAAATAGCATATGTCCGTCCTCCGGAAATATTTCTCCTTGCCGGATCTAGATAAATCAAGAAGACATGTGACAACTGGTGCAGGTATTCTATTCCATCCTGACAGACCACACGAGCCCACGGAAGGCCCAACAAGCGGAAATTATGACTTGCTACAGTACATAAACATTCCTGACGCTCTACATATACTCCATGAGAAAAACAACGCGCCATGAATGAAAAATCAACCCCCAAGCCTCCTGTCAAGTCTACTATAATATTCTCTGAAAGTGAGTCTGCTGATACTCTTGGCTTCTCAGCAAACCTTAACTGAGACAATCTTTTCACCAACCGAGCTTTATAATTTGCAGTTTGCTCAGATGAGCACTGCTCCATAGAAAGTTCTGCAGGATATATGATTCCTTCCATTGAAGCCCATGAAGGAATTTTCTTACAGGCTTTTTGCCATCCTTCTATCTGCTGTAAAGCTATGATAAGCTCATCATGCGACAACAGAGATGCTGCCGAGGACAACGCTGTCTGCCGGACATTATCCTTTCTATATCTTTTTATAAATGAAGATACCTCTGAAGATAATTCCATACGCATATTCTGTTTATTATGATTTTACCCAATAGTTTTTATTTAATAACTTTATAATAACGTCTGGCTGTAACTCTTGAACAAAGATTGAAATGCCACCATTCTGTTCGCAAAGGAATCCAACCGGCATGACGCATCACTTCACGAAGCAAAAGACGATTAGATAGAGCATGCCTGCTTATCTTTCCCTGAGCCACCAGACTTCGTTCCTTGTCTATATGAGCAGCAGAGCCCATATAGTCTATCTTTGTCCCCATATTAAGAGTATCCCCTTTCAAAGTACAAAGCGTAATATCAACAGCCATGCCATAATTGTGCATTCCTCCACCATGAGCAGGGTTGGATACATAGAAATACTTACGGGTGTTTTTCACCTTATCCCACATTTTCTGCTGGATATGCATAGGACGAGCAGCATCATAGACTTTCAAACTAAGATCTGGACGGATGCTTTTAAGATATTCCTGAGCTTTCTTCAAAGCTTGAGCTGCTTTAGGATGAAGATATGCCTCACATAGATCATCATAAAGAATTTCACCACAAAAATTATCAGGACGACTATACATCAGACTTACCTGGATGGAAGGATCTATATCCTTGATATTAGTATATCCCTGACGAGCCAAAGACTTTGCTGTTGCACTCAAAGACCTAGCCTTTGGAATTGGAGACAAATCTCTCTTTACATGAGGAGACGCCACCTTTGTTACCGGTTCTTTCACCAGCTGAGGAGACAACTGCTCCTTAGAACTTTGGGCCTTTGATGTACAGGATGCCAAAGGAAGAAATAAGAAAAATAATATATATATATTACTATTCATTGATTAATCTATTAAAAAGAAAAGGTCCGTCATAATACCTGATGGTATTATAACGAACCAAATATGATTAATATCCTTATTAGGATTAATCGTTAAGTTTAGCCTTGATGAACTCGCGGTTCAAACGGGCTATATTAGCGATACTTTCATTTTTAGGACATTCAGCCTCACAAGCCCGGGTATTGGTACAGTTACCAAAACCAAGTTCTTCCATCTTCGAAACCATTGCCTTGGCACGACGTGCAGCCTCCGGACGGCCTTGGGGAAGAAGAGCCAACTGGCTGACCTTAGAGCTGACAAACAGCATAGCAGAGCCATTCTTGCAGGCTGCTACACATGCACCACAACCGATACATGTAGCACAGTCCATAGCTTCATCTGCAGCATCCTTAGAAATAAGAATCGCATTGGCATCCTGTGGCTGACCTGTACGAACAGAAATATAACCACCTGCCTGCTGAATCTTATCAAAAGCAGAACGGTCTACCATACAATCTTTGATTACAGGGAAGGCAGCCGAACGCCATGGCTCTACTGTAATAACATCACCATCATGGAAACGACGCATATAAAGTTGGCAGGTCGTAGCACCTTGTGCCGGTCCATGTGGATGGCCATTAATATAAAGAGAACACATACCACAGATGCCCTCACGACAGTCATGATCAAAGACAAACGGTTCTTTATTATCTTCGATAAGTTGTTCGTTCAGGATATCCAACATTTCGAGAAAAGAAGTATCACCTGGGATATCCTTCATCTCGAATGTATCGAAATGACCTTTAGCCTGAGGTCCGTTCTGACGCCATACTTTAAGCGTGAAACTTATATTTGTATCCATTATCTTATTCTTTATTTTGTCCACTTATTAAGACTTGTAGTTACGAGTCTGTACCTTGATATACTGATAGTCGAGATTTTCCTTGAGAAGCTCTGGAGCTTTCTCATCTGTACCTGCATACTTCCAACATGCAACATACATGAAGTTTTCATCATCACGTTTAGCCTCGCCATCTTCTGTCTGGCTCTCTTCACGGAAGTGTCCGCCGCAACTTTCATTACGATTAAGAGCATCATAAGCTACCAACTCACCCATAGTGATAAAGTCACGAAGATGAATAGCCTTGTCAAGCTCAGTGTTCAAGCCTTCCTTCTCTCCCGGAATACGAATATGTTCGTCAAATTCTTTACGAAGAGATTTTAATTCTTGCAATGCAGTCTCCAGACCTTCCTTCGTGCGGCCCATACCTACATGTTCCCACATAATATGATAAAGTTTCTTGTGAATAGAGTCAACACTTTCATCACCTTTAACATTATAGATACGATCTATTTCTGCTTGTACACCCTTCTCTGCTTCTTCAAATTCCGGAAGATCCGTGGAGAAGCGGGGAACAGTAATCTGATCGCTCAGATAATTCTGCATGGTATAAGGAATGACAAAATAGCCATCGGACAAACCCTGCATCAATGCAGATGCTCCAAGACGGTTTGCTCCATGATCAGAGAAGTTGCATTCACCAAGAGCAAAAAGGCCCTTAATAGAAGTACTCAACTCATAATCTACCCAAAGGCCACCCATGGTATAGTGAATGGCAGGGAATATCATCATCGGGTTATCGTGTGGGTCTACATCTGTAATCTCCTGATACATATCAAACAAGTTACCATAACGCTGGTCTACAACATCACGACCCAGACGCTGGAATGCTTCTGAGAAGTCGAGGAATACAGCCAGACCGGTATTATTAACACCGAAGCCCTTATCACAACGTTCCTTGGCCGCACGTGAAGCAACATCACGAGGTACTAGGTTACCAAATGCAGGATAACGACGCTCCAAGTAATAATCACGATCCTCTTCTGGAATATCCCTGCCCTGGATTTCGCCTTTTTGAAGTTTCTTGGCATCTTCCAGTTTCTTAGGAACCCAGATACGACCATCATTACGAAGAGACTCTGACATTAAAGTCAATTTACTTTGCTTGTCACCATGTACCGGTATACAAGTCGGATGGATCTGCACAAAACAAGGGTTTGCAAAATAAGCGCCCTTACGATAAGCCTGTAAAGCTGCAGTACAGTTACATCCCATAGCATTGGTAGACAGGAAATAAGCATTACCATAACCACCGGTAGCCAAACATACAGCATGAGCAGAATAGCGGACAAGTTTACCTGATACAAGGTCCTTGGCTATAATACCCCTGCAACGACCATCGATAATAACAATATCTTCCATCTCTGTACGAGTATGAAGTTCAACAGTACCACGATGAACCTCTTTCATCAAAGCAGAATAAGCACCAAGCAGCAGCTGCTGACCAGTCTGTCCCTTTGCATAAAAAGTACGGCAAACCTGAACACCACCGAAAGAACGGTTAGCAAGCATGCCTCCATATTCACGGGCAAAAGGAACACCTTGAGCAACGCACTGGTCAATAATATTGGCACTGACCTCAGCCAGACGATATACATTAGCCTCGCGTGAACGATAATCACCACCCTTGATGGTATCATAAAATAAGCGGTAAACAGAGTCACCGTCATTCTGATAGTTCTTAGCGGCATTAATACCACCCTGTGCTGCAATAGAGTGAGCACGACGTGCTGAATCTTGAATGCAGAAACTGATAACATGGAATCCCATTTCACCAAGAGATGCTGCTGCAGATGCACCAGCAAGACCAGTACCAACAACTATAATATCTAGCTTACGCTTATTGGCAGGATTTACAAGTTTCTGATGTGCTTTATAATTAGTCCATTTTTCAGCCAAAGGGCCTTCTGGAATTTTAGAATCGATCTGTGACATAATTCTTGTTTTTAAAAATATAAAAGAATTAAATAATAATTAGTGGAGACTTGGTGCGAAACCCAGTGCAAATGACAGGATAACGAAGAGGAAACCTAATAAAAGAATGGTAACGTAAACGAAACCAATACATTGCCAGCGCTTTAACCAGATCTTACCACTCAGCCCTAATGTCTGCATAGCACTCCAAAAACCATGAGTCAGATGAAACCATAGAGCACAAATCCAGATGATGTAGAGTATTACAAAAACAGGATTACTGAAGGTCTGTTGAATGTATTCAAAACCATGAGTAGGAGGAATAGGATTTGTGATACCTGCCAATTCTGCAAACATCATATTATACCAGAAGTTAAACAAATGGAGAATCAGGCCAAGCAGGATGATGATACCTAATACCAACATGTTCTGACTAGCCCAACTTACTTCTGGACGACGAGAAGTTACCTCGTAGCGGACATCACCACGTGCGCGACGGTTTTGTGCTGTCAGCGTAAATGCATAAAGGATGTGACATACTGCCAAAGCTGCCAGTACAATCGTACCCAGTACTGCGTACCAATTTGAGCCTAAAAAAGCACAAATTCCATTGTAGCCTGTGCCAGAGAAGACTGCTACAACATTCATGCACAAGTGGAATGTCAAGAATAGAATAAGGCAAATGCCAGTAACTGACATTACAACTTTTCTACCAATCGGTGAATTGATTAACCACATAAATGATTGAAATTTAAATATTTAACTGTTAGAAACTATTTCTTATATATTTACTCATATCCGTTATCCCTGCCCATCTTACTGCTTAGAAACATCATTACTTCTAGGTATTGAGCCATGAATAATGCTTTGCAAAAATACTATATTTTAATGATAAATCAAAGAGTTTTTATGAAAAATCAAATTAAAAGTCTTACTTTTGCGAAAAATAAGAAAGTTTCAATCATGGTATTTAATTATGATGTCATCGTTATCGGCGGCGGCCATGCAGGGTGTGAAGCAGCTACTGCTTCTGCCAATATGGGAGCTAAGACGTGCCTTGTGACGATGGACATGAACAAAATCGGACAAATGAGTTGTAATCCTGCCATTGGGGGGATCGCCAAAGGACAAATTGTTCGAGAAATCGATGCTCTTGGCGGAAATATGGCTCTCGTTACTGATAAAACAGCTATCCAGTTTCGTATGTTGAACATTGGAAAGGGGCCTGCAGTATGGAGTCCTCGTGCCCAATGTGATCGTGGTAAATTTATCTGGGAATGGCGTTCTGTCATTGACCACACCACAAATCTCGATGTATGGCAAGATCAGGCAGAAGAGCTTATTGTCAAACAAGGTGAAGCAATAGGTGTACGTACCATTTGGGATGCAGAACTTCATGCTAAAAGCATTATCATCACTGCCGGTACATTTCTCAATGGTCTCATGCACATCGGACGAAAAATGGTCGAAGGCGGAAGATGCGCAGAACCTGCTGTCCACCATTTCACAGAAAGTATCACTCGCTGGGGTATAACTTCTGAAAGGATGAAAACAGGCACTCCTGTCCGCATTGACAAGAGAAGTGTTCATTTCGAAGATATGGACGAACAAAAGGGAGATTCGGATTTTCATCAGTTTTCCTATACAGGCCCTCACAGGATTCTCAAGCAATTACCATGCTGGACCACTTACACAAACAAAAAGGTGCACGAAATTCTCATGAGCGGTCTGGCAGACTCGCCTCTATTTAATGGACAGATTAAAAGTACCGGTCCACGCTACTGCCCTTCCATAGAAACCAAGCTGATTACATTCCCAGACAAAGAGCAGCACCCGCTTTTTCTTGAACCGGAAGGTGAAGATACAAATGAAATGTATCTCAATGGATTCTCTTCAAGCATGCCTATGGATATCCAATTAAATGCAATCCATGAGATACCGGCTCTAAGGGATGCGCGCATCTATCGCCCAGGCTATGCTATTGAATATGATTACTTCGACCCAACCCAACTAAAACATTCTTTAGAATCAAAAATCATAAAAGGATTATTTTTCGCTGGCCAGGTAAATGGGACGACAGGGTATGAGGAAGCTGGCGGTCAAGGAACAGTTGCCGGCATCAATGCAGCACTGCACTGTACAGGTGCGGATCCATTTGTAATGAAGAGAGACGAAAGCTATATCGGCGTTTTAATCGACGATTTAACAACTAAAGGTGTAGACGAGCCCTACCGCATGTTTACGTCCCGTGCAGAATATCGCATTCTCCTTCGCCAGGACGATGCAGATGCAAGGCTCACAGAAAAAGGCTACAATCTGGGCATCGTGAAAAAAGACAGATTAGACTACTGGTTATCTAAAAAAGAAGCTGTCAATCGATTAATTCAATTCTGCAATGAAACTCCTGTCAAACCTAAAGATATCAATTCGCAATTAGAAGCATTTGGAACTACTCCACTCCGAGCTGGTTGTAAAATTGCAGACCTGATAGCAAGACCACACCTCACCTTACAAAATCTTGCAGAAATCATTCCATCCCTTAAAGAAGAAATCAACAGACCAGTCAACAGAAAGGAAGAAATTGCCGAAGCTGCAGAAATAAAAATGAAATACCAAGGCTATATCCACCGTGAGAATATCGTAGCAGACAAAATGCACAGGCTGGAAGGCATTAAGATCAAAGGCCATTTTAAATACGAAAAACTTCACGAGATATCAACTGAAGGGCGCCAGAAACTTATAAAGATTGACCCTGACACACTAGGTCAGGCAAGCCGGATACCAGGAGTCTCACCAAGTGACATAAACGTATTGCTTGTCTTAATGGGAAGATAGCGTTTCACGTGAAACAATTCATATAAACTTAGAAATATAAATCATTGTGTTTCAAGAAAATATAATAATTGGAAGCAGAAAGACTTCATGCAAAAACATCGATAGAAACTGATAAAACAAAATATCAATATGAATCAAAAATTATTATTAGACAACCTGCGTTGCATTAAAGACTGGCCAATCAAGGGCGTAAACTTCAGGGATGTCACAACATTATTTAAAAGTCCTGCATGTATAAAGGAAATCAGCGATGACATGTATGATCTTTACAAAGGAAAAGGCATCACAAAAATCGTTGGAATCGAAAGCCGAGGATTTGTCATGTCCTCAGCTGTTGCTGTAAGACTTGGAGCAGGGGTCGTACTCTGTCGCAAACCAGGGAAGCTTCCTTGCGAGACGATTCAGGAAAGTTATGCAAAAGAATATGGCATTGATACCATTGAAATTCATAAAGATGCAATCGAAGAAAACGACATAGTACTACTTCATGATGATCTTCTTGCAACAGGGGGGACAATGAGCGCTGCTTGCAATCTGGTAAAGAAATTCCATCCTAAAAGGATTTATTGTAACTTTATTATGGAATTGGAAAGTGAATTTCCAGAGACAAGGAGTAAGTTCGATAAAGATATAGAAGTAACTTCCCTATTGAAATTTTAGGTTTCATTCTATGAAATACTTCAATAAATAGAATTTGCCTATAAATATAGAAGCATTTGATGCTAAAGAGGAATCTGTCAAAATGGATTCCTCTTTTTTCTATCCAAGTAATGCTTTCTGATCAGAAGGGCACACAAACAGAGCAACTTCAAAAAAGAAGGCCAAATTATTTTAACTTCCAAAAGAAGAAACTAAAGAAAAAAATGACTATCTTTGTTGTAGCATCTAGAGAGCGGTCCTCAACAGATTCATTAAAGAAGTGAAGCTTACCGTTTCACGTGAAACTTTAACATCTAAATCAACTTAGAATTAGAGAGTTATCGCAATGAGTAAAGAAGAAAACGAGAAGAGACTAACATATCTAAAGAATATAGTACTGAACATGCCTGACAAGCCTGGCAGCTATCAGTTTTATGATGAGAATCATACTATCATCTACGTCGGCAAGGCTAAAAAACTTAAGCAGAGAGTTTCCACCTACTTTCATAAAGAAGTGGATCGGTTCAAGACAAAAGTCTTGGTCAGTAAGATTCGTGACATTTCATATTCTGTAGTTAACACAGAGGAAGATGCGCTTCTTTTAGAAAACAGTCTTATTAAGAAGTACAATCCACGCTACAATGTGCTGTTAAAAGACGGAAAGACGTATCCAAGCATCTGTGTTACGAATGAATATTATCCACGCATACTAAAAACCAGGAATGTAAACAAGAAGTTTGGTACTTATTTTGGTCCCTATCCCCATATTTCAAGCATGTATGCGGTATTAGAACTTATCAAGAAGATATATAAGCCTCGTTCTTGCCGCTTTCCCATAACAAAAGAAGGAATAGAGCAAGGCAAATACAGACCTTGCTTGGAATATCATATAGGAAATTGCGAAGCTCCATGTGTAAACAAGCAGTCTTACAAAGAATATCAGGCTAACATAGCACAAGCACGCGAAATTCTAAAAGGAAATACCCGAGATGTAAAAGACTGGTTATTTGACCGAATGCAAAAAAACGCAGCTTTATTAAAGTTTGAAACAGCCGAAGAGCTAAAGAAGAAATATCTGCTTGTAAGTGAATTCGTAGCCAAAAGTGAAGTGGTCAGTCACAGTATTGACGATATAGACGTGTTCAGTATCACGGATGATGATAACAGAAAGAATGCCTATATCAACTATATTCATGTTAAGAATGGGACCATCAACCAAAGCTTCACTTACGAATATCGACGCAAATTGGACGAATCTGATGAAGAATTGCTAATTACAGCTATCCCTGATATTCGGAATAGATTTAATAGTCATGCCAAAGAGATTATTGTTCCTTTTGAAATGGAATGGAAACTAAAAGACGCTGAGTTCTTTATACCTCAACGAGGCGATAAATACCACTTGCTTGAACTGTCTGAAAAAAACGGAAAACAGTATAAATTCGACCGCCTGAAACAAGTAGAAAAATTGAATCCGGAACAAAAACAGACACGCCTGATGAAGCAGTTACAAGATGCTTTGAAGCTAGAGAAATTGCCCTATCAAATAGAATGCTTCGACAATTCAAATATTTCAGGCTCCGATGCCGTAGCAGGTTGCATTGTCTACAAAGGCATGAAACCATCCAGAAAAGATTATCGGAAATACAATATCAAGACTGTAAAAGGTCCTGATGACTATGCATCCATGCAAGAAGTGGTAAGAAGACGATACAGCCGTCTGATGCAAGAAAAGCAACCACTTCCAGATCTGATCATAACAGATGGAGGAAAAGGGCAAATGGACGTTGTCAGAGAAGTTGTAGAAGGCGAATTACACCTCAACATACCAATTGCCGGTCTTGCTAAAAATGACCGGCACAGAACAAATGAATTACTTTACGGATGGCCTCCTCAGGTTATCGGATTAAAGACTGATTCAGAATTATTCAAAGTGCTCACACAAATTCAGGACGAAGTCCACCGGTTCGCCATCACATTCCACCGTGATAAAAGAAGCAAGCATGCCCTGCATTCAGAACTCGATGATATTAGAGGTATCGGACCGGCAACGAAAGAAATATTGTTGAGAGAAATAAAAAGTGTAAAGAAAATAAAAGAAACAGAGTATCCTGAGCTTGAGAAGCTATTGGGAAAATCAAAAGCAGGCATTATCTTCCAGCATTTCCATCCACAGAACGAAAGCACAGAAATAGAAAAGGATATCAAAGCTACAGACTAAATCAAATATATTTTGTATCTTTGCAAGGTTACAAACATCACAAATGAGAATAGTCATACAAAGAGTTACACATGCATCTGTCACGATCAACAACCAAATAAAATCATCCATTCAAAAGGGGTTTCTTATCCTCTTGGGAATAGAAGAATGTGACAGCAAAGAAGATGTAGACTGGCTTGTTAAAAAAGTGAAAGGATTACGGATTTTCGATGACGAAAATGGAGTAATGAACCGATCTATTATGGACGTTAAAGGAGATATTCTTGTGGTAAGTCAATTCACGTTGATGGCCAGTTACAAGAAAGGAAACCGTCCCAGTTGGATCCGTGCAGCAAGACATGAGATATCCATCCCACTCTATCAATTCTTTGTAAAACGTTTGAGTGAGATGATAGACAGGCCGGTAGCCACAGGTGAATTCGGCGCAGATATGAAAGTAGAACTGCTCAACGACGGCCCGGTAACAATCTGTATGGATACCAAAAATAGAGAATAACAAATCATGAGTATAGAAGAAGCGCAAGAGTCTGTAGACCAATGGATTAAGAAATATGGGGTAAGATATTTCAACGAACTGACCAATATGGCATGCCTTACAGAAGAAGTAGGTGAGTTAGCCCGTGTTATTGCCCGTAAATATGGAGAGCAAAGCTTTAAACCTGGCGAAAAGCTCAACTTAGGTGAGGAAATGGCTGATATCTTATGGGTACTTATCTGCCTGGCCAACCAGACCGGTGTCAATCTTACAGAAGAACTCCAAAAGAGTTTTGACAAAAAGACGAAAAGAGATAGCGAAAGACATCTCAATAATGAAAAATTGAGAAAAGAAAATAAATAGTAACGAGAATAAATCAAATCACAGATTATGGAACTGAAGAAAGGGAACCTTAAAGAAAAGGTTTTACAAATTAGAGCTCAAAAGGAAGATAATTCTTCCCAAAAAGAGGTAAGCAAATATGAACAGGCTTTAGCCAAGTACAATACGAATCTCAATGACGATGAAATAAGAAACGAAGTAAAAAAGCTCATCGCCAAGGCAGCAGGGAACGACACGATAGAGGTCAAGAAATTTCTCTTGGGCAGTATTGAACTGACCACTCTTCACACCACGGATACAGAAGAGGAAATACTTGCGCTGGTAGAAAAAGTAAACAACTTTGAACATGATTACTCTGATCTCCCACATGTCGCCACAATCTGTACCTACCCTGTCTTCACAGAACTCATTCATAACAGTCTGGAAGTAGACGGTGTAAAGATCACAAACGTATGCGGCAATTTTCCGTCTTCTCAATCAAGGATGGAAGTAAAAATAGCAGAGACATCATTAGCCATTCAAGACGGAGCTGAAGAAATAGACATTGTTATGCCGGTAGGCAAATTCTTAAGCGATGACTACGAAGGAGTTGCTGATGATATCAATGAACTAAAAGACTGCTGCGGAGAAGATGTGCCGATGAAGGTGATCCTTGAAACAGGAGATCTGAAAAATGACAGCAATATAAAGAAGGCAGCAATCCTTGCTATGTATGCCGGCGCTGATTATATAAAGACTTCAACGGGTAAAGAAAAGATTTCCGCGACCCCTGAAGCTGTTTACGTGATGTGTAAGGCCATAAAAGAGTATTATGATGAAACAGGCATACAGATCGGTTTAAAACCTGCAGGAGGCATTAATACCGTCATGGATGCTGTAATCTTTTACACCATCGTTAAAGAAGTTCTTGGTGAGAAATGGCTTACAAACAAATGGTTCCGCTTGGGAACATCACGGCTTACCAACCTTCTTCTCAGTGAAATAACAGGTAATGAAATAAAATATTTCTAGAGTGATAATCTGCAAAAATAATGAGCGCCTTGGAAAACCAAAGCGCTCATTGTCTTTAGGATACAACAGTAGTTCCTTATTTTTTATTTCTTCTTCATTCTTCTTTTTTGCTAACTGATGCTCTTTCTTTTAGCATTCCAATTTGAATCGCTATATAAAACATAGGGATATACAAATAACAAGGAAATAACCTGTCTATCTTATCCCTAATTTATCAATTCATTAATCTATTAATTAGTGCGGATACTGACAAAATCAAGATAAGCCTTCAAAGATGCTCTTATCTGGGAATCCTGCACCCTTTCTGTAATAAAATTCATAGCCTCTTCATGGAATTTATCCATGCATTTATAAGCATATTCAATTCCACCATTAGCTTTAGTAAAAGCCACCAGTTGCACCACTTCATCAGAAGAAACAGTATGATCCTTCACTTTATAAGCTAGTTCAAGCATTTTCTTATCTCCAGTAGAGTTCAAAGCATAAATCACAGGAAGAGTCAATTTACCTTCTGTCATATCATTCCCTGTAGGCTTTCCTATTTCCTTAGAATCAGAATAATCAAAGATATCATCACGAATCTGAAAAATGATACCAAGTTTTTTCCCAAACTCACGGGCAGCACTAATATCATCTGCAGAAGCTCCGGCAGACTCAGCTCCAATAACCGAACAAGCCTCAAAGAGAGCAGCTGTCTTTTGCATAATAACATTATAATAAATATCCTCAGAGATCACACGATTCTGTATATTGGAAAGTTGAAGAATTTCTCCATTGGAAAGGGTCCTGCCAAGTTCCGAAAGATATCTTACGATAGCCTCAGAATGAGTATATGACACATAAAGTAAAGCTGTAGACAACAAATAATCACCCACCAAAACTGCCACCTTATTATCATACATCGCATTAACACTCGCCTGCCCTCGTCGTTCCAGGCTCTCATCAACAACATCATCGTGGACTAATGAAGCTGTATGAAGGAGCTCAAGTCCGACAGCAGCATTCAAAGTCACCTCACTGACCTCACCAAAACCCTTGGCCATGAGCAAAATGAGCATAGGGCGCATACGTTTGCCCGTACGCTGTTTGATATGATCAAGTGCGCTCTGCAGCAGTCCATCAGTATGGCTTAACGATTTCTCAAAGAGAGCAATAAACCCGTCAAGTTCATCAGATATAGAAAATTTGATAAGTGATAGATAATCCATTAATCGCAAATTTGTTACAAAAATAATGAAATAATCTAGATTTATGGCATTTTTTTAGTAATTTTACGGGATAATACTCAAATAATAATGGAAAAACTATTTCTTCTAGATGCGTATGCATTGATATATCGTTCTTATTATGCTTTGATTAGAACGCCAAGAATCAATTCCAAAGGCCTGAACACATCAGCAATTATGGGTTTCTGCAATACCCTATCAGAAATTCTCAACAAAGAACAGCCAACTTACCTGTGTGTAGCCTTTGACCATGGCAAGACTTTCCGCCACGAAGCATTTCCAGAATACAAAGCACAACGGGAGGAAACTCCGGAAGATATCAAGGCTAGTATCCCCATTATTAAAGACATTTTAAGGGCATATCACATCCCTATCCTTCAAGTCGACGGCTATGAAGCCGATGATATCATTGGCACCGTAGCCACAAAAGCAGGTGAAACTGACATTGAAACCTATATGCTCACACCCGATAAAGATTACGGACAACTAATTAAAACGAATATTTATATGTATCGTCCACAGCATGGTGGCGGCTACGAAAAAATAGGAGTCAATGAAATTGAACAAAAATATGGCATATCCTCTCCGGCCAAGGTTATCGACTTGCTGGCACTTATGGGCGATACTGCGGACAACTACCCCGGATGTCCCGGGGTCGGAGAAAAAACCGCTGTAAAGCTTATCAATCAGTTTGGGTCTGTTGAAAATCTTATTCAGCGCACAAATGAGTTAAAAGGGAAAATCAAGGAAAAGGTAGAAGGTGCCATTGATAATATCAAAATGGCCTACTTTCTGGCAACCATTAAAACTGATGTTCCCGTTGACATTAAAATAGAAGACCTGAAAGTAGAACAACCTGATACCGACAAACTTGATGAAATTTTCACTGAATTAGAATTTAAGACATTCAAAAAAAGGTTACTTAATAAACCTGAAAATAAACAAAAAAAAGAGAATATACAATTAGATCTTTTTACTCCACAGCCGTCCAATGACCAAGAAACAAATGAAAAATCAAATTTTGAAAGCTTAAAAACCATTACGCACGAATACAAACTTATTGATAATCAAAATGATATAACAAACTTGTATGACTTTTTACGTACAAAAAATATTTTAAGTCTAGATACAGAGACTACTTCCACTAATGCTATTAACGCTGAATTAGTAGGTTTGAGTTTTGCTGTCGAAGAAAGAAAAGCATTTTATGTGCCAATTCCAGCCAATCGTGAAGAAGCCTTAAAAATATTAAATATATTCAAACCTCTATATGAAGACGATAAAATTCTCAAAATAGGTCAGAATATAAAATACGATTATGAGGTTTTGCTTAACTATGATATTGAGATCAAAGGAAAGATGTTTGATACCATGATTGCTCACTATCTTATTCAGCCGGAACTCTATCACAACATGGATTATATGGCAGAAGCATACCTCCACTACCAAACCGTTCACATAGAAGAACTGATCGGCCCTAAAGGAAAAAAGCAAAAGAACATGCGCG
>RRZU010902107.1_pt1 | contig 25621 bp, 22 predicted proteins | sample 2165561 | NCBI WGS metagenome assembly RRZU01 (sample SAMN10456909, study PRJNA506462) | wastewater metagenome | isolation source: wastewater sludge | place: USA: Moscow, Idaho | reverse complement strand
CATCTACGCCCTGCTGGTCGGCAAAATACGTAAGGAGTTGACTGCCTACACCACTACAAAGACAATACGGAGACCTCGGCAGCGCGGCAACAACAAAACATCAACGGTCTAATCTGCCAGTATCTGCTTAAGGGCATTAATTTATCATCCGATACACAGAAAGAGTTGGATGAAGCAGCTCTCACACTAAATATAAGGCCGCGCAGACGCTTTGGCTTCAAAGGCCAATAGAGGTACGGACTAAAGTCATGCAAAAAGAGGCTCTGATTTGTAATGGCCAAGCATCGACTCATTAACTGTGTTGCATTCAATTTTAGAATCTACTTTAATCTATTTGCTCGGCACTCTACTATTTTACTAAGCAAGTATTATTATAGAAGCTACAAAGCCAACTTAAAGTTAAAAATTAAATAGTATATTCCACAGCCTCAAACAGCCAAATAATTTGCAATCATATACAAATTAATTTCACATCACCCCAGTGACTAGAAGAAAAAACTAGAGATCATAAAAACATAAAATGGCATAAAATATGAAAATACTATACTTAGCATCAAGTAAAACTCAAGCCTCTCAATATAAAGAAATATGTAACAAGGCGGATATTGACGGCCTTATAATAAACATCAAACACCCTGGCACAGGGTCAATAACAAAATCTATAAAATGGATTTTTAAAAACAAAAAATCATATCACAAATGGCTAGACTTAGAATACAAAAAGAACGAGACAAGAAAATATAAAACAGGAACACTTAAAAAAATACTGTATATAATAAATATTATAAAAAGTTTAGCAGCGGTAATAAAAGCATATAGCAATAACAACCTAGGCCACCTCTATTTAAGAAACGGAGAGAATTATATGCAAGCCGCTATTATCAGCTGGGCAAAAGAGAAAAAAATAAATATTATATATACTGAAAACGGCCAACTTCCAAATACATTTGTTATTGACACGACAGGGGTTAATTACAAATCATCAGTCCCTAGAGACAAATACTTTTTCCAAAACCTTAGCATTCCAGCAAACTATGTGACTAAAAAAAACTTAGAAACTAGAGAAAACAAAGTAGAGTCAAAAGACATTAGTCTTCCAGAAAAATATTATTTCATTCCTTTCCAAGTACCTACGGACACTCAAGTTCTTCTTTACTCGCCTTGGATAAAATCAATGCATGAGTTTTATAAACTACTTGAAAGTAGCATAGGCTCACTCCCCGATAGCTATTACTTTGTGGTAAAAGAACATCCAAGCTCGTCAATAAGATATAAGTCGCTACATAGCAAAAATAAAAAAATAATATTTGCAAACGGAAATAACACACAAAAACTAATCGAAAATGCAGTCGCCACAATAACTCTAAACTCAAGTGTTGGGATTGAGTCTTTAATGCTTGAAAAACCTGTAATAACCCTTGGAAATGCATTTTACAATATCGATGATTTAGTTACACAGACAAGCTCTGAAGAAAAATTCAAAAAACTTATAGAAAAACCAGAAGAACTACCCTACAACAAAGACCTTGTATCAAAATTTATATGGTGGCTTGAAACAGAATACTTATTACCAGGCAAGCTAAGATCTTTTGAATCCAGCGAGAAAAGCATAGAAAAATACAAAGAAAAACTTAATGAAATATTAAAACAAAAACCAATTTAAAAACCAAATAAGAGGTAAAAATGAAACTAGATAATATACTTATAGCTTTTAGACACCCATTTAATAGCAAAAAAAGAAAAGAGATAAGAAGAGCAAGCAAACAACAAAAATTCTTAAAAAACTCGAAATCTGCATTAGCTTCATGGCATAAAGCTATTTCTACATGGAAGAATAAAGATAACACTTGGCTAGAGTTTGGTACTTTATTAGGAGCATACAGAGAAAAAAATATTATATCTCATGATTATGATCTTGACTTTGCAATAGACGAAGCAGAATGTACAGAGGAATTTATTAACTGGTTAACAAAATTCGGTTTCAAACTCCACCACACAATGAAACTAAAAAGTAACATTCCAAGCTTAAACGGTTTCATTGCTGAATACGTATTTCGCTATCAAGGCTCAGTAAATATTGATCTTTTTGTATGTAAGAAGCTAAATGACTCTAGATTGTTTTTTGCTTTTGATTCTGAGGATGGATTAACAAGAGAAGAAACAAAAGAAAAATATAATGGAGCTTTACGTGTTGTTATGAGAACTCTAAGTGACTTCTCATTAATGGATATTGAATTACTTGGATTTAATTTTAAGGCTCCAAGCCCAATAGAGCGTCACCTAGAAGAGCTTTATGGTACAGACTTTATGACTCCTAAAGCATATAAGTTTTCAGAAAGACCTCGACAATTTGAAAAAAGTCTTAACCCTGAAACATTAGGCTTTAGGATTAACCCATAGCTCATGCCATTCAAACACCTTGGAGCTTAGTCTGAAAACTCACTAGCTATATTAAAGGCAAGCTCCAAGACACCTTTTAACTCTTTGATTTTACTCTTATCCAAGTTTGATAGTATTAATTTCAAACTCGTGCTAGAGATATCTTTTGTTCTTTCAAGATATTTAACATCACATAATCCCTTAAGGAAATCGAATTCCCCAGCCCAATCGTCTCCTATAACAAACAAATCGACCCCATATTTCTTTATATCATGCTCTTTCTGCTCCCAGCTAGACTCAGCTATAACTAAATCAACTCCCTTTATATTATTTACAATTTCAATTCTTTGCTCAAATGGAATAACAGTTCTTTTACCTTTCTGCTCATTAAACACATCTGTTGATACAGCAACTATAACCCTGTCGGCCATTCCTCGTATTTTCTTTATCAGCTCAAGATGGCCAATGTGAAATAAATCATAAGTGCCATATGTTATTGCTGTTCTATACTTTTTATTACTCACTAACAACCTCTAATTTAACCACCAAAATATCCTCCATAATCAGATACTGCAGATCCGAGCCATAGAACATATCCAGTGCATCTTTGGGTGAGCAGACCATGGCTTCACCACGGCGGTTAAGCGACGTATTAAGGGATACGCCATTACCGGTGAGCTTTTCCAGCTCCACCATCAAGTCGTACCAGCGCGGGTTATATTGGCGCTCTAAGACTTGCGCGCGCGAGGTGCCATCTTCATGGACCACTTCGGGTACGCGCGCTCTCCATTCATCACTGACTTCAAAGGTAAAGGTCATAAAGGGTGATGGGTGGTCGATTTTCAGCATCTGCGCTGCCACTGTATCGAGCATGGATGGGCAGAATGGGCGCCAGCGTTCGCGGAATTTAATTTGTGCGTTAATTCGGTCGGCTACATTAGGAATGCTTGGGCAGCCAATAATTGAACGGCCACCTAAGGCGCGCGGGCCAAACTCCATACGGCCTTGGAACCAAGCCACTGGGTTGCCTTCCACCATGATTTTGGCGATATGCTCAGGAACATTATCAATTTTTTGCCATTGCGGCTGGCCTGGGTGCTTGGCGCAGGCGGCAATCACTTCTTCATTGGTGTACTCAGGGCCAAGATAGACATGCTCCATCTTTTCCACTGGCACGCCTTTTCTTTGAGAAATATAGGCTGCGGCACCCACTGCGGTACCGGCATCACCGGCAGCTGGCTGGACAAAGAGCTCTTTGACTTCGTCACGGGCAATGATTTTTTGATTGAGTTTAACGTTTAGCGCGCTGCCTCCGGCAAAAGCAATTCGGCCGGTTTCTTTAATAATATCGCCCAAATAATAATCCATCATCTCCAGCGACAGCTTTTCAAACAGTGCTTGCACGCTGGCTGCGTAATGGATGTAAGGGTCATCGGCAATATCGCCTTCGCGCTTAGGGCCTAGCCACTCGATTAACTTAGGTGAGAAGTAAAAACCTTTGCCTTTCTCTTTATAGCGACGCAAACCCACCACGTTGGCGTATTCGGTATTGATCACTAACTCGCCGTTTTCAAATTTAGCCAAACGGGATAAATCATATAGATCTGGGTCACCATAAGGTGCCATGCCCATGACTTTGAACTCGCCATCTAGCATTTCAAAGCCTAAAAACTCAGTCATAGCACCATACAGGCCGCCCAATGAGTCAGGATCATAAAACTCTTTAATCTTATGAATCTTGCCGTTTTCACCGTAACCAAAGAAAGTAGTGGCGTATTCACCTTTACCGTCAATGCCCATGATGGCCGTTTTTTCAGTGAAGCCTGAGCACAAATAGGCGCTGGCCGCGTGGGCTAAGTGATGTTCTACCGGTTCAATTTTCACTTTCTTTAAATCAAAACCCAGCTGCACTAAGCACCATTGGATTTTTTTGTAGTAACGGTAGAAGCGGCGATTACCGGCCAGCAGCGCATCTAAGGCGCGCTCTGGTGCATACCAGTAACGTTTGGCGTAATGCCAGCGAGCTTTCTCTAAAATACTGATGGGCGCAAAAGGGATGGCAACCACATCAACATCGGCTGGGGTAATACCGGCTTGCTCTAAGCAAAACTTAGCGGACTCATACGGCATGCGATTTTTAGCATGCTTGTCGCGTACTAAGCGCTCTTCTTCAACGGCTGCAATCAACTTACCATCGATATATAAAGCTGCCGATGGGTCATGGCTGAGTGCGCCAGATAGGCCGAGAATAGTAAGTGCCATGGGTCTTTTTCGCCTCTTAGTCTTCAGGGCAGCTGCTAGGCAACTGCGGTAAACGCTGATCGAGTAATGTGTACAACGGGCTGTCTTGCGGCCAATTGCGTAATAAACGGGTACGGTCTTTCATGTAGGCGCGGGCAAAACTACCCATGCGCTGATGCTGCTGCATTGCATCTAAATCAATTAAATAGCAGCGTTGTTGGTGCCATAAAATATTGTGGCCTTTTAAATCGCCATGGCTGATTTTCTCACGAATAAGTGCATTCAATAGAATAACCAACGCATTTATTTCAGTTTCAGGCACAGCGCCACTGTCTTGATAACTCGCCAAGCGATCGATTATATCCTGCTCGCCACAATATTCACTAATTAACCAAGCACTGCCACGCAAACCACAGAATCTATTTTCAATGACTGCCAAGGGTTGCGGCGTAGCAATACCCAATACGCGCAAACGATGGCCTGCTTGCCAACTGTGCCAAGCACGGCTGGGACGCCAAAAGCGCTTACACCAATGTAAAATATTTTTAATGTTATAGCGCTTCACTACCAGTGTGCGTTGACTGTGCTCAATCCGCGCAACAGTAGCAGCTCCGCCAGTTTTATAAATATGCCCAGAGGCAATACTGGCATCTAGATTCGACAGTAGCGGCTCCAGCCAGCTTTGCGCAGCACGCCAGACCACGCGTAAACCAAAGCCATTAATTTTTGCGCTAAATAAGCTGCACTCACGGCCAGACTTATTTAAATAATCTTTCACTCGCCACTGACGAATACTGAGAATCTGCTTATACAGACTCTCTAAACGCAAGGCATGCTCACCATTGACCAGTAAATAGTGCAGTAATAACTCTTCAAGATGGGCATCAAAAGCACTGGGTAACTGAGCAAAAAACACAGCTAAATTAGCTACTGCCTTATCTGAGGATAGCGGCTGGCCAGCTTGTTCACTTTCGACACCACCGCCATCGACCACATAGACTTTGTCACCTTGCTGCAAGAGGTTATCCAAATGCAAATCACTTTGCCAAAGCCCACGTAAGTGCATCTGTGCAACAGCGCTCAAGGCCTGGCCGAGCACCGCTGTTTGGCGCTCACTTAACGGCTGCTCGGCACTGCATTCAAGCCAAGCCTCGGCGAGGCTCTGTGCATGTTGAATAAAATCAAATAAGAGGTAAGCACTGCCATCTGTTTGCTGCTCAGCAGCTAAGATCGCGGCGCTATGAATCTGCTGCGCAATAAGCAGTTGTGCGCCAGCGTGTTCGCGTAGATATTGACGGGCCGCTTTGCTGCCAATAAAGACTTTGACTAAGACATCACGGCCTTGCCACTGTGCTTTACCAACATAGCGCTGCCCAGGCAAAACCCGCAACCACTGCTCGACCACGACTGCTTGGCCATTATCCAATGTTAGCGTTAACGGTAACTGCGGTGTCCGTCCACTTAATTGACTGAGCTTCATCGGCGCGCTGCCTTATCTTTACGGCGAGCATCTAAGCCCTCCAGCCAACGGGGAATATCTTCAGCTCGGTGCAAATAGCTCTGCAAGAACAGCTCAGTTTCACTCTGCCCCCAAACATGTTGTGAGCGGCGAAATAAGGGCTCTAAATCCTTGACGCGATCACGGCGACCAAACAGCATCGGACGGGTTTTCTCCAGATCGATCAGCTGCGCAGTAAAACCTGCTGCCTGCTCCTGTAAAAAAATATGCTTGGGGTAGAAACAACCGTGCACCTGCCCCGCTTGATGCAGGGTTTTCGCCAGTTTTGCACAGGCTTGTACAATGCCTTGCTGTTGTGTGCTGGTCAGTTCTGACCACTGCTGCTGCCAATGCTCTAAATCATGCCAACCATGTAAGGCATGGGTCAGCAAAATAGCTTGGCGTTCACCATTGTGTTTGCGTTGCGCAAAGAACGCGGCCCGCAACGCAGGAATACCCAATAACTGGTAGCGCTGGATATTGCGCATTTCGCGAGCAAAAGTAGGCTCACCCAAAGGTTTTTGTAGGCTGCGAGTTAAGTGATTAGTCTGTCGTTTTAAATAAAACTCTTGCTCGCCAAGTGTCAGTTTTGCCACGCTACTCCAACCACCACGCTCGGTATTGGGCTCATCCACAGCTTCGAGTTGCAAACCCCACAGCGCGGCGAAATTATCCAACTGATGTGCCGCCAACAGTTCGGCAACGGCAGGATCCATAAAGTCTTTCATTCGCGCCCCTCAAAAAACCGCACAATCTTACCGATCTGTTGTTTATCTTGAGCGCTGAGTCGTGTCTTTTGCTTGTATTGCAAATAAAAACGTAAACGCTGAGTGTTGCTTAAGTGATATTTAGCTACTTTATCAAGACAAGCTAAATCTTTAATGATGCGATAACGCAACATGGGTCCCCACCAAAAGGTACCGGCTGGGCAATCAATTAAATACACTTTAGCTTGCTCATCAACTAGTAGATTACGCCACTTTAAATCATTATGAGTAAAGCGGTGCTCATGCATAATGCGCGTGGCATGAGCAATCTGCAGGCTAACCTGGTGTAGCCAAGCGGAGTCTTGTAATAGCGGGCTGCCCTGATCGGCCAAATCAGCCAAATCACGGCTGTTGGCTATTTCTCGGGTAATCATTGCGCCCCGGACAAAAGCACCTGCCTTGCGCTCTAAACCTTGCGCAATCACTTGTGCAGTAGGAATCCCCCACTTGGCAAAGCGCTTAAGATTCTGCCATTCGGCTTTAACTCGCGGCCGGGCAGCATAACGGCGCAAACCTTTACCCGCATTGCGGTAGCGCTTTACATAATACGCAACACCGTGGCGCGTCACGCGAATCAACTCTGAAATGGGGTCGTAGGTGATGCGCTCACCCTGCAACGCAAACACTTGTTCAAGGCTGCCAAAGTCGGCTTGTAGCTCTTGATAATCTGCAGCCAGTTGCCAGCTCGACATTACAACGCATCTCCATAGCGCTCTTTACGCGCATACAGCTTAGCGGCCTTGCTCTCTAACCAAGCCAATAGTTCAGCCTCGTCGTGCAAAATATCCACTAACGGACGCTGAAAATATTCTCGTAAAAAGCGCAATTTATCGCGCTGAGTTAAACCAATATCAAGCGCAGAAAAGTACAGCGCCGCTAAATCTTTATTGCGCCAGCGCTTGGGGGTTTTGTCGCGTGTTTGTGCGCGGTGCAAGTCAATGATTGATAAACGAAAAGACTCAGCGCTAATGGGTTGATCTGTGTGCAATAAGAAATGGCAGATATAGCAGTCGCGGTGATTCACCCCAGCCCGATGCATGCCACCGACCATCTGCGCTACACGTTTAATCAACGCCAACTTTAAAGCTGGTTCAGGCGGCTGTGTGCGCCAGTTAATCGAGTAGTCTTCTAAGCTCACCGTGGGAGCCAGCTCTTCGGTAATAATAAATGAGTGTTGCTGAGCCGGATTACGCCCGCGCACACCAAAACCCACTGCGGTCATGGTGGCTATCTTATGTTTGTGTAACCGTTCAATGGCGGTTAGTTCTTGCTCAGCACCTAAAACTGGCGCTTTAGCCGTGAGCCAGTTCTTAAAAATCTCAGCCCAGCCAACCCCGCGGTGAATTTTCACAAAGTAGCCACGCCCAGCAACTTCAGTACGCAGCGTGCGCCGTGCTTCTAATTCGCGGTACACCTCGCCTTGCAATTGTTCCACGGCGACAAACGCATCTTGTCCCGCCCACAGGCTGGCAAAGGGTTCGTCTAATTTAAGCTTCATGGTGACTCCGCTAAAATAATATCAGCTGCGTGCTGTGGCATTGAATACAGATTGGCTGTTTTGGCATAGTCCAGCGCATTAGCTGACCAGCCTGCACGCAATGCTGCATCAGTTAAAATACGCTGCAAAGCTTGATTGAGTTGCTTTTGCTGAAACGGACTGGGCAGCACCTGGCCACAGTTGGCATCTTTAATGTAGTGGGCGTAGCCACAAACGTCGGTCACCATCACTGGCAAGCCAGACACCAAAGCCTCTAACAGCACGGTACCGGTGTTCTCGTTATAAGCAGGGTGCATTAACAAGTCCGCGCCCAATAAAAAGCGTGGAATATCACTGCGGCCTTTTAAAATATCCACCTGTTTAGACAAACCTAAAGCCGCTGCCTGCATCACAAAAGGTTTAGGGTTATCTTGGCCAATGACCATCAGCCGAGTACGTTCGCGCAACTCTGTGGGTAAGCTTGCCAGTGCCTTTAGGGTGCGGTCTAAACCTTTGGTTTTAAAGCCGGAACCGACTTGCAATAACAAATACTGATCATCACGCAAATTAAACTCAGTACGAAACTCAGCGCGAATCTCATCCGCATTAATAGGTGCGCGCCGATCCCGAGCAATACCCGGTGGCAACAAATGGAAGCGTTCAGCTTGAGTTTGATAATGCTTAATAAAAAACGGTTGCTGTACTTCAGAAATCATCAGGATTTGGGTTTTTGACTCGGGGGCAAAAACTGCGCGTTCATAACCAGAAAAATAGCGGTAACGGTTGCTATAGCGATACAAGGGATTACGCAAAGTTTGCGCTTTTTCTTCGTAGCAGCCATCTGCCGCATAATAGAAGTCCAGACCCGCCATTTTATTAAAGCCAATGACTCGGTCCACCGGCTGCTGCTGCATATCTGCTTGCAGCCAGCGGTGAAACTTTTCATTGCGATGATGATTGGAAAAGGCCTTCACCGGCCCAATCCGCACATCAAAACCATCGGGAATATCACCCTCCCAGATCAGCGTATAGACACGTATTTTATGGCCGCGCTGCTGACACTCCAAGGCAATGCGCATAAAGTCACGCTGCAAACCACCAAAGGGGAAGTATTTATAGAGGATAAAAGCAAGCTGCATCAGCACTTTTCCTTATTTGCGAGGACAGGCTCTGCGCTATTTAGTTGGTTCTGTTGAGGGTTGCTTAACATGGGTTGCAGTACGGCAAATACCTGTTCAGCGGGCAAACTGGCAAAACACTCAAGGTGCCGATCGCCAGAACCAGCATTAGGCCCTGTCGCACACAAATGCACCTGACCCTGCCCATAGGCGCCGACTAAGCCGGGTAAGGTAGGCCCGTACAAAGAAACGCAAGGCACATCCAGCGCCGCAGCTAAATGCCCCAAGCCGGTATCCACTGCCACACAGGCTTGCGCACCAGCAATCTGTGCCGCCACGCCGGTTAGATTCAACTTCGGCAGCACCTGTACACCCGCTAAATTCTCGGCAATTGCATGGGCGCGGGCCTCTTCCGTGGCATTCCCCCAGGGAATACGTACAGCTATATTTTGCTCAACTAAGCGTTCAGCCAAGGCTCGCCACTGTGCTTGCGGCCAGTGCTTACTGGCCCAGGTGGTGCCATGCAGAAATAGCACATAAGGCTCTAGCTGCTGTGCGGTGACCAACTTGTCACGGTGTAAACTGTATTCGCCCAGCTCAGCTGGCACAGCGTAATTGAGCGCCTGCGCAAACAACTGGCGAAGTCGCTCCACCGCATGCAAGCCTGGAGCAACGGTGATCTGTCGATCATAAAAAAAGCTCGCAATGGGCTCGCGCACACTTTTACGACTAAAGCCCGCCACCGGCGCTTTAAAACCGCGGGTCAGCCATGCACTTTTGAACAAGCCTTGCGCATCAATCACTAAATCATATTTTTGCTGGTGCACCCGCTGTTTAAAATCATGCCATTCGCCGTTACGCCAAGTTTGCAGAAGATTTTTACGCCAACGCCGTATTGCTACGGGAATCACTTGTTGTACCGCGGGATGCCAGTGCGGTATTTCCGCAAAGCCTTCTTCAACAACCCAATCAAATTGAATTTTTGGATTGGCACGCCAAGCATCCGTCAGTGCCGGCAAAGTATGAATAATATCGCCCAAGGACGAGGTTTTAATTAACAGTACACGCACTAGTTTTCAGGCTCTTGCAAGGAGAGAGGGGTACCAACAAGCTCAGTAATTGCGGCAATGACTCGCTCCGACTTCAGTAAGCGTAAGCAGTCATAGTGGCCGTAGCGACAAGTGCGATCAAAACACGGACTGCACTCAATTCCGGTGCGCACCATAGCAACTTTATCAGCCAAAGGTGGAGTAAACTCTGGCGAGGTTGAGCCATACACCGCCACTAAAGGCAGGTTCAACGCCGCTGCCACATGCATCAAGCCTGAGTCATTAGAGACCACCGCAGTGGCACAGGACATTAAATCAATGGCCTGCGCCAGCGAGGTTTCACCGGCTAGGTTATAGACCTCTTCACGTAAACCCGGAATTAAAAACTGTCGAATTTCTTCACCACCAGGATGATCATTTTTCGAGCCAAATATCCACACTTGCCAGCCTTGACGAATTTTCGCCTCAGCCACTTCGGCATAATGCTTAGCGGGCCAGCGTTTAGCATCACCAAACTCAGCACCAGGACACAGCGCCAATACCGGACGGTCACCTAACTGTAAAGCAAACTCAGTTAAAGCGCTGTCACGCTCAGCACTGTCAATTTGCAAACTCGGCTGAGGGTATGGCTTAGGCAGCTCAGCACCTGGCGAATAAGCCAACGCCATAAACCGCTCAATCATCAATGGATAGCGCTGTTTATCTAAGACGCGCAAATCATTGAGCAAGCCATAACGCATTTCGCCTTTCCAACCGGTACGCACAGGTATCCCCGCAAAGAACGGGGTTAACGCCGATTTCAGTGAGTTGGGCAGCAAAATTGCCTGATCATACTGGCCTTTAAGCTGCTTACCAATTTTACGCCGCGCAGCCAAATCGAGCACACCATGGCCTAGAGGAAAACTAAGCGCTTGGCGCACTTCTGGCATGCGCTGCAAAATAGGCCGACTCCAATCCGGCGCAAGTACGTCAATGTTGCAACCAGGGTGCCGCTGCTGCAAACACATAAAAAGTGTTTGCGCCATCACCATGTCGCCGACCCAACTTGGGCCAATAATCAATATATTCATAGTACAGAGTTTCAAGCATCTGAGCAGGCGCGGCAAGTATTGGCAGAAAAAAGCTGATACTTGCCGACAATTTACTCTTTGCGCACACGAAACCATGCGGCATAGAGCGCCGGTAAGAATAACAAAGTCAGCACCGTGGCGACCGTTAAGCCACCCATAATAGCAACAGCCATAGGCCCAAAGAACACACTCCGAGACAACGGAATCATCGCTAAAATGGCCGCTAAAGCAGTTAACGTAATGGGCCGAAAACGGCGCACTGTGGCATCAATCACGGCTTGCCAACGGGTATGACCAAAACCTATATCTGTCTCAATTTGATCCAAGAGGATCACTGAGTTGCGCATAATCATACCTGATAATGCAATAGTGCCCAGCATTGCGACAAAACCAAACGGTTGATTAAAGATTAACAAAAACAGCGTCACACCAATTAACCCAAGCGGCGCAGTGAGCAGCACTAATACTGAACGCGAGAAACTGCGCAGCTGAATCATCAATAAAGACAGCACTACCAGCAAGAACAATGGCACACCAGCCATCACTGAGCGCTGGCCACGGCTTGAGTCCTCCACTGTGCCGCCCACTTCCAGTAAGTAGCCAGCCGGCAAGGCATCGCGCACAACCTGTAAATGCGGCATAATTTCCTGCACTACATCAACTGCCTGATGTGACCCGTAGATATCGGCACGCACAGTGACACTGGGTAAACGGTTACGATGCCAAATAACACCTTCTTCAAAGCCGTATTCTAAGTTGGCCACTTGCGATAAAGACACACTGGTGCCGTGCTCGGTGGGGATTGCCAAGCTGCCAAGACTGGCAAGGTTCTCACGGTCATCTAAAGTGCCGCGCTGCAGTATTTCAATCAGCTCATTGCCTTCACGAAACTGGCCAACACTGGCGCCTGACAAAGCGCCACGCAAAAACTGCGCAACACTTGCAGTACTCACACCCAGCGCCCGCGCACGATCTTGATCGATCTGCAAATACACCACTTTGCTCGGCTCTTCCCAATCCAAGTGCACATTGCTGACATGGGGATTTTCGCGCACCACGGCAGCGGTCTGGCGGGCCAACTGGCGCACCTCGGCAATGTGTTCGCCAACGATCCGAAACTGCACTGGATAGCCCACAGGTGGGCCGTTCTCTAAGCGGGTAATGCGCGCGCGCAGCTCAGGAAACTGCTCTTGCATGGTTTCAATCAGCCAAGCCCGTACCTCTTCGCGCTCTGCTAAGCCTTCGGTGATCATTACAAACTGGGCAAAACTAGTGGCCGGCAACTGCTGATCCAGTGGCAAGTAAAAGCGCGGAGAACCTGAGCCCACATAAGCCACATAATTTTCAACGCCTGGGCGATCCTTGAGCAGATTTTCAATTTTTTCCACATTGGCTTGTGTGGCCTTAAGTGAAGCGCCCTCCGCCAGTTTAATATCCAGCAATAACTCTAAGCGATTCGAGTCAGCAAAAAACTGCTTGGGTACAAAACGAAATGCAAAAATAGAACTGGCAAACAGCAGCACAGTAACCACAATCACAATACTGCGATGACTGACGCACCAAGTAATCACTGCACGAATACGCTGATATAAAGGAGTGGCATAAGGGTCATGCTCGCCGTGCTTGCTGCCATGCTTTGCCGCTTTTAGCTTGGCTAAGTCAGGTAGCAGTTTATCGCCCAAATAGGGCACAAAAACCACCGCAGCAATCCACGACACAATCAGGGCAATCCCAACCACTTGGAAAATAGAGCGGGTGTACTCACCCACACTGGACTGCGCAGTAGCAATCGGTAAAAAGCCTGCTGCAGTAATCAGGGTGCCGGTCAACATGGGAAAAGCCGTACTGGTCCAAGCAAAGCTTGCCGCACTGAGGCGATCCATGCCCTGCTCCATTTTAATCGCCATCATTTCCACGGCGATAATGGCGTCATCCACCATCAACCCCAGCGCCAGCACTAATGCTCCCAGTGAGATTTTATGCAAGCCAATGCCAAAATAATTCATTAAAGCAAAGGTCATCGCCAGCACCAGCGGAATTGACAGCGCCACCACCAAGCCGGTACGAAAACCCAGCGAGAAAAAACACACCAGCAAAACGATGCCCAGCGCCTCAATCAGCACCTGGACAAACTCACCAACACTTTCTTTTACCGCAGCAGGTTGATCAGATACCTTGCGCAACTGCATACCCAGCGGCAAGGTATCTTGCAGCCTAGCAAACTCTTCTTCGAGCGCTTTACCCAGCACTAAAATATCGCCGCCATCACGCATAGCCACCGCAATGGCTAACGCATCATCGCCCATATAACGCACACGGGGCGCGGCTGGGTCATTAAAGCCACGCCGTACTTCAGCGATATCACCCAAGCGAAAAGTACGCTCAGCTACACGAATCGGGAACTCTCGAATTTCTTCAACAGTGTCAAAACGGCCACTGACGCGTAACTGCACTCGATCAGTTTCAGTCTCAATAAAACCAGTTGCTGAGACACTGTTTTGCTCAGACAGGGCTTGCTGCACTGCCTGTAAGGGTAAACCTAAGCTGGCTAGGCGAGTATTAGAAAGCTCAACCCAGATTTTTTCATCCTGCAAACCTAATATGTCTACTTTGCCGACATCTTTAACCCGTTGCAGCTGCAATTGCACACGATCGGCATAATCTTTCAGCACTGCGTAGTCAAAGCCCTCTCCCGTCAGCGCATAGATATTGCCAAACGTAGTCCCAAACTCATCGTTAAAGAATGGGCCCTGCACTCCAGGAGGCAAGGTGTGTTTGATATCACTGATTTTCTTGCGTATCTGATACCAGAGTTCAGGTACTTGTTTGGAAGTTAAGGAATCTCGGGCAACAAAAGTAACCTGCGACTCCCCCGGTCGTGAAAAAGAAATAACTTTTTCAAACTCACCAGTTTCCATGAGTTTCTTTTCAATGCGCTCAGTAACCTGCTGCGCCACTTCTTCCGCAGTTGCGCCAGGCCACACGGTATTAATCACCATGGCTTTAAAAGTAAATGGTGGGTCTTCACTTTGCCCTAAAGTGCTGTAGGACATGCTGCCAATAATAGCTAACAGCACCATACTAAATAACACTAACGGGCGGTTTTTAAGGGCCCATGCAGAAAGATTAAAGCGCACCTGCATTACTCCTTAACACTGAATGAGACAGGTTGATTAGCACGATCCACAGCTCGCACTTCACGTCCTTCTTGCACAAGATGCACACCCGCTGCCACGACCCACTCATCCCCCTGTAAACCTTCTAATATTGGTACATAGGTTTTTCCAAAAGCACCTAACTGCACATTACGCCGTTGCAACTTTGAGGTTGCCGGATCCACCACCCAGACATAAGGTTGATCAGCATCGGCAGTGACTGCGGATAAAGGCACGATGTATTGCACCGGTGCTTCAGAGTGCATATAGACCTTGGCGCTTTGCCCTAGCTCTGCGGCAATGGTCGCGGTACGAAAAGCCACTCGCGCTGCGTAGGTACGCGAACGAGAATCAGCGGCGGGAGCAATTTCACGAATCTCACCAGCGATGCGGCGCCCTGGTTGCGACCACAACTCAACCTCTACTGGTTGGCCGACTTGAAAGTGCTCAATGGCATGCTCTGGTAAATTAATCGCAACCTCACGCTCGCCATCTACCGCCAAGACAAACACAGTTTGTCCCGCAGCGACTACCTGCCCGGCCTCAACTCGAGCTTGCGCCAATACACCATAATACGGGGCACGCAACTGTGTGTATTCAGCTTGATTTTTCGCTGCTTCCAACTCAGCTTTAGCTTGCCGTAAACGTGCTTCACCATTTTTGAATTGATTTTGTGCATTATCAAAGTGCGAGCGGCTCAACAGTTGTCGGTCTAATAACTTTTTATAACGATCACGCTCAGCTCTAACTAAATCTAGGTTAGCTTGCGCGGCAGAAACCTGCGCTTGCATCGCTTCCAAATGCAAGCGCACATCCTCAGGATCTAACTTAGCCAAAACTTGATCAGTACTAACCTTAGCCCCTACATCCACTAAACGTTCGATGACTTTGCCACCCAAGCGAAACGCCAACTCAGGCTCCAAGCGCGCGCGTACCTCACCAGGAAAAGTAACCGTTATTTCATTGGATGGCTGCGGCTGCACCACCATCACTGGGCGCGTCACACTGGCGACAGGCTCTTCATTGCTACAGGCACTGAGCACCAGCAACGATAAACACACACACACATAAGCAATACGTTGCAACATAGTAAATGGACCTTTGAGCACAGCTGCTGGAATACATGATCGAGCAAGTATAGTAAGATACTATACTCATCAGTTCACTATTTATTTTATATGCCTAAACAAATACCCAAGGCTGGCCCAGGCCGCCCGAAAAACTTAAGTAAAGGCGCTGCTATTTTGGATGCGGCACAGGTCTTGTTTTTGCGCCATGGTTACGAAGGCAGCAGCATGGACGCCATTGCCCAAGAAGCAGGCGTCTCTAAGCTCACTGTTTACAATCACTTCACCGATAAAGAAACGCTTTTTTGCGCGGCGATTGAAGCCAAGTGCGAAACCCAGCTGACCCAGCTCTTTATGAGCCCCACAGACGCAGCACCAAACAATTTACGTGAATGTTTGTTAGAGGTCGGCCACAGCTTTCAAGCCTTAGTGGATAGCCCAGAGTCTCTCGCGATGCACCGACTGATTATCAGTCACGCACAAAGCAACCCAGCTTTATCACACCTTTTTTACGAGGCCACCGCACTGCGCATTATTAATAAGATGGAACAACTACTGCGCAACATAGATAAGGCCAAGCAACTTGAGATCAAAGACTGCAAGCAAGCCGCCGAGCATTTTTTTATTTTGCTCAAAGGCACCCGCAACTTACAACTGCTCGTGGGCTATCAAGCGGAATCTGCAGTGACCCATGTTCACCAGCAAGTTGAGGATGTGATTGACCTCTTTGTTAAGGCGTACTCCCCTAAACCGCCACAGAGTGACTAGCAGTCCCACATTACCGCACTTAAAGCAGCCGGATTAAAGGTTCTTTTTTAGCCGTAACCCCTTACAATGCTGCCCCTCGTCTTACTTAAACTGGATGCATACTATGTCTGATCACGCCTTACTGCTTGCGAATCTTGGTTCTCCACGCTCAACTTCAGTTAGCGATGTGCGCAGTTATTTAAACCAGTTTTTGATGGACCCCTATGTCATCGATATCCCATGGCCGTTACGGCGTTTATTAGTGGGTATCATTTTAGTCACGCGCCCCGCTAAGTCCGCTGAAGCCTATGCTTCCATCTGGTGGCCAGAAGGCTCTCCTTTAGTGGTAATTAGCGAGCAACTCACCGAGGCTGTGCGCCCTCTATGGCCCCATGGCCCCACACGTTTAGCCATGCGCTATGGCGAACCTTCAATTAGCACTCGCTTACAAGAACTGGCTCAGCAAGGCGTTAAAACCGTAACCTTTGCCCCGCTGTACCCGCAGTTTGCCGATAGCACCACCACCACCGCGATCAAAGAAGCACAACAATGCATTGCCCAGCATAAACTGGCGATCAAGCTCAATATCGTTGCGCCTTTCTACGCTGACCCACGCTACATTGATGCCCTCGCCAAAAGCGCTGAAACTGAGTTACAGCAAGACTTTGACCACCTGCTATTGAGTTTCCATGGTTTACCGGAAAGCCACCTGAAAAAACTGGATCCAACAGGCTCACATTGCCTAAGCGATAAGTCATGCTGTGCCACAGCCAGCCAAGCAGTGCTCGATACCTGCTACCGCGCACAATGCATGCGTAGCGCTGAGCTCTTTGCGCAAGCAGCAGGTTTAAAACCCGAGCAATGGTCAGTGGCGTTCCAGTCTCGTTTAGGCCGCAACAAATGGATTGAGCCCTATACCGATGCCACCCTAGAAGAGCTCGCCGCACGTGGCGTGAAAAAACTACTAGTTATGTCACCAGCATTTGTTGCAGATTGTATCGAAACTTTAGAAGAGCTGGGCATCGAGGGCCGTGCTGAATTTCTTGCTGCTGGCGGCGAAGAGCTGGTCCTGATTCCCTGCTTAAATGCGCAAGAACACTGGGCTCATGCTCTTACAGAAATCTGTGAAAGCGCAGCCAACTAATTGTCTAAAAACGCCAGTAGCGATAACCAGACGGCCAGTTTGCGGCCGTCTTTAGGCCACAAATGAATTTCTGCATTTTTAACTCTTCCCGCTTTGCATTTGCAGCGGTATCCTAGACACTTAAATTGTTAAATAGGCACATTTCAAACTCTTGAACACCTCAACTGATATCCATCGCTTTACTCTCGATTCTTTTGCTGCTGCACGCTTTGCTAACTTGTGTGGCCAGTATGACGAGCACTTACGTTTAATCGAGCAACGGTTAAATATCACCATACGTAACCGCGCAGAACAGTTTGAGCTACTGGGTCCACGTGAGCAGACCCGCACCGCTGAACAACTGCTGCGCCGTCTCTATCGTGAAACCAAACACTCTGATTTAACCCCAGAGACTGTGCACTTGTTCCTACAAGAATCAAGCATGCAAGAGCTATCGAGCCCACCTGCGGCACCTCAACACACGGTCAGCTTGCGCACCCGTAAAGGCGCGATCCGGCCCCGTGGTGAGAACCAACAAAACTACGTTAAGTCTATTCTGGCCCATGACATTAACTTTGGAGTAGGCCCTGCCGGTACCGGTAAGACTTTTCTGGCAGTAGCATGTGCAGTTGATGCCTTAGAACGTGAGTTAGTACAACGTATTTTACTGGTGCGCCCAGCGGTGGAAGCGGGTGAAAAGCTGGGCTTCTTACCCGGTGATTTATCACAAAAAATCGACCCTTATTTGCGCCCGCTCTACGATGCCTTATATGAAATGCTTGGCTTTGAGCATGTCACTCGCTTAATCGAGAAGCAGGTTATTGAAGTTGCCCCGCTGGCCTATATGCGCGGTCGTACGCTCAGTAACAGCTTTATCATTTTAGATGAAAGCCAAAATACCACCATTGAACAAATGAAAATGTTCCTTACCCGTATTGGTTTTGGCTCAACTGCAGTGATTACCGGTGACATCACCCAAGTCGACTTACCCCGCGGCACACAGTCTGGCCTGATTCATGTCAGCAAAGTGCTGCAAGATGTACCTGGCATTGGTTTTACTTTTTTCCAATCCAGTGATGTCGTACGTCACCCCTTGGTACAACGTATTGTTGAAGCCTATGCCAGCCATGACGCTGCCAAAAACACTGATACAGCGAGAGAGCCACAGCCTTGATTGAGCTTGATTTACAAATTGCTAGCTGCGCCAGCCGCTTACCAAGCGAAGCTGATGTCCGTGCTTGGTGCAATTTAGCTTTGCGTCAGCGCAACACCCCTTCCGAGCTGACTATCCGCTTAGTGGATGCTGAAGAAGGATTAGCGCTGAACTCAACTTGGCGCGGCAAAGACTACCCCACCAATGTCCTATCTTTCCCCGCAGATATACCTGACGGCATTTTAGATATCCCATTGCTGGGAGATTTAGTCATTTGTGTGCCTGTAGTAGAGCAAGAAGCCACCGAGCAAAACAAAGCGCTGACAGCCCACTGGGCGCACTTAGTCATACATGGCTGCTTGCATTTGCTCGGCTATGACCATATAGATGACGAGGAAGCGGAAGAAATGGAAAGTTTAGAGCGTCAACTTCTAGCTGAAATCGGCTACCCCGACCCTTATCGCGATAATCAATACACGGACCCAATACCATCATGAGTGAAGATAATTCTAGCAACGGGCACAAGTCTTGGCTGGATAAATTTACCCAAGCTTTTGCCCAAGAACCTAAAACTCGCAAAGAATTGTTCGAACTGCTACGCGAAGCGAACCGCAATAAGCTACTCGATAATGATGCTCTGGCTATTGTTGAAGGTGCGATTCAAATCGCTGACTTACAAGTGCGCGATATTATGATTCCGCGCTCACAAATGATTAGCATCAAAGCCTGTCAGTCACCTGAAGAGTTTTTGCCATCCATTATTGATGCCGCACACTCGCGTTACCCCGTAGTGGGCGAAAACAATGATGAAGTGTTAGGTATTCTACTGGCGAAAGACTTACTGCCGCTGATTCTGAAGAAAGATAACAGCAATTTTGATTTACGCACTTTATTGCGCCCGTGCAACTTTGTACCAGAATCCAAGCGCCTCAACGTGCTACTCAAAGAGTTTCGTGCCAACCACAATCACATGGCGGTGGTGATCGATGAATACGGTGGGGTTGCTGGCCTCGTTACCATTGAAGATGTTCTAGAACAAATAGTCGGCGACATTGAAGACGAACATGACGTGGAAGAAGACAGTTATATCCGTCCTCTGCCGACCGGTGACTTTATTGTTAAAGCACTCACCCCTGTGGATGATTTTAATGAGTTTTTCGATAGTGGCTTCTCGGAAGATGAGTTTGACACCATCGCGGGCGTAGTCATGAGCGCCTTTGGTCATTTACCTAAGCGCAATGAAACCATTGAAATTGATCACATGCGTTTTCGCGTGCTTAACTCTGACAGTCGACGCCTACACCTACTGCGTATCACCCCTCTCAATAAAAAAACTTAAGCAAAGCGGCTTAATGCGCTGACCTCGCGCATGCCGCTTGCTGCCAAATCTCAGGAAGACTTCCATGCAATGGCTGACACGTAGCGGTTGGATCGGCAATAGCTTAACTCTAATTGCTGGTGCTCTAATCACCCTGATTTTAGCGCCGTTTGACCTGTGGCCGCTAACATTTGTCGCCTGCATTGTGCTGTACCTCGGTTTAAGCAAACTTAAACCGCGCCAAGCGGCTGTGCGGGGCTGGTGGTTTGGTCTGGGCATGTTTGCCAGCGGCACCAGCTGGGTCTATGTCAGCATCCATGATTATGGTGCAGCACCTGTACCTTTAGCGGCTTTATTAACGGTGTTGTTTGTTGCCGGATTGGCCTTGTTTTTAGCCCTATTGGGTTGGCTGTGGGCGCGCTTTTTCCGACAAAACTCAGCATCCATAAGCGACGCCTTTGCATTTGCCGCCCTCTGGGTTGGCATTGAGGCTTTTCGCGGATGGTTCTTAACCGGTTTTCCTTGGCTCTATATTGGTTACAGCCAGCTTGATGGCCCGCTCGCAGGTCTTGCTCCGCTAGGCGGGGTTTGGCTGATATCGTTCGCCTTAGCATTAACCAGCGCACTACTGGTCAGCCTCTATCAAAGCAAAAACCTATGGCATCGACTCGGCACAAGCGCGCTACTCATTGCCATTTGGTGCTTAGGTCTAGGGCTGCAAGAGCAAGCGTGGACACAACCTTCCGGAGAGCCTTTAAGCGTTACCGCGATTCAAGGCAATATCGAGCAGAATCTGAAATGGGATCCTGCACAAATTGAGGCCCAACTGCTGCTGTATCAATCACTCACATTAAATGCGGCACCAAGCGATTTGATTATCTGGCCGGAAACAGCTGTACCCATCTTAAAAGATCAAGCCCAAGGCTATCTCAACAGCATGGATCGTATTATTAGCCGACAAGACTCCGCATTAATTACCGGTTTACCTTTACGGCAAAATGATGAAAAAGGTGACTTACGCTATTACAACGCTATGACCACACTGGGTGATAGCAACGGAGAATACCGCAAGCAAAAACTGGTTCCCTTTGGTGAGTATGTACCATTGCAAGACATGCTCCGCGGCCTTATTGCCTTTTTTGATTTACCCATGTCAGACTTTGCTCGCGGCCCTAGCCAGCAAGCACCGTTGAGCGCTAAGGGCTACAAGATAGCACCCTATATTTGCTATGAAGTGGTCTACCCAGAATTTGCCACAGAATTGGCCGCACAAAGTGACATTCTTTTAACCATCAGCAATGACACCTGGTTTGGCACTTCCATTGGGCCAATGCAGCACTTACAGATGGCCCAAATGCGCGCTCTAGAAGCAGGCCGCTGGATGATTCGTGCAACTAATAACGGCGTTAGCGCGCTAATTGATCCAAAGGGTAAAATCACCGCTACCGTACCGCAGTTCCAGCAAGCAGTGCTACACGGTTCAGTGGTGCCCATGCAAGGGCTGACCCCATATCTGCAGTGGCAGTCTTGGCCCTTAGTACTGCTATGTTTCTTATGTTTAATCCCTGCGGTATTACAACGCAAACTTCAACCTGTTTGAGTCGGAACAAACCAGCTGGGCAAATGCCTAGCGCTAAAGCCTAAGAATACTGCACGTAGCGCCATAAACAATAAGAAGGCAATCCATAAGCCATGATTACCCAGGCCTTGTAAGAGCCAAGCTAGCGGTGCGCAAACCATTACCGCCAATAGCATGGAGTTGCGCATTTCCCGTGCGCGGGTTGCGCCAATAAAAAGCCCGTCCAGCACATAACTCCAGACGGTAATCAGCGGCAATAGAGCCAGATAAACCAGATAGCCTGAGGCGGCTTCTTGCACACTGACAACGTTGGTTTGCAAAGCAATAAAAGCATCGCCAAACCACCAAAACAATAACGCAAACACACTGCTCGCCAGCAATGAATACATACTTACTAAGCAGAGCGCGCGCTGCAGGGCTCGACGATCTTGCTGCCCCAGCGCATGTCCGGTTAGCGCCTCCAAAGCATACGCCAACCCATCTAAAGCATACGAGCAAATGAGCAAGCCATTGAGCAATAAAGCATTGGTTGCGACGGTATTGTCACCTAAGCGCGCCCCTTGGAAAGTCACACTAAAAAACACCGTCTGCAAAGCCAGACTTCGAATTAAAATATCGCGGTTAACCGCCAACAAAGGCCGCCAATTCTGCCAAGCAAATAAGTGTCGCCAGAAATTCAGTAAAGGTCCTTTATCCACATAGCGCCAAGCCAACAGCAACCCCAACACAGCTCCTGACCACTCAGCGATCACCGAAGCTCTTGCTGCCCCAGCAATTTCCCACTGCAACCCAAAGACAAAGTAAATATCTAAAACAATATTAATCGAGTTCGCCAGAAGCAACATCCACAGCGCAGCACGTGCATTTTGCAAACCTAACAGCCAACCGGCTAAAACATGCATTAGCAAGGCTGCTGGTAAACCGTATAAGCGAATTAAGACATATTGCTGAGCTAAAGCCTGCAAGTCCCCAGAAGTATCCATCCAGACTAAAATCTGCGGCAATAAAGGTAAAATAATAGCCACACATAGCGCAGTTAGAACCACCACCAGCAGCAAGCTTTGCAATAATACATAGCGTAATGCTTGGCCGTCATTGCGTCCCGTTGCCTGTGCGGCAAAGCCTGTGACGCCCATGCGCAAAAAACCACAGGTCCAGACCAACATGGTGTAAATACTGCCGCCGACTGCAACAGCACCCAATTGATAGGCATGGGGCAAACGTCCAATCACAGCACTATCGACTAATGCTACTAACGGCACCGATAAATTACTGAGAATCATCGGTACCGCGAGGGCAAATAAACGCTGCCGCGTACCCGCATGCTGCCAGGCATCTACCAGCATCGCATAAAAGCGCTGCATACTTAAAACACCAACACGGGGCTAAAGCTAATCAATACAAAGCCTGATATAAGCGGCGGCGATAAAGCGTTACCAGTGGATGCTCAGTACCCAGCAACTCAAACACTTGCAGTAGCGCTTTATGTGCTGCACCTTCAGCAAAGTCGCGATTACGGATAAAAAGCTGCAATAAATTATCCAGCGCAGGCTCATAATTCTGTCGAGCCAACTGCTGAACACTCAGTTGCAGTAGGGCCTCATCATCATTGCCGTCTTTAGCTAAGCGAGTTTTTAAATCCGCCATATCAGGCAGTTCAGCAGCTTGACGTAAAAAAGTTAGCTGTGCTCGCACCGAAGCCACAGCATGCCTGTGTGCTTCATCTGTTACGGAGTTAATCACAGCCTCAGCATCTGCTAAAGCCCCGCGCTCCAGCAGACAGCGAGCGTACAATAGTAATGCTGCTGGCTGTTGATCATCACCCGACAACAACTCTTTGAGTAATGCTTCAGCCTTGGCAAACTCATCATTATCAAAAAGACTTTGCGCAGCCAGCACCGGATCTTCTTCTACTGCTGCTGGCTCAGCCACATGCTTGGCCAGCATGCTGCGAATATCTGCTTCACTTTGCGCTCCAGTGAAACCATCCAGCGGTTTACCATCCTTAAACAAGACCACAGTGGGCAGGCTTTGCACGCCTAAACGAGCAACAATCTCTTGCTCAACATCACAGTCCACCTTCGCCAACAACAACTCACCCGCATAGCTAGCGGCAATCTTCTCTAACAAAGGCATCAGTACTTTACAAGGCGCACACCACTGCGCCCAGAAGTCGACTAATACGGGCTTATGCAATGAGTTTTGCACCACAAGCTGCTCAAATTGTTCAGCACCTGCCACATCGAATACAAAAGCGTTCTCAGTCACGTTATGTCCTTTTAAAGTTGAGTCATACATATAGGGGCAATCAGTTAATTACGCACCGCACGATAGACTTTAAAACCATCGCGTTCGGCCAATACACTGCATGGCCCTAGGTGTTTTTCGATCAAAGGCGGGTATTTTAAAAAGCTATTGGCTACGATACGCAACTCACCACCGGGTTGCAGGTGTATAGCCGCCTCACGCAACATTGTTTCTGTGGTTTCATACTGCGTATGCACCCCTTGATGAAAGGGAGGATTGCTTACAATCGCAGCAAGTTGCTTAGGTGCAGCATGAATACCATCACCTGCAAGAGTTACAGCTTCGAGTTGATTGGCTGCTAAAGTGAGCTTGCTACTGTGAATCGCAAAAGCATCCACATCCAGCAGAGTGATTTGCGCATCTGGGTAGGTTTTTTTCAAGAAAGAGCCTACCACACCAGCACCACAACCAAAGTCCAGGTAGTGCCCTGCAGGCAATCCAGCTAGACACTCCAAGAGCAGCTGAGTGCCTAAGTCAAGACGCCCATGACTGAACACACCAGGCACCGTATGCACAGCAACCGACAACTCACCTGAGCTAACTATGAACTCTTTACTTGCCGCATTTAAATTTGGCTGCTCTGGTTTAGCAGCGACTTCACAGCGCCACAGCTGACAGTGCCTAGCACTATCCACTTTGCTGGTGCGGCCAAAAGCAGCGAGCTGTTTAGCTGCTCGTTCTGAACCTGCACGTTTCTCACCGACTAAAAAAACTGTACTGCCAGCAAGCTTTGCCGCTAACTCATGTAATAAGTATTCGGTTAGCTCCCGTGACTTGGGTAAAAATAATACCGCTGCAGAGTATTGCTCTCCAGACAACTGAGTAGAAAAAGTACAGCGTTCAGCAAAACGCTGACTCAAATACTCATACTCGCCCGCATGCCAGCTCCAACCCTGCGCGTTAGGTAGCTCTGCCAGCAACTCATCAGCAGGCAAGCCAGCTAATACAACCTTCCCTTGCAGCAGTTCAATATTGCGCAGCAAAACCTGACTTCTTGGATCCATAACTAACCACCTTAGAATAGGCAGCCATTTTAGCAGTAAATCTAGATTTTATGCAGGAGAGCCATGGAGAGAAACACGCACACCGTACCACTCTTATGCTGCTTTGCCCTCAACAAGCCGTCCAGACTCGATTCGGGCGCCTCGCCACCCTTGGCTGCGCTTGCCGCTGCACAAGGGAGATACTCGTTAATCTTTTGTGTTGCCTGCTCTATTTAGGCCAGTTTCATTCAAAGCATTCTGATTTTTGAGAATGTTACAATGCAGGCTTTTAGAGCCATCGGCAAACCAACTCACTGAAACTGACAATAAACTCTTAGTGATACACGAACACACGCTCTGACTGTCTAGCAGACAGCGCCGCTAATCAATAAGCACTGCGCAGTGGCTGTGACGAGCGGAGCCAGGGATGACGTAGCGCCGCCGTTGAACCCCGGACGGGCTCATTGACGGAAGAACAGCCATTGCGCAGTACGCCCCACTCAAAGCTTCCAAACCCTACGCTTTAAACCACTATTATTTAGAGTGGATTTGATATCTTTCAGGCATAAAAAAACCCCAGACCATTGCTG